>Ga0105046_10011392_pt1 | contig 13817 bp, 15 predicted proteins | sample MAT03_FD_78385 | JGI IMG/M metagenome (GOLD analysis project Ga0105046, IMG submission 78385) | Freshwater microbial communities from Lake Fryxell liftoff mats and glacier meltwater in Antarctica - MAT-03 (megahit assembly) | ecosystem: Environmental > Aquatic > Freshwater > Ice > Liftoff... | reverse complement strand
GCCGCAGATGATGAAGCCGACCTCGCCGGCTCTCAAGGTGCTGCGCGGCGTCGACTTCGGTGAGAACACGCCCATCTGCTCGACGCCGTAGACGGTGTTGGTGGCCATCATGCGGATGCGCTCGCCCTTGCTCAGGCTGCCGTCGACCACACGCACCAGCATCACCACGCCCACGTAGTTGTCGAACCAGCTGTCCACGATCATGGCGCGCGGCGGGCCGTCGGGGTTGCCGCGCGGCGGCGGCATGCGCGCAATGACCGCTTCGAGGATGTCGTCCAGGCCCATGCCGGTCTTGGCCGAGCAGGGAATGGCGTCGTCGGCGTCGATGCCGATCACGTCCTCGATTTCGCTCTTGGCGTTCTCGGGGTCCGCGTTCGGCAGGTCCATCTTGTTCAGCACCGGCACCACTTCAACGCCGAGCTCCAGCGCGGTGTAGCAATTGGCCACCGTCTGTGCCTCGACACCCTGACTGGCATCGACCACGAGCAGCGCGCCCTCGCAGGCCGAGAGCGAGCGGCTCACTTCATACGAGAAATCCACGTGCCCAGGGGTGTCGATGAGGTTGAGCTGGTAGACCTGCCCGTCGCGCGCCTTGTATTCGAGCGCCGCCGTCTGCGCCTTGATGGTGATGCCGCGCTCGCGCTCGATGTCCATCGAGTCGAGCACCTGGGCCTCCATCTCGCGGTCGCTCAGACCGCCGCAGCGCTGAATGATGCGATCGGCCAGCGTGCTCTTGCCATGGTCAATGTGGGCGATGATCGAAAAGTTGCGGATGTGGTTCATCTAGGGTGATTGCATCTCGTCGGCGTTGCGCTCGGGCATCGCGAGGGATGAATGGGCGTCGTGTGGTGCGGGCCTGCGGTGCAACGCGATAGGTGTCGCGGCCGACTAAAAAAAAGGCGCGTCCAAAGTGGTGACGCGCCTTCCAACAGAACGTTTGGCAACTGCTTGTTGGGACCTCATTGTAGCCAAAAGACCCGCCGGGAACCCGCGCCAATGCTGGATTTCGGCTCGTTGCAGGACACCAACATAGAAAAGTTATTCACAGTTTATCAACAGACTTGCAGGACCCGTGCGGGACGCCAGTACGAAGCAGGTTTGCAGTTGTTTTGCCGGCCGAAAACCGCAATATCGTGCTCAATTCTAGCTTCAGCACAACGTAATGCACTGCTTCGGGCTGTTGACGTGGGCGTTCACTGACATGGCTGACCGCGAAGACGGCAAGACCAAGTTCCCATCCGCCGGCCCCGCCATTCCACCATGTGGAAAGACCGTGCGGGCCAGTCAAGTTGATCCGGCGCCGCGGCGGGCGCCGAACCCCCTTGAAATTCACTTCCCCGGGCGGATGATGAAGTAGTTGGCCCATTCGTCACGGCGCACCATCACGCTGACGGCCTTGGACTTCTCGACGCGCGCCGCCACGGTGTTGAACTGTTTGCTGTCGGCAATATCGGTGTTGTCCATGGCCAGGATCACGTCACCCTCGCGCAAGCCGGCTCGAGCAGCAGCGCCGTCGACCGAATCCACCCGCACACCGCCCTTCACGCGCAACTCCTTCTTCTGCGCGTCGCTCAGGTCAGACACCGTCAGTCCCAGGGCGCCCTTGGCAACCTGCGGTGGAACGCTGGGCTCGGCCTGGGCCCGACGGGTCGGCCTCTCGGCCTCGAACTCCGCCACCGTGACCGACAGGTCGCGCGTGGCCCCGCGCCGGAACACCTGCAGCGCGGCCTTGGCTCCTGGCTTGATGGCGCCCACCAGCCGGGGCAAGTCGGCTGACTTCTCCACGGCCCTGCCATCGACCTTGACGATGATGTCTCCGGCCTCGACACCGCCCTTGTCGGCGGGCCCGTCCTTTTCCACCGACTGGATCAATGCGCCGCGCGGTGCACCCAGGCCGATGGACTCGGCCACCTCCTTGGTCATTGGACCGATCGTGACACCAATGCGGCCGCGGACGACTCGGCCGGTGGCCCGCAACTGGTCGGCGATGCGCACCGCATCGTCGATGGGGATCGCAAAACTGATGCCCATGTAACCACCGGAGCGGCTGTAGATCTGCGAGTTGATGCCCACCACCTCGCCGCGCAGGTTGAGCAAGGGGCCGCCGGAATTGCCTGGATTGATAGCGACGTCGGTCTGGATGAAGTTGAGGAAGCCGCCGGTGTCGCGCTGTTTGGCGCTGACGATGCCTGCGGTCACCGAGTTATCCAGCCCGAAGGGCGAACCGATGGCCATGACCCATTCACCGACCTTGAGCCGGCTGACATCGCCGATCTTCACGAACGGCAAACCGCTGGCCTCGACCTTCACCACCGCCACGTCGGTGCGCCGGTCGGCACCAATGATCCTTGCCTTGAACTCGCGCTTGTCGGTGAGCGTGACGATGACCTCCTCAGCGCCATCGACCACGTGGGCATTGGTCATGATGAATCCGTCGGCACTGAGGATGAACCCCGAGCCGAGGCCACGCTGCTGCGGCTGGTCGTCCTCACTTCGGGGCCCGCCGCGGCGGGGATCCGGGCGGTTGGGCATAGGTACGCCGAAGCGGCGGAGAAACTCCTCAAAGCTCGGGTCCATGCCCTGCTGCGGCCCGCCCGCAGCGGCGCCAGCACGGCGTTCGGTGGTGCGTATGTTGACCACCGATGGCCCGACGCGGTCGAACAGTTCAGAGAAATCGGGCAGTTGCACGGACTGCGCCTGGCCCGCGTTCGGCCACAGCAACGCCAAGGCGACCAGGCACGCCCCAGCAGCAAGGGCCAGACGCGCCCGCCACGAGGAAGGGGTGGGAACACAGAGGGTGGAGGTCATGCGTTACAGCTCACAGGTTGCGGGTGAAAGAGAAATGCACTTCAGCGGCGCAACTCGAGCGCAGCGGCCAGTTGCTTCAACGTGGCGGCAGGCGCGTCGCCCACCACCGTGATCCAGTGATCCTGACGGCGCATCACCACGGTGGTGGTGGCACCTTGATGCGCCTGCATTTGAGCGCGCGGACGGCGTGGGTCGTGCGGCTCTATGAACAGCGACACATGAGCCAGTCCGTCGGTGAAGGTGGCCTGCAGCGCGGGCTCGCTGCCCACATAGGCGTCGGCCGGGCCCTCCAGCGGCCGTTTCACGCAGCCTGTGAGCCTGAAGCCGGCGGGCGGGCGCACAAGGGTCCAGCCTTCGGCCTCGAGCTGGGTGCGTTGCGGTTGCGGCCGCTGCACGCGATAGCCTTCCAGGCGTGGCGAGGCCTGGGCCTGGACATCGGCGGGTGGCTTGACACCGATCTCGACTTCTGAAAACGCGGCCGACTCCAGCACCGGCCGCGCGGCTCCGCTACCCGGCCCCAGCACATCAGCGCGCAGCATCAGGCCGCTGGCACGGTCGACCCACAAGCGCTGCGCGTAACGCAAATCGTCGCGCGGCTCGAGCGCGAAGACCAGGCTCTCGCGCCCCGCGATCCGCGCCACGCCTTCGTGCTTCAACACGTAGTGCTCCAGCGCCCGTGGGTCGACCGCCTGGGGCGTGGTGGACACAAGCGCAAGTGTGCCGCGCCGCTCCACGATGGCCACGCGCGCTTGCGGCCACAGGGTCTGCACCTCGTCATTGACGCGGTAGATGCGCTGCTGTTGCCCGTCCAGCGCCTCCAGTCGCTCGTAGGTCTGATCGCCCACGAAGAAGTGCCACACACGCGAGCTCGACATGGCGCCGCTCGCGGACAACACCATCGTGCCGCGGTAGTTCCCGCGGCGGGCCGCGTCGTGCATGCGCGCGAGCCACTCGCGCGCCTCGGCCACGGGCGGCACATCGGGCATCTGCGCCACGGCGCCGGTCGGCAACGCCAGCAAGCACCCCCACCCGACGACCAGCGCAAGCCAGACCCGACCCCGGGTGTTGTTCACCGGTCGCCGCTCGGGATGAAAGTGAGCTCGACGTTGCGCATCCCGCCACCCGGCACGGCCGCCGTCGGACTGCCGCGCGCGGCCTGGTGGGCGCGCAGGTAGCTGTCAAGCCTGGGGTCGCGAATCAGCCCGAGAGCACCCGACGCAGACGTTGATGCGGGCGCCGCGCCCGGCACCGACGCCAGGCTCAAGCCCGCTGCCGGGCTGGCCGCCAGCACCGGCGTGGCCTGGGGCGGCTGGTTGAGGGCCACGACCATCACGCCAGCCACCAACACGAAACCTGCCGCCACCGCCGTGGACAGCCACCAGGCTGACCGCCAGCCCCGCACCGCCACGGCCACCGTCGGCGCCGGCGCAAGGACCACCGGTTCGTCGGCCAGTCGTTCACGCAGTCGGGCCAGAAAGGCGGCATCGCGCGCTGGCGCCTGGGCCAGTTCCTCGGAACGCATCACGTCGCCGATGAGATTCCAGGTGTGCCAGTTCTGCCGCGCCCGCGCGTCGTCGCGCCACAGGGCGCAGGCACGCTGCACGGCTTGGGCGTCGCTGCCTTGCAGATCACCGTCGAGAAGCGCAGACAGGTGCTGCTGCGGCAGGTCGGCGCCATCCTCGTCGCGATGGGCCGGGTGGCTGCGGTCTTGGGGAGTCATGGCGATCTCTTCTGGTGGGTTCTGGGGCGATTGGCTCATGGGGCTAAGGCTTCTGCGGCGAACGGCGCTCTACCAGCGCGTGCCGGCGTTGACATCGAGCAGTGGCTTGAGCCGCAACGCGATGGCCTCACGGGCGCGGAAGATGCGCGAGCGCACCGTGCCTATGGGGCAATTCATGACCTCGGAAATCTCTTCGTAGCTCAATCCTTCGATCTCGCGAAGCGTTATCGCCTGGCGCAGGTCTTCTGACAGCGCATTGATCGCAGAGTTCACTGCAGCTGCAATTTCCTTGCTGGCGAGCAAACCTTCGGGCGTTTCCCCGTCGCTGAGTTCATTCTCTACCCGTGAAGTTTCCTCGCCCTCGTCGTTCAACGCGCGTGAAGACTCCAGCACCAGCGGGTCGCGCTTGAGGTCTGACAGTGCCTTCTTCGCGCTGTTCACGGCAATCCGGTAAAGCCAGGTGTAGAAGGCACTCTCGCCGCGGAACTTCGGCAAGGCACGGTAGGCCCGAATGAAGGTTTCCTGGGCGATGTCCTGCACGAGGTCGCTGTCGCGCACCATGCGACCGATCAGCCGCTCGATGCGTCGCTGGTACTTCACCACCAGCATCTCGAAGGCCCGCACGTCGCCCTGCTTCACCCGGGCCACGAGCAAGGCATCGGCTTCGAGGTCAGCCGCGCCCAATCAGCCGCTCCGCCACAGCTCGGTGGGGGCATCGACCGCCACGCGTGCGCGGGCGTACAGCGCCACCCGCAGCGCATGCTCGGCGGCGCCGGTATCGCGCCGCGACAGCGCGATCCAGCAGGCCCGACCAGCCGGTACGGGCCGCAAGCGCACCAGCAGGAAGCCGGCCATGTCGAGCATCACATCCACCTCTCCCATCACACCGTCGGCTCGCCAGGCCTGCCCGTCCCAGGCCAGCGCCACCGGGTCGCATCGCAAAGCGCGCCATGCCAGCAAACCCGCGATCCCTGCCACCGGCGCCGCGGGCCAGGCGGCCCACCCCGCATGCAGCAGCACCCATGCAGAAAACGCAGCAGCTGCCAGCGCCACCAGCCCCGCCTGGGCGATGCGCCAGCCGGCGCCCTGGCTGCGCACCTGCACGGGTGGCGCGTGGTGCACGGCGCTCAGACGCGCCGGAACACCAGCGTGCCGTTGGTCCCGCCAAACCCGAAATTGTTCTTCACCGCCACGTCGATCCTCATCTGACGCGCCTCGTTGGCGCAGTAGTCGAGGTCGCACTCGGGGTCGGGGTTGCTCAGGTTGATGGTGGGCGGCGATACCTGGGTGTGCAGGGCCATGACGGTGAATACCGACTCGACACCGCCGGCCCCGCCCAGCAAGTGGCCGGTCATGGACTTGGTGGAGTTGACGACCAGCTTTGATGCATGGTCGCCGAAGGCCAGCTTGATGGCATTCGTCTCGTTGAGGTCACCCAAAGGCGTGCTGGTGCCGTGGGCGTTGAGGTAGTGCACCTCGTCGGCATTCACCCCGGCATTGCGCAGGGCGGCGCGCATGGCGCGCTTGGGGCCATCGACATTGGGCGCGGTCATGTGGAAGGCGTCGGCACCCATGCCAAAGCCGGCCAGTTCGGCGTAGATCCTGGCCCCGCGGCGCCTGGCGTGTTCGTACTCCTCGAGCACCATGACGCCTGCCCCTTCGCCGAGCACGAAGCCGTCACGCTCCTTGTCCCAAGGCCGCGACGCGGTCTGCGGTGACTCGTTGCGCGTCGACAGCGCTCGCGCCGCAGCAAAGCCACCAATTCCCAGCGGCGACACCGTGGCCTCGGCGCCGCCGGCGATCATGACGTCGACATCGCCGTATTCGATCAGGCGGCCAGCCTGGCCAATGCTGTGCAGGCCCGTGGTGCAGGCCGTGACGATGGCCAGGTTGGGGCCCTGGAACCCGTAATGGATGGAGATGTGGCCGGAAATCATGTTGATGATCGACGCCGGCACGAAGAACGGCGAGATGCGGCGAGGCCCACGCTCGCCGTACTCGATCTGCGTTTGCTCGATCAGCGGCAGGCCGCCGATACCCGAGCCGACCAGGCAACCGATGCGCTCGGCCTGCTCTTCGCTCAAGGCCTCGCCATGCCGCAGACCGGCATCACGCACCGCCTGAATCGCCGCGGCCAGGCCGTAATGGATGAAGGTGTCCATGTGGCGGGCTTCCTTGGCCGAGATGTAATCCTCGATCCGGAACCCCTTGACCTCGCCTGCGAAGCGGCAAGAAAAGGCCGAGGCGTCGAACTTGGTGATGTCGGCGATGCCCGACCGACCCGCCACCAGGTTGGCCCAGCCCTCTTCCACCGAGTTGCCGACCGGGCTGACAAGCCCGAGGCCGGTCACGACGACCCTCCTGCGGGTCATCTCACGCCTTCTGGTGACTCACCGCGTAGTCGATGGCCAACTGCACCGTGGTGATCTTCTCGGCTTCTTCGTCGGGGATCTCGATGCCGAACTCGTCTTCGAGTGCCATCACCAGTTCAACCGTGTCCAGCGAGTCGGCGCCGAGGTCGGCGACGAAGGCCTTCTCGTTGGTGACGTCGGCTTCGGGTACGCCGAGTTGCTCGGCAATGATCTTCTTGACTCGCGCTTCAATATCGCTCATGACTCCTCCGGGAGTGGTTCTGCTAAACAACCCGCGATTCTACCGGCGGGCTACCGGGCAAGAACACGGGCGGGAACACGGGTGGGAACACGGGTGGCAACGGCACCGGATTCTTGCAGAGGCTGCGGCCTCAATTCATGTACATGCCGCCATTGACATGCAGCTCGGTGCCAGTGATGTACGCAGCCTGCGGGCTGGCCAGAAAAGCCACCGCGTGCGCCACCTCATCAGGGCTGCCCAGCCGGCCCAGCGGAATGCTGGTCAGCAGAGCAGCCTTGGCCGCCTCGGGCAGGCCCGCTGTCATGTCGGTGGCGATGAAGCCCGGCGCCACGCAGTTCACCGTGACCTGACGGCTGCCGAGTTCACGCGCCAGCGCCCGGGTCATGCCGGCTACACCGGCCTTGGCTGCCGCGTAATTCGCCTGCCCGGCATTGCCGCTGGCCCCCACCACCGAGGTGATGTTGATGATGCGGCCATAGCGCTGCTTCATCATCGGGCGCATCACGGCACGCGAGGTGCGGAAAACCGCCTTGAGATTGGTATCGAGCACGGCGTCCCAGTCCTCGTCCTTCAGGCGCACGGCAAGCATGTCGCGCGTGATGCCAGCGTTGTTCACCAGCACATGCAGGCCGCCGTGATCCCTGACCAGCGCGGCCACGGCGGCATCGACAGCCGGTCCGTCCGTGACATCCAGCCGCAGGCCGCTGCAGCCTGGCCAGGCGGCCAGGGCTTCGGTGATGGCGGCGGCACCGGCGTCGGAGGTTGCCGTGCCGATCACGCGCATGCCGGCGCGGGCCAGTGCCACGGCGATCGCCCGGCCGATGCCACGCGTGGCGCCGGTGACCAGCGCGACCTGAATCTCGTTCATGCCAGAAGCACTCTTGTGGCCGCCAGACTGGCCGGGTCGTGGACGGCACCGGTTACCAATCCGACATCGTAGCGTCGGGCCAGGCCCGCCAGCACTTTGCCCGGCCCGCATTCGAAGATGTGATTCAAGCCGCGCCCGCGCAGCGCCTGCATGACCTCGACCCAGCGCACCGGGCCGAAGGCCTGGCGCACCAGCGCATCACGCAAGGCCTCGGGCTCGGTCTGTACTGCCACGTCGATGTTGTTGATCACGGGGATTCGCGGCGCCTGCAGTCGCACTCCGGCCAGCCGTTCGCGCAAGGCCTCGGCGGCTGGCTTCATCAACGACGAGTGAAAAGGCGCGGACACTGCCAACAGCACCACGCGCCTGGCGCCTTGGTCCGTGAACTTTACGCAGGCCAGGTCCACACCGACCTTGCTGCCGGAAATGACCGTCTGCTTGGGGTCGTTGAAATTCGCAGGCTCGACGAGTTCGCCGCTCTGCGCCACAACCTCGGCACAAACGGCAGCCACGGTGGCAGCGTCCAGGCCCAGGATGGCGGCCATGGCGCCGGTCCCGGCCGGTACCGCCTGCTGCATGGCCTGGGCCCGGAACCGCACCAGTGGCAGTGCATCCGCCAGGCTCAGCGCACCGGCCGCCACGAGCGCGCTGTACTCGCCCAGCGAGTGCCCGGCCACTGCCGTGGGCTCGAGCCCACCCTCGGCCAGCCAGGCGCGGTAGCAGGCGATACCCGCCGCCAGCATGGCCGGCTGCGTGTGAATGGTGAGATCGAGCGCTTCCTTCGGGCCGGCGTGGATCAGGTGGGCCAGATCCTGATCGAGCGCATCCGAGGCTTGCGCCAGCGTCTGGCGCACGGCAGGGTGGTCACCCCAGGCGTCGAGCATGCCGACCGTCTGCGAGCCCTGCCCGGGAAACACGAACGCAAAAGCTGTCATCGCAAGAGGTGAAGTGGAAGGGGATAGGTGCCGGGGCCTGGGTGCAGCCAGGCTCAGAAGTCGAGCAGCACGGCACCCCAGGCAAAGCCGCCGCCCACGCCTTCAAGCATGACCGTGTCACCCGCCTTGATGCGGCCATCTCGCACGGCCACGTCCAGCGCCATCGGTACCGAGGCGGCAGACGTGTTGCCATGCTCGTCCACCGTGGAGATGAGCTTTTCGAGCGGCAGCTTCAGCTTTCGCGCCGTGCTTTGCATGATGCGGATGTTGGCCTGGTGCGGCACCAGCCAGTCCAGGTCGGACGCGCTGCGCCCAGCCGTTTCCAGCACGTTGCGCGCAGCGCTCTCCAGCACGTTGACGGCCAGCTTGAACACTGCCGGCCCGTCCATCCTGAGCAACGGGTCACCGACGACTCTGCCGCCTGACACCGTACCGGGCGTGCACAACAAATCGACATGACGGCCATCGGCATGCAGGTCGCTGGCCAGGATGCCCGGCACGTCGCTGGCCTCGAGCACCACGGCCCCTGCGCCGTCGCCAAACAGCACGCAGGTGCTGCGGTCGTTGAAATCGAGGATGCGCGAGAAGATCTCGGCGCCCACCACCAGCGCACACCGCGCGGTACCGCCGCGCACCATGGCGTCGGCCACCGTCAGCGCGTAGACAAAGCCCGAGCACACGGCCTGCAGGTCGAAAGCGGCGCAGCCGTTGGCGCCCAGCTTGTGCTGCAGGATGCAGGCCGTGGACGGGAACACCATGTCGGGTGTGGACGTGGCCACGATGATGAGGTCGATGTCCTTCGCGCTGCGCCCGGCGGCCTGCATCGCCTGGCGCGATGCATGCAGGGCCAGGTCGCTGCAGGTGACTTCATCGGCAGCGAAGTGGCGGGCACGGATGCCCGTGCGTTCGACGATCCAGGCGTCGCTGGACTCGACTCCGCGCGCGGCAAGCAGGGCCACCATGTCGGCGTTGCTCAGGCGCCGCGGCGGCAGGTGGCTGCCGGTGCCCGTGATGCGTGAAAAACGAGGGGCCAGGGTGTCGGTCATGCGGCTTGTTGCGACGGGGCTTCGGCTGAAGGCGTGGCCGGCAACGTGGGTGACATGCGATCGTGCACGCGATCGAGCAGGCGGTTTCGCGCTGCATCATAGGCCCGCGCCAGGGCCTGCTCGAAGGCGTAGGCGTCGGCGCCACCATGGCTCTTGAAGACCAGACCGCGCAGGCCCAGCAGGGCCGCCCCGTTGTAGCGACGCGGGTCGACGCGCGCCTTGAAACGCCTCAGCACCGGCCCGGCCACCACGGCGGCAAGCAGGCTGAGCGGGCCGCGGGTGAATTCCTGGCGGATGAACTCGCCCATCATCGAGACCAGGCCCTCGCTGGTCTTGAGCAGCACGTTGCCGACGAACCCGTCGCAGACAACGATATCGACCGTGCCCTTAAAGATGTCGTTGCCTTCGACATTGCCGTGGAAGTTGATCTGCCCGGCCTCGCCCGCGGCGCGCAGCAACTCGCCGGCCCGCTTGATGGTTTCGCTGCCCTTGATGACCTCCTCGCCGATGTTGAGCAGGCCCACGCTGGGGTCGTCCTTGCCTTCCACGGCCGACACCAGCGCACTGCCCATCACCGCGAACTGCAGCAGGTGCTCGGGCGTGCAGTCGACATTGGCGCCCAGGTCCAGCACGGTGGTGTAGCCATCGTTGCGGTGCGGCATGACGGTGGCGATGGCCGGGCGGTCGATGCCATCGAGCGTTTTCAGCAGGTAGCGTGCCACGGCCATCAAGGCGCCGGTGTTGCCTGCCGATACGCAGGCATGCGCCACCGCTTCTGCGGCGCCGTCGGCCTTGAGCTGCGCCAACGCGACACGCATCGACGAGTCACGCTTGCGGCGCAAGGCCACCTCGACGGCATCTTCCATGGTCACCACCTCGGTGGCCACCACGCGCTGGCAGCGCGGCCAGCCCTGGGCGCCCTTCAGCGCCAGGGTGGTTCCCACAAGTATCAATTCGGCTTGTGGGTGACTCTTCAGGAAGGCCAGGCACGCGGGCAAGGTCACCGCCGCGCCGTGGTCACCGCCCATGCAGTCAACAGCGATACGTACCGTGTTCAGCGGTGGATGGACGGGATGCACAGACACCACGAGCGCGCCCTTTCAGGCGGGCACCGCATTCACACAATCGAGCGGGGCATGGCCTGCTGCAATTCTTGCAGGCCGCGGCGGATCAGGCGTCCGCCTTGGTCTTGAGGACCTTGCGTCCCCGATAGAAGCCGGTCGGGCTGATGTGGTGGCGCAAGTGCACTTCGCCCGTGGTGGGCTCGATACCGGTACCGGGCGCGGACACCGCGTAATGAGAGCGATGCATACCGCGCTTGGACGGCGACTTCTTGTTTTGCTGAACGGCCATGGAGTTTCTCCTGAGAGGCGGTGCGAGGAGGGGTCGGCGGTCGAAGCCAGGCCATGCGGCCAAGCCAAGCTGCATGACGAGAACACAACGCGCGGGAGCGCCTCTCGCAAAGCCCGTGACTATACCATCCTGCGAGCCGACATCATCAATAACGCCCTACCCTGAAAGCCTAGTTCGGCGGCGGTTTGCCACGCAAGGCGGCCAGTGCCGCAAAGGGGTGGGGGCGCGATTCTTCCAACGCTGCAGCGCCGTCATCAGCCGGGACCGGGGCCAGAGGCACAGGGCAGACCGCGTGCCGCGGCACCAAGGGCAAGGCAAGGATCAATTCGTCCTCGAGCAATTCCAGCACATCCAGCCGCGCCACCAAGGCCAGCACGTCGTCCTCGCTGTCTTCGTCCAGCCGTGCGGCCTCGTCCTCGCCGACCACGAAGCGCAGGTGCCTGTCTACGCGCAGCGCCTCGCTCAAGGGCTGAAGGCAGCGCTGGCACTCCAGGCGCACGACAGTGTCGCCCTGCAGGTGCAGCCAGATCTCGGGCTCGCCGCCGCTGCGCAGGCGCTGTGCGCCGTGCGCGGACCACCGCACCGACGGTGGCGACCCGTCAGCCAACGGTGGCATGAGACTGGCGGCCAGCCGCGTCAACTCGCCATGCGGCAACAGGCCTTCAAGGACGGCGCTGTCGCGCGAAAAACCACGCATGTCGAGCTTGCGGGGGTCGGCGGCGCGCGCGGTCATGGCTGGATGCCTTGAGTCAGGCCAGCTCGGCCCGGGGCCCGCAAGGCCGAGGTGCGACGCGAAATCGAATCATCGAGCAGTGCGCGCATGGTCGGGGCAGTGTAGCGGCGCACCGGGGCCCGATACCGGGGCCCGATGGGACAATCCCCGCCATGACACGGCCGCCGTTGATTCTGGCTTCGACCTCTCGCTACCGCCGCGAACTGTTGCAGCGGCTGCGGCTTCCGTTTGAGGTGGCAGCACCCGCGGTCGATGAAGAGGCTGGCCCGGCCGAGCCCCCCGGAACAACCGCATCGCGCCTGGCCTTGGCGAAGGCACACGCCGTTGCGGCACGGCACCCGGATGCCGTGGTGATCGGCTCCGACCAGGTCTGCGAGCTCGATGGCCAGGCGCTCGGCAAGCCTGGCAACCATGCCATGGCGGTGCTGCAATTGCGCCGGCTCAGTGGGCGCGCCGCCAATTTCCACACCGCGGTGGCGGTGGTGCGCGCGAACACCGGCTTCGAGCAGGTCGAGTTGGCGCCTGTGCGGGTGCAGTTTCGTACGCTGTCAGATGCCGAAATCGAGCGCTATCTGCGGCTCGATGAACCCTACGACTGCGCCGGCAGCGCGAAGTGCGAGACGCTGGGTATCACGCTGATGGAGTCCATCACGTCCGACGACCCCACGGCACTCATCGGGCTGCCGCTGATCCGCACTTCGCGGATGCTGCGGCAGGCCGGCATCGACCCGCTCTCGCCGTGAGTGGCCCTCTGGCCGGCCCGGCAGCGGCCCTGAAGATCGGCCGTCTTGTGCTGGTGCCCAACACCCTGGACCTGGGCGCCGAAGCCGTGCCGCTGGGCGCCGTGCTGGCCCACGACGTGATCTGCCGCGCGGCATCGCTTTTGCACTGGGCGGTGGAAGACGCCCGCAGCGCCCGCGCGTTTCTCAAGCGCGTAGACGCCGTCGTGCCGCTGGCGCAGCCGCTGCAGGCCACCGCAATCGTCGAATTACCCAAAGCGCGCAAGGGCAGTGGCGAGGCGGTGCCTGCCGCAGCCTGGCACGCCCTGCTTGCCCCCGCCCTGGCCGGACACGACCTGGGCTTGTTGTCGGAAGCAGGTCTGCCTGCGGTTGCCGACCCCGGCGCCGCGCTGGTGCAGGCTGCACATGACGCCGGTGTGCCCGTGCTGGCACTGCCCGGTGCCAGCGCCCTGCTGCTGGCGTTGGCGGCCAGCGGCTTGAATGGCCAGAGCTTTGCGTTCGTGGGCTACCTGCCGCAAGAGGCCTCGCCGCGTACCGTGCGCATCAAGGAGCTTGAAGCGCTGTCGCGCCGCATGGCGCAGACCCAGATGGTGATCGAGACGCCCTACCGAAACGCCGCCCTGCTGGCGGCCTTGGTGTCCGCGCTGGCCCCCGCCACGCGCCTGTCCGTAAGCTGTGGGCTGACCCTGCCCGATGGCTGGACGCGCAGCGACAAAGTGGCCCAGTGGCGTGCGCGCCCTGTCGACCTGCCCGACCGGTTACCGGCCGTGTTCGCCTGGCTGGCCTGACCGGCGCTGACCAGCGTTAAACGGCGCAAACTGGCTCAGCCGCCGCCCAACAGCGAAGCCACCTTCTTCTTGGGCCGAATGTTCGATGACTGCTGGTTGCGCGCCGATGCAACGGCCGAGGCTGCGGCGGGCACGGCGCTCTTCTCCCAGGCAGCGGCTCCGCCATCGGTACTGGTGGGCTCGTAGGGGCGGTCGAAGAAGGGGTCTGACGGT
>Ga0105046_10011391_pt1 | contig 13818 bp, 13 predicted proteins | sample MAT03_FD_78385 | JGI IMG/M metagenome (GOLD analysis project Ga0105046, IMG submission 78385) | Freshwater microbial communities from Lake Fryxell liftoff mats and glacier meltwater in Antarctica - MAT-03 (megahit assembly) | ecosystem: Environmental > Aquatic > Freshwater > Ice > Liftoff... | reverse complement strand
TGATTAGCCGCGGTAACCTTGGCAAGGGTTTCCTCCTCAGACTCATGAAAGCTTTTTTTTGTCTCAACCATCGCCTCGACCAACTTTGGTCCGATTATATTTAACTCGACTCGACTTGCCGCTGTTTTTCCGATCACTACTCTAACCTCAGCGAATGCCTTCTCGTATTCCTGGCCCAATATTTCCGTCGTATCGAAAATAGTCTTTTCAGACTGTGATGCAGACTTAGATAATAATGAAAGCTTACCATTAAACTTTTTAAACTCCTCTCCCGCACGCGTTGCAGCACTTTCATCAGTTGAAACCAGGAATTTATTTACGTACAAACGTCCAAGTAAAAGATTGCGAAGTGCATCGTTAACTTCAAGCGCACGGTCTTTATCCGAGGCGCGCAAGTTTTCAATTGACTCTGATAAGATCTTCTCTAGCTTAGGACCTTTGATGTTTAATTCTTGCTCAATGATCGCTTCTTGCCTGAGAATTGTCGTATGAACATCTCCTGTAGCATTTACATACTCGATCAAAGCTTTTTGAGAGTTCTCAAGTAGCCCACGGCGCGTTGGATGAGTAATTTGCGCTAAAGCTTCCGTGAAGCTCTTTTTGGATTCATCGAGTTGCGCGCTTAGCTTTTGAAATCCCTCCTCCTTCTTGTCGAGCAGGTAATCGCGAACAAGAATACGGGATTTTGTAACGTTTCCTTCGACCTCCGTGACTAAACCAGCCTTGGCGACATAGGTACTATATTCAACAAACCCGTCCTGAGACGATTTTAATCCTGAGTAGCTATTCCAAGCAAGCAGCGCGAGAAGGCCTACTAGTAAACCAAAACCGAGGCTAGTGCGGCGTGTTACAGTGAGTTTCATTTTTATTCCTCAGGTAAAAGTAATTCCTTGCGTGTTTGATTTATTAGTCGGAAATTAATATTCAAAACTTAAACACTTTCGGATAATATCGAGAATAAAAAGACTTTTTTTAGGCGCAGTTAGGGTTCTGTAGCACTTAAAGGTTAAGCTTTCGGCCCAGCAGAAACCCAGGATGAGTTGTTACGAATAGCTGCGAATAAACTCGGATAAATCGCTTTTTAAGGTGCTAACTAAAATCCTTGAAAATCGCCGTCTTCCAGTGGAATCATACTCTCAGCTTGAGACTTGCTAGGACGTGATGCTGACACCACGCTGGCAGCAGCTCCTGTTGCGGAAGCCCGCGGTTTCGATGCTGCTGCGGCAGAGCTTACCGATTTATATTGTTTTGCGGCTGGGCTGCCAGCTTTCGTTGCTGCTGCAGACCGCACTGCTTTCGGCGCAGCAGAGGTGTATGCGACTTTTCTTGATTGCACAGGAGTTCCCGTAACGGAAGTTGGCGCAGCTAATTCCTTATCAATACTGCTGTCCCACCCATCAGCCTGGCTACCATTTACAACGTCATTTAGTCTACCAATCGACTTTCTCATTGAATCAGATTGAACGGTTAGTTCATTTCCTGTCGCTGCAAATTCCTCAGCCGATGCAGCATTTAATTGTGTAACTTCATCAAGCTCAATTAATGTAGCGCTAATTCGCATTATATCTTGCGACTGCTGAACACTCTGCTGCGCTATCTCTTTAACTAAGGCTGCTGATTGCCCGGTTTTATCGTTAGTTTCATTTAAGAATTTAACAACAGAAGCTGAAACTTTTGCACCATCAGATGCCAATTCAGAAGACTTCTTTATACGAGCTTCAGTATCTTTAGCCGCCGTAGCACTGCGTAACGCCAAGGAGCGCACCTCTTCAGCAACAACAGCGAAACCTCTACCTGCTTCCCCGGCACGCGCCGCTTCTACGGCCGCATTTAAAGCTAAAAGATTTGTTTGAAAAGCGATCTCGTCAATTGTTTTAATTATCTGGGATGTTTCGTCAGCCGCGGTTTTGATAGCGGTTATCGAATTATTCATCTCGGTAACATGCTTCGTTCCATCAGTCAGAAAAGCTTGAATTTCATTTGATAAAACATCTGCTGCACGAGCGTTTTCTGAGCTTGATTTAGCAGCAGCTTCGATGGCTGATAGATTTGCGACCGTTTCCTGAAAGGATGCAGCCTGCTCCGTAGAGCGCTGTGCCAGTGCTTCGCCTGATGCTGCTATGTGGCGCGAGGAGCCAGCCACTTGTGTTGAGGCCTCGCCAAGCGCTTGAGAAAGATCATTAAGCACGGAACAGATTTTTCGATTTATAAAAATGGAGCAGCTTGCACCAATTAATGCGCCAATAACAAGTATGATTAACATCGAAGATCTGGTGTTAGCGGCGCTACTGATCTCCCCATCTTTAAGCGCTAAAGCCATTCGAGTTAGCTCTGCTGATACCGCGCCATTTTTACCTTCAAGCGCCGAAAAAGCTTCGTTAAATTTACCCATTCTAGAAAGTGCTTCAGTGCTGTCTGCTGAAGCAAATTTAATGATTTCCTTTGACTGCGCTATATAATCGCTCAATGCTGGGGCAATTTCTTGGATCACTCGCTTAGCCTCAGGCTCTAAAGCCAACGCCTGATTAGCCGCAAGAGCGTCTTTAAATGTTTTTACATGATCACTGAATTCCGTAAGTAGCTCGCTGTCACTCCCAAACTGCGCGTCACCTGTTTTTGCGATCAAAATCGCCTTCAATACATCCGCTCTCAATGCACCTTGCATCATGTCAGCTGATTGATGATTCTGCAGCGCAGTGTTGTACAATAACACCTGGCTATTTTTAGGATCAAGTCTCACAACGCTACGGTAAGAAACAACTGCAAGCCCAACTAAGATCACAGTGTTTAGCGCCAATAGTCCGTACAGTCGGGTTGAAAGACTAATATTCACGCCATTCCCTTTTTATAGGTCCAAGTAAAAGAAATTAGTTTGATTATTGCGGCCAAGATTTTCCGTGTGTATCCACAGAAGCTCCCGAATGCGTCCTCTAAATTCCCCTCTATTACCTCGACTGAAATTTTTGGAAACTTAAACATTATAGTCGGATCTTCAAGGGTATTTTGCATATGCAATCGTATGCGCGGTGCCCTGCTTCAGCGCCTTTTTGGTCTGTGGACTTTTCGAAGGCTGTGCAACACATCCCCAGAGAGCAACTTTACTTAGTAGTTACTAAAACCAACGCAGGCTTTATTCCGCGGCAACTTGTGTAATACTTTCGATGGTGCCGCGCTCTGCCTCGTTAAATACCTGTCCAATATCTACCAAGATTGTTACCCGGCCGTCCTGAACTTTACCCATTCCAAGAATAAAACGTGAGTCGAGATTGACCCCGAAATCCGGTGCCTCTTCAATCTGAGCCGCCTCGAAATTGACTACTTCTAGCACGGTATCAACTATCATTCCGATTGCGATATCATCCTGACCGATGCGAACCTTAGTAATAATAGTACAGGTCTTGTCGTCATAAGGAATCTCTGGCAATCCAAACTTCATGCGCAAATCAACAACTGGAATAATTTTTCCACGTAGATTAATTACGCCTTTCATATGGGCCGGGCAGCGCGGTACACGGGTAAACTGAATGACACCGATTATCTCGATGACTTTTAGTATCTCTAATCCGAAGTGCTCATCAGCAATTGAAAATGTAAGATACTTTCCAGCAATCGCTTTTAAGGCTTCACTTTCTCTTTCAGCTGTATTTGGTGTCGACATACTTTCCCTCAATTTTAAAGCACTATTTCAAAAACTTGCTATTCTTAATTTACTAGACCGATCTCTTTAAGTGTCTTAATCAACCGCTCCCTGTCTATCGGCTTAGGAACATACCCTTCACATCCAGAACGCATGCTCTGCATAAAGTGCTTAGGATCCTGCAAGGATGTGGTCATTATGACGCTAGTGCTGCGTTCGCTATCACCAACTTGTACGCCGCGCTCCGCTTCCATAACGCGCAGCCGCTTAAGAACTTCCTGGCCGTCTATATTGGGTAGCATGATATCAAGGCAAACAAGCCGATAGGGCTCCTCGCTATCTAAACCACTTGACAGTGCTTGTAATGCCTCTTCGCCGTCAACAGCAAAGTCACATTCTCCAAACTGTGAAAGAACTTTGTGTAAAACTTTTCGCGAAATAAAATCGTCCTCGACTATTAGAATCTTCATGCCATCCCCTTTCTTAAGTTTGCGCTTTGGCCTTTAGGTGATGTCGACCCGATGTGTGATAAACTTTATCCTTTCTCGCTTCCTTACCGGTGGTTTTAATTTTTTTAGGTCGGGTGCCCCCGTACGTTCAATTTGATCCTTAGAAGCGATTTAGTTGTTAAGGAAACTGCACAGAGATGCCGTTAGCTTTGCTAGGGAATATTTGCTGCGGTGCTCAACTGTCTCTAAAGGCAACTGGCGCACCGTGGACTAAAGGGAATTACAAGCAATGAATAATGCACTCCTTTCCATGCTAGACGACGCGGCGTTATTATTAATGATGCAACATCCGGACGATAAGGATGGTTTAGCGCTGATAATTGAGGCTCTAACGCCGCTCAAATCCGCCATTCGCGGCACTAAAATCGTTGAGCTTGACCAAGATCTTACCGCACTTCTTAATGCAAAAGGTGAAAGCGGAGCTCAGTTTTTAGAACGGCTGCGCAGCTGGGTAGAGCGAGCACAGAATGGTTTAAAATCAGGAAATACTGCAGCCACTGATGCCCCGTGGACCGCAGCGTGGGGAATCGACATAGGAAGTAATTTTGATACCGACCTAATCCAAGATTTTATCGATACTCATCCGCTTAAGCTTGATGAATTTGAATTAGAGTTAGTGGAAGCAGCACAAGGCCGGGCTGATAGCCCGGAAGATGTTGATCGCAAGGCGAAAGCATATCTACATAATCTTAAAGGAGATGCCGGCACGGTCGGACTAAACGGAATCGAACGTGTTACTCATAGAGTCGAAGATGAGTTTCAGCGCCGCTCGGCTCTTTCCATGCTTGAGCCGTTAAGAGAATTTAAGGAATGGGCAATAACAACCGTCAAACAAGCGGCAGCAAAACAGGACCCGCACGAGACATCGGAGCAATTTATTCAGCGATTTGCGGCCCTTGTGAGTTCCGATATCGCTGCGGAATCGGAAGCGCAACAATCTGAAAGCCCTCCAGTAGCGACCGCGCCGGACGCTAAGTTTAGTTCCACTCAATATACTCTTAGCGGTGAAGCCGATGTATTTGTGGAATTTAAAGCGGAAGCTGAGGATCACCTTGAGCGAGTTGAAGAGATTTTACTTGAGCGTGATGAAGGATTTACTCTGGATGATGTGAACGCTATTTTTAGAGCGGTACATTCGATTAAAGGCGGCAGTTCTTACTTCAACCTTCAGGAGATGACGAGGACTTCTCATATCCTTGAAAACCTGCTTGATAAATCGCGCAAAGGTCAATTAACGATAACTAAGCCATTCAAAGATTTAATTCTTGCATACATCGACATTCAAAAAGCACTTTTTGCCACAGGTAAGAAGTCGATAATCTCTGATAGACAGATGCAATCGCGTCCAGAAGTGGCTGATTTACTCACTCACCTAGAGGCGTTTCTCGCTAATGCCACGGGAGGGATTACAGCAGCTATTTCTGAGACTGCTTGTAGCCAAGTTTCTCCAGCGCAGGAGTCAGTAGAGAGCAATCAGACCGTGACGATAACTGAGCAACCGCAAATTATAGAGTCCTCCGCAAAGGAGATACCGGCTGAGCATGTGGCTGCAGCGGATTCCCCTTCGACTACGGTCCGAAAAGACGAGAAAATCGAGACTAAAACATTTGTTAAGGTTGATACCACTAGGCTTGATCGATTGATCGAATATATTGGTGAAATGGTTATTTCAAGCTCGATGCTTTCTAAGAGCTGCCGCGATCTGCTTAGTGAGAACGAGGGAGTAATTAGTAATACTCATCAGCTAGAACATATCTCCCGAGAGATTCAGTCGATCGGAATGTCGATGCGGCTTGTTCCCATTAAAGCGCTGTTGCAAAAGATGTCTCGCCTTGTGTGGGATACAAGTAAGAAAATCGGCAAAGAGTGTAATTTTGAAACAGAGGGGGAGGATACCGAACTAGACCGCACAGTGGTCGATAAACTAGCCGATCCCTTGATGCATATGATTCGAAACTCTGTTGACCACGGGGTTGAAACTCCTGATGTTAGAGAAGCCGCTGGAAAGCCGCGCGCTGGAACTGTGAAAGTTTCTGCGTCCCATTTCGGTGGATCGATCCATATAAAAATCAGTGACGATGGAAAAGGACTAAATCCGGAATATTTATTGAAGAAGGCAATCGAGAAAGGGCTGGCGTCACCCAACGACTCGTATACAAATCTTCAAATATATCAGTTTATTTTTGCAGCAGGATTCTCAACAGCTGAGAAAGTGACTGATATCTCGGGACGCGGAGTTGGAATGGATGTAGTGCGCAGAAATATCGAAGCTATGCGGGGTCGGGTTCATATTGAATCTCAATTAGGCAAAGGCACAGTGTTTACGATCGAATTACCGCTGACGTTAGCGATTATTGATGGGATTGAAACGAAAGTTGGTAACGAGCGCTTCGTTATTCCAACACATTCTATAGTGGAATTTGTAAAGCCTAAGCCTAACACGATCTCTACAACTCTGGATAAGGGAGAGATCTTTGAGTTTCGCGGGCAATACCTTCCAATCTTCCGTCTATCCGAGCTTAACTCATCGGTTCCGCGCTATCACAATCCGTGTGATGCAATTCTGGCTGTAATTGAGAGTAACCATGAGTTTATTGCTTTAATGATTGACGAGGTGGTGGGCGGGTACTCGACTGTAATTAAACCCCTTGGGCCCACATTCCAGCATGTCAGGGGCTTGTCAGGTGCTGCAATCATGCCGGACGGCACTATCGGGCTAATAATTGACACCGCCACATTAATCTCACTTGCCCGCAACGTCGTGCGCCCCGTTCCGCATCGCCAATCAAATCGAAATGAGGCGGTCAGTACGACATTGGTTCACTAAGAGGCACGGGGAAAGAGCGAGCATATGGACCGAGAAGTATTCAATCGATTTAGGGATATTGTGCATGCTGAAGCAGGCATATCTTTGGGCGAGGAGAAACAATCTCTCTTAGCCAATCGAATCTCTAAGCGGCTAACAAAACTGGGTCTCAAATCAGAGCGCGAGTACTTAGAGATTATTGAGACAGACCTCAACGGGCTTGAGATGCTGCAATTGATTGATGCCATCTCAACTAACGTTACGTATTTTTGGCGGGAGAGCGCCCACTACGATTTTTATAGTAATGAGCTGAAGCGGCTTCTTTTGGAACGCCGCGAGATAAAGGTTTGGTGCGCTGCGTCATCCTCAGGAGAAGAGCCTTTCTGTCTCGCCGCCGTAGCGCACATGCGAATGAAGGAGGCTGGTGGAGGAAGCCCGGCAAAAAACGGCTCGGTAAAAATTCTCGGTACTGACATCAGTACTAAAGTTCTAGCAATCGCCAACACCGGTCTCTATGACCCGAAACAATTGCGCGATACGCCAGCAGATTTAACGAAAAAATATTTCCCGATTCGCAGAATTGAGAACGAAGAAAGAGTGGTAGTAGCCCAAGAGCTACGCGACATGGTTAGTTTTAAGAAATTAAATCTCTCCCGCATGCCATTCCCTCTAAAAGGTAACTTAGATTTCATTTTCTGCCGCAACGTAATGATTTATTTCGATAAAGCTTTGCGTGAAAAAATAGTTGACGAGTTTACGAGGCTGCTGCGTCCGGAAGGATTCCTTGTCATTAGTCATTCAGAAAATTTAATGGGTTTGCAACATTCACTTAAAAGCACACAGCCGGGGGTCTATCAAAGATGTTAGGTCAATCAGCAACATCAAATTCCCATTATGTCGGAATCGCTGAAATGCACATCAGTGCAAACCCGACAGACGTAATCATTGCGCCAAATTTGGGCTCTTGTCTTGGGGTGCTGGCCTTCGATACCAAACTTAAAATCGGAGGAATGGTGCATTGTCTTCTTCCGTCATCCACATCTGACCCCGAGAAAGCTACGCTTAAGCCGTGCACCTACGTAGATACCGGTGTGACTGTTCTTTTGGATACCTTGTTTAAGAAAGGAGCAGATCGAAAGACTCTTATTATGGTCTGCGTTGGTGGCGCAAGCCTAAGTGATCCAAACGGAGTTTTTGAGATCGGAAAGAAGAACTTTACAATTTTAAGAAAATTACTTTGGAAGAATAATTTATTATTAAAAGCTGAAGATATAGGCGGAGAATGCTGTCGAACTCTCACTCTTGAGATAGCGACTGGTGCAGTCACACTAAAGTCGAATGGTTCAACTAGAAAGCTCGTATAAATCGGGAGAAAGGTATGGGAATAAAGATATTGATAGTAGATGATTCAAGCATAGTGAGAAAATCACTTACGAAGACGCTTCGTATGACGGAGTTAGACGTAGAGTCTGTGGTTGAATCCGAGAACGGACAATTGGCGCTTGACAGACTGAATAAATCAGAGCGCTTTGATCTAATTTTCCTTGATATTAACATGCCCGTTATGAACGGGCTTGAAATGCTTCAAAATGCCCGAAAAGCCAGCGTATTGGGAGATGCGCGCGTGATTGTTGTTTCTACAGAGGGCAGCCAAATACGGGCTCAGCAGTTATTAGAACTTGGAGTGAACGCACAGTTAAGAAAACCGGTCCGGCCGGAATCGCTATCAGAAACAGTAATGGAAGTGATGAGGAAAACAGCATGAAACATATTGAAGAATCTCTATCTCAAGTTGGCAATTTAGTTCTTGAGGAATGGGCGATGATGATGGTTGACGCTGCTCCAAAGGCGCTTTCAATCTTTGAATTAGATGCCCCATTTTACGTATCCACTGCCACGTTTACCGGGGTATTTTGTGGCGAGATTACAGTGGTGTGTCAATCTCCGTTTCTTGATTGCCTAACTAGAAATCTTCTATCGATGTCTTCTGAGGAGGCCCTTGATGAGCCGATGAAGCAAGATTCGTTGCGAGAATTAGCTAATTTAGTTTCCGGTAATTTTTTAGTTGAGACATACGGGCCCGAGACAACGTTTGAGCTTCCCCGCTTCGCCAGTCGCATGGCGGACAGGAAGGAGATTGAAGCGCTAAAACCTGATGCCAGTATTTGTTGCGCCGGCGACGGATTTCCTGTGCTGATGGGATGTACAATTCACGGATAACCTATGACTGTCAGAGTGTTGATTGTCGATGATTCAGCTGTGGTACGCCAAACCCTTGAGCGTGAGCTGAAAAAAGATCCAGGTATTACTGTTGTAGGATCAGCTCCGGATCCATTCGTTGCGCGCGATAAAATTTTAGAGCTAAAGCCGGATGTTATTACGCTAGATATTGAAATGCCGCGCATGGATGGAATAACTTTTCTAAGAAAGTTAATGCAACATCATCCGCTGCCGGTGATTATCTTAAGCTCTCTTTCCGCGAAGGGTTCTGAGATTGCACTGGAAGCGCTTGAGGCCGGCGCCGTTGAGGTTCTTTGTAAACCCGGGATCGCCTATTCAGTGGGTGACATGGGGAACGAACTTCGTGCGTTAGTAAAAGGGGTCGCCCACGCGCGCATCGCTAAGCGCAGCCCTGTAGCGTCGAGTGTTGTCCCCAAAGTAATGACAGCGCTGACCCGAACAACTAATCGCGTAATCGCGCTTGGTGCCTCAACCGGCGGAACAAAGGCGATAGAGGAGGTTCTTAAAGGATTTCCTTCAAACGCGCCTGGCACAGTGATCGTTCAACATATGCCGCCGGGGTTTACAAAGAGCTTTGCTGATAGATTGAACACGATTTGCGCGGTGGAAGTAAAAGAAGCGGTGCATGGCGATGCAGTATTACCCGGTAGGGTTTTGATAGCGCCCGGCAGTCATCACATGATGCTCAATCGTTCGGGTGCCAATTACTTCGTTGAAATTTCAGACGGTCCGTTAGTATCCGGCCATAAGCCATCAGTGGATGTGCTTTTTAACTCCGCTGCCAAGTATGTTGGCAAAAACTGTATCGGCGTCATACTAACAGGTATGGGGGCCGATGGGGCGAAGGGGTTTAAAGTGATGCGAGATGCCGGGGCGCGCACGATCGCTCAGGACGAAGCCACATGCATTGTTTTCGGGATGCCGAAAGTTGCGATTGAGTTAGGCGGAGCTGAATACGTTGAGCCACTAGAACGCATCGCTAGCCACGCAATTAGGCTTGGCAGCGAGCCTTGAAAGTTGGTTGAACAGACCTGCTATAAGCCGGAGCTTTCAGCTTTAAAAATGCATCATGCGCGGAGATCAGCGCCGCAAAACTTTTAATTACGAGCTGGCTCGATCATCTCCTTCTCCAGCGGTAATCTATCAGCAATTTCTGTCTGCGAGAGCGGAGCAAAATCCTTAGCTATAGTTTCGCAGCGCAGCAGGTCCTGGTTTGACATCTGAGCACGCAGTTTTCCCAAAAAATTTGGCTCGGCAACGACGTAACAATTCACGTAACTAGATTCGTTTAGTTTAGCATTTAAAGTTTTAGCCACCTCACGCGCAAAATTCTCGGAAACACGGTCCACCCCGGTTTGATGTGGAGAATAACCGTGCTTCACAACCGAATCTTGGTTTGATCCCTGACGATCGGATTTCAGTTCGCGCTCCTGCAGTCGGCCTTCAGGGTTATTGATTTCATCCACGCAGCTCAAGATCTTGGTCATGCCGTGACGAGTGTAAAAACGTGCGCTTGTGCGGCTTGCGATTAGTATCAAAGTTGTGCTCATTGCGATCCTCATGAATAATTTTTGAGAGGCGAGATTAACAAAGTTGAATTGTCCGCAGTATGATGTTTATCACTGGCTAGCTTAAGTTATTTGTTTGGCTTCTCACGGTTTCTGCCGCAAAAAAACCTTATCGTCCCAGCGCGGTCTGGCTGAACACTTTTGTTGAACACTCTCGCGGAACAGTGAGCCTAGGGCTAAGTAGAAGGAAATATCAGCTCCGATGTGGATTATACGATACGTCTATTAGCGATTAAGGTATGTGGTTAAAACTTTTGATGACCAGCTACTTTGGCTTAAAATATGGCAAAAATAATCTCAATCACGGAAGCTAAGAAAAATCTTCTCAAACTATCCCGTCGCAACCAGGAGCATGGTGAGTCGTTTCTCATCATTCGAGACTTAAATCTTGTAAGCGTCCTTACGCCATTTGATGAGTATGAGTCCTTACTAGAGACTTTAAATATCCTTGAAGAGGATCCCGATATTCGAAAAAAACTTGTGGCCACCGAGAAAGAGGTAGCGAAGAGCGAATTCACTGCATGGCGGCCGCCAGAGCGGCGTAAAAAGCGTGCTTAACGGGAGCTCCGTACAAACCCTATGGCCTTGCATAGATGGTTATAATAAATAATTGTCTATGAAAAAAAACCCTTTATTATTGATGCTCGCAGCAACGCTCTCATCTTCTTGCGGTTCCGATAACGCGGATGGAGTTGGCGCATGTTAGTCTTTCTCTTAGGGAGTACTTCTTGTTTTAGGCTCTGTAGAACTTTTTTTAACGTGAGATAATTTCTGTAATCTGATGTTTCATTACCAAGGCCAACAGATAGCATTTGCAAGCAAGCATTCGAAGGAAGATGTTGTGCTTCCCCACTTTAAAAAATATTTGGGCGTTGTTTTTAATGTGCCTTGCATAGATACGGATACGCTGGGCACGTTTTCAGGGGAAGTCGAACGTCTCGGGAACGCGTTAGACGTTGCGGAAAAAAAAGCTAGGCTCGCCATGAAGGCAGCAGACTTACCTTACGGATTGGCAAGTGAAGGTAGTTTTGGTCCGCATCCGTATATCCCCTTCCTACCAAGTGACCAAGAGATTTTACTTTTTATTGATGATAAACGGCAGTTTAAACTGCATGAAATATTGATCAGTGATAAAACAAACTTCATGCATAGATGCATCGCGAATTATGACGAAGTTAGACCGTTACTAGAAGCTGCCCTGTTTCCAAGTCATGGGTTGATTGTGCGACCAAACAGTTGGACCGATAAAAAAATAATTTTTAAAGGTATCCGGGACGAAAATGAACTCCGTGTCTCTATTACTAAATCTCTCGCAGCGTCTAGGGACGGAAAGGCTTGGCTTGAAACTGATATGAGGGCGAATGTTAACCCGAGTCGGATGAAGGTAATAGGCGAGTTAGCAGAGAAACTAGCAAAGCGTCTTGCTACCAATTGCCCCTCTTGCTCAGCTCCGGGCTGGGGCTGCACTAACTTTGAAAAGGGTTTACCGTGCGAGTATTGTGAAAGTCCCACAGAACTTGTGGCATTTGAGGTACACGGCTGCGTTCTTTGCGAATATATTGAAAATAAGCAAAGAAAGGATTGTGCTACCAGGGCAGAGCAAAAGTACTGCGGGGTGTGCAATCCTTAAGCGCAAATTAAATTAGTAGATGGAGCATTTTATTTTTCGTCTTGACCGGTACCATCGAATCCGGCGAACGCGCAGCTGCGGAGATAGCGAGGTCGTTTGCCTAAAGGTTTCTGCGCTTCAGAAAGCTAGAACAAATCCGGCAAATCAATCAACTGCTCACCAAGAATAGGAGCATACAAACTACCCGCTAAAACTGTGGCCCAGCTTGAAAAGGTGCTGTGAGGGCCGATTATTAAATCACATTGGGCTAGCGCGTGTAGATCAACGATCGGGTCTTCGGTGCTGATGAAATGAGGCAGGCCCATAAGAAAATCGGTTGGTGGGGTTTCATTTGAGCACACAAGTATAATGACTTTTTTATAACCGTAGCGCTGAATTATCTGGTCTGCCGCTGCACGGTAGCGTTGCCAACTAAAGAAATATTTTCCGTTCTGCCATTCTGCATAGTCGCCACGCCTCACGTGCAAACCGATAAGTTTTGCTTGGGGAGAATGCGCGGTTGCGTGTGCCTTGTTCGTAAGTAGCTCTACGCGTTTCATGACGGATGCGATCGGCGATAATGCAGCGATAATCTGCTTGGAATGCGACGCAAAAGCAGAAGAGCAGCGCATGCCCCAACCATCAAGAAGAATCATCGGCTCGGCTGATGATTCAAGTGCGGCGTTAAGCGAAGCAAAGGAATCCAGCTCTACGCATTCATCGCCTACGACTAAATATTCAGCGTTTAACCCAGCAAAAGTTTTAGCCTCAACCCACGCACGAAGAACAAATCCAAAGGCGAAAACAAGCTCGCGCATTTCGGGTGATACCAATCGATCTAGCTCTTTAAAAGAACACTCATTCGCCAGTATGCGAATTTTTTTAAAGTCTATGTGCGGAAATCCTGTGTTCGGTTGATCCAGGAACAATAGAAATAATTCTTTAAGTTTAGCGCTTTGAACTGAGTCATAAAAATCACCGTTTGGATCAAATACGCAGAAAAGCGAGTTTTGGCTTGCTATGAACATATCCGCATACGGAATAAATGCGGTGTGAACCAGCGGCAGGTTCTTCTCAATTGCAAAAGCACGCAGATGAGCGAAGTGCACTAAGCGATTGCCTAACTGGCCGATGGGAGCAGGAATAACCAGTAAAGCAGTCATAGAAATACCACGCTAGATTTTGGGCGATTCACGGGACTTGCCCTAATCTTTAGAATGCTGAAGCGCTTTGGGTTGAGTGTATAGACTCAAAATGAGCAGCTCAAGCTAGAACCTCATAGTCAGTCGCATAGCCGGGTAAGTCTGCAACTACTGCCCCGGCCCCCGGCTTTTTCCCGGCCCGGGCTTTTTCTCAGAGAATCTGCCCCGGCTTTTTCCCGGCTTTTTCCCGGCTTTTTCTTAGAGAATCTGCGTAATCATCTCAAAGTTGGTAGAGATTCTCGAAGT
>Ga0105046_10011390_pt1 | contig 13819 bp, 11 predicted proteins | sample MAT03_FD_78385 | JGI IMG/M metagenome (GOLD analysis project Ga0105046, IMG submission 78385) | Freshwater microbial communities from Lake Fryxell liftoff mats and glacier meltwater in Antarctica - MAT-03 (megahit assembly) | ecosystem: Environmental > Aquatic > Freshwater > Ice > Liftoff... | reverse complement strand
CCGGGCTTGGTGACTTTCGGGAAATAGAGGATCAGCCGCGCGCCGGTGACAGCGCTGGAGGGGATGCCGGAATTGCTCAGATCAAAGAAGACGATCGGCGTGCTCTTGGACGAGAGCGTCAGGGTGGTCGCGCTGCCGGCGGCCTTAGCGATGGTGCTTTTCGTCACGTTGCCGGCGGTGTCGCCGGTGACGGGGATCTGGATCGCCCAGGCGGGCGTGGTGATCGCCGCCAGCGCGAGGCTGGCGAGGATGGAGTGGAGTGGTTTCATGGTCGTGGTCTGCGGTTCGGTTTCGGTTCTGTGTTTTTCTGTTTCAGGCCAGGTGTCGGCAAACTTCCGACAACCGGGCTTACACGTTTCTCTCGTATTTTGAGCCGTTTCATTTCGTACTTTTTCAAAAGTTTTTTGACCCCCGGCCCATTCAGCGGGCACGCTTCGGAGCGCGATGCAGGGCTTTCTCGCACAATCCATCTCCGATGCCTTCCGCGCGTTTGAAGACGCGCGGTTGGAGGATTCCCCGACCCGCACTCCGGACCTCGAACGCCCCGGCACGCGGATCGGCCGCTACGATTTGCTCGAGCAGATCGGCGAAGGCGGCTTCGGCACGGTGTGGCGCGCGGAGCAGGTGCTGCCGGTGCGCCGCCCGGTGGCGCTGAAGATCCTCAAGCTGGGGATGGATACGTGCGAAGTGATCGCGCGCTTCGAGGCGGAGCGGCAGGCGCTGGCGGTGCTGGATCACCCGAATATCGCGAAGGTCTTCGACGCCGGAGCGACGCCCACCGGGCGGCCATTTTTCGTCATGGAGCTGGTGGATGGCGAGCCGATCACTCGGCACTGCGCCCGGGCATGCGTCCCGCTCGCGGAGCGGCTCGCGCTGGTCATCGCGGTCTGTCACGCCGTGCAGCATGCGCATCAGAAGGGCATCATCCACCGCGATCTGAAGCCCTCGAATCTCCTCGTGGCCAAGGGGGACGGAAAGCCGGTGGTGAAGATCATCGACTTCGGCATCGCCAAGGCCACCGGCGCCGCGCGGCTCACCGAGCACACGCTGGTGACGCAGGCCGGCCGGCTCATTGGCACGCCGGCTTACCTGAGCCCGGAGCAGGCGGGGCTGGGCCAGGATGTGGACACGCGCTCGGACGTTTACAGCCTCGGCGTGGTGCTCTACGAGCTGCTCACCGGCACCACGCCGTTCGGCTCGGAGGAGTGGCTGCGGGAATTTGCCGAGCGCCCCGCGGAGGGTCACGCGCGCGATCCGCAGCGGCCTTCGGCACGGCTGCGTTCCCTTTCCCCCGCGCGACTGGAGGAAGCCGCCGCCGGGCAGCAGTGCGAGCCGCCGAGGCTGATCGCGGCGGTGACCGGCGATCTCGACTGGATCGCGATGAAGGCGCTCGACCGCGACCGCACCCGCCGCTTCGACTCGCCCGCCGCGCTCGCCGCCGATCTCGAACGCCACCTCCGCCACGAACCGGTGAGCGCGCGTCCGCCCACGGCGGGCTACGTGCTGCGCCGTTACGCGCAGCGCCATCGCGTGGCCGTCGCCGCCGCGGCGGCCATCGCGCTGGTGGTCATCGCGGGCGTCGCCGTTTCCACCGCGATGGTGCTGCGCCAGCGGACGGCGCTCGCGCAGAGCCAGCAGGTCTCGCGCTTTCTCAAGAAAGTGCTCTCCCAGGCCGGCGTGGAAAAGGCGCTCGGGCGCGACGCCACGATGTTGCGCGAAATCCTCGCCGAGACGGCGAAGAACCTCGCCGACGAGTTGCGCGATCAACCCGCCGTGGAGGCCGAGCTGCGCGCCGTGATCGCGAATACATACATGGACCTCGGCGAGTATGAGGTGGGCCTCGAGCAGTCCACGGCCGCGGTGCGCCTCCAGCGCCAGCTCCACCGCGGCGATGACGACGATCTGGCGCGGGCGCTGGTCCTGCAGGGCGACGCGCAGGAGCAGGTGGGAAAACTGAAGGAAGCCGAGGCAAGCCTGCGCGAAGCCCTGGCGATGCGGCAGCGCCTCCACGGCGATCGCGACGTCCGCACCGCCGCCGCGCACGCCCTGCTGGCGTGGACGCTGCTGAAATCGGGGCGCCCGCTGGAGGGCGAAGCTTCCGCCCGGCTCGCCGTGGACGTGTGGCGCCAGCATCCGCGCGACCCGGGGCTGTTCAACGCCGTGAAGTCGCTCTACGCGATCTGCCACAATACGAACCGGCACGACGAATCCATCGCGCTCATGCAGGAAGAGCTGGCCTCGTTGCGCCACGACTACGGCCCGGAGCATCCCGACATCATGAACACGCTCGACAACCTCGGGATGCAATTCACCCGCGTGAAGCGCTTCGACGAAGCCGAGCCGCTGCTCTGGGAGTCGCTGCGGCAGGGCGAGAAATTTTACCGCGACCGCAATCCCGTCGCTTATCACATCTACTCCGGGCTGAGCAAAGTGGCCGCGTCGCGGCAGGATTGGGAGCAGCAGCTCCAGCACGCGCGCGCCTCGCTGGCCAGCGCGGAGAAAGTCTTTCCGCCCGGCAACCGCTACCGCCGCGAAGGTCACGACCTCGTCGCCGGCGCGCTGCTTCAGTATGCGGAAGGCCTGGCCGAAGCGGCGGGCAAACCGAACCCGTCACCGGGCTTGGCCGCGCCGGCGCTGGCCTTCCTGGAGGAAATCGCCGCGACCCCCGAACTCGCCGCCAGCACAAAGGCCGCGCCCGCCTGGATCGAGTGCCTGCGCGGCGCCACGCTGCGAAAAGACCCGGCGAATCGGGAGGAGGCGACCGCGTTCCTCGCCCGCGGCCTGACCGCGATGAAGACCAAGGAAAAGCCGAGCACGGAAGAAACGCGGCGGATCAAAAAAGCGGCAGCCTGGCTGGCCGAACGGTGAGCCCAGGTAGGGAAGCCGCGCCGCGGGTTCCGTGATTCTCTGCCATGGAGTGGCAACCCGCGCCGCGGGTTCCCTGATCTCTCCCAAGGTGTGGGAACCCGCGGCGCGGCTTCCCTACCCGGGATTTCTGCGAGCTGCGCGAACTAATCCAGGTCCGCGGTCTTTGGGCTACTCGGCTGTGAGCATCTGCTGAAACCATGCGAGTTCGGCCGGGATTTCCTCTGGGCTCAGCACCGTGGCCGCGATCTCCGCCTGGAGCAGCTCGCGAAAAGTCTGGCGCAAACGGAAGACGAGGATGCCGACGGCGTTCTCACTCGCGCCGAGCTTTTCCGCAATCTCCCGCTGCGAGGGCGGCGCCTCGTCGCAGGTCAGGAAAGGGAGCAACGCTTCGAAGACCTCCGCCCGCCCGGCGGCGGTGAAGGCTTCCGCCATCTTCGCCCGCACGCCGGCGAAAACCTCCTGCGCCCAAGCCCGCGCGAAGAGCCATTCCGGATCCCGCGTGTCCTTCGGTTCCTGGCGGTAACGTTCCTCGGCGGTGAGTTCCTCCAGCGAGATCGCCGCGCGTCCGCCATTCCGTTTCCGGGCCGCGTGGTGGCGGGTGTGGTCGGCCAGCAGCCGCTGAAGCACGCCGAGGAGATAGGAACGCAGCGTGCCGCGTTCCCGGCGCACCGCCTGCAGCGCATCCTCGGAGATCAGCTCGGCGAAAAAGGACTGCGTGAAATCTTCGGCATCGTGTGGGGCGTGGCCGCGGCGCCGGAGAAAGGCGTAGATCGGATACCAGTAGCGCTGGCAGATCGCCTCCATGGCCCGCGCGGCGTCCTCCGGCGCGCCGCCCTGCACCATTTGGACGTGCGTCCATTGGGTGGTTGGAAAGGAAGAATCCCTCGCGGGACCTGCTGGATCTGAACCGGGCATGGGCGTTCTCTTTCCCACATCGCGGCGGACGCGCAAGCGAGCCCGTGCGCGCCGGCGAGCGCGGCTAAAGCGCTTCGATCAACAAGGAGCATGCCTCGCGCACGCTGGTGCAGGGCCGGTGCGTGTCGGGGCGCGAGAGGTCGCGAACTTGGAAAAAAGCGCGGCCGTTCCAGACCCAGGCGGCGGCGTGGTGCGGGCCAACTTTTGCCGGGTCGCTCCAGGTGTGAATGGCGAGCAGCCGCGGCGTGAGCGCGGCGGCGATGTGCATCGGGCCGCTGTCCACGCTGATCACAAAATCGGCGCGGCGGATGAGCCAGATGAGTTCGCCGAGCGTGGTGCGGTTGAGCAGGTCGACGACGTTCGGCGAAACGGCCACGCGCTCCGCGCTCCGCCCGGCGATGACGACGCGGCGCGGCGCGAGCGCGACGCGGGCTTCGAAGATCTGCGCGGCGGTGAGCGACTTGCCCGCGCCGCGCGAAAAGGGATGGAGCAGCACGAACGGCTCGCTGGCATCGAAGCCGGCGGGTGGCGTGCCGGCGGGCAGCGGCCATTCGAGCGCGGTGGGAATCTCCGCGCCGACCTCGCTCGCGAGCCGCAGGTAACGATCGACGGCATGCGCGATGCCACCCACGTTCGCGACGCGATCATAGAAAAGGCGCGCCCCTTCCCGCGCATCGGAGAGTCCCGCGACCTCCCCGCCGCGGCACAGTCGCGCGATCAGCGCGCTGCGCAGCAGGCCCTGGAAGTCCACGACGAGATCCGCTTTCCGCTCGGCCATGCTCCGCGCCCACGCGGGAATCTTCATCCATCCGCGCGGCCCGCGAAATTCCCCGCGCGGAAAAATCGCGACTTCATCGACGTGCGGATTCCCCTCGAGCAGCGGCGCCCATTCCGGATTCACCAGCCAGGTCAGGCGGCTCGCCGGCCACTGCCGTTTCAGCGCCGCCACGGCGGGCAGCGTATGCACTACGTCGCCGAGCGAACTCGGCTTGATGACCAGGATCGATGCGGGATGCGGAATGCCGGTCGCTGGATTCACGCGAAGGCGACGCGCGGCATCTCATCCCGCATCCCGCATCCCGCATCCAGGATCGCCTTCACTTGCCCAATGCCAGCCGATCCGCGAGCCGCTGCGGCAGCCCCGCGTCCACGATTTTGTCCTGCGCCGTCCAGATGTCGTATTCGATGCGGCGTAATTCGATGAGCTGCTTGTCCGGTGAGTAGAGCACGTAGGCGGCGTGCCAGTCGCCATCGCGCGGCTGGCCGACGCTGCCGCAGTTGACAAAGTATTTTTTGCCCTGCTCGATGACGAGCCTGTCGAGTACCTGGCTCTTCACCGTGCCGTCGCGGATGTAGGCGCGCGGGGCGTGGGTGTGGCCGTAGAAGCAGAGCTGGGTGTGCTGGTAGTTGAAGCTCGCGGCGGCATCGAGCTGATTGAAGACGTAACCCCACTTGTGCGGCGTATCGAGCGTGGCGTGGACGATGGTGAAATCGCGCACCTGCCGGACCATCTTCAGATTGCGCAGCCACTCCTTGTCTTCTTCGGTGAGGTGTTTGCGGGTCCAGTTGATCGCCTCCTCGGCGAGCGGGTTGAAGCCGGCGAGGTCGTCGGTCACCGAGGCCTGCTCGTCGTGATTCCCCTTCACCACCGGGCACTCGAGATTGCGGATGATCTCGACGCACTCGTGGGGGTTGGCGTTGTAGCCCACCACGTCGCCGAGACAGACATAGTGCGTCACTTCATGGGCCTCAGCGTCCGCCAACACGGCCTGCAGGGCCTCGAGGTTGGCGTGAATATCTCCGAAAATCGCGAATCGCATGTCAGGGGTGGCTTGGGGCGCGAGTATCAACTTTTCGCTCCGGGGGAACATTCAATTTTTCCTGAAGTTCCCCGAGGATGCGCAGCAGGGTGGGCAGCCGCTCGTCTTCGCCCTTGTGAAAAAGCGCGAGCAGGAGCTCGTAGGCCTCGCGTTCGTGGCCGGGACATTGGGCCAGTTCGTAGGCGGCGAAACGATGCGCGTATTGCGGTGCGCCGGGCAATTTTGCGCACTCGGCGTAGATCGCGGCGGACTTGCAGTGGTCTTTGAATTTCTCGCGGTAGAGGAAGCCGAGCCGGTCGTAGAGCAGCGGGCGCTCGGGATTGTTCGCGATGCCGCGGAGCAGATAGTCTTCGCCGAGCTTCCAATACTGGCGCTGGTCGCGAATGCGCAGTGCCTCGCGCGGTTGCTTCGGATTGTCGCGCGCGGCGATGCTGGCATTGAACGCCATGTGCCACGCGGCCTGATCCCAAAACAACACGCAGCGCGGTTGCAGCGCCGTCACGGCGTCGAAATCGAGCTTCATTCGCCCCCACTCCGTACGCTCCCACGCCGCGTGCGCGTGGATGTAGAGCGCATCGGCAACGAGCGAACGAAAGCCGCTCAGCGCGGCAAGAAACCCGAGCTGCCCGATCTGTTCGCGCAGGCCGAGGTCGAGCTTCGCGCCGTGGAAAAACGCGGCGCGATGCACGCGTTCGAGATGTTCTTCGTACGGCACTTTCACCGCGCCAAAGGCGAGCAGGGCGACGAACAGGACGAGCAACCGCCGCTTCATAGCTCCTTGGCCGAAAAGGCGAAATAGGCCGCGAGGTAGTAGACGACGATGTAGGTCACGCCGAGCGCCGCCGTCTTGAGGAAAAGCCCGAGCGCGATGGCGTTCCCGGCGACCACGTCGTCCACGAGATTGAACGCGGTGAGGTCCGGGAAGATGAGCGAGATCAGCGCGAGGAAGATCTTCGTGCCGGCGCCAGCGTCGTTCGTCGCGAGCCAGTATTCGCGGGCGATCGGCTGCACGTGGCCGATGAGGTAGACCACCACCGAGACGATGATGGTGAAGATCGAGGACGACGCGAAGGTCGAAAGCAGGAGCGTGAGCGCACCGCAGAGCGCCGCTTTCAAATAGATGATCACGATGCACGGAATGAGGCTGACCGTGAAAGTGCTCGCACGGATGGAGGCGATCTCCCCGGCGAGTTCCGCGGGTGCCATCGAGCGGGTTGCGACATGAATCGCCGCCTGCTCGCGGATATAAAGCACGAGCACGAACATCACCGACATGAGCGAGATGGCGACGAAGAGCAGCGCGAGCACGCCGAGCAATTTACCGAGCAGGTACTCGAGCCGCGGCACCGGCTTGGCGAGGATGGTGTAAAGCGTGCGGTCCTCGATGTCCTTGGGCAGCAGCATCGCCGTGGCGAGCACGGCGAGCAGCCAGGTGAAGATGGACATCGCACCGAGCGACACGTCCTTCAGCACCTGGAACTGCTCCTGAAAGCTGAGGTTCACGAGGAAGAACGAACAGCCGATGATGAGCAGCGCGAAGATGAGCAGGAAGTAGAAGACCTTCAGCCGGATGAGTTCGAGCAGGGTGTTCGACGCGATGGCCGCGATGCGGCTCGGGGAGAAGGCGCGGTGCTGGGTGGCGGCGGGGGCGTTCAAGGGAGCGAGGTGAATGGTGATCGGTGAATCGTGAATCGGGGAGGCGTTTCAGCAAACGGAGACCATTCACCCTTCACGGATCACCCTTCACCTTCTTCTCGTCGCTGGTGACTTCGAGAAAATAGCGCTCCAGCGTGGTCTGCGGCCGGCGCTGCTCGACGACGCGCGCCGTGGATTTCGCGACCGCGGCCTGGAGGTCGGCGAGCAGTTCGGGCGAGGCGTTTTCGAGGATCAGCTCGGTCTGGTTTTCGATGGAAATGAGTTCGTCGAGCCGCCCTTCGCGCACGAGCAGCCCTTGATGAAGGATGCCGATGCGGTCGCAGATTTCCTGCACCTGCCCGAGCAGATGCGAGCAGAGCAGCACGGTGATCCCGCGCTTTTTGAAGTCGAGAATGAGGTCGCGAATTTCCCGCGAACCCGCCGGATCGACACCCGCGGTCGGTTCATCCAGCACGAGCAGCCGCGGCTCCTGGATCATCGCCTGCGCGAGCCCGATCCGCTGGAGCATGCCCTTCGAGTAGCCGCCGATCCGCCGGTGCGCCGCGTCTTCCAGCCGCACCAGCGCGAGCAATTCCTTCGTGCGGTCGCGCAGCTTTTTGCCACTCAGGCCGCAGAGTTTTCCGAAGAAATGCAGCGTCTCCGCACCGGTGAGGAACTTGTAGAAATACGGATTTTCCGGCAGGAAACCCACGTCCTCCCGGCTCTCCACCCGCGTGGAATCCCGCCCGAAAATCTCCGTCCGCCCCCGCGTCGGCGAGACCAGCCCGAGCACGATCTTCATCGTGGTCGACTTGCCCGAACCGTTCGGCCCGAGCAGCCCGTAGACCTGCCCCGGCTCCACGCGCAGCGAGAGGTCGCGCACCGCGGTCACGCGTTCGCGCTTGAAAGGAATGGGGAATTCCTTGGTGAGATTTTCGATCGAGATCGCGGGGGTGGACATGAAACGGAGGCGAGGCGACGGCGTTGCGAGACCAGCATGGCGTTCCCCCGCCATGATCGCACGGCGTGGGAACCGGTTGAATTAAGCCGGCTGCCCGTCGGACACGCTATTCGTCACCGAAACGATGACGAGGGGGTTGAGGTATTCGATGTTGTCGTCAATATCCGTGACGAAGATGCGCCCGCCGCTGGGCGAAACGTAGAAAAAATCAGGATGTGGAACGGACAGCACGCGCCCGTCAGCGAGGCGAATCGAAAAGGGGGTAAAAGGACGGGCGTTCCAGAGTTCACGAAGCCGGGCGATCATGGGCGGAGATTATGGGAAAACAGGCTTCGCGCAACGCCTTCAGTTCACGATCTCGAATCCGCGCACGCCGTCCAGTGCCGGGATGACCGTCGCGGTCACGCCCTTCACATGGCTCTTCAGCTCGCTCTCGATGATCCCTTCCAGAAACGCCTCCACTTCCTCGCGATCGCCGCTGCACTGCATCTCCACGCGTCCGTCGGGCAGATTGCGCACCCACCCCACCACCTCGTAGCCGCGGGCGATTTGTTTGCAGGTGAAGCGGAAGCCGACGCCCTGCACGCGGCCTTCGTAGAAGACGTGGCGGCCCGTCATGACAAAAAATTCCGTGGGTTCATCAATCGCCAGCCTTCGTGGAATCTCCGCGCTCCTCAAGTCCGGACTCCACGCGAACGCCGGGGCGCGGACCGCAGGGCGGGCGACCTCCGCGCGATCCGCCCTGCCCATTTTGCGGGAACGCAGGTGACCACCATCCGTGGCGATCTTTGCGTCTTGTTCCGAAGGCCGATCGAGCCAAAGGTGCCGGCTCCAAATTTCCACCCGGTGACCGATCTAACCCAAGACCAACTCGACGCGCTCCAGAGCTATGTGGACTCGCTCGAGAAAGGCGCGCGGGAGCGTGGGCTCCGGTATTTCGAACAGGGGCGGGTGATCGCGGTCGAGCCCTACAAGCGGGGGGTCGGATTTCGGGCGGATGTCACGGGCACCAGTATCTACCGCGTGAAGCTGCGGTTCGCTCAGGGCGACTGGGACGGGGAGTGCTCGTGCCCGCTGGGCTTTGACTGCAAGCACTGCGGCGCCGTCGCCCTCCAGGTGATCGCCGAGGCTGCGGAAACCTCACCCAAACCGGAGGGCGAGCCACGGCCAGCGGGACCTGCCGCGACGGCGCGGCCGAAAGTGGAGCGCGCCGCGGATGCAAAGGTGGCGGTCCTTTTTGCCGACCGGCTCGGACGAAAACTGACGCACGACGAAAAGCGCGCGGCGGACGCGGTGGACAAGCTGTTTCAATCGCATCGCGCCGCGGGATACGTGGCCGAGACGTTCCTCGAACCGATTACCCGCACACGCGCCGGTTGGGGTTGGAACACGGTGCAAGTCTGGCCGGAAGAACCGCGCACGTCGTGGGAGGCCTGGCTCTACATCGTGGCCTATCTGCGCAAGCACAAGCACGCCTGCCCGACCGCGCTCCTCGCGGTGACGGACGGAGCGGAAGTGGACGCGCTCACCGCGGATTGGGAGCGCCGGCAAAACGTGGACCAGTGGCAGGGCTGGCTCCACGATCTCGCCGAGCGGGCGGAGAGCGGGCCGGCGGAAACTACCGCGTTGCGCGTGCGGTTGAGCGCCAAGGGGCTGCAACTCGAATCGCGGAAAGGGAGCGCGCCGGATTTTGCGACGATCAAGGCGCCCGCCTTTGCGGGACTGGCCGCGGCAGCGCATCAGGGCCAGCTTCCGCTCGATGAGCCCTCGCTGGCCGTCTGGCGGGTCTTCTACACGGGCTACGATTGCCGGTCATTGCGCGCCTTTTCGGAGCCGGACACCACGCGGGTGCTGAATCAATTCCTGCGGTTGCCGGGCTTCGAGGAACGCGTCGTCGGACCCTCGGGCGCACCGCTCGCCCGCGCGGCCGATCGGCTGCAATGGCGCATCGAAGCCGCGGGCGCGGAGCGGATCGACTACCGGCTCGCGCTCGTGCTGCCCGATGGCAGCGCGCCGCCGCCCGCGCTGACCGTGATCGACGGCACCCCGTCGCTCTATGTCACCGGCGACACCGTTTACGAGGGGCCGCCGCTGGGCCGGCTCACGATCACGGAGGCCGCGATCATCGTTCCCGCCGAGGCTCTGGAGACGAGCGACGGCCTCACGCTGCTCGAACGCATCGGCGTGCCGCCACCGGCGCGGATCGCCAGCCGCGTGCGCACCGTGCGGTGGCGCGCCGTTTTCCGCTGCGCGGTGAAAAAGGACGCGTATGGCGAAGGGGAGCGGATGCTCGTGAAGGTGACGGCTGAGGATGACGACGGGATCGCCCGCGCGACTTTCGCCCGTGGCGAATGGACGCCTCTCGCGCACAAAACGGACGCGTCCGGCACGCTGACCCGCCACGACCGGGGTAGCCTGCGTCTGGTGCCAGACCTGGTGGAAACCCTGCGCGTCAACTGGGATGCCTACGGCTCCCATTGGCACCGCCAGATCGGGAAGACATTCGCAGCGCAATTCACCGAATGGCTCGCCACCGTGCCGGAAGGCGTGAGCGTGGAACTCGATCCGCTGCTCGACTCGCTGCGCGGCGCACCGATCGCCGCGCAGGTGAAGCTCGAAGTCGAGGAAGCCGGCATCGACTGGTTCGACCTGCGCGTGGCGCTCGACGTGACCGACACCACGCTCACGCCGCAGGAGATCAAGGTACTGCTCGATGCGCGCGGCGGCTTCGTCCGGCTCGGCGAGAAAGGGTGGCGCCGCCTGCAATTCGAGCTCAACGAAGACGACGAAAAGCAGCTCGCCGATCTCGGTCTGAATGCGCGCGATTTCTCCAGCGAACCGCAACGCCTCCACGCCCTCCAGCTCGCCGGGAAAAAAGCCGCGCGCCGGCTGCTACCAGAGCCGCAGGCCCTGGCCATCGAGCGGCGTGCCAGCGAAATCCAAACGCGGGTCATGCCCGAGTTGCCCGCCGGGCTGCGGGCCGACCTGCGGCCCTATCAGCGCGAAGGCTTCCACTTTCTCGCCTATCTCTCCACGAACCGCTTCGGCGGCATCCTCGCCGACGACATGGGTCTCGGCAAAACCGTGCAGGCCCTCGCGTGGCTGCTCTGGCTCCGCGCCCAGCCGGATTTCGCGGGCCACGCCAGTCTCGTCGTCTGCCCGAAAAGCGTGACCGACAACTGGCTGGCGGAAGGCGCAAAATTCGCCCCCGGCTTGCGCGTGCACGTGCTCGCCCGCGGTCCGGCGGCGGAGGCGGAATTGAAAGCCGCGCGCACCGGAGCCGATCTCGTGGTCATGAACTACGCCCAGCTCCGCAGCCTGGAGAAAGCGCTCACCGCCGCGCCGTGGCAGGTCGTGATTCTCGACGAGGCGCAATACATCAAGAACCCCGACTCGCAGACCGCCAAGGCGGCATGGGCACTCCGCGCCGAGCACCGGCTGGCGCTGAGCGGCACCCCGATCGAAAACCGCCTGCTCGATCTCTGGAGCATCATGGGCTTCGCCATGCCCGGCGTGCTCGGCAAGCGCGCCGCGTTTGCGAAATCGTTCGATCAGCGCAGCGATCCCTTTGCCCGGACGCGGCTGGCCGCGCGGGTGCGCCCCTTCGTGCTCCGCCGGACGAAAGGCGAGGTCGCAAAGGATCTGCCAGAACGCAGTGAGGAGGATCTCTTCTGCGAACTCGAAGGCGAGCAGGCCACGCTTTATCGCGCCGAGCTGAAGCGGGCGCGCGCCGCCTTGCTCAACATCCAGACGACCAAGGAACTGGACAAAAAACGCTTCAACATTCTGACCTCGCTGCTCCGCCTCCGGCAGATTTGCTGCCACCCCGCGCTGGTCAGCGAAAAGGCCGCGAAGGCCGAAAGCGCCAAGCTCACCGCGCTCTTCGACCTGCTCGAACCAATCATCGAGGAAGGCCACAAGGTGCTGGTTTTCTCCCAGTTCATCCAGATGCTCGACATCATCCGCGCGGAGATCGAGCGCCGGCAGTGGCAGCATTTCATCCTCACCGGCGCCACCGAGGATCGCGGCGCGCTCGTCCAGAATTTCCAGCAGAGCGAAGGCGCGGCCGTGTTCCTCATCTCGCTGCGCGCCGGCGGCTTCGGCCTGAATCTCACCGCCGCGAGCTACGTGGTACTTTACGATCCGTGGTGGAATCCCGCGGTCGAAAACCAGGCCATCGACCGCACGCACCGCATCGGCCAGACCAGCCACGTCATCGCCTACCGCCTGCTCGTGAAGGAAAGCATCGAGGAAAAAATCCGGAAGCTCCAACGGAGCAAAAGCGCGCTGGCGGAGGACATCCTCGGAGAGGAAAGCTTCACCCGCGCCCTGACGCTGGACGACTTCCGCTTTCTCCTCGGCGACTAGATTGCAGGCTCAGGGACCGCTGATGGAATCGGGGCCGGGCACCCTCGGGCATTCCTCCCAAAACCGCACGCGAGGCCACCGCGGTAACGAATCGGCGCGGTCGCAACCTCAGCGCGGGGGCAGGATTTCCTCCAGCGCGATGGCCACATCGGGAAAAGCCAGCGGGGATGCCGTGCCGGTGGCGGGGATGGTGATGAGTTCGCGATAGGCGGGGCCCTCGGGCTGGCGGTAGATTTCCAGCACGTCGTCCACGAGGTTCAGAATCCAGAATTCGCGGATGCCGGTAGCGGCGTAGGCGCGCAGCTTTTCCTCGCGATCGTACTGCAGCGAGGTGTCGGAGACTTCGATGATGAGGAAGACTTCCTCGGGCCGGGGATGGCGGCGCAGATTTCCGCGGTTCCACGGCACGAGGGTGAGATCGGGCTGCGGGGCGGAGTATTTCTCCAGCTCCACCGGGTTTTGCGGGGAAATCTTGTAGCGGCGGCGGGCCTGCTCGCTGATGACGCCGTTTAGATTCGTGACAGCCTGTCCGTGGCGGTAGCCGATGGCGTGCATGATGATGAGTTCTCCGTTGAGCAGTTCGATCCGGTCCCTGGAGCCGATGACGCCCACTTCGGCGAGGCGGTAGAATTCGTCCGCAGTGAACTTGTAGGTGACAGCCAGCGCGCTCATGCGGAGAAGGTGGCAGAGGACGACGGGGGCGGCAAGCCTGCGCGACGCTAGCGCGGAGTGTCACACCGAGCGGTTGCTGCTACGGTGCGCGCCCAAGATGTTCACCATCCGTTATCCCGAAGACCTGCCGATCTGCGCGCGGCGCGAGGAGATCGTGGCGGCGTTGCGGGTGCATCAGGTGCTCATCGTGGCCGGGGAGACGGGGTCGGGGAAGACGACGCAACTGCCGAAGATGTGCCTGGATGCGGGGCTGGCGGAGCGCGGGACCGGGCGCGGCCCGTCGGTCATCGGCGGCACGCAGCCGCGGCGGGTGGCGGCGATGAGTGTTTCCCGGCGGGTGGCGGAGGAGCTGGGCGTGACGTGGGGGCGCGAGGTGGGGTGCGAGATGCGCTTCGCCGATGACGCGGGGCGCGATACGCGGGTGAAGTTCATGACCGATGGCATCCTGCTCGCGGAGATCCAGAGCGACCCGATGTTGCGGGCGTATTCGACGCTGATCCTAGACGAAGCGCACGAGCGTTCGCTGAACATCGACTTTCTACTGGGCTATCTGCAGGGGCTGCTGAAGCGGCGGGGCGAT
>Ga0105046_10011388_pt1 | contig 13820 bp, 13 predicted proteins | sample MAT03_FD_78385 | JGI IMG/M metagenome (GOLD analysis project Ga0105046, IMG submission 78385) | Freshwater microbial communities from Lake Fryxell liftoff mats and glacier meltwater in Antarctica - MAT-03 (megahit assembly) | ecosystem: Environmental > Aquatic > Freshwater > Ice > Liftoff... | reverse complement strand
TGACTTTGCTGCACTTGCTGGAAAAACTGACCCTGATCGCGTTCAAAATAAATCAGGATCAGTGCCACTACCACAAAAAGTCCCAGTGATGTCAACGAAAAATAACGCACCAACTGAAAGCGGTTACTTGCCGCTTTGGCAATCGTCTTTTTCTCTGCGTCAGCCTCTTTTTTCAACATGGCCATCTCCGACACTCCTTTGTAAAGTCAATTTTATCGTTAAGGAGCGCCATGCTGAAGACTGCACTGGACACCCTGCAAGAAACTCTTCAAACTAGATCTGAACGCCAGTCATTACCTCAGGTTTTGCCCAACATGGCGGGCGTTGCGATAGTACTGCAATTGCGACCACTCTCCTTGGACACATAAAGCGCGGCGTCCGCAGCCTCGATCAAGGCTTCTGGCAAATCGGCGGCAATCATCGGAAAACAAGCCACCCCAAGGCTAATTGTGACCTTCAGTTCATCCACACGCATGGTCTCGACGTTCTTGCGCAACCGCTCGGCAAAATGCATAGCGCCTTCCGCATCTGTGCTGGGCAAGATGACAGTAAATTCTTCACCGCCGTAACGGCAAGGTACGTCGTACTTACGGACAGTCTCCTTCATGACCTGGCCTACCATCTTGAGCACCCTGTCACCTTGGTCATGCCCGTAGGTATCATTGAATTTCTTGAAATGGTCTGCATCAAACATGATCACAGCCAACGACGAACCAACATCACGGGCACGTTTGAGTTCAGTTTTCAGTGTGGCGTCAAGGTGGCGCCTGTTGAACACATCGGTGAGTGCATCCGTGATGGACAAGCGCTCAAGCTCCTTCAGCATGGCCTGCTCAAGCGTGACGTCACGCAGCAAGGCGGCGGATCCAATGGGGCTGCCGTTGGCATCAAGAATCGTGTGTGCAGAGGTTAGCAACCAATGCCCCTTGTATTCGAACAAGCTCGGCTCACTGACCGAATGCGTGTCGTCGAGCATGGCCTGGAAGCGCTCAGGTTCGTCCAAGAGATTCAAAATTCCTTCCTCCTGAATCTGAGCAATGCTCTTCCCCAGAAGTGTTTCCGTGGCATCGTTCACCAACACTACCTTCCCAGTGTCATCCGTCACAACGATGGCCTCCTGAGCGCCTTGAATGACGGAATAGAGCTTCTCTTTTTCACTCTTCATTTTCTGAAAATTCAGCACCAAGTCAGTCGTCATTTTGTTGAAACTGCGTGCCATCTTGCCCAACTCGTCCTGTCGACTGGATGCCACCTGGGTATCAAATTTGCCACCGCTCACATGCGCCATGGCCGCAGTGATTTCTTCAATTGGTTTGGCAATGAAACGCCCCAGCATATAGCCGGTCACAGCCATCGTGAGGGCTAGTGACACAACCACGACAATCAATGACTGTAAACGCGCTTTCATCATGTCACGCTCAACTTCTGCCATGGATGTTGTGAGTTTCAGGACGCCTCTGACCGGCCCACTTGCATCATGACAGCGAGCACATTTGGCACTGTTGTGAATGGGATCATAAAAAGAAACAATGTCCCGCATGGCAGGGTCCCGGGTATTGCGCACCAACACACCCTCCTCCCCATTCAACGCTCTTGCCACCCCGGGGTCATCAAGTTCAAACACTTTTGGCGCGACCACATCTGAGGTGCGTCGATCAAATGTGACTTCGCCAAGGCGTTGGTTCACCGAATCGATGGTTGTGTTGTCAAGAAAAGCTTCTGTACCATCCAATCGGGCTATTCGAAAGTCCAGCACACCCGGCAGAACTTTCAGGCGGCGCGAGAAATCCGGCATGATTTCGGCATGACGCTCCTTCATGATGGTCTCAATGTTCATGGTGACCGAATCCGTCAGGCGATGCAGTGTGCGCTGGTATTCGCTCATGATCGATTTTTCAACCGCCACGGTATAAAAATACCCAATTGACGCAAAGCCCAGGGACAAGGCAATGGCCAGCGTCAACAATAATTTATACCGAATGCGGCCTTGCTTCATGCCGCATCCACTGCCACCGTGACACGATTACGACCCGTTTCCTTGGCTCGGTAGAGTGCTGCGTCGGCAGCTTCAATCAACGCCTCTGGCGTCGTCGCCTTAATGTCCGGAAAAGTAGCTACACCAATGCTGAGTTGTACATTCAAGCCATCGACCTCGGTCTCGGCGACTTTGATACGGATTCGTTCCGCCACCTCATAAGCCGCTGCACTGGTCATACCCGGCAAAATGGCGACATATTCCTCGCCCCCATAACGGCAGGCGAAATCAAAGCTGCGAACCTGCTCGCGCATACAGCGCGCCACCATTTGCAGCACACGGTCGCCTTGGTCGTGTCCGTGGGTGTCGTTGAATTTCTTGAAATGGTCGATGTCCATCATCAGCACCGACAAAGGCACATCACTGCGCTCGGAACGGACAAACTCTGCGTTCAGGGTGGCATCGAGAAAGCGGCGGTTATACAGCCCGGTCAAAGCATCGGTGGTGGAAGTTCTGCGCAAGTCTTCTTCCAGACGCTTCTCCTCGGTGACATCCCGAATCAAGACCACGGTGCCAATGACAGCCATGTCAACCCCGCGAATATCAGTGGCAGTGACTTGCAACTCACGCTGCTTGTAGCGAATGCCTTGCGGGTTGCCGGTTTGAAGGCAATGTGCAATGAAGGCGATATCGTCCACCACAAGTTCGTAGCCTTGAACAACCAATTCGTCAAGGGGTTTGTCAAGCAACAAGGTCGCAGCCGGATTGACCAGGACGATGGCTTTGCTTGCATCGGTCACAACAATGCCCTCGGTCGCGGTTTCAATGACCGTGGTGATTTTATTTTGCTCGCGCCTTAAGCGGCGGTAGGTACTTTGCAACTGGTCAGTCATCTGGTTGAAGCTAGCGCCCATGCGACCTAATTCATCATTGCTGCGCTCAGCCAGTTTGTGGGTGAGGTCACCCTCAGATATTCTGGCCATGGCGCTTGTAACTTTTTCAATGGGCCGCACCACCACACGCCCGAGCATGTAACCCGTCAATAAAACCGTGGCAATGAGCGCTACCGCAAATATGACAAACGACTGTTGACGGGCATGCAAAATGTCACGCTCAACCGACGCCAACGATGTGGTCAGGCGCATCACGCCACGCACCGGTTCTGCCTTGCCGTGGCATCTGTGACATTGGTTCTGATTGGCCAACGGGGCCAGAAAAGAAAGTTGCGGGTTGCCCGCCGCATCCTCTTCATATATTGCAACTGGCTTGACAGTGTTGATCGCCCGACGCAAATTGACATCATCCTTACTAATCACCTGAACCCGATTTTCAGTGTCGCGTGGCGGAAAAAGTTCTTCACCACGGCGCGTATTCACTTCAATGATCGTTTTGTTGTCCTGAAAGGCTTCGGCACCATCCGTTCGCATAATGCGAAATTCAGTGATGTCTGGCACTGTCTTGAGTCGTTCAGCAAATGCTTGTGCAATGTCAGCCGAACCCGCCAGCATGACGCTGTGCAACCCCTCTGCGATCGCATCGGTTAGTTTGCGCATGGTGCTTTCGTGTTGAGAAAGCAGCGTGCGTTCCTGAAACCGGCTGTAAAAGGAAATGGTTGCCACCAAGCCAAGCATGGTGGCAATACCAACCACCAACATAATTCGGTACCTGATGCGTGCAAGCATGGATCAAATCTCCCGGCGGCAAGCGAAGGAAACTTCATTACGACCAGCAGTCGACCATTGCGTATTCAATTTAAACCAACCAGCTTCAAGCAAAAATATTTGGGGAGCCCGATTGTGTCTTCATTCACGCTGACCCGATGAAACTTAATGAGTCTTAGTTGACACAAGTCAATAAAGTAACGGGGTGCGCACGCAACAGTTTTGTGAAATATTACACTCAGACGTGTTTCACGACGCTACTTATTCTGCGCAGGCATTGGGGCACAAATCAGGCAAGTTCTGTCGACTGAGTTTTGTTGATTAGCACATGGGCAGATTCACCAGTTTTTCTATCCACAAGGGCATTGATGTCATTCAACACCGTTAACCCGTACTGCCTTGAACGTATCGTTGCGCTCGCAGAAACGCGGGATGTAGTTGCCGCCGAGGACATCTTTGACGACAGTGGCGTCAAACTATGGGCTAAAGGCGGACGCGTCACCAGAGATCTGCAACAAAAACTGCTTAAACGTAAATTAATGCATCCACTTGAGGTCGCTCTCACTGTAGACGATGCCGTGACATTTGCCAGCGTGATGGATGATGCACTTTTGCTGGTTCAAAAAGACCCATTACTGGCCAGATTTGCTGGTAGCCGGGAAGCGCTGGCACTGCTGCAAGACATGCGCAAGCTCGCGCTGCCAACACCGGTGAGCCTGCTACTGACCGCAACCCGGGAACGTCAACGCAACAGTTTCGACCACAATCTTTACACAGTTTTGATCAGCTTGGGAATTGGGGCCAAACTGAGAATTTCTGACATGGATGCGCGAACGTTGTTGCTTGCTGCACTTATGCACGACCTAGGCGAGATGTACATCAACCCTGAATATTTGCATTCGCCGCAACGATTAGCCCCAAAAGACTGGAAGTACGTAGCAGCACATCCAATCATTGGCCGCATGCTAATTCGAGAAATGACCAAATTACCTGAAGCAGTAGCAGATTGCGTTGCACTGCACCATGAACGACTGGATGGCAGCGGCTATCCAAATCAAATCAGTGGAACCAAGTCAGGACGTCTCGGTGGCTGGCTGGCTGTGGCCGACTCTGTGGCCGCCATCGTTGCCCGCGGTGGCAACGGTTGTTCAGCGCGGGTCGCCTTGGCAATGCGCATCGTACCCGAGGAATTTGACCGCGAAGCAGTCTCTGCGGTGCTTGCAACTTTACAGGACTGGCCCGACGACGTGAGTGGCAGCGACACAGTCGGGTGCGTTGAGCGGGCACAGAAAGCAATGATTCGCATGGACACCGCACTGCTAGCAGCGGCAAGTGCCAAAAAGTTGCCGCAAGACACCTTCACGCAGCAAGTTTTGAGCGAAGTCATCGTGGTACTGGGCAATGTGCACAAATCTGTCCATGCCACGGGCATCGTAAGCGGTCAGATTGGCAGCTTGATTGATGACCCCCACGTACAAACCGAAATCAATCAGGTGATCAGAGAAGTCGAATGGCGACTAAGAAACTTGGCACGCAACACCCATTTGCGCGCAGAAAGTCATGCAGGCAGCGGTGCTGTCGCAGCACTTGCTGGCGTCATTGCGGCACTTGACTTTGAAGCCTAAGCGCAGTTCGCAATAAGGCCGCACATCAGCCAACAGTAAGATTCCCTAAAGATAATAGATAGGTTATTTTTGTCAGTTAAAGGCGGCCGCGGTAGCGGCTGAACTTCAATGGTGCGGCGATTCTGGGAGGAATCGGGTGCGCTGATTTTTTTTCTGTATGTGCCCCAAAGCGTATGATTACTTGCATTCCTGCTGAAACGCTGCCAGTCCCTTCGTTGCATTCATATTCATATGGCGCCACAAACAGGGTACCCGATCAACATAAGACTTCATATACTGGCCCAAGATGGCGTCTGCATTGGGTTTTGCAACCATTGCTCGCACTGTCACTGATAAGCTGCGCAAACGATAACAAACAGACCAATGCATCACATGAAACCCGCTCGCACCAGCTGCGGCGTGAGAGCACACTCCAGTCAGCTTGGGTCGGAAAACGTTATGACACCCTGCTTGAGGCTTTTGGCGAACCTAAGATTCACCTGAATATTCTTGGTTATCGCCCCTTGAAAACGTCGCTCGCTGTGTACGGCGTTCTCGACCACTCCTCAAATTGCGTTGATGCGTTCACCATGGTCAAGCTTGAAGACACTGGCGAGTGGGTGGTGGCAGACTATTTTTGCCGCTGATAGTCACAAAAAACAGCATCGTCAAACAGACGATGCGTGTCAAGACTATTAAAACGAATGCACCAAGGAGATCTGACGTTAAGCCAGACTACTTGGTATGGCAAGTCAGGCAGAGCGCGCTAGCAGTGTTGGTGACTCGCAAGAATGTTGGCTTGAAGGTGCTGCCTACGCCGGCAGACGGGACGCCGTGTGGGTCATGACAAGATGCACATTCAACCTTGCCGTCGTAAACCCGTACCTCTTCTTTTTCCAAGTTACTGTCACCATCATCAAAGAAAAAAGTTGTACCTCTTTGTCCAGTTGGCGTTTTGAATTCTGTAGAAATTCCGCCCACCGGCACCGGATAAGTGATGCCAACTGGATGGTCATTTCTTAGGTCGGTTCCGATGGCGAAGACGGTGAAGTCTGTCGCACCAGCGCCCACAAAACCAGCGCCCGACGCATGACAAGCCAAGCATCCGAGCCCTTGATTGACTCCATCCAAACCAATATGAACTGTCGCGTCGGGACCTCTGGTGTTATTCCAAGTATTGAGAAATGTATTATCTTGAACCGTGGCCTGACTTGCTTGGTAACGCCCGGAACCCGGCATATTGATGATCGAATCGACAGCTGTCTGCCCATCGTGACAAGACAGGCATGACAGCGAAGCGGCGCCTGGCTGTGTCACTGTTTGCGTCAGAGACGACGTGCCAAGCTGGTTGTAGGTGGTGTAAGTTGTTGCTTTCATCGTGCGGTTCCACAATGGCAAAGCGACAGACGTGTTAGCACCGTGCGGGGTATGACAATAGACACACACCTCTTGGTAATCATTTCGAAATTGATCCATGCTCACACCGGATGGACCACCGCCAGATGTTTGTCGCTGTGTCATGTTGTGACGGGTATTGCCAATGCTTCCCTGATTGGTGAACTTGGTTGGAAGATCAACATCCGCCCAAACCAACCCACTGTTGGAAAGCGCCAAAGCAATTGTTAGAGAAATTTTTCGTAGGATCATTTTTTCCCTTAGGATGCGCTAACTGTGAAAATCAAACGTATTTGAATCTTATGATAATGATCACGCAATTTTCATGCCATCATTCGATGCATGAAATTTTCCTATTCTAAATAATGTCAGGCACGCCCTACTCTCTCATTTATTGTGACATGTCAGGCAAAGTGCACTGCTAGCATTTGACACGCGCAAAAACGTCGGCCTGAAGACACTGCCCTCACCAGCAGATGGCACCCCATGCGGGTCATGGCATGAACCACACTCTACCTTTGGAACCCCAGTATCATCAAACAAGCGTACATCGCCATTGTCAATGGAACCATTTCCATTGCCATCAAAAAAGAAAGTGCCCGCACTGATTCCCAAAGGTCTTTTGAAATCTGTGGCCTCAAAAAAGGCTGCAGGGTATGGCATACCAATGGGATGGTCGTTCCTGAGGTCCGTGCCAAGCGCCGCAACTGTGAAGTCTGCCGCTCCAATTCCGGGAATGCCAGCGTTTGGCGAATGGCATGCCAGACAACCTGTTGCACTCAATGCCAAATGTAAATGAGGATTCGGTCCACTGGAATTATTCCAGGTATTGAGAAAACCATTGTCCTGAGTAGTGGCTTGAGATGCCAGCGTGGCTCCCCCAGGCATGACGACGACGGAATCAATCGCAGTTTGGCCGTCGTGGCATGACAGGCATTGCAGTGAATTTGTGCCCGGCTGAGAGATGGTCTGAGTCAAAGACGAGGTTCGAAGCAGGTTGTAGGTGGTGTAGGCGGTTGGTTTCATGGTGCGATTCCAGACCGGCGCGGTGCCGACCACATTGGTGCTGTCAGGCGTATGGCAGTAGACACACACATCTTGGTAGTCATTGCGGTAAGGATTCATGACTTGACCCGCCGGCCCACCGACCTCTTGGCGCTGTGTCATGTTGTGACGCGTGTTGGCAATGCTCCCCTGATTAGAAAACTTAGTTGGCAAATCTCCCGCAGCCCAACTGACCGCAGCAGCCAACAATGATGAAATACCCGTAGCAATTATCTTTTTTAAGCCACTCACCTGAGACACACCTTCGAAACAAAATCCGTTAAGTCGGAGAAATTTTTTTATAGCCTGGTGCTTGCAGCAATTAACATGCCTGGAGTCTGATCGACGGATTTCCACTTCAATAACAACTATTTCTTTGGCAATAATTGCCTCCAGTAGGTTAACTTCAGATTTGAAACAGCTATGATCGCCAAAATTTTGTCTGGAGACAGTTGGCATGAAATTAGCAGTCACTGCTTTCTTACTTTTGTTTTTTGGCTTGACCAACTTCGCTGTCGCTCAGACCACTGCAACAGACAGTGGCAACCAAAAGCGCAAACTGATAGAGCAAAAAATCCGACTCATTGACATGCTGATCAATTCACCAGCCGCCAAGAGCGCGTCGACTGGGCGCGATCAGGAATCGGTGAAGCTGATTGAATCGGGCCAAAAAACGTTTGAGTCAGCAAAACAGGCTTACGCAGACGATCGGCTGGACGAAGCCAGCAAACTTCTTGATGATGCCCTCAGGTCCGCCTCTTCGGCTTCCAAAAAAGTGGCGCCCAGCGGCGATGGATTTTCGGAAAGTGCCCAACGGAAAACGTTCGCAGACACGGCCGACCAGATTGCCGCCTATCGGGTATCTGTCGTGGATTTGGCCCGCGACCCCAAGGTCGGCGCAGATGCTGCGCAACTTCTTTTGAAAATCGATGCAATGACTTCCGAGTCCAGGCAACTTGCGGACCGTGGTCAATTGAGCGATGCGAACAAGAAGCTGGCATCTACCTACAGACTAACAATCGAGGAAATTACCAGGCTAAGGGCTGGCCAGGAAGTCATTCTGTCGCTTAAATTCGATACCCCGGCTGATGAATATGCCTACGAACTCAAGCGGTTTGCAAGCACCTCGACGATGGTTGACATGATGATCGCCGAGGGCCGCGCAGATGATCAAAAGCGCCATCTCGTTGATGGCTTGGTCACTGACGCAAACAAGTTGAAGTCCAGTGCTGACACTGCGGCTGACGCCAGTCGGCACAAGGAGGCCGTAGGCCTGATGGAAAAAGCGGTGAAGCAACTTAATCGGGCACTTCAGTCGATGGGTATACCCGTATTTTAAAAAGGTAAAGGCATCATGCACAGACTTCATCATTTCATTCTTGCCTGCTTGATGGGGTTGATGGTCACTGTCTCGACCGCTCAATCTGCTTACAAAGAATCCCCGGTTAACCTGGCAGGGGAGCAACGTATGCTCGTTCAACGCATCGCCAAGTTGTACAGCCAGATAGGCCTGAATATTTTGCCATCAGTTGCGGTCAGCCAATTGGTCATCGCAAACAGTCGATTTGAAAGCAACCTTAAAGCGCTTGAAGCGGCGGTGGCTGGATCAGCTGAAGCTACTTCGGGATTTAACCGATTAACCGCCGAGTGGCAGGGCATGAAAATGGCCGTGTCTGCGCCAATCTCACGTGATGCAGCGCAAGCCCTGGCGCGCCAGGCTGAAGTTGCTTTGACAGCTGCCGAGAACCTGACTCAAGTGATAGAAGATCAGAATAAATCAGCAACAGCGCACTTGATAAATCAGGCAGGCCGCCAGAGGATGCTGTCGCAGCGAATCGCAAATTATTATCTTTTGCGCAGTTGGGGGATAGAGTCTGCAACGATTCAAAAAAATTTGGAGGCATCCAGCAACGAATTTTCGGCAGGACTGGCGCAGTTGATCGCGCGCAAGGACAACAGCTCGGAAATTCAACATGAACTTGAGGAGGTTTCCCAGCAATGGGACTGGCTCAAGGCCTCGTTGTCCGTCGAAGGCGCGAGTTCTTATCGGTTGATTGTTTCCGAATCCGCAGATGCAATTCTTGAAGCCACTGATCGCATCACTCGTCTTTACATAGAAAAAAGTCGCAGCTAGGGTTGTCGTCAACAGTTTTTTAGAAGAAGCCAATGAACCTATCTCGCCGAACCTTAATCAAGTCTACGTCTGCCGCTCTGGGCCTTGCAGGCTTGCCTGCCGTGGTCACTTGGGCGCAAACCCAATCTAAAACCGTTCATTTGACAACTGGCTTTGTCGAGCAAGAACTCCAGCCGGGTGGACCAAAAGTCAACTTCTGGGGATTCAACGGTAGCATTCCCGGGCCCGTGATGCGCTATCGCAAAGGCGATCAAGCAAACATCATGGTCAGCAATGGCCTGAGTGTCGACACAGCCGTGCATTGGCATGGGGTGCGAGTCCCCAACGCGATGGATGGTGTTCCCCAAGTGACACAACACCCGATCAAACCCGGTGGAAACATGCTTTACGAGTATCGTGTGCCTGATTCCGGGACATTCTGGTACCACCCCCATCAGTCGAGTTTTGAGCAAGTACCGCGCGGACTTTATGGCGCTTTCATCGTCGAAGAAGACAAACCAATTGAAGTTGATCGCGACGAAGTATGGGTTTTGTCTGATGTCAAGATCGGCACCAATGGACGCCAGGTCGAGGATTTTGGACGCATTCTCGATCTGGCCAATGAGGGTCGCGTCGGCAACCAGGTGTTGCTGAACGGCAAAGCCGCTGGCGCAAACCAGAAGCTCGTGGTGCGCGCCGGTGAGCGCGTGCGCCTGAGGCTTGTGAATGCCGCATCAGCAAGAATCTTCAAATTGCAACTCGCAGGACATGCGATGGCGGTGATTGCCTTTGACGGGCAGGCCGTTGAACCACACTTATCCGATCAGATCAACCTCGGACCCGGCATGCGCATTGACCTAGTTTTTGACTGCATGCAAAAGGCTGGTTCAACTTTTTCAGTGACTGATATTGGGCATCGGGGTGCAGGCGAGATTGCTCAACTTGTGTACAGCACCGAACAAGCTTTGCGCGACAAACCAATGGCAGCGCCGATTCGCATTGCAGCAAATGAAATCCCAGAGCCAATCCTGAAACGTGCGCAAGAGCACTTCATCATCTTTCAGGGTGGCATGCGCGGGGCACCTGTCATTGGCAATGTGGACGGGCAGCCAACCCGGACCCAGGAAATGATGGAAAAATATGGGCTGGCATGGACCATGAATTACACAGCTCAACATGAACATGCGTTAATGCACGAGCCCTTGTTTTCGGTCCGCAAAGGCGAACACATCTTGCTGCACATGATCAACAGCACTGATTTCACGCATCCGATGCATCTGCACGGTCATTTCTTCAAGGTGCTGGCCGTCAATGGCCAAGCGACCCGTTTTCAAGAGTGGCGGGATACTGTTTTGATGAACCCGCGTGAATCAATTGACGTTGCTTTTGTTGCGGATAACCCAGGCGAATGGATGTTTCACTGTCACATACTGGACCACGCCGCCGGTGGCATGATGGGGACAATAGCGGTTGAATAACAGATCAAGCCTCTGCCGTTCCTTGTCCTGAATATCCGAGTATGCAAATAGGTCTTGAGGTTTGTCAAACTTGGCACATAAGACTACAATGCGCACTCCGGTTGCCGGAGAAAACCAAATTAGGAGTGATAGATGGATCGTCGCAATATGATGAAGATGGCGGGTGCTGCATTGGCCCTGATCCCTGTGGTTGCTTTTGCTGCCAAGAACGATGCAATGCGTACTTCTACGAAGTACAAAGACACACCAGAAGGTGACAAGAAGTGCTCTAACTGCGCTCAATTTGTGGCTGGCAAAACGGACAAAGATTTGGGCGGCTGCAAAATTTACCCAGGTGACACCGAAGTGTCTCCTAACGGTCACTGCATCGCTTGGTCCAAAAAAGCCTAAGTGTTTGCAGAAAGCTAAAAAAGGCGCTTCGGCGCCTTTTTTAGCTTTATAAATGCTACTGCCATGTTTGTTACAGGCGCACGCCGAACCAATAAAGCTAATTTTTCAGTCGTCGAAAAACCTCGACCTTGTTGAAAAACTGGTCAACCACGTAAATACGTCCAGTCTCATCCGCTGCAATTCCGCTGAGCAAACCGTACCTGCCAGGATTACTCTCGACACTCCCCTCCCCGACCGCAAGCAATAATTGGCCGTCAGGCTGAAACACCTGAAAATTATTGAAACTGGCATCGGTGACGTACACGTTGCCGTCGTCATCCACTGCAATGCCGCGCGGCCTGGCGAGATTTCCAGGATAAACCCCAGGGCGACCAAATGCGCGAATAAAGTTGCCGTCCTTGTCAAAGGCCTGGACTCGGAAGTTACCGGAGTCCAGGACAAAGAGACGCCCCTCACGGTCAACCGTGGCCTGCAAGGGCACGTTGAACTGACCATCACCGCTACCACGCGTTCCAATGGTCTTGAGCTTTTTGCCGTCCTTACCGTAAATCACAACTCTGTGGTTATTGCTTTCGTTGTCAGACCGATCAACCGCATAAATGCGCTCGCCATCACTGCTGACGGCTACACCCGTTGGTCGCTCCAAATCATCCGGACCGCCGATCACGCGAAGAAACAGACCGTGGCTGTCAAAGACCATGATCTGACGTCTCTTGGCGTCTGCCACGTACACATTGGACAGATCATCCAATGCGATGCCTGAGGGTTTAGCCAACAAATTTGGAGCACGTTGCCCAAAACGAAAAACTCGACGTCGTGGCACATCAAACACCACAATCGTTTCGGTGCTTGTGTCCGTCACATAGATGCGCCCTTGACGCGCCGCAATTGCCGCTGCTTTTTCAAATACCGGTCGATCAGACGGAGCAGGAGCACCTGACAACTGACGGATCAACCTGTCTTTATCAAGTTCTGGCTCAGCTACATCTGCTGGCGAACGCAACATCGTTTCATACGCATAGCGGGGCTGTTCAGGGGGCTGGGGCCAGACCAAGGGTCCCTTGAAAGACTTATCCGATTTTTCGGGCGCAATGGAACAGCCCAAAAAACTGGATGCAACAGCTAACGTAGCGATCCGGATCAAATAGCGGTAATGTAGTGGTAAACGCATGCCGACCTGCTTCAGTCAGACAAAAGCAATTGATGATGGAACACTGGCGTCAATGCTGCAGTGCAAAGTGCCTGAAGTTCGTTACGCAGAGTGGAAACCTTTTGCAAGCTTCATAAAGCCGTCTCGCTGAGCGGACAGGGTTTTGCTTGGGCCGTACATTTGAAGTGTGATTCGGCCTATTGTTGTTTCAACCATAGCGACCATCAAGGTTTGATCAGGTTTTGCTTCACCTGTTGGGCCCATACCAACACCCCGAGAATACGTGCCCTGCAACTCCACCAACGTGACTTCCATATCCCCACTCTTGCTGGTAGTAATTTTAGGGACGACTGTCTTTCCGCTGGCGTCAGTAAACTGGGATGACCATCGCTCAATGTTCGCCTGATGACTACCACCCTGCCCGGTTGGAAAAAAATATGCGGCCAGTTCGCCCGCATCGGCACCAGTCACAGCAGGTAATGCAAACTGTGCCACGCGCATGGGACTGCTCGGTTGTGAGGGTGTCCATGAACCAGGGACCGACGATGCATACCCCTGAATCACCAGTTTGCCGGATTGCTCAGCAGGCGCCGCTGACGCTTGCGTCGGGGCTGCTACGGCTGGCTGAACGGTTGCCGCTGCAGGCACTTTGGTGTCTGCAACGGGTGTGCTTGACTCCCCACAGGCAGTGAGAAAAATTGTGCCCGATGCAGCGGCCAGAAGAACCAAGCTAACTGATTTCATGTGAGACAGACCTTTGCTATTTGTTGTTGACTGAAAAACGACCGTAAACGGAGGCGACCTAACTGCGTTGCCGGTTGATACGGACCACTATATTTTTCGCCCCAGGGCGCACAGGCTCCGATTGTCCCTCAAGGTCACCGACACCTGGTGATGCATTGCCTGAACGAGAAACACGAGCACCAACAATCACTAAAGAATAAGCTGATATTTTCGCATGGGGTTCGACACCCATCCGGTCACCAAGTTCAAATTTTGTCGGCAATTCC
>Ga0105046_10011387_pt1 | contig 13820 bp, 15 predicted proteins | sample MAT03_FD_78385 | JGI IMG/M metagenome (GOLD analysis project Ga0105046, IMG submission 78385) | Freshwater microbial communities from Lake Fryxell liftoff mats and glacier meltwater in Antarctica - MAT-03 (megahit assembly) | ecosystem: Environmental > Aquatic > Freshwater > Ice > Liftoff... | reverse complement strand
TTGCTGGTGCAGGTTGGTCAGACAATTCGCGACGACCGTGGCTCGTCGTTCGATTGAATTCGAAAGCGAGCCATGCCCTCCACTGGCATCCGGGTCGAAATAGTGCGGAATGGCAAAAAGCAGGCGCATGGAAGCAGTTCTCGGATCATTGCGATTCGAGTATCCTACCGAGATTCCGTGTTCGTCGAGCATTCCGACATGCCAGCCCCCGACCCGAAGCCGATACCGCCGCCACGAGCGGTGAACTTTCATCCCGGTGCGAGGACCGTGCGATGGGCGCTTTGGATTGGCGTCGGTTTCATTTGGATTATCTTCGGCAGGATGGGTGTGTGAATGGTTGAAGTCACGTGAGTACGATCAAAATCGACGTGAAACGGCCGGCAGGGTCATCAGAAAGGAGACCAAGCAGGTCAAAACCGGCCGAGGCGGGCAAAAGACCCTCTACATCGTTTCGTTTCGATTCGCGGAGGAAACGGGGGAGGAGCATGTCGGAAATGCCACCGTTTCGCCGGAGCGATATGGCGGATTGGCTTTTGCATCCGACGTTCCTGTGATCTATCAGGCCGAAGATCTCGCCGGTCTCAAGTGGATCGATTCCGATGCTGACCATCGGCAATCTTTAGGTCGAGCTTGGAAGGCCGCTCTCCTGCCGCTCATCATCGTGCTGGTCGTTGGTCTTGGGATCGACTGTTACCTGCGGCTCGAACGAAGCCTGGCACGAAACGGCATCGCGACGCGGGGTACGGTGAAGAGCATTACCGAACACACAGTGAAGGGTGGCGGCAAGACGTGGTCGGTCGCCTACGAATTCCACACCGAGAAAAGTGAAAACAGGAACGGCTATTCGTTCATCCGAAACCGCGAGCAGGCATACGCCGTACCGGTCGGCGGGACGATCATTGTCCTCTACGATCCCGAGCGTCCCTGGCGTCACCGGCTTCTGAAGTCGTTGCGATATGTTGATCCAAAGTCGCTTCTGACGTAGGAATCTCTTCGTACTGTTCCCGATTTGCTCGAACACATTTGCCTCGGAGAAACATGATGTGCACCTCAAGCCGATATTTATTACCCGCCCTCCTGCTGACCATGGTTTGCGGCAACTCGATCGCCGCCGACAAGAATCCCGGCCACTTCAAGATGGCGCTCGTGAATGTGAAGTCGGCTTATTCTGCAGGATCGGACGTCAAAACCAACGAAGCGGCCATCCAGGCCAATCTCAAGCGGCATTCCTATTTCATCGACAAACTGGCCGGTGAAGGAGCCGAGTTTATCGGCTTTCCCGAACTCTCGATCAACGGCTACCGCTTCAGCAAGAACATGTCTTGGCTCAAACTCGACGGTCCGGAAGTGAAAGTCCTTCGCGAGAAGGCAATCGAGAAGGGGGTTTACATCAGTGCCGGCCTGGCCGAGGAAGATGTTGACGGCAAACACTGGAACACACACATCGTGATCGATCCCAAGGGCCAAATTGTCGGCAAACAACACAAGCTCTGGCTGACGGCCGAAAAGGGCTTTACTGAGGCCGGCAGCGAGCACAAGGTGTTCGAAGTGAAGGGAACCAAGATGGGCATCACGATTTGTGCCGACGGCACCGACCGCAAGAATCTCCAGGCCCTGGTTGATTGCGGAGCAAAGATCATTTACGGCCCACACGCCAACACAACGGGCGGCACGATCGCGGGCTGGTACAAGTTCCGCGCCGCGTGGGGCGGCGAAAAGGGCTGGATCGCCGAGATGAAAGTCCACGCGGCCCTGCACAACCATGCAGGGTTGTACGACACGGCCATGCAGCCGCCGACCGAGAAGGACGCCAACGTCGGCTGGGCCAGTGGCTCCTGGTTCATCGGCCCGGACGGGAAAACGCTGGCACAGATGCCGACTTCAACAGACAAGGCGGCGAGTAAGGAGTATGTGCTGATGTACAATGTGCCGATTGGGAAGTGATGCTGCTCTCTAACCACAACACTCTTGAGCGGGTAGAATGCAAGCCAGGTGCGTAATGATTCAAACAGTTGAAGCCGTTGTCGATTGCAGTGGTCGTGTTCGTTTGCTCGGGGAGGTGCATGTGACGAGCCCGCGCCGTGCACTTGTGACCTTGCTTGACGAATTGGCCATCGTGCCGGGTGAGGCCGCTTTGCTTGCTGAGGCAGCTCTGAAAGAGGACTGGTCTCGGCCTGAGGAGGATGTGGCATGGTCACACCTACAGTCGGCGAAGTAGTTCTCGTTCCATTTCCGTTCTCGGACCTTTCGCAATCCAAAGTGAGGCCAGCGCTTTGTTTGGCGGATGCAGGCCGCGGGGATTGGATCCTCAGTCAGATCACCAGTATCCCCTACGGCGACGCTACAGCAATACCGTTGGATACTCCAGATTTCGCGTCTGGCGGTCTACTGGTGGCGAGTTTTGCAAGACCGGGCAAGTTGTTCACTGGCCACGCCGCTCTATGTCGTGCGATCTGTTGGGGTCCTTAATCCAAGTTCGTTCGAACGCGTCCTGTCAGCAGTTTTGAAGGTTCTCAATCCGAAACAAGTTCCTTAAACCGGTTTTCCGCGGGCCGGTCTATAAGCCGGGTTTTGTTCCGAGCCTTGCGGCCCGGTGACGACCATTTTTCTAGGCCGTCGATTGCTCGACGGCTCAAGCAGCCTACCCGAGAGTCGTAACGGGACGGGCAGCCCCTGCTCTCTGTTTAGCCTTGCTCCCAGTGGGGTTTGCCGAGCCGGCGTGTCGCCACGCCGCTGGTGGGCTCTTACCCCACCGTTTCACCCTTACCTACGGAAAGGATGAAGGATGAAAGCGGAAGGATGTCCGAATGGATTCATCCTTCATCCTTCATCTTTCATCCCTTCCGCAGGCGGTCTACTTTCTGTTGCACTTTCCCGGCCTCCGGATCCATGACGCACCGGAGAGCATCATGGGCGAAGGCGGTGGCCGTTAGCCATCACTGTGCCCTGTGGAGCCCGGACTTTCCTCCCCTGGCTTGCGCCAGCGACGGTCGTCCGACCGGCCCGCGGAAGTCGCATTGTACCAGATTCAGCCTTATCATGAGGGGGTGACACAATAACTCTTGTGAATGTTTAGGAAGAAACATGGCGGTTGTTCCGCTTCGAATAGGTGAAACGGTTCCTGAGCCAATTCACGGCGGCATCATCGCCGTTGGCAATTTCGATGGCGTGCATCTTGGTCACGCCGCGCTGATTGCTGCTGCTCGGAAGGAAGCGGGGTCGAAGCAGGTGGTCGCCGTTACTTTCGACCCGCATCCGCTCGTACTCTTGGCCCCTGAACGCTATCAGCCGCCACTCACAACCATCGAGGCTCGAGCCCGGCACTTGCATGAAGTCGGGGCCGATCATGTGGTCGTGCTGCAAACGACTCGCGAGTTGCTTGCCCTCGAACCAGAGGATTTCTTCAAGCGAATCGTTCGCGGAGCATTGCAAGCTTCCGGCATGGCCGAGGGATTCAACTTCCGCTTCGGCCACAATCGAGCGGGGTCGAACGAGTTGCTGCGGCAACTGTGTGGCACGGCGGGAATGACGTTCCGGGAAGTCGCTGCCTTCGAACTGAATGGTAAGCCAGTCTCCAGCAGCCTGGTTCGCGGGGCGATCAACGAGGGGGCTGTTGCTGCCGCTCGGTCACTGTTGAATCGCCACTATCACCTCACGGGGCAAGTGGTCGCCGGAGCGAAACGTGGCCGCACGATCGGCTTTCCCACTGCCAATCTCGAAGGCATCGAGACACTCGTGCCGGCGGAAGGGGTATATGCCGTTGTTGCAGACACATCGCACGGGCGATTTGCCGGAGCGGCAAACCTTGGACCGAATCCAACCTTTGGCGAGCAGGTTCGAAAGATCGAGGTTCATCTACTCGATTTTGCGGGCGATCTGTACGGAAGTCAGCTGACTATGGAGTTTGTTGAACGGCTTCGTGGAACGACAAAGTTCGCAGGAGTCGATGCACTGAAGGAACAGTTGCAGAAGGATATTGTCGAGGTACGACGAATTGGCGTGACTTGACCATTCGAGCTTCGGACTTGAGCCAAATTCCAAATACGATCGGGGAACCCGATAATGCATCTTTATAACCCTACCCTTCGGGGTGGTTAGAGCGGTCAATACGACCATCGCGGCCCTACCTATTTTCCCAGCTTGACTCAGCATTCGCCATTTTCGCGTCCCACCGATTTCACTTCCTTTCCCCGTGTTGCCGATATTCCGGATTATGAAGCGGCCGGGCCGTTAGGTCCGGGCAGTCCTAGCCATCAGGATCGGTATCATGTTGCGAATTCTACTTGCCGTCTTAGTCGCGGCGATCCCTCTCTCCGCGATGGCCCAGACTCCTTGGGGAGCCGGCTCGCCAACCTATGTTGCTCGGGGGGCTCAGTTGCCCTGGGTGACCCCGGTCGAGTATGCAACGAGGATCCCGACGACCTCGTCGCTTGCCGGTCCCTCGCTCTTTGCGGTCGATTACAGGGCTCCGCTTCCCCCAGGGGCAGTGTTCGCGTCGGAGCTGCCCAGCGGCGTGGTCGTTTCGGACCAGGCTTCCTCGATGCAGGTATTGCAATCGAATCCGTTCCCGAACGCGAACTGGTCGAATCTTGCTGTCAGCGCTGATTCATGCCTGTCAACCTGTTGCAAACAGCCCCAGTGTGGCTGGGTGCGTTACGAGCAACTTTACTGGAGCACGGGCGGCGGCAAGCTGCCCCCGCTCATCACGACGGCTCCTGGTGGAACCAATATTGCCAATGCCGGTGCATTGGGAGCACCGGGGACGCAGATCCTATTCGGCGGCAAGGATTATTTGGACGACCATCGCACCGGCTATCGCATCAGTGCCGGCGGGTGGCTGTCGGGAGATCGCATGCTCGGTGTCGAGGCGAGCTACTTTTCACTCGATGGCGATTCGACGAGCTTTACGGCCGGTTCTTCCAACTACAGCATTCTTGCCTCCTCGCCATTCGTGAACGCGTTGACGGGCGAGTCTCAACGCGTGCTGATCGGATTCCCGGGTGTTGTGGGGGGATCTTCCTCTGTGAATTACGAAGCCAGCCGCTTGACGGGTTTCGACGTTCTCGCTCGAGTTTTGCTGTCCAATCAAATCTGCGGCCGCGTCGATGGGTTGATTGGATATCGCCAACTCAACTACGGCGAGCGACTCAGCATCCGCAAGACGCTGGTGCCCGATCCGAATGGCCCGATCCCGGTTGTTCCAGGAACGCAAATTCAATGTGACGACACTTGGGAGACATCCACGAACTTCCACGGTCTCGCCTTGGGCCTGAACTGGGAAGTGTGCTGCGGAACCTGGTCGTTCAACGCCCGGCCGCGAGTCACTCTTGGCCAGGGGGAGCAAATTGTCGATCGGGGCGGGTTCACCTCGATTATTGTGCCGGGCTTGCCGACCGAGAATTTCCCGGGCGGAACGTACAACTTGAATTCAAATCTGGGGCGACGCACGAAGAAGGCCTGGACTGCCGTTCCGGAACTAGACCTGCAGATCGGACATAATTTCTGCGATTACATTCGCGTGTTCGGTGGCTATTCGTGCCTGTACTTTTCACAGGTGGCACGAGCCGGCGGCCAGATCGATTCACGCGTGAACACGGACTTGATTCCTCCGGCCCTGCCCACAACCGGCCCGGCCGTGCCAGGATCGTCCATTCAGCGATCAGGAATGTTCGTGCAAGGAGTATCGCTGGGACTGGAATTGCGGTACTAAAAACAGGCCACAAGACTGAGTACACCGTACTCAGTCTTTTTTCAGATCGTTGGGGCTGCTTCAGTAATCGTGGTGGCCGTTACTGAGCTTCTCATAAGATAGTTGGGAAGGAGTCGTTCACCCGGCAAGCGGTGCCGGTGTTCAGTTCCAGACACCTAGACGAGCAAACATGGCGAAGGAAGAAGCAATCGAGGTTGAGGGCCGCGTCAAGGAAGCGCTTGCCAACACTCAATTCCGGGTCGAACTTGACCTGGGGGGCGAGGTGATTGCACACGTCGCGGGGCGTATGAGGAAGAATTTCATCCGCATTATTCCGGGCGATCGTGTGAAAGTCGAGATTTCTCCTTACGATTTAACCCGTGGCCGAATTGTCTATCGGGCACGTTAAGCGATTTGGTCGCTCTTCCCCGGCAACGGCCTTCAGGAACTTCACGTAAAAATTACAAAATGGTACTTGACAGCTGACGCCTGATCTGCGAACTTAACCCTCCGACTAACATCCTGTTCTTTTGACCAAGGAGGGTCTTCCATGTCCATGATTTACCAGACCGAAAGCAAGGCTCAAGGCTGGCGTGCAATGGCCAAGTTCGAAGATGGCCGAGAAGCGCTCCTGCTTCTCGGGCGTTCCTCGACGCAAGTTCGCCAGGGCTACATCGAATCGTTCAGCGATTTGCTGGACGAAGAAGAACGCGAGCAGATCATTTCGATCTCGTTGCAGCGCTGGCACGGTGCACCGGACGCGGGCAACTGGGAACATCAAACGACCTTGAAGGTTCCGGTGATGGTGGCCCGCCTCGAACGCGTTGCGGCCTAGTCCAACAGCATTTCAGAGACGAAATGAGCGAATCACGATGTCGTGCTTCGCTCATTTTTTAACACCGATTCGAACTTCTTGAGCCTCGGGACGCTTCATCGGGAAAGACGTGCCCGCTACGAATGTACTCAGCTTCCAGGCCGCACCCGCTTGAACGGGAACGGAAGCAACTGCTCGAAGCAGCGATAGACCCTGACAGTTCGAAAGGGGATCCCATTTCGGGTCATGGGAAATTCAGCAATCAACTCGACGCGCCGGAAGAACGGAGCATACATTTCCGCCTCGTGTATCCGATCATCCAGGGACACTAGAATTCCATCTTTGCCGACCCAGTCTTCAGGCTGGCTCCAGTCGGCAAACGAGTGAGCGTCACCAGGGTTGTAACACAAGACCGGGCTTCGGTTGCCAATCTCGAATGCCAGGTGGCCGCTCGTGAACCAACGGCTGGTGAAGAAAAAGGTGTTCGGTTTGCCGACCAGGCCGCGGGATTCCAGTTCGCGGGTGACCGATGGCCATCCGCTCATGTCCCAGGTCGGATCTTTTTTCAGCGGAATGATCCCCAGCCTCGTCTGGCCCGCTGCGAGAATCGCACCAACGATCGTAATCGTCACTCCGAAAACCAGCTTGCGGCGCATCTGTGTCGGGCTGGTCTGCATTTGCTGGGCCCACTTGGCACCCAGGGCCGGAAACATCGGAACGAATCCGACGAGCGACCAGTGTGGTAGATTCGTTCGCACGCACGAAATGGCCAGGAAAAACGCCAGCGGCACGGCCGACTGGATTGACATCAGTCGTTCGATTCCAGCACTTTGTCGCCCGATCTTGACCTGTGCAACAAGTACGAGCAGCAGTGCCACCCAAATCCATGGGAACAGGTAGAGTGCCTGGCCGCCAATGGTGCGGGCCAAAGACTCGGGTTTGAATTGCCAGCCGACCGCACGGTTCGCCTGAAAGGTGAACGACACCCAATCGTTCTGGACATTCCAGATGAGGACGGGCGAGAACGCTGCGATTCCCAAGATGATTGCCAAATAAGGGCCAGAAGTCCGCAGGCACCGCCGTGTAGCCGGAGTGACGAGGACGTAGAGAAAAGCAGCCGCTGGAAGAAACGCCGCGTGATATTTACTCAGCATGGCCCCGCCCCAGGCGAGACCGACCCAAACCCAAGGCAGCACTTGGCCCGGCCGAGTAATGAGTGCATCCGAGAGAGCCCACAAGGTGAGCAGCGAAAAGAAAAGCAGTGGGCCATCTGGAAGAGCAAACGCTCCGGCCGCGGCAGTGTAGTAAGCGGTGATATTCAATGCGAAGGCGGCGTAGAACCCGGCCCACTCGCCGTGCCAACGGGCCGTCCATTTGAACAGCACCCATGTCGAGCCGGCGAACATCAGGATGAATCCGAGCCGCAATGTGAGTGGAGTGATCCCGCCCGCGAGAAATACACCGACCTGCTCGACCCACATGGTCATTGGCGGGTGATCGAAGTAACTCCAATCGGGATGGACGACAAACAGGGAGTGATATGCCTCGTCGTTTCCAACTCCCAGCACGGCACCCCAGACCAACCGCAGCCCTGTGGAGATCACGATCAGCCACCCGAGAGCACGGCGTGGAGTCTCAAACATCATCGCTCTTTCCTACGAACACGTTCAAAGTCGTATACGGGATCGCTAGAGATGGACAAACAAAATACCGTGCCATTAGCGTTCATAGGCCAAAGCCAGCACCGGCGGTTGATTGTTCTCCAGTCGCCGCCAGTTTACAAATGCAACGACATCGTTGAGTGAATTGAGTTGTTCCATCTGCCCTTTTTTGAGGTCGCCTGCCTCTTCGATAGCCAGCAGCAACAAATTTCCCGGTAATACCTGGACTCGGCTCATGCCCGCCTTGGGATCGTCGAGGTGCGTGAGACAATCGATGAGGGCGTCGAGATTATTCCCATAGATGGCTGCGAAGCCGAATGCCTCGGCCATCACTGAATGCAGGCTTGCCGAGTCTTTGAGTTTGCGAGCATCAATGCGAACGATCGTCACGGATTCTCCCGATCAGCGGATCTTCTTGAAGGTGGCGTAATGATCGACGGTGTAGTGAGCGCTGCCATCGGAACCGGTGACGAGACGTTCCGCACCGCGATTGACTCCGGCACGAAGTGGGTTCACGTCCCACTCGCGATATCTGATGCGTTGGCCTTTGTCACTCGTCTGAGGAAGCCGCTTCTCGAAATTTCCGAAAGTTCGGCCACCTTCGAAATTGTCCATCGCCTCGCCATGTTCATCCAAGTAGGCGAGCACTTTCAGTACCTTTTCCGGAAAGCCCTTGGGTGCCAGTTTCTTTGGAGGCGCAACGGCCTTTACCGGCACTGCGAACATTTCGGTCAGAAAAGTACGGATGAGATCGTTCGCCCGTTGATCGACGTCGGGGTCGTAGGCCCGTCCAACTTTGAGATCGCGGCCGGCCTGGGGATTGGTGAAGTCGCCGGCCACGCCGCCGATTCGGACGACTTGCCAATCGACGCCCCCCTTTTGCATTTCGTCTTCGAAGGCCGTGACATGATTTCGGGGAACCCGTGGATCGTCCGCACCAGCGATGACAAGGATTGAAGCCCCCGTGTTCTTGCCATCGTCGCCTGGCCAAAGTTCTCCGTGAATGCAGACGATGCCTTCGAGATCCCCTTTAGCACGGGCGTGTTCGAGCAACGCCGTGCCACCAACGCCAAAGCCCACGCCGGCAACCCGCTTCGCATCGACTTGTGGCAGTTTCTCAGCCGCTTGTCGAGCCGCTGCCACACGCTCACGAATCAGGGTGCGATCTTTTCCGCCGATGCCCAACCGCTGCACGGCATCGGCACCATCCTTCGGTGTGACACCTTTCCCGAACAAATCCATGCAGAAGACGATGTACCCTTGCGCAACGAGTTGAACGGCCTTATTGCGTGTGAGCGTGTGAAGTGGCCCCAATTCGTGGGCCAAGAGGACGCATGGCCGCTTGCCCTTGTTCCTCGTTTCGAAAACAACTGCACCTTGAAGATTTGTCGTTCCGTGGGAATAGTCAATCGCCTGGGCAATGACCTGCGCCCGTGCGGGTGCGGTCAGCAGAACGAAAGTGAAGAGTGCCGCGAGAAAACGCATGTTCTGAAGCCCGGAGTTGGATCGGCCCGAATGTGAGTATATTCGGTTCAGCGATTGCCAGCGAGACCATACGAATTCAAGGCCGAAACGCTAGCGAGGCTAACTCATTACTGTAGAAATTGGCCTCGCTGGCGTTTCGGTCTTGGTGAGTTGGTGAGTCGGCGTTGACCGAAAGCCACTGTCTATGCGATGATACATACAAACTGTCACGGAGGACGAGCGACAATGACCGATCGGCCACGCCATTTTCTTGCCTGGATGCCCTACCTATGGTCCAGTGTCCTCTTCCCAGGAAAGCAAACTGCATCGATTACAGCCCGCTTGCCGTCGCTCTTGCTGCTTATCGTCCTGCCGGCTTTGCTGCTCTACCCCACACTCTCGTTCCGTCTGCTCGATCCGGACGAGGGACGTTACGCCCAAATTCCTCGCGAGATGCTGGCTCGTGGCGACTGGATCGTGCCTCATCTTCAAGGCCAGCCGTATCTGGATAAGCCGCCGCTACTGTATTGGCTGGTCATGGTGAGCTATTCGATCTTTGGCGTTGCGGAAGCACCGGCTCGGCTGGTCCCAGCATTGGCGGTTCATGCCACCATCCTTGTGGTTTATCTTCTTGGCCGTCGCAGTTTGGGAGAGCGCTCTGCTTTCTGGGGGGCATTGTTTCTGAGCGTCGCTCCCGGATTTACAGGCATGGGCAGAATTCTGCTGATGGATGGTTTGCTCACCTTTTGGATCACACTTGCGCTCTTTGCAACTTATGAAGCTGTTCGAGGCGAACGCTTTCTATCCCGCTGGTGGTATCTCGCGGCACTTGCCGCCGGGTTGGGTGTGTTGACGAAGGGGCCTATTCCGCTGTTGCTGATCGTTCCACCGATCTGGCTCGTGCGGCGACTGTCCTACTCCCCTCTCTCCGCTTCGGAGAGGGGGGTTGGGGGGGAGAGGTCTGCGCTTCGACAGCCGAAAACCTCTCCCGCCGGCCCCGTCTCCGAAACGGAGAGGGGGAGCAAAACAAAGATCGGTTTCAAACATCTGGCCGGGTTTCTCGCCGTCATCGCGGCCGTGAATCTCCCGTGGTACACGGCCGTCTTCATGCGTGAGCCGATTTTCCTGAAGTACTTCTTCTGGGAACACAACATCCTGCGGTTCATCAAGCCATTCGATCACTTGCAACCGGTCTGGTACTACATGCCAATCGTGCTGGCGGGATTATTACCCGGCACCCTGCTTCTATACGCCTATGCCCGCTATTTGATGAGCGGCGACACGGAAAAGGCCGAGTCGCGGACGCCAGCTCAGGGTTTCTTTCTGCTGACAGGGCTGTGGTGTGTCTTCTTCTTCTCGATGTCCGGCTGCAAACTGCCAACCTACATCTTGCCGGCGTTCCCATGCCTTTGCCTAGTTCTTGGTGACTTTGTCGCTCGCACGAAGTGGAGCAATGCACTGGTGACACGATCGGGCGTTGGCGGCATGGCCGCACTTCTCGCCTTCGGATTCTATGTTGCCATACCGTGGTATGCGGAGTTGCGATCGCCTATGGGCATTCCGGAAATCGCGAGCAAGCTGCACGATGCGAAAGAAGAGCCGATGTACTGCTTCCCTCGCAACGTCGATTCGGTTGCCTTCTACACAGACCGCGACGACCTGAAGAGTTGCCGAACGAAAGTTTCTCAGGAACTGGTTGAAGAACTGATTCTTCGCGACCGTTCGGTGGTATTGTTCACCCATCGCCATTCACTTGAGACGTTCAAGCAAGTGTTGCCGCCGCAGCTGAAGGTCACGGAGTCAACGGCCGTCAAGCACGGGGGAACCGGGGCGAAAATCCTCGACGATCTCGTCGGCGATGGGCCCTGGGGCCTGTGTCACGTGGCCGTGATTGAGCGAGTTCCACAGAAACGGGCACTTCGACCACGACGCGACTAAACAACGTCCTATACTGGCTTTACAACCTCTGTCGCACCCCCGGAGCATTATCGTGTCTCGCCTTCCCCAGCTCAAATTTTCACTTGGCTTGCCCTTCAGTCTCGCCGCCATGCTGTTGGCTGTCACGCTCGGTTCGCTCTCGTCGGCTCAAGAACCTTCGCCGGTTTTGATTTATCTGACTGTTCCAGCCGACGCCAAGCTAGCCGTTGATGGCGTGCCGGTTAGCCAAACTGGTCCTGAACGCCGGCTGATTACGCCCCCTTTTCGCATCGGCGAGAAAGCTCAATACACGATCGCTTTCACCTTCGTGAAAGACGGCAAAACCGTCAGCGTGGAACGAGTCATCCAAGTTGAAGGAGGCAAGACTTCGCGATTCGATCTCAGCAAGGATGAACCCAAGGGCGTTGTCAAGAAGGAAGAGCCGAAGGTTACTCCCAACAAGGAGGAGCCGAAGGTTCCTCCGATGAAGGAAGAACCGAAGGTCACCCCCAAGAAGGAAGAACCCAAGGTTACACCCAAGAAAGAAGAGCCAAAGGTTACTCCGAAAAAGGAAGAACCAAAGAAGGAAGAACCGAAGGTTACCCCGAAGAAAGAGGAGCCGAAGAAGGCAGTCCGGCTCGATGTTCCTTACGTGCCGACCCCCGACAAGGTGGTTGAGGAGATGCTCAAGCTGGCGGGAGTTAAGGAAGGGGACGTCGTTTACGATCTCGGGTGTGGCGACGGCCGGATCGTGATTACAGCCGTCAAGAAGTTCAAGGCGAAGAAAGGCGTCGGCATCGAACTGGCCCCGGAACGTGTCAAGCTATCCAAGGAAAACGCGGAAAAGGCCGGCGTTTCAGGCAAGATCGAGATTCGTGAAGGAGACGTATTGAAGCTGACCGACCTTTCGGAAGCTTCGGTCGTGACAATGTACCTGCTGCCCGATGTGAACCTGAAACTCAAGCCGATCTTGATGAAGACGCTCAAGCCGGGATCGCGCATCGTCTCGCACGACTTCGACATGGGTGATGAATGGAAACCGGAAAAGGAAATCACAGTCAAGGACGAAGAGGGCAAGGAACACGGACTGTATCTCTGGATTATTCCCGAGCCCAAGCAGCCCGAGATCAAGAAGAAGGACGAGGCTAAGAAAGAGGAACCGAAAAAGAAGGACGAGCCCAAGAAGGAGAAGCCTGTTCCCTTCGAGAAGAACACAAAGCCGACTCCGAAGAAGGAGGAAGTGAAACCTGCTCCGAAGAAAGACGAGTCAACCATTAAGGTGCCGTATGTTCCGACTCCCCACGCCGTGGTCGATGAGATGCTGAAGCTCGGCGGTGTGAAGGAAGGAGATGTCGTTTACGATCTCGGTTGCGGCGATGGCCGAATCGTCATCACGGCCGTGAAGAGCTTCAAGGCCAAACGCGGCGTTGGCGTGGATCTCGATCCCGAGCGGATCAAGGAATCCAAGCAAGGTGCCAAGGACGCCAAGGTGGAGGACAAGGTTGAGTTTCGCCAGGGGGATGTGTTGAAGATCGACAGCGTGGCCGACGCCACGGTTGTGATGCTCTATATGTTTCCCGAAGTGAATGAGCGATTGCAACCGATGTTGCAGAAGACGCTCAAGCCCGGTTCGCGAGTCGTGTCACACGATTTCTTAATGCGCGACGATTGGAAGCCCGAAAAGGAAATCACGATCAAGGACGCCACCGGGCAGGAGCATACATTGTTTTTGTGGACCATTCCGTCGCCGAAGAAGTAAGGAGTTAGGAGTTAGGAGTGAGGAGTAAATCGGACCCCTTGGAGTTTGGCCGATGCCCATGGTAAAATCTCACTGGCAACTGGATGTTTACAAGAAGGCATTTGAAGTTGCTGGAAAGATCATGGAGCATTCGCGTAAATTTCCGAAAGAGGAAACCTACTCACTGACCGATCAGATTCGTCGATCCTCGCGATCTGTTTGTGCCAATCTTGCTGAAGCTTGGCGAAAACGCTGCTACGAGGCTGCATTTGCAGCGAAGCTCAATGATTCGGAAGGCGAGGCCGCTGAAACTCAGGTGTGGATCGAGTTCGCCGTAAAGTGTGGCTATGTCAAGCGGGATGTGGCCAAAGAACTCTTTGATACATGTGAAGAAGTAATCCGAATGTTGGTGTCGATGCGAGTTCATTCCGGAGAATGGGTACTCCCTTCACCTAACCGCAAGAAGTGAGAAGAAAAGAGTGAGGAGTGAAGAAGTCGGTGCCATTTCTCACTCCTCACTCCTCACTCCTCACTCCT
>Ga0105046_10011384_pt1 | contig 13823 bp, 12 predicted proteins | sample MAT03_FD_78385 | JGI IMG/M metagenome (GOLD analysis project Ga0105046, IMG submission 78385) | Freshwater microbial communities from Lake Fryxell liftoff mats and glacier meltwater in Antarctica - MAT-03 (megahit assembly) | ecosystem: Environmental > Aquatic > Freshwater > Ice > Liftoff... | reverse complement strand
TGGCAACGTCGCCCAACCGGACATAGGCCAAGGTAAGCGCCAGATTCTTGCTCGGCGCCCCGGTGATGAAGCCATCGAACCAGTCTTGTTCGCGCGCAAAGCGAAGATTATCCGGCTTGCTCCGGTATTCGATGCCGACCGCGAGATTTCGTTTAAGCAGCAGCGCCGCGGACCCTTCAAACTGTGGCTGATAGGCATTCCGGCGATCGCCGCCAAAGCCGAGCAGGCCGATCTGATTGGCTTTGGTCAGGCGCACAGTGCCGTTGAGCAGCACGCTCGGCGCCAGATACAGCTTGGTTGCGCTCAAATAGACATCGGTGCCGGTGTCGCTGCGGGCGCCGAGCGTGCGCAACACAGCGCCTGAATCATTGCGCTTGTGCTGCACGCCGAGCGCCAGCTGCGGCATCCAGGAGTCCTGCTCCAGCACCGCGTCCCCAAGCAGCTTTACCTTGATCCCGAAGATCGTCTGCTGAAAGGCAAATCCGCGGCCCAAGCCAAGCGCGGCGCCGACGTCAGCGGTGTCAAATTCCTGCCGCGCCAAAGACAGCTCGACGCGATCGTTGATCCCCACCAGCACCCCGCCCACATTCAGCCCGTAATCGCCCGAATTGGCGTGGGTGTAAAACGCGCTGGCGCCCCACTGGTCCTCGGTGCCATAGCCGCCAATCAGCGCCCACGGCACCAAGCCGCCGCCGGCCGCACCCTCAATCTGACTCAAGCCGCCGGTCAAAATCAGTTTGTCGGAGCGGCTGTCTTGTGCCCCTGCTGGGGCGATCAGCAGGCATGCCAGCAGCGCGACGGCTGCAAGTAAGCGAAATTGAATCATTTGTTTGCGGCGTCACGCGGTTTGCTGGATGGAGCGAGCTTGGCGGCTCGCAGCAACGCGCGAGCCAATCCGGGATCACTCATCGCTGCACCACGCCTTCGTCGAAAGATGCGCCCATTATTTAATTTTGAATACGCAGACCACACTGTCAGTTGTCAGTAGCAGTGAGTTTTAGCGCATGGCCAGCGCAAAAAGCGACGCTGGCAAATGGTGGGCCCAGAGGGACTCGAACCCCCGACCACCTGGTTCGAAGCCAGGTGCTCTATCCAACTGAGCTATGGACCCCAATGGCGTGCGCCGAGAATACCCGATGCGGTCTAAATGTTCTTGTGCGAGCCGTCGCAGAGGATGCCGTCGCGGGATTTTTTGCAGCCGCAAAAAAACACGATTTTGTTGCTCGACGCGGTGTATTTTTTGGGTGTAATCCCGCTGCCTTGGTGGCTGCCATCGCAAAACGGCTGGCTCTTGCTCAAGCCACAGGCGCACCACCAATAGTCTTGGCCGGTCTCAACCGCGATGGCAAATGGGCGTTGGATGTTTTCGGGTTCGGTCACGTTGTTCTCCAAAGTGGCAGGGGTGCTATCGAATTGTGCGCTAATCAACCACAATCAAAGGCTCCCCGAAACCAAGGCTTCAGCCGCATGTCCCGATCGCTGCTTGCTCTTCTTACTTCGCTGATCTCGTTGAACGCCCAAGCAGACGAGCGCGGCTTCGATGAAATCATTCAGCAGACGGTTACGCCGATCGCCCAAGCGGTGTCGAACGTGGTGTTCTACTCGGTGCCGATTGGCGACGCCCAGTTTCCGTTGATCGTGGCTTGGCTGATCTCTGCGGCGGTGTTCTGCACGTTCTACTTCAACTTCATCAACGTGCGCGGTTTTGTGCACGGCTTTAAGCTGATCCGAGGCGATTACGCCGACCCCGACGCGCGCGGCGAAGTCAGCCATTTCCAGGCGCTGGCGACCGCGCTCTCAGGCACCGTTGGGCTGGGCAACATTGCAGGCGTTGCGATCGCGGTGGCGACGGGCGGGCCGGGCGCGACGTTTTGGATGATCCTGGCCGGATTTTTAGGCATGAGCGCCAAGTTCTGCGAATGCACGCTGGGTGTGAAATACCGCAACGAATATCCCGACGGCCAAGTGTCCGGCGGCCCGATGTACTACTTGAGCAAAGGCATCGCCGAGCAGTACCCAAAGCTCGCGCCCTTTGGCCGCGCGATGGCGGTGCTGTTCGCGATCTGCTGCATCGGCGGCGCATTCGGCGGCGGCAACATGTTCCAGGCCAACCAAAGTTACGCGCAATTGGTCAATGTGACCGGCGGCGACGCCTCCTGGTTTATCGACAAAGGCTGGCTGGTTGGTTCGATTATGGCCTTGCTCACCGGCGTGGTGATCATCGGCGGCATCCGTTCGATTGCGCGGGTCACCGACAAGCTGGTGCCGGTCATGGCGGCGCTTTATGTGCTTGCCTCGCTCACCATCATCGGCATGAACTGGCACATGATCGACGACGCTTTCATGGCGATTTTCAACGGCGCGTTTTCGCCCGAGGGCGTCACCGGCGGCGTGATCGGGGTTTTGATCATTGGTTTCCGGCGTGCCGCATTTTCAAACGAGGCGGGCGTTGGTTCCGCCGCAATTGCGCACGCGGCCGTGCGCACCAAGGAGCCCGTGACTGAGGGTTTGGTCGCCCTGTGGGAGCCGTTCATCGACACCGTGGTGATCTGCACGATGACCGCGCTGGTGATCGTGATCAGCGGGTTTGCGCAGGACCCGCAGGGTGCGTCAGGCGTGGAGCTTGCCTCCAAGGCCTATCAAAGCGCGTTTGACTGGTTCCCGTATGTGCTTGCGGTGGCGGTGTTCTTGTTCGCTTTCTCGACGATGATTGCGTGGTCGTACTACGGGCTGAAAGCCGCCACGTATTTGTTTGGCGAAAACAAGGCCGTAGAGATCGTCTACAAGCTTTGTTTTCTCGGACTTACCGTGATCGGTTGCACCATGGATTTGGGTGCGGTCGTTGATCTCTCGGATGCGATGATTTTCATCATGGCGCTGCCCAATGTGGTCGGGATTTACCTGCTCGCGCCGGTGGTTAAACGCGAGCTGGAATCTTACTTCCGCAGGCTAGACAGCGGCGAAATCAAAGCCTATCGGCGCTGACGCGAGGCGCAAGCAGGCTGGCCGGGATCTCAGCCGGCTTGCTTGCGCCGAAAGCTCGGTGTCGAGCGCGCGCACGCGAAAGGCGCGAACGCCGGGTGCGACCCCTCTAGCGGTGCGTGCCCTGTTAGCGCTTACGCTACACTCCTTCGCCTGCACATCCAGCGACAAGTCTGAAGAGGTCATGCGTGTCCAAGTTCTTGCGTGCGCTACAAAAAGCGGGTTTGGTTGAGCTTCAGGAAAGCCGGACCGCGGCGCCTTCAGTGGCGCAAGACGTTATCCCGGACGCAAGCCCGGCAGATCCTTTGCCCGAAGCGCCCGCCGCAGCAGCCGAGCCGCTGCGCCAGTTGATCGAACAAAAACCTTTCGCGCAGATTTATGCGGAGTTTCAAGTGCCTGAAAGCGCGTTTCCCGCTGAGAAGCTGCTCAAGATTTTTGATGGTTTGGCGGCGCTGGACCCGGTTTCGCGCAAAATGGCAGTGCTCGCGCTCGACTCAGCCGACGACAGCTGGAGCGTGGACGACGCCCTGCTGGATGCCGAGCGCAAGGTTCGCGCTCTCGCGCAGGCGCGTAGCCAAATCGAAGAACACGCCCGCAGCGCCCTGGATTCGGCGCGTCGCGACGTGGAACAGCGCGAACTTCGCCAGCATGAAGCGTCAACCACGATTCGCGCCCAGATTGCCGATTTAGAAGCGCTGCTCGAACGCGAGCTGACCCGCGCCAGCGAAGAAAAATCTGCCCTGCATGCGCAAGCGCGCGCGACCAAGGAAGCCTGCATGCGCGAAATGACGCGGCTTGATCAGGAGGGCAGCCGGCTCAAGGGCATTGCGCCAATTTTTGGAAACGTGGCCCCGCAAACCGCGCCAATGCGTTAAGCCTAGAGGTTGTTCGCTTTTCTTCCCATGAACCGTTTGTATTTTATTTTTGTATTCAATTGATAGGAGCCCACCATGGCCGCACTGACACCGCTTGCAAAAGGTTTGTTGACGTTGGCAATTCTCGGCGGAACCGCCGCCGTGGCCTGGCATTTCGGCCTGAAGGAAATGATCAGCGGGAAACCCGCAGATCCGACAGCGCAAGCCGCAGCACAAGCCGCAGCCGCAGCCGGCCAAGCAGCCGCTGGCGCCGCCGCGACGCCCGTCACGGGTGCATCCAGCAGGGCGTCGACCGGCAGGGGCCAAGGCGCGCTCGGTTCGGCCAATAATCCGCTGAAAGTAAGCCTAGTCAGCTTCCACGGCTACGCACCGGCGCTTGTCGCGAACGGCAAATCGCTGACGACGCAGCCCGGTTCGATCTACGCCCAGCAGGGCTTGAACGTTGAATTCGTCATTCAAGACGACATCCCCACGCTCGCGACCATCTTCGAATCGAACACCGCGCAGTGCGCTTGGCGCACCTCTGATTTCTGGGCGCAGGAGCAGCCTAACCTGCGCAACGCCGGGCTCGACGGGCGCGTGGTGATGGCGGTTGACAACACCCAAGGCGGCGACGCGATCATTACCCGCGACCCCGCGATCAAGCGGGTTGAAGACCTCGCCGGCAAGTCAATCGCGCTTTTGCAGTTCACCCCATCGGACGGCATGACCATCGATGCGCTGGAAAACTCAAGCCTAACCGGGCGCAAGCGCCAGTCGGTTAAGTTTGTCTACATCAATGCCGAAGAAGGCACCGCCGGCGTGCGCGCCGCGCTTGAATCCGGCAGCGTCGACGCCGCCGCACTGTGGGATCCGGATCTGTCCTTGGCGCTGAATAAAATCCCCGGTTCGCGCGTGGTGTATTCGACAAAAACCGCAACCAACCTGATTTATGACGTGATCGTCTGCGACACCCGCGTTCTCGACAATCCGGCCAACGAGGCGGCGCTGCAGGCCTTGGTTAGCGGCTGGATGAGCGGTGTTGATGCTTCGCGTAAAGCACCAGAATTGGCCGTCGATGCGCTGGTGCAAACCAAAGAGATGTTTGCGCTGCTGGCCAAAGACCAAGGCCGCGGCTTTGTGCAGGGCCTCTTTGCCAACGTGATTTGGACCAACCTTGAAGACAACGCGCGCATCTTCGGCCTAGCCGGCGGCACCAACCACTACGAGCGCGTGTACAAGCGCTTCGACGAAATCTATCGCGCTGCCGGTGCGCTGGCCAATCCAAAATCGCCGGTGATCGCGCCGCAGGATTCGATTGATCTGCGCTTTATTCGCAAGCTGCTCGCGGCCAACCAAGCCGCGCAAACCGCCGCCGCCAAGCCCGAGTTCACCTTTAGCGCAGCGCAGCGCCAGGCAGCGGCGACCCAGGCGCCGTCGGTAACCAAGCCGGTTTTGGTTGGCTTTGCCACCGGCACCGCCGATCTGAGCAGGCGCGCGCAGCAGCTGGTTGACAGCGAAATGGTGCCGTTCATGGAAAACAATGGCTCGGCCTACTTTGAAATCTCCGGCAACACCGATTCAACCGGCGCGCGCGCCACCAACATGCGGCTCTCGCAGCTGCGCGCGCAAGCGGTGGTCGACTATCTGGTTAACCAATGGGAGTTCGACCGCACGCGCTTTGTGGTCACCGGCAGCGGCCCCGATAAGCCCCTGTGCAATGAGTCCAACCCAGCCGCTGAAGGCATGACCCTCGAGGAGTGCCGCGCGATGAATCGCACCACCCGCGCCGCCGTCCTGCAGCGCTGAGCGATCGCCGTGTGGAATCCCTACGAGCCGCTGTCTGCGCGCACCACCCGCGTATTGGGCGTGAGCGCCGTGCTTTTCGTGCTGCTGGCCTGGACGGTGCTTTCAGCCAGCGGTTGGATCAGCCAGAACAAGCTGCCCTCGCCCTGGCGCGTGGTCAAGGCCTTCAGCTATCTGGCTTGGGATTCAGTCAACCAGCGCAGCCTGCTCTGGGATGCCACCTTGTGGTCAGTCGGGCGGGTGCTCGCAGCGGGTCTTTTGGTGATTGCAATTGGCATCCCGATTGGCGTGCTGATGGGCGCCAGCCCGCGCGTCAACAGCGCGCTGTCGCCGCTGGTGGATCCCTTCCGTTCCGCGCCCGTGGTGGCGCTGCTGCCGATCATGGTGATGTGGTTCGGAATCGGCGAGTGGATGAAGGTGCTGTTTTTGTTCTTCGGTGCGGTGGTGTTCTTGATCCCAATGGTGCGCGACGCGGTGCGCGCGGTGCCGCAAGCGTATTGGATCTCCGCGCGCGATCTCGGTGCGTCGCCGTTTGAAGCGGTCTGGCATGCGGTGCTGCCGCTGGCGATGCCGCGCATTGCCGATGCGGTGATTGTGGGCATTTCGGTGATGTGGACCTACATCACGGTGGCCGAATACGTCAACGCCGGCGAAGGTTTGGGCCAGCTGATCTCCAACGCGCGGCGCTTTTCGGCGATGGATCAGGTGTTTGCAGGAATCATCGTAATCATTGCCTTTGCCCTGCTGAGCTACCAGCTGATGCATTTCATCAAAGCCCGACTTTACCCTTGGGAGACCAAACTGTGAGCGCGGCTGTCGGCATATCGGTTGAACTAAAAGACATCATTCAGGAATACCCGCACAAAGACGGCAAAGGCGTGCTGCGCGTGGTTTCTGGGGTTTCGATGACGCTCGATCGGCCCGGCATCATCATGCTGCTTGGCCCCTCTGGCTGCGGCAAATCGACCATCCTTCACATGATGGGCGGGGTGCGCCCGATTGGCGTGCAAACGCCCACCAGCGGAACGGTCTTGATCGATGGCGTGCCCTGCAGCGAGGCCCACGACGATGCGGTGATGGTGTTCCAGCGCTACGCCAATCGCCCGGATTTGAGCGTTGAGGACAACGTTTCATTCCCGTTTCGGCTCAAACACTGGCGCACCCGGGTCGCGCCGGCCGAAGCCAAATCGCGGGTGGACGCGATGCTTAAAGCGGTGGGATTGGACGGCCATCGGCGCCATCTGCCCTCGCAGCTTTCGGGCGGCCAGAACCAGCGCGTGGCCCTGGCGCGCGCACTGGTGCTGAAGCCGCGCATTTTGCTGATGGACGAGCCCTTTGGTGCGCTCGACGCGCAAACCCGCACCGAAATGCAGGCGCTGCTGTCGGTGATGCTCGAAACCAATCCGTGTCTGGTCGTGTTTGTCACCCACGACGTCACCGAGGCGCTGCTGCTGGGTGATCGGGTGATCGTACTGAGCGCCCAACCCGCGGTGATTGCCGACGATTTTGCGATTCTGGAGCCGCGTCCGCGGTCCGCCACCTGGCAGCGTTCGTCGGAGGCGCTCAAGATGGAGGAGCGCATTCTCGCCCAGCTGCACAGCGCCAGCCCCGGCCGCGGCTCGCTGCGGGTTTCGGTGTAGCCAAAGTGGCGATGGATCCCGACTTCAATCGCGGCGCCGGCGAACAGCCGTCGTATTTGAAAGCGATGCTGTTCAGCCCGATCAATATCACCCTGGGTGCAGGCGTGCTCGCTACGGCGGCTTTTCTGTCAATCCCGTTTGGCTTGCCGGGGCTGGTCTTGCCGCTGCTTGCGTTTGGCGCCGGGGAAGCGATTGCGTCGATGTTTATCCCGGCGTCTGCGACCTTTCGCGCGCGCGTCAATCAAGCCCACAAAATCAAACGGCGCGCCGCCGCCGAGCACCATTTGCGCGCCGAAATCCTGCAGCGCTCCAGCACGGAAGACCGCCGCTGGAAAATCTACGGCGCTTTGCGCGAACGGGTGGCCTCGCTGCGCACGATGGGGGCGCACCACCGCAGCGCGATGAGCGAGCGTGATCTTGAAAAAATCGAAGACACCGGGCTCGATTTTCTCGGTCTGTGGCTCGCGGAGCTCAGCATGCGCGAGCGCCAGCGCAGCGTAGATGAAGCCGATCTGGAGCGCCGCGTGGCCGGCTTAAGCACGCGCATTGAAGCCGGTGCGGAAGACGAACGCTCCCTGCGTAAGGCGCGTTCGGACCTAGAAGAGCTCCTGCTGCGCCATCGCCGTTTGGCCAGTCGCAAAGCGGCGGTCGAAGCCGCACTGCTCTCGCTGCCCGACGCGGTCGAGGAAATCTACCAAGCCGTGATCACCCAAGGCTCAAGCAACGGCGGCGGCGCACGCATGACCGAAGCCATCGAGCGGCTGCGTCTTGAAGAAGAGCTCGAAAGCACCTATGGCCAAGAAATCAGCGCCATCATTCAAACCCCTGTTGCCGCGCGCGCAAAAGCCGTGGCAGTGCAACGCTAGAGGATTTCATTCGCAATGACCGATCTCACCCGCAAAGAGCTTGAATCGCTGGTCAGCTTCCAGCAAACCGAAGCGCTGGTTGTATCCACCCTGAAACAGGCGTTTGAAACCCCGCTCGGGCGCGTTCGCTTTCTGGGCCGCTACACCAGCTGGAATGGTTTTTTTGGCTCCGGTGTGGCCACCCTGGCGGGCAAGATCGGGCGTGCGCGGCGCGCTTTTCTTGACCCCGATGAGCCAGTCCACGCCCTGGCCGATCGCTCGGTTTACGTGGCCTCGTTTTTCTTCGACGCCGCCCGCGACGAATTTGACGACCGCGATACCGTGCACCGCGACACCCACCGCTGCCTCGCGCAGTCCACGCTTAAAGGCGTGATCGACTACGAAATGGAGCGCGGCGCCGACGAGCTCCAATCCGCGCCCAAAATCAACGCACTCCTGAGCGACCCAGACTGGCTGACCGGGCTCAACTCGCGCGTCGCCAAAGGATATGGCGCGCGTACAGCGGATGACTTGGCCTCGATTTTCCACGCCATTGGCTATCACTTGGGCTCTGAGCTGCTGGCCGATCGCGAGTTTTCGATCATCGACGAAACGCTTCATCGAAGCGCGCCGGAACTTACCGAGTACCTCAAGTCCACCCACGTTGAAATCGCCGGCCAGCGCCATCTCGCCTATCAATGGGTGGGCATCCATTCCGGCCACGGCGGCGGCGCCGAAGCCGATCACTTTGAATGGGCGACCCAAGGCGCCAAACTGGCCTTTCGATTTGTGCCGGTGGCCCAGCACGTTGCGCTCAAAACGCAGCTGCACGCGGGCTTTCGTGCCTTTGCGCAAGACCATCGCGAATTTTTTGAACACACCAATCAGGACTAACCCATGGCTCAGATCAACTTTTTTGCCCGCCTGTCTAATCTCTGGCAAGGCTTTGTCTCGCTCTGGATCGCAGACGTCGAGAAAAAGCACCCAGAAATTGCCTACGAAAACGCGATCAACTCGCTGGTGAGCAAGTTCACCAAGCTCAAGACCGCCACCGCGGCGATCGTGCGCAGGCGCGACGAGATCAATGCGCGGGTCAATGCGGAGAAAACTTCCTTGGCCGCGGTGGGTTCGGATCTCGAAACCGCCCTTGCCACCAATCAAGACGACCTCGCCTTGGTCCTCCTGCAAAAGAAAGCCGCGGTTGACGCCGAGTTGGCGGGCTTGGCCCAAGAAGCCGAGCAATCCAACGTTGATGCGAATGACGCCAAGAGCGCGCTGCTTGCGGTCAAAGGCGAGATCGGCAAACTCAAGGCCGAACGCGATCGCATGCTGGCAAAGATGCAGAGCGCCGACGCGCGCATCGCGATCCAATCGCAGCTTGATGGCTTAAGCGTTGAGGCCGATGTGCAGGCGCTCGACAAGGTCCGCGACCACATCAACACCAAGATTTCTGAGGCCAACTTGGGCAAGGAATTGCGCGATTCCGATCTGGATGTGCGGCTGGACAAGCTGCGCCAGGCGTCGGGTACGGTTACCGCCCGCACCCAGCTTGATGAGCTCAAGCGCCAGCGCGCCGCTCAAGCCACCAAGCAGATGTGAGCATGGCCACCGCGACCCACGCCGAGCTGCCGCGCTGGGCCGAAACGATCCGCCGCAAATACTTGGGCGGTGAGGCTTCGGTTTTTGTGCTGCATTCGAACGTATTCGATGAAATCCTTTATCAGGGTGAGTTCTTTGCGCTTGAGTCGTTTTTGAGCGAAGTGCTGCTTAAAGACAACAAAGACACCATCCTGATCTTCGATCCATCGGCCGGCGTGCGCTACGCCAAACGGCTCAGCGGCAAAGCAGGCGAGCCGCTGGCTGCGGGCAAACCGGCCGAGCAGGTGTTGGCGGAAATCGAAACCGAGCTGCACCTGCGCACCTCAACCGCGCTGATCATTCCTTACGCCGGCTCGCTGGCGCCACCGGGTGATGAAAGCATGCTCTCGTGGGCCGATCGGATGGCCACCATTCGGCTGCACCGCTGGTCGATGAGCGCTGAGCTTGAGCGCAAGGACAATGTGGTGTTTTTGCTGGTCGAATCGCTAACCGAACTCAATCAGAAACTGATCAACAACCCGCGCGTGGCGGCGATCGAAGTGCCCCTTCCGGATCTGTCCGTGCGCGCCAGCGTGGTGCGCAAAACCGATCCAAAAATTGACGAACCCCACGTCCAGCGTTTGGCCGAACATGCAGCCGGCCTGCGCACGGTGCAGCTCAAACAGCTGCTCACGCCGCGCGCTGAAGCCGACCTAAACGACAGCGAGCGCTTGGCCCTGATTCGATCGCTGCTGGCGGGCTCAGCGGACGTCGAGGAGCGCACCACCAAGCTTGCGGCGATCACCCGCGGGATGCACACCGACGAGATTCGGCACCTGATCAATCCCACCCATCCGCTGCCAGAAACCGACGCCGGCGATCCGTATGCGGAAGTGATCGAGCTGGTGCACAAGCGCAAGCGCGAGATCATCGAAAAAGAGTGCGCGGGCCTGATTGAATTTGTCGACGCGAGCTTTGGCTTAGAAGCCGTCGGCGGCAACGAGGCAATCAAGGCCGAGCTGCTGCAGGTCAGCGAAGCGATTCGCCGTGGCGACAAAAACCGCGTCCCGATGGGCCTTTTGTTTGTTGGCCCGATGGGCACCGGCAAAACCTTTATCGCCAAGGCCTTTGTCAAAACCAGCGGTCTGACCGCGGTGACGCTCAAGAATTTTCGCTCCAAATGGGTGGGTTCGACCGAAGGCAACTTGGACAAGGTGCTAAGCATGGTCAAGGCGCTCGGCCCGATCATCTTGATCATCGATGAAGGCGATCGCAGCTTTGGCGGCGGCTCGGAGGAGTCAGACGGCGGCACCTCATCGCGGGTGATCGCGCGCCTGAAGGAGTTCATGTCCGATCCAGATAACCGCGGAAGGGTGCTGTTTATTCTGATGACCAATCGCCCCGACAAGCTCGACATTGACATCAAGCGCGCCGGCCGGATTGATCGCAAGATTCCGTTTTTCTATCCCGATACCGCCGAGGACGTGGAGGCCGTGCTCAACGCGCTGATGAAGCGCTACAGGCTCGGCACGATCGATTGGGCCAGCGCACGCGAACAAACCTCCGCTCGCCTGACTGGATACTCCAACGCCGATTTGGAGGCGGTCTGCTTGCTCGCATTAAGCCTCGCCGACAATGCCGCGACGGTCGACGTGGCGACCTTGATCCGCGCCATCGACGACTATGTGCCCGCGCGCGACGCCGGCATGCTCGAATACATGGAAATGCTTGCTGTGTTTGAGGCCTCGCGCCGCAGCATGCTGCCCAAACGCTACCGCGAGCAGAGCCAGCAGGCCTTCAACCTGCGCCTGCGCGAACTCAAATCCGAACTTCGTCTGTAACTTCCAGTCCTTAAACCAAGATAGGTCCAATCGCCATGAATCTTGATCTTCATCATCTGCAGGCCATTGTTGGCGCCATGCACGCGCTCGCCATCACCGACGGCGTCCACCACACCGAGGAAGTGATGCTCAAAGGCTTCTATGAAAACTGCCAGCGCGATTCAGGCGCTTTGGCCAGCTACGCGGACCTGATTCACGAGCCGTTCGATATCGACGCGGTCGCGCCACTGTTTGATTCAGGCGAGCGCAAAGCCGCGTTGATCCATTCCTGCGTGTTGCTTGGTTACGCCGACGGCGAATACTCAGCGGGCGAACGCGCCAAAGTTGCCGCGTTTGCGCAGGCGCTGGGGCTTGATGCCGACGCGCTCAAAAATCTTGAAGACGCCGTCAGCGATCAGCTCCTTCAGCAGATCTCGCGGATCAGCAATACCGATGCGCTCAAGGTGGTCGCGGCGGGCATGTAGGAGAATTTGAGCCAAACCCATGAAAAAAAATCTGCTCTACGCCCAATCGGGCGGTGTCACTTCAGTCATCAACGCAAGCGCCGCCGGGGTGATTGAGGCCGCGCGCAGCTATGGCGCGCGAATTGGGCGGACGTTTGCTGCGCGCAACGGGATCATCGGGGTGCTGCGCGAGGATTTGATCGACACCGATCTTGAAAGCAAAGCCGCGATTGCTGCGCTCAAGCACACGCCCGGCGGCGCCTTTGGCTCGTGCCGCTTCAAGCTCAAGCCCTTTAGCGAGGCGCGCGCGCAGTACGAGCGCCTGATGGCGGTGTTTGCCGCGCACGACATCGGCTACTTTCTCTACAACGGCGGCAACGATTCCGCAGACACCGCGCTCAAGGTCTCCGAAATGGCGGCCAAGTTGGGCTATCCGCTGACCTGCGTCGCGGTGCCAAAAACCATCGACAACGATCTCGCGGTGACCGACAACTGCCCGGGCTTTGGCTCGGTTGCAAAATATGTGGCCACCTCGGTGCTTGAGGCCAGCCTAGACGTTGAATCGATGTGCGAAAGCTCGACCAAGGTTTTTGTGCTTGAAGTGATGGGGCGGCACGCCGGCTGGATCGCTGCAGCGGCCGGTTTGGCGCAGCGCCCGGATTTTGATTTGCCCCTGGTGATCTTGTTCCCGGAAATCCCCTTCGAGCAGGACAAGTTTCTGGCGCGAGTAGCGCACCAGATCAAGATTTACGGCTATTGCACGGTGGTGGTTTCAGAAGGCGTGCGCGATGCGAATGGGCATTTCTTGAGCGAAGCCGGGGGCAGCGATGCCTTTGGCCATGCCCAGCTCGGCGGCAGCGCGCCGGTGATCGCGCAAATGATCACCCGCGAACTCAAAGTCAAGCACCACTGGGCGGTGGCCGACTATTTGCAGCGCTCGGCCCGCCACATCAGCTCTAAGACCGATCTTGAACAGGCCTACAGCGTGGGCCGGGTTGGCGTGGATCTGGCGATCGAAGGACGCAACGCAACCATGCCGGTGATCGAGCGCATCAGTGATACGCCGTACCGCTGGCAAATCGGCGTGGCGGAGCTCAAGCGAGTGGCCAACAAGGAGAAAAAAATGCCGCGCAAATTCATTTCCAAGGATGGTTTTGGCATTACCGATGCATGCAGGCGCTACCTGCAGCCGCTGACGCTGGGTGAATCGCCACCGCCGTATCGCGATGGCGTGCCGGACTACGTGCGGCTGCTCCGTTTGAGCGTAGAGCGCAAGCTGCCGATCTACCGAATCGAGGATGCTTAAGCGGCCCGCACCATAAAGGCTTCAGCCGAGCGGTGAACCGCACTGCCGCCAATCGGCGGCGCGCCAGATCTCCAGCTGCTGATTGCGAAAAGCCTGGCGGTACGCGGGCTTAATCGCGCAAACCGTAGGCTTCGTGGGATACACCAGCAGGTAGTCTTGCGGATGCGCCTGCGCCCACGCATCAACCATGGACTGATCGCGCTCAAGCTGGACAATCGGGTGGGTTAGGCGGGCGGCAAAATGGTACTGGCCTTCGTAGTACTCAATCGACGCTAAGCGATGGCCCTTCTCGCTCAACGCAGCGATTTTGGCCGCGGCCGGCGCCAGATCAAACGCGGGCCAAGCGCTTAAGGTGAACAGCAGCTTGAGGACCAGCAACAGCGAAAGCGTCGCGCTGGCGGTTAGTGCGGTGCGCGCAGCGCTGCTCGCACACGGGATCAGCAGCAGGCCCGCAATCAGCAAGACAGCGAGCCCAGCCGCCAAGCTGTGCGCCTGCAAACCGGCATGCCAATTGCGGCTTTCGCCACC
>Ga0105046_10011383_pt1 | contig 13824 bp, 5 predicted proteins | sample MAT03_FD_78385 | JGI IMG/M metagenome (GOLD analysis project Ga0105046, IMG submission 78385) | Freshwater microbial communities from Lake Fryxell liftoff mats and glacier meltwater in Antarctica - MAT-03 (megahit assembly) | ecosystem: Environmental > Aquatic > Freshwater > Ice > Liftoff... | reverse complement strand
TAGGTAGTGGTGACATAGTTATAGTAGGTGGTGGTATGGCAATCGGTGGCTCTATTACATCAGCAACAGCAGGGTCGGTATTATTTGCAGGTGCAGCAGGTGTTCTTCAACAAGATAACACTAATCTGTTTTGGGATGATACGAATAACAGATTAGGGATTGGGACAGCGAGTCCAGGTGCTACATTAGATGTAATAGGGAATGGCCGTCTGTATTCTACTATAGGTGTCGCCGATAACGTGAGAACTGGTATAGCCCATTATGATGATTCTGCCGTAGCGGCTGGAATTGGTGGACAACTGGTATTGGGCTTTAAATATACAGGCTCAAACTACACTGAGGGTGCCATTATAAAAATGTATAAGTTGAACGCTACTGATGGCGATTTTAGCACGGGATTGAAGTTTCAGGTTAGAAATACTGGCGCGAGCCTTAGTACTAAAATGACACTTGATCCTTCTGGCAACGTCGGCATCGGGACAGCGAGTCCGAGTGGGAAATTTCATATAGTTGATGCTGTCGGTTCCTTTGATGCTGATAATTTGATTAGATTTGAGACCACTGCGGGGACTATTGGACCAAGTATGAGATTTAAGGCATACGCTGGTGGTGATTATTTAATGACAGCAACAGGTACTGGAAATGGTGGAGGAGCAGGGCATTTTCGCATATACGATATGACAGGGAATGCAAATAGGTTTTTTATACAAGCAACAACGGGCAACGTCGGCATAGGCACAAGTTCCCCATCAAAAAGCCTGACAATCGGAAATTCAGGAACACTTGGAATTGACGCAACCACCACGGCTACGGGAACCACCGGGGCGCAAACGATAAACAAAAGCGCAGGCACGGTAAACTTCGCAGCAGGGGCAACCTCACTGACTGTCACCAATTCGCTCGTTTCAACAGAATCCCTAATTTTCCCAGTCATTCGTACAAACGACGCGACCGCAACAATAAAAAACGTAGTTGCATCAGCCGGGTCTTTTACAATCACTTTAAACGCAGCCGCCACAGCAGAAACGTCGGTGGGCTTCTTTTTAATTAACTAAGAATGAGATATAAATCATTTCAATCACAAGTAAAAGCGAATTAAAACAAAATATAGAAATGAGTTGTAAATTAGTAAGAACAGCAAAAGCGTTAACTCGTTCAGAATTAATAGGCAGGGGAGTTATAGATAAATTCAATAAAATTCTTAATCTTCCAGAGTACAGGAGATTGAATACTCTATATAGTGAAACTGCTCAAAGCAAATATGGTGTGGGCGAAAGATTATTACTTGAGGATGATGATAAAGCAATTTTTAATGTAGAGGCTTTTTATAGAATAGATGCTAAGAAAGAAATCTTCTATAAAGAAAATGAATACTTAAAACCTGGGCCTGAGATTACTGATCCTATTCTTAATCAGATAGGTCAAAAAGAAATTACTCCAGAAGTAAAGCAAAGATTGCGTGACTTCTTGACTAAGATTAATCCTGACTTTACTGTAGAGGTCTTAGATAACCTGAGTGTTAATGGGCTTACTAATCTTAATGAATTTCTAATCCAATTAAGAACTGGTCGGGAAGGTGCGTTATTTGAAGAGACTGCCCACGTATTTGTAGAAATGCTTGATAAAAATTCATTTTTATTTAAAGAGTTGAATGACAAAATTATGTACACTAAAATGTACACTAAAGTAGTTGAAGAGTATGGTGAGCACCCAGAGTATAAAGGAAACTTTCCTAAATTAAGAAGAGAAGCAATTGCTAAACTCATTAGTCTTGAATTACAAAATCCTGAATTGGCTGAATATTATATAGGAGGAAAAGAACTGGTGAGTGTAATTAGAAAACTTTTCAAAAAATTCTTAGAGTTTTTAAAAGGAAAGGGTAATCCCTTTGAAAGAAGTGCCATAAGAATTTTGGAACTTAACCAAAAAGATTTATTGTATCAGAATGCTATGGATGCTGAGGTTATGTATCAGTTGAATGCCAATGATCTTAACCCAAGATACTTTCAGACACTTAAAAAGAACATTGATAATTATGATAAAGTTTATCTTAATATAAATGATTCGATTCTAAACTATAAAGAATTCAAAGGAAGAAGTGTAGGAGATAAGAACGAAAAATATGTTAAGGCTCGTATGTTCACTCAAACAGAATTGCGAGATGAGTTAAACAATTACTATAATACTTCACAACTAACTAAACTTGGGCATGAACTTAAAGATAAGATAAGTGAAGTAGGGACAAGTAAGTTTGTATTCTATACTGATGCCCCTGTTACCCAAGCCTTAGTAGATAGAATCAGGAGTGAATTTGGCAATGTTTCTGTTGTGCGCACAGGATATATTACTGTACAGTCTGGTGTTGATATAGATGGTAATCAAATTGATCAAGAAGTTATTGGATCAGATAAAAGTCAATATCTTTTAGAACAAGTCAAACAATATCCCAATGCTAATATTTTAGTGGTTGACAACAGAAGAAGTAATGTTTATTCTCTTGATATAAGAGGACTTGAAACAACTCTTTACACTAATGACCGTGTGACTTACACTGATCAGAAAACTCTTATAATGCAAAAGCAATATGAAGAGGATCAAAAATTATTTAGTGAAGGAGTGCTTGCAGAATTTAAAAGACTTGATAAAACTAATGTTGTTAATCTTGCTAAAGATGCTACTACCCTCATTAGAAACATAGTAGGAAGAATAGAATCTGCCGAGAAAGGAGATAAGTTTGAAGAACTTTCTGATATTTTTAAAGATGAATTTGGGAACTTAACCATCCCAATAGACAGGGCAAAACAAATTTATCATCAACTTCAAGATAATTCGAAAGAGTTTGAACTTGGCTTATTGAATTTTATTAAGTCTGTTGGGTCTACTACTTTGTTTTGGAAGACTGCTAACGCAAATAATTTTAAGTCTTTACGTAACTTGGCTAACTCTGACAATAAAGAAGATATTAACAAAGCCATTAAAGAGGCTGCTGTATTAATGAGGTTTGCTTTAGGTTGGAGAGATTGGATACAATCAATTGATTCAGTACTATCTGATCCAAGTATGCAAAATACTTCAATAATTAAAGGAGTAATTTCTGAACTTAGAAATGAAGTTATTACTGCTAAAGACAGAATTGAAAAGATTGCTGTAAATCTTTTATCAAAGCAGTTTGCAGATGTAGGTAAAGATTATAATGCTGGAAAAAAGAAGGCTCTTGATATGGGCTTAATTAATAAAGAAGAATACGATAGAAGCATTATTACCCCACAAAGTATTGCTAATATAATATTTGGTTTTGAAGGAGATATTGCTAAAAGTTCTTACTTTGAAAACGCTATGTTTGTAAACGATGAAGTACTTCAATCTATTTCTATTTTAATAGAGAAAGGAATTATAGGAGCCAATCAAAAAAGTTTAGGAGAAACAATAGACCTTACTAATAAGATTAACAAGATTCAAAGTGATCTTGGAATGAGCAATGAGGAAATAGGAAAGAAAATAACTTATGTTGATAAAGAAAGTGTTTGGGAAGATGGTGTAATGATTGCAAAAGATTCATTGTTTTTTTTGAATCCTTTTAAGAATCGTCACGAGTATAAACTTAAACGAAGAGAAGTTGAACTTCTTAAAGAAGAATTATCTGAGGCTAATCGTGAAGGAAATCAAGCAATTATTAAACTTAAACAAGATGCTTATACTTTAGGTTTTAAAAACTTTAAACAATGGGAAAGAGAAAATTGGAATAAAGAACAATTTACAGAACCTTGGGAAATATATCAGAATTTTGGATTGGTAGGAGAAGACTTAGAAAGAGCAGAGGAGTACCAGCAAACGTTGTGGGCTGAAAGAAGAAGTCTCATTGCCGAGTTGAGAAGTACTAAAGCCGTAGAAGAAGAAGAACTTCTTCAAAAGGAAATAAATTTGATTACAAATAGAATTAAAAATCTAAGAAGTTCTTTTGATGTAATTAACAATCGTGAAAAAATAGTTAGTGATATTCCAGAAGAAGACATTAGGATTGCTAAAGTTCTTAAAGAGAAGCATATTATTGATCGGCAACTCTATGAATATAAAGTCAATGAGGCTAAGTTTAAAAAAGATTTAGTAGATCAGATAGGGTTTATTTCAAACGAAGGAACTAAAAGACTTCTTTTATCTAAGACTAATAATCTCAAAGACCTTTATAACACAGCCAAAGGTATTGCTCCGCAGTCCTTTATAGATTGGATAGAAAGAAACATGCGTGTGATTTACACTCAAGATTTCTATGATACTCGTTCAGATATAATTAAAAAAATTACAGCATTGAGTTTAGAAATGACTCAATATCTTGATCAAGCACAACAAGCAGAAATAGTAGATATTAACAGTGAGATTCAAAACAGATGGGAACTTCTTATGAATCTTTCTTCTTCTCTTAGAGATGAAAATGGAATCTTTGATGCTTCTGATGCAAGTCTTGACCAACAAAAAATGGTTAGAAATGCTGAGGTTGAAATTGAACAATTAAAACAATTCTTAAGTGATCTTAGAGACACCAAAGGTTTGGACGAAATTAAAAGAGAAATAGGAACCTTGATTGAACAGTTGATAAATCTTCAATCTAAAAACCCCACTAATTATTATCAGCAAACTATGTATGAAAAACTCACAGACATTTTCCCTAAAGACTTAGGTGGTGTTTATGAGGGTGATCAATTTGAAAGACTAATCAACACGGATGAATTTACTCAATGGAGATTAACTTCCCCCCAAGAATTTCAGAATTGGTTTACTGCTAATCACTTAGTTAAGATGAGATACGATTCTGAATCAAGAACGAAGTCTCCTTATTGGGCCCCCACTTATGTGTGGATGAAGATTGAGCCTACTGCTGACGAACACGTCCAAGTAATTCCTGGATATAAATATAGTGATAGAGAATATAAAGACTTTGCCACTATTGAATACAACGGAGTAGAAAAGGATTATCAGTTGATAACAGTTAAAACAGAAAATACTTGGGATCAAGTTTTAAAAGAGTGGCTCCCAAAATCTTCTGCATATAGAAATGAAGAATATTTCAGACTCAAAAATACAGCCAATACACAGGAACAGCAGTTGTTTACTTACCTTTCTTTATTAACCACTCATCATTTAAAGATTCAGGAAGATGCTAACCGAGATGGTAAATTAGGATTTAAAGTTCCCACTCTTCACAAAAGATATACAGAAGGTGGGGCACTTAATACTTTATGGAAACAATTTGTAGAGAAAGTAAATCCTATAGAAGAAGGTGAGTCCAACCTAACTGACCCAACGAAAAAAAGTTTAACTGATAGAGTCCGAGCCTTTATAGGGCTTGAAACCCCTGAGCAAGAGGCCAAGAAAATTAAAACTGACTTATTAGGAAACCCTATTCAGAAATTATTTGTACCCTACACTGGATACTTAGAGCCTGAAAATACCACAAGAGATACTTTAGTTGCAGTGGTTAATTATGGGGAAGGTCTTGAAAGAGTGAAGTCTCTCGTAGAGAATATACCAGAACTTAACTTGCTTGAACAATTGCTTGAACGGTTCCAACCTTTTGAAAAGGGAGTTCTTAACCAAAGAGGAGATAGAGTTCCTACTAAATCTAATAGAAGATTAGATATTGTAAGGAATATGAAAAGAGTTAAACTCTATGGAGATGTTAAGGATTTTGAATTGGGAAAAAATGTAGATAGAATTACCCTGGCTCTAAGACACTACACTACTTTCTTTTCTCAATCAATTCTTAATCCTGCCAATGCTTTTAAAAACTATATTCAAGGACAACTTACTAATATAATAAGTGGTAATGTAGTTGATTGGGCTACTCCTAAAACTATAGCAAAAGCAATGAAAGACAGTAAGACTTCTTATGCTATGTTCTTAAATGAGTTAACTAAACAAAATAGAAGTTTAGACTTTCAACTTATAACTATATTTAATCCTATGTTGTCCAGGCAAATTAACGAGCTGTTTACAGGATCAGCCTTTAAAAGAAATGCCACCGACATAAACAAAATGCTTTATCTCTCATCCGAAGCAGGTGAATTTGGAGTACTCACCACTTTACTTTATTCTCATTTATACCATAAAAACATAACACTTAACGGAGTATCTAAAAAACTCTATGATGTTTTTGAACTTAAGGAAGGTAAAATTGGACTAAAAGAAAATGCTTATGATGGCGAAAGACTTATAGATCAAGACTATCTTAATGACTTGATTTTAAAAACTAAAGTCATTATGGAACAAGTTCAAGGCAAACAGTGGAATCCTACTGTTGCTCAGAGATATACTTTGTGGAGAAATATAGAATTTTTTAAAAAGTATTTTATTCCTAAAATTAGAGAAAGGTTTGTAGGCAAAAGAAAGAACTTTTCTTTAGGAGAAGATGTAGAAGGTTTCTATGTGACCTTTTTTAGAATGTTTATGAGGGAAGTTTACTTTCTTTTAAATGAGCATAGGTTTACTCAGTTCTCCACTAATCCAGCAGAAGCAAGAGCAGCAAGACTAATGGCTAAAGAATTAGTTACTATGATAATTACTTACTTCTTAATATCTTTTTTGTTTGGATATGATGATGATGATGATGACAAGTTTAAAAAACTTAAAGATAAAAGTTGGGTTGAAAACTTTTCTCTTCTTATTCTTTTAAATGCTAAAAGAGAAACAGATTCAGTAAGCATCATTCCCTTTTTTAATATTGAAGAGAATTTTACCCCTCCTCTTTTCAATGAGACTTATAATTTTATCAAGCAACCCTTCATAGGTTTTGGTTTGTATGATACTGGGCGTAAGATTTTAGATAGTGGATTTGCTGCGTTGATAGGAAGTGAGAGTGCAATCTACGACACTAACCAACCCAATTACTTTATTGAAAAAGGAGACTACAAAGTAGAACATTACTTAACTAAACTTGGTCCTTGGGACGATTTGCTTTATTTGGCTAATCCTGAAAGAAAAGTTTTTGTAAGCCAACAAGCCCAGAATAGGTAATAAGATTTTTAATTAAGTAGGATAATTGGTTCTTACTTACTATATAAGTATCTTAGTCACTGACATCAGATTAACACAAACATGGTTGTCTGTGTTCAGTTTTAACTTAAAATTAAAAAATTCAGATTATGTTCAACAACAATAATGGTAAAAATGCGGGCTACCAAGTAGTCTTTAAATCCGGCACTTTTGGCTGGAAATTCCCAGGCTCTAATCTTCCCGGCCTTGATCTTGAAAGAAGTCTTGTTGACTTCATGTTAGTTAAAGGTCTTGCTACAAATCCTTCTGGGGATTGTTGCACTTTAGTTTCTGGCGCTGCTGGAATATTTAACAATGGGTTGCTTTTAACCGAGGGACTTGTTCAATTGGGAGGTGAACTTGTAGAAAACACAACTATCGAAGGTGGCACTGGAGATTTCTCTATGACCTTTGACAACTTGGCAAACTTTTTGGTGGATGTCACTGGTGCTTCGGCTAACTCACAACTCTGGGTGTCAGGTACAGTAGCACAACCTAGCAGACTTACACACGTATTAGGAAGTAATGCGGCTAAAGTTGCTGGTGTTTATTTAGATGTTGATTTTGGAAACAGGTTGGTGTTTGACGATGGAGTTAATGGCGAAGTTGGATTTTTAACAACTAATGATGCTGTTGGTAATAACTCAGGAGTTTTAGTGCAGACTAAGAATGTGCGTGATGGTGTGAGTCTGACTCGCCAATTCTTGCGGTACGATAGTGCCAGTGCTCGCAGTGAGTATGAATTTATGACTTTTGTTCCCAATATTCAAGTTGCAAATTACACTCTTGTTTTGAGTGACGCAGACAAAATCATTCAAATGAATGTTGCCGGTGCTAACAACTTGACAATTCCACTTAATGCTTCTGTGGCTTTTCCTATTGGTACTCACATTTATATAAAACAATACGGGGCTGGGACTACAACTATAGTTTCTGGTGCAGTAACTCTTAGAAGTAGAGGTGGGTTAATAAATACAAATGGTCAATACGCTGTAGTTGAATTAATAAAATTAGGAACTGATGAATGGTCTTTATCTGGAGATAGAGCCTAAAACTAAAATTACGGTAATTACGGATTATAAAGTAATGTTTAAACCAAAACGTTTTAGTTTAAAGTCATCTAATCCAGATCAATTTGGGGGTTTTGATTTTGAAAAAGCAGTATCTTCTTTTTGGAGTTGCTGGTGACTTTCTTAAACATCCGATTGAAATTAGAGTTTATCCTTAATTAAAATTATGAGCAATACATCATATAAAGTATTTATAAAGAAAGGATCTTATTCTGCTGTTGGTCCAGGACTTAATTTAGAGACAGCCCTTATTAACTTTATGTTAAATAAAGGTTTGGCTACTAATCCAAGTGGTGATTGCTGCACTTTAGTTTGTTGCGGTGGATCTGGCGGAGGTGGGGGATTTACTAATCTTTCTTATTCAAGAACAAGTGAAACTGTTACTGTAATAAGTGACACTGGTGCTGATGCAATTTTACCTTTTGCAACTTCTACTCAAGCAGGTGTAATGACTGCTGCTGACAAAGTTAAACTTGATTCGTTAGGAACTACTATAGGCACTCCCAACAAGTTATCTTTTTTTGACGGAGCAGGAATGTTAGATTCATATAGCCAATCATACGCTGATGGAAATTCTCTTTATTTAAGAGTATCTGATAGTGTTAGAACTTCTTCAAGAAGTCCTTACAATTCAGATTTTCCGTTAGTTCTTAGACATGCTGGTTCTGGCAATTTAGATGTACGATTTGCTTACACAGGAATAGATGTATTTCACGAAAGAATTGCACCATCTGCATCCAGTCTTTCCAACAGTTTTATTACGCAACAAACTTATACGTCTGGTGGAACTACAGTAAGAGCACCTTTAATTGGAGATTTTCTTACAAGATTTGTAACCCGTATAACAAAGCGCAGTGTTGCTCCGTATGATCCTTATTTTGACGGATCTACTTCTTACTTAATTACTTCGGAAGTAAGTTCTGTTAATGGAGGAACTAACGAAGTAGGCACAAGTACTAAACTTTACACAAGAAGAAATACTGATCCTATTAATACTGCTGGTGGAGGCAATGCTTTTCTTATAGGAAATGAAAATGGAGAATTGACTTTTCCTGCATATCCTTTTGGTAGAGATGACGCAGGTGCTCCTATTAATCTTTTATCAACTGATGTTAACGGGAAGTTGGTTTCTAATCCTGCTTCTTTATTTACTCAAAAAGCACTTAATGAAACTATAACTGGTGCGTGGACATTTACGCAAAATGTAACAGTACCTTTAATACCAATAAACCCAGGAGATGCTGTTTCCCTGGACTATATAAATGGGTTGGTGTTTGGCTTAGAAAAGCATTACGCTGATTTAGCAACTACTGGAAATATAACTTTAAGTGGTGAGCAAACTATTGATGGTACTTTAACAAGTGCAAGTAGAGTTTTAGCGCGTGCTCAAACTTCTCAACCTACTAATGGATTATATTTAACTGGGGCTGGTGCATGGACAAGAGTTGTAGACTTAAATGATGTTGCTGAAACTAATGACGCTTTAGTAATTATTTTAGGAGGTACTGCAAATGCTAATACCTTTTGGACTACTGCTGCTGATATAGTAACTATAGGAGTAGATAATCAAATCTGGGTTCAGGTTAATTCCCCTATAACTATAGTTGCTGGTAACGGTCTTACTTTATCTGGTATGACCTTAGATGTGGTGGGAACTGCTGGTAGAATTACTGCTTTAGCAAACAGTATAGATTTAGTTGCATCTGGTGTAACACTTGGTGCTTATGGTTCTTCTACTCAAATTCCCACATTTACTGTAGACACATACGGAAGATTAACTGCTGCTGCAAATGTGTCAGTAAGTATTGTAAATAATACATTAGACCAATTAAGTGATGTTACAATTACCGCTCCTACTAATGGCCAGATATTAACTTATGATATTGGTACAGGTAATTGGATAAATACCACTTTAAATACTGCTATTACAGAAGCATATATTGAAAACTTTATAGGTGTATCTGTAGATTTAGATGCCAATGTAGGAGATGTTAAAAATGTTGACGGAGGTAATATTGCATTTACTCTTCCTGCTGATTTAACTAAATTTCAAGTAAGGCGTAATGGAGTGTTTCAAAATAGATCTGGCACTTTAACAACAAGAGATTACTCAGTAAACGCTGGAACTAATGTTATAACTTTTATGCCTGCGCTTACTACTACAGAAAGAATTTACTTAACTAAACAAGGATAATATGCCCACACAATTAAAACTAAATCAGTTACAAAGAGATGGGGCTACTAACGGGCAAGTTGTAACTTGGAATAACGGTACATCTGTATGGGAACCAGGAAATAATACTGATTTAAATGGAATATATACAGGTTCGGGAATTATAGGAGCACCTTTCACTAATGCTCAGTTGCCTTTAAATGGAGAGTTTGCATTAACATTTAATGGCTCTTTGGTAGGAGGTATTGATATAAATGATATAGGAAAGTTAATGACTTTATCATCTGATAATGGTAATTTTCAAATAAGATTTAGTGATACAGGTCTTATATTAAATGGTAAAAATGGCGTATTAGATCAGACAATATCTTTTAGTAGTAGCAATATGTTTATTACTGACAACAAAGTTGTTCCATTAGGTATTCAGTATTCTGGTAACTATAATGCTACTTTCACAGCGCGAAGTCTTGTAGACAAAGGTTATGTAGATGCAGCATCTATTCTTGCGGGAGCAGGTCTTTTAAAGACTGGTTCTACTATTGACGTGCAAACAGTTTCCTCTGCACGTATTATAGTAAACGCTAATGATATTGATTTAGCAACAACTGCTGTAACAGCAGGAAGTTATGGTTCTGCCACCCAAGTAGGAGTATTTACAGTAGACGCTTATGGTAGATTAACTGCTGCGTCTAATACTGCAATTGCACTTACATCGTCAAACATAACAAATTTTGATGAAGCCGCTCAAGACGCTGTTGGAAACATTTTTACTGATACATCTACAATTGATTTCACTTACAATGATCCTTCCAATACTGTTTCTGCTATTGTAATAGACGCTTCCATTACGTATGCTAAAATACAAAACATTGGTTCTGGTACTTTAATAGGTCGAGGTGCTGTTGGATCTGGTGTAAGTGGTCCAGTTACTATTGGGACAGGTCTGTTTTTTAATACATCTTCTGTATTAGATCATGCTGATACATCTTCTGTTGCTAATCCAACTTTAACTGGATCTAATGTTTTAGCAACTTTGACTTTTGATACATACGGTCATGTGTTAACTGCTACTACCAGAACTATTGTGTTAGATGATATGGGTGATGTAATTATCACTGTTCCTACAACTAATGATATACTTCAATATAACGGTACTAACTGGATAAACACTCCGTTGTCAACTACTCCAAGTACTGTTTATATAGAAGGGGCTACTGGGGTTACAATAGATCTTGATGCAAACATTGGGGTGGTGAAAGATAAAAATGGCACTAATGCTATTATGACGATTCCTGTTAATACAGATAAATTATTTATTTATAGAAATGGATCATTGCAAAATGAAACAGGATCTCTTACAAGTAGAGATTATTCTTTAAATACAGGAACTAATGTAGTAACATTTGTTCGTACTTTAGAAACAACTGACATTATTAAAATAATTAAATTAGGATAAAATGGCAAGTACAAAACTAAAACTAAATCAACTACAACAAGATACTGCTACTGAGAAGCAAGTTGTCAAGTGGAATAATAGTACATCTACATGGGAACCTTCTACTACATCTTCTGGTGCAGGAGGGGTGTATTCTGGTTCTGGGCAAGTAGGTGTGACTGCTGGAAATAATATACTTGCAACTATTAATTTGGGAGGAAGCCTTGAATTTAGATATAATTCTGGATCTGGTGGAATATTAATATCTGGTGCAGACCAAACTGTATACACAACTTCTCAAAATGGAGACTTTTTAAGTACTGTTTCTAATAGTGATATGACATTGGAATATGTTGGTGGTGCTGGAAACATGGCTTTTATTTTTGCTTCCTCAGGAACTACTTTTCAAGACAGCCGTGTTTCCCCAAGAGGAATTGAATATGGTGGTATATACAATTCAACTTTCAGTTCTTTATCTTTGGTTACTAAAGGTTATGTAGATGCAGTAGTATTATCTGGAGGTGCAGATGGTAATGGAATTTATACTGGTGATGGTACTGTTCCTAATAATACAGATGCTACTGTTTTAGGTGATTTTAGATTTGCTTACAGTGGAGCACAAAATGCTCTTAATGTGTCTAACAGTGCCAATTCAGTAACAATGTGGTCTAAAAACTCATCATCTCTTGTTTCAGTAGATAACATACAGGCGGGAATGGTGTTTAGTGCTAATAGTTTTGTGATAGATTCTACTGGTTCTCGGCTCAATCACAATTTAACAATAGGTATTGCTGGTATAGAAACTTCTGCTCTTTTAGAATTAGATTCTATCACTAAAGCATTACTTGTTAGTAGAATGACTACAGCACAAAGAAACGCTATGACTGCTGTTAATGGTATGGTTGTGTATAATAGCACCACTAACAGTTTTTCAGTAAGGCAAAATGGTGTGTGGGTAGATATATCAACCGGCGGTGCGGATGGAAATGGTATATACACAGGTTCGGGCAATGTACCAAACGCTACTGATTCTACAGTACTTGGGGTGTTTAGATTTTTGTATGCTGGTGACGGTGAGGCTTTAACAATAGATGCTTTTAATGGTTTTATAAACCTTCAAGATAATGGGGGTGTTGCTATTCTCAATCTCACTAACACTGACGCAAGCATAGGATATAATACTAACAGTTTAGTAATTAATACAACTGGTAGTTTATTTAATGGCACGGGTGTTACTATTGGTGCTGCTGGTTTAGAAACAAGTGCTGGTCTTGAAATAGACTCAACAATAAAAGCATTACTTATTAGTAGAATGACCACGGCTCAAAAAAATGCTTTAACCGCAGTTAACGGGATGCTTCTTTATGATGCTACGTTGAATAAATTTGCGCTTAGAGAAAATGGAACATGGGTGGGAGTTCTAACAGGATCAATACCTCCTGGAGGTTTGGGAGATGTTTTACAAGGAGGAAATAGTTTTGCTGCACCAATGATTATTGGCACAAATGATTCTAACTCTTTAACGTTAGAGTCATTTAACATTCCAAGACTTAGGATTACAACTGATGGGCAAATATCTTTACTTGCTGATGCTTTATCTGCTGGTCTAATTTCAGATAGACTTGTAATTCAAAGTAATTTTACTGGATCTGGCACTACTGGATCTGGTGGAAGAATCTTATTTACTGGAGAATCGAGTGCTGCGCCTGATAGGACAATGGCAAGCATGGCTGCTGTTTGGGCAGATGCTACAGATGGATCAAGAACTGGAGACATGCTTTTTCAATCTGCTGCTGCTGGACCATCTGTAACAGAAACCATGAAGATTAGAGGTGGTGCAACACCAACTGTAAGAATAGGTGGTGGTACAACTGATTATGCTAACGCTGGAATTACAACAACTGTTGCATTTACAATAGGTAATTCTTTAAGCACGCTTAATTTAGGAAACTCTACTGGTAAAGTAACTCTTACTTCAAGTGATGCTACAAATACGGCTATAGTAATAGATACTACTGGACAAGATAGTTCTACTACGTTTGGTGTTACTACTTATACAAGCGGTTCCTTGCTTAAAAAATCAATTAGGTTTGGAGATACCTTAACTTTAAGTGGTAGTG
>Ga0105046_10011381_pt1 | contig 13824 bp, 11 predicted proteins | sample MAT03_FD_78385 | JGI IMG/M metagenome (GOLD analysis project Ga0105046, IMG submission 78385) | Freshwater microbial communities from Lake Fryxell liftoff mats and glacier meltwater in Antarctica - MAT-03 (megahit assembly) | ecosystem: Environmental > Aquatic > Freshwater > Ice > Liftoff... | reverse complement strand
TCGATGTGTTTACCGTCCTTATCAAACCCGGCGGCTAAACCGACGGGATTTGGAAAACGAAGGCCCAATAACTTTTTTTCTAATCCTTTGTCATTCAGGCAATACCAGTGGCGAAGCAGCCAATTGGCGGGCGGTAAAGCCGCAGCCAGATCCAGTAGAAAAACGGTGAGGCGATGGGCGTTTTCCGGAGACAGCGCGAATAAAAGCGGTTTGAAAAGTCGGTACATGCAGGCAGCTTATGCGCGTATGAGCGCGCTCAGTTTGTCCAGGTCGCGCACCAGAAGGCGCGAACGGTTGAAGGTTAGTAGTTTTTGGGCGCGCAGGTCGTTCAGGGTGGTGGTCACCGTTTGGCGGCTGGTGGCCGTCAGGTTGGCGATTTCCTGGTGGGTGATGAACTGGCGAACCACCCATTCATATCCCACGCGCTGTCCTTTGTTGTGGGTCAGGTTGACCAGGAATTCAACAATCCGGCTGCGGCTGTCGCGGAATACCAGCGATTCAAGCCGGCGTTCCATTTCCAGCTGGCGGCTGCTGAAAATGCGCATAAAGAACAGGTTTAAATCGCTGCGCTCCCGCATCAGACTTTGCAATTCCGTCAGGGTTACCATGCAGACCATGGTATTTTCCAGCGCAGTGGCGCTATCGCGTCGCCGCATTTCTCCGGCTAAGGCCAGTTCGCCGAAGACTTCTCCTTTGCCTAAAATCGCTTTAGTGATTTCCTTGCCTTCCTCATTGGTCGTAGCAATTTTTACCCGGCCTTCGGTGATGAAAAAAATTCGGTCGGACAGTTCGTCGGGCACAAAGAAGGTTTCGCCCTTGCGCCAGGTTTTATTGGTATGCTGCTCCATCCGGTCCTTGTCGCCTAATTTACTGGGACAAAGCAGGTGGGTTACGTCTATGTTTTCGAGATGCCAGAGTTGCATGTTTTGGATGGCGGTTTAGAGGGTTTAGGGCGTGTTTTTTCTAAATTTTCGAAGATTACTTGCGATATTTATTCTTCCGGTTTCAAATCAAAGCGTTGTATTAATTGCTCGACGAATGGGTTTGCTTCTTTCATCAGCTCGAGTTTTTCTTTGTTGTTGAGGGGGCGTTTGGGGGCCTGCGCCTGGGCTGGAGCGGCCATGGATTCATCGATTTCAACCTGGATAAAGAGTTTCCGGTCGTGCAGGCGATGCTGAAGGGTATCCCGCAGGCGGTTGATTTCCGAGGCGATATGGCTGCGGTCGATGGTCGATTTGACACTGGCAATCAGCATGTTACCATCGAGGCGAAGGGTAGCGGCACTGAATGCCAGGCGCACCAGATTCGACTCCAGCGAAACGGCGTAGGATTTCCATTCGGCCGTTGCATTTTCTATGGTCAGGCGGCTTTCCAGGGCGGCTTTTTGCGCTTCTTCCACTTCCACAGCTGCGTCAAATGCTTCCAGCCGCAGGGAAATCTTATCGGCTTTTTTCAGTCCTAAATTGACCTCGTTGGCCAAGGCCGACATTTGTTCCTTGCTCAAGGGTTGCGCATTCGGCAGCGTTGCTGGTTTACCCGCCGAAGCGCGCAACGCGAAGGAGGGTGCATCCTCTCCCGTTTCTCGTACCCCCTCCTTTGCGCTGCGCGCTTCGGCGGGTAAACTACCGACCGTCACGTCAGTCGTTTTTTTTTCCAGGGAAGGCGTTTGTGCCGCTTTTACGGCCCGGTTGATATAGCCCATTTTGATCAGGGCCATTTCTACGTGCAGGCGTTTGAGGCGCGCCATTTTAAAATTGATGTCGCAATCATTGGCCAGGCTCAGGGCTGTGAGCAGGAAAGAGGCCGGGGCCAGGGCCGCTTGTTTGCGGTAGCGCTCGCGCAAACTCTCGCCGGTTTCGAGCAGGGCCAGCGTGGATTCGTCTTTGCAAACCAGGATGTTGCGCAGGTGCTCGGCCAGTCCATTGATGAACACATCCGGCTCGAAACCTTTGCGCAGTATCTGATCGAAAAGATTCAGGATTGCCGGTACATCCTCGGCCAGCAGCGCGTCGGTTATCTGGAAGTAATAATCGTAGTCGAGTACGTTGAGGTTCTCGATGACGTCGGCGTAGCTGATTTTTTTACCCGAAAAACTGGTGATGCGGTCGAAAATAGAGAGCGCGTCGCGCAGGGCGCCGTCGGCTTTCTGGGCGATGATGTGCAGGGCGTCGTCTTCGGCCTCGATACCTTCCTTGACGCATATGCTTTTAAGGTGCAACACCATATCGCCCGGCGTGATGCGTCGAAAATCGAAGATCTGACACCGGGACAGAATGGTGGGGATGATTTTATGCTTTTCGGTGGTGGCCAGGATAAAAATAGCGTAGTGCGGCGGCTCTTCCAGCGTTTTCAAAAAGGCATTGAAAGCCTGGTTGGAAAGCATGTGCACCTCATCAATAATGAACACTTTGTATTTGCCCTGTTGCGGCTGGAAACGCACCTGTTCGATCAGCGCCCGGATATGCTCCACGGAGTTGTTGGACGCCGCGTCTAACTCGATGATGTTGAAAGAGGCGTTCTCGTTGAACGACTTACAGGAAGCGCATTCGTTGCAGGCTTCGTAATCTTTTCCCCGGTTTTCGCAATTGAGGATCTTGGCCAGGATACGCGCACAGGTCGTTTTCCCAACGCCTCGCGGACCGGTAAACAAAAACGCGTGGGCCACGTGATCGGTGGCCAAGGCGTTTTTTAGAGTTCCGGCAACGTGCTGCTGACCCACCACGTCTTCAAAACGCTGCGGGCGGTATTTACGGGCAGATACAATGAAATTGCTCATCGGGTACAAAAGTAAGAGTATTTTAGCGGAGAAAGGACGTTTGCGGAGAGGGAAGTTATCAACAGGCGGGCGCCGTGTTTTAATCCCCTGCCTTCAGTACTCCATCCCCCAACAGCAAATCAATATACCGCATTGCCCCATTTTTATTCGCGTGCATATAATCGCCGAACAAGGACGGATCGGGTAAGGCGGCCCGGTAATCGTATACGGTAAGCCCGGTCGCTTCTTCAACCGCCGATTTGAATTGATCCAAATTTTTTACCTGAAATCCCGGAAAATAAGGGCCGATTACCAGGTGAACCGCGACGCCTTTTGCCTGTGCGGCGCGCACCGACGCTGCTAATTGTTGCACCAGATATGGTTGTGGTTCAAGGTCGTAGGCGTTTTCCGCTGCGCTTGCGGCGAGCTTGGGCGAAATGACCCGGTCCAGCAGCCAATCGGCATCGGAGCGGCTGCGATAATAGAGGGCGCGTTGAAAAATTTCATTGTTGAAGCGGAATAAAGACGATACCCGGCCTGCCCACCAGATTTTCGCCTGTTTGGTTCGAATCAGCGCGCTCAAGCGTGGGGAATACGTTGAATAAGCGAGAAAACCCGTCAACAGTTCATCGTTCGTCCGGTCGCAGATCGTGATGTCGATCAGGAGCATTTTCGGAGGCGGGTATTGGTCTACATAATCCTCAATGAGTGCATTGGCCAGATCCATCGGCAGTCCGTTGTAACTCAGGTTGAAGGTGCTGTTTCCGGTTTTTTCTTCCATATAAGGTTGATAAAACGTGAGGCCCCGCGAATTGCCCACCAGCAAAATGTCGCAGGCTGCCCTACCCCCATATAGCCGCGAATAGCGAAACTGGCTCCCGTCGACCTGCCGCTGCAGGAAGTAGCCGCCGAGGCGATCGCCCGCGAACAGCAGGATAAAAAAAGCCGCGAACCAGAAAAAATGCTTCATTGAAATAGTCCGTTTAGCATGGTTGAGAGCGTTCCTTAGGCGGTTTAGGTGGCTTAGGGGACTTCGCGCTCCATCTTCGCGTAAGCCAGACGAGCGCCCTAGAATTGAAAATAGATAAACGCATTGGCCCCGAACGTTCCCAAAAACGCGATCAACCAGAGCAGCCCGGCAAACGCCGCCATGCGCCAGGCCGGACTTATCAATTGCAGCTGGTTCCAGTGATAACGAATGTTGCTTATTTCAATGGATAACAGCATGGCGATCAGGAGGAAACCTTTCATCACCTGAAATTTATTGATCACCGCCTCCCAGGAAAAACCCTCGCCGCTGAAAATGCCGGCCAGCACGGTATTGGCCACCTCGAAACTCTTTCCACCCATACTGCCCGCCCGGAAATACACCCAGGCCAACAGGGTTAAAACGTATACGGCAGCCATGGCCATGCCGTCGTCCAGCCAGGCGGGCATACGCGTCCACTGAACCAGGCGCCGCCAGGGAGGCGTGGTAAATCGCTGGACGATCAGGTACAACCCGTGCAGAAAGCCCCAGAACACAAAAGCCCAATTGGCCCCATGCCACAAGCCGCCGAGCAACATGGTGAGCATGTTATTCTTATACGTTCCCAGTTTGCCGTGCCGGTTGCCGCCCAATGGTATATAAAGATAATCGCGCAGCCAGGACGAGAGCGAAATATGCCAGCGCGTCCAGAACTCACTGAAACTGCGGGAAAAATAGGGCGTGCGGAAGTTTTCCGGAAACGTATACCCCATGATCCGCGCCATGCCGATGGCGATGTCGGAGTAGCCCGAAAAATCGCAATAGATTTGAAATGAATAAAATACGACGCCGATGAGCAGGTGCAGGGAACCGAAGCTACCCGGGGCCTGGAAACATTGGTCGGCAAATGGCGCGAGCGAATCGGCCACGACGCATTTTTTGAAAAAGCCCCACAGCACCCGACCCAAACCGGAGTAAAAACGGGTCCATTCAAATGGCCGCTCCACGTGAAATTGCGGCAACAACTCTTTGGCCCTCACGATTGGCCCGGCCATGAGCTGCGGCCAGAAACCCACAAACGTGGCGTATTTCAGCAGGTCGCGCTCGGCCTTCATCTCGCCCCGGTAAATTTCGATGGTATACGACATGCTCTGGAACGTGTAAAACGAAATGCCGACGGGCAGGATAATGTTCATCGTCGTCCAGGATGCTTCCAGCCCGAATCCGTGCAGGAGTGCGGCGAAAGAAGCGGCAAAAAAATTGAAATACTTGAAAACGGACAAAAAACCCAGGTTCATCACCACGCTGGCGATGATGACCCGTTTTTTTCGCCCCGGCTCGTGGGTATCGGCAAGGTAAAGGCCGAACAAATAGTCCATGGCGGTGGAAAAAGCGATCAGCCCGAGAAAACGGATGTCCCACCAGCCGTAGAACACATAACTGGCCACGAGAATCCACACCAAACGCCAGCGTCCTTTCAGAAAGAAATAGACGGAGAAAAAAACGGCGGCGAAGATCAGGAAAGCCAGCGAGTTAAAAATCATATTTTATTGACGTCCTTTCGTGTATTGCGGCGTAGTGGTACTCAAAAACGGCTCAAGCGCATTTTTCCAGATCAAATATCCTGCCCCGTTCATGTGTATGCCGTCATCGGTATATTCTGGAAGCAGATTTCCGGTACCATTGACAAATTTCGGGTGCAAGTCTATGTAAACGGCCTGATTATCGTTGGCAATTTTTACAATCCGTTCATTCAGCGCGCGTATTTCGGCATTGTCGAGCCCGATGTGTTTAACTTCGTTGTTTACCGGCAAAATGCTGATTAACAACAATTTAGCCTCGGGGGCTTCCAACCGGATCCTGGCAACGATTTCCTCGTAGCGTTTTACAATTGCGCGCACAGGCTTTTCAAACAACAAATCGTTTACCCCGACGCACAAAATTACCGTACAGGGCCGGTTGCGCAGCACATCGTCCAGCCGGGCCCAGATACCGTCTACGTGGTCGCCGCTGATGCCCCGGTTGAGCACAGGCAGGGTATCGCCGAACAATTCCCGCCACTCGCAGTGTTCTATCTGGCTGTCGCCGAGCAACACGATCGCGCCTGGCTTGTCGGGCAACACCTGATACAAGCTTTTGCGCTCCGCATACAGCCCCGTTTCATCGAGCCGCAACCGGTAAATAGCGTACCGCCAGCCGCCCAGCCGGATAATGGTAGAGATAAGCGCTCCGGCCAGCACCAGGTTGAGTGCGACAGAAATCAGCAGAAAAAAAGGCCGTCGCAGGATGTATGGTCGTTGCATGGATGGGACAAGGTTTAGATGGTTTAGGAGGTTTAGGGGGTTTAGGGGGTTTAGATGGTTTAGGTGGTTTAGGTGGTTTAGGGGGTTTAGGTGGTTTAAGGGGTTTAGGGGGTTTAAAGTTCTTTGAACAAACTTCGTATATTCTTTCTCATCCCAAACGCAGCGTGTCATGTTGAGCGCAGCGAAACATCTGGATACTTGCTCTGATTGGAGGGACATGGAGGCCTCCCGGTCCCGAATGATTGAAGTTTTTTTTTAAACGCAGTTATCATTTTTTTACTATAAACTGACGATCAATGACTTGCGAATAATTTATAAGTGCGTTTTAAAAAACAACTTCAATAATTCGGGATTCGCTGCGCTCAACATGACACCCTGCTTTTGGTTTTGAGAATATAGGAAGTTGAACTATAGAGGGTTTAGGAGGTTTAGATGGTTTAGATGGTTTAGAGTGCGCCGGGAATAATTTATTTGAATAAAAACTGCATTAGGAACGGTGTCAAAATAACTTCCCAATTTGATGCCATTCTTTTGCCGTCATCCGTCCCATCTTTTTCGTTAAATAGCTCGGCTATTCGCCTCAAAAGATAGTTGGCTGAAGCCAAAATAATTGGCCTGAAATTGGAAACTTATTTTGACACCGTTCCTTACAGAAGTATCAAGAAATTACGTTGTTTCAAAAAGCCCAACCCACCAGCGACTCAAGGCCTCAAAAACGCGGCCCCCGGCCAGCGCCAGCGGAAGGTACAACAAGAGCCATATCCAATTGAATGCCAGACCGTTCATTTCTAAAATCAGCAACAGGAAATCCAGTACCAGAATGTGGGCTAAGTACAGGGAGAAGGAAAAACGGCCAACCCATATAAAAAAACGGTTCAAAGCAGGCGCCCACTTTTCCCCAATTTGGGATAAAAGTATACACCACGCCGAATACCCGATTAGGGCGGGGATGTCGTTAAAAATGCGCCCTGTTTCCCCTAATTTTTGGATCATAACGATCATTATTGCGGTGAATAAAATCCCCAAAGCCAGGTAAATCCACCAGGAAAAATTCCAGAAGGCGAGATAGCTGTCTTTTTTACCCGCCGAAGCGCGCAGCGCGAAGGCGGGTAAACCGCCCACCAGTACCATACCTAAGGCAAACTCCCACAGAAATTGCAGGAAAAAGCTGTTCCACGTCCGATATTCACCTTTGCCCAAAGCCCATACGAGCACCCACCAAAGTATGGAAATAAGCAGGCAAAACAGGAAAAATCCGGCCGGGTTTTGAAAACGTCTTTTCAGCCAGGCTAAGAAGGGCCAGGCTATATAAAACTGAATAATAGCGCTGATAAACCAAAAATGCCCGCCAAATGCCTGTATGTAGGGCTCCGAAAACATTTGATACAAACCTACTCCGGCTAGCCATGCGCCCCAACGGTCGGGGAAAAGGTGGAACGCCATGGCAGCGAAAAGGCTGATCGTCAGGATCAAAACATACGGCAGCCAGACCTTAAGCGCCCGGCGGCGGTAAAAATCGAACACACCGCGCGTACCCGTACCGGTAGTCGTAGCCCGCGCTGCCGACAAGGCTAGGCCAAACCCGGACAGCAAAAAAAACAAATGCACCCCCGAGCCCCCGAAGACGATGGCTTTTTGCCAAAGCGGCGCCAGATCCATACGTTGCAAGATATGGTACAGCACGATCGTGAGGATCGCATAGCCTTTTGCAAAATCGAGGAAGTCGATTTTTGTTTGCCGGGGAGGGGGCATAGCGTACTATGTTTTGAAAAATGAAGGAAGAATGAAGATTAACGAATCTTCATTCTTCCTTCATTTTTTATTTAAAACTTCATCCACCGACACCACGTTCCTATGCTCCGAGTGTCGAAAATTTTTTTCCGGATTGCGCATTTTTAACAAGCCCAACGCCTGGCGGGCCACAAACTGCGGCGTGTGCCAAATCGCTTTCCATACCGCCGGGGGCGCATGGGATAACTTCAACACCCACAACACATTAGCAGCAAAAATAAGGAGCGCGGCGAACAAAACAAGCGACACCCAAGGTGCAATAAACAGCCCGGGAATGATGAAAAAGCAAGCCAATCCCACCTGAATAAACATCGGCGGCGCCAGGGTCACGATCCCGAAAAAAAACTGGCCGGCATTCCCGCGAACCAAGCCCCGGCACAGGATACCAAGGGCATTCCGGATGTTTTGAAAATAGGAAAACAACCAGCGGCTGCGTTGCGTCTGCACGGCTTCCCCACTGCTTACTTTTTCATCGTAGCAAACAGCCAGGCGGGCGTACGCGATGCGAATGTCGCGGCGAAGCAGGAAGTTTTGCAGGATTTTATCCTCCTGCAGCATTTTTTTACCCAATTCCCGGCCCCTTACTATTTCCGTACTATCTAAGTAGGCGCGATACAATTGCGTTTCGGTGGCCATACCCGAGCCGCTGATCACAGCAGAGCCGCCCAGCAAATAAGGCGCATAACGCTCGATGTAATTTTTATATATCTCCCCGAGCGCGTCAGCGCCAGCATACCCGGAATCTATGTTTTTCGCTGCGCGCCGACCCTGAATACAGTGGTGGCCAGCCTGCGCATACGTATTTATGATCTCCAGAAAATGCGGATGGGCCAGGTTATCGGCATCGAACACCACCGTAAAATCGTGCGGGCGCAGAAACCGGTCCATGGCATATTGAATACTTTTGATTTTCAGGCGCAGTGGCAGCGCAGGGCGGAGCAAAACAAAGTGGTCATCGTCCATGCCAAAATCAAGGTCTGGGCATTCATCGGCCACAAGGTAAACGGTGTATTGCAGATGGGTTTGGTGCAGCAGGGATTCCACGAGCGGTTTGGCGATCGCGCTATTCTTATAAGCAGTTATGATGCATGCGAAGTCGTACGTTGGAGGACCGATGGGTTTTGACGGGCGCTCTCGACCGAAAAGGCGGGAAGCAAGCACGGTGACAAAAGGAAAGCTGAGCTGGAAAATGAGCCAGGCAGCCAACAAATAATAAACGATTTGGAGCAGTTGAATCATGCGGAATCAGTTTAGAGGGTTTAGGGAGTTTAGGAGGTTTAGGAGGTTTAGGGGGTTGATTTTGAATGTTTTATAATCAAATTTCATCCAATACCGCAATTCAGATCAATGTGATGTTTAAACTTCGTGTCCTTTGTGTTGAAATTTAATTGATCCGTTCCTGTCCTTCTTAAAATTCCACCAAATCCCCCGCCAATAGGCCTGCAAATTCGCTGTTTCTCCCCGTAAAATATACTGAAGTCCGTTTTTGGGTACCGCGACCCCGAACAAAAAGACATAAAACAACCCCAAACGCCATCCGCGATTATGGCGGCGCATAAACAGCACCCGATTTCGGTTGAGGTAGTAGGTTTTCAAAGGGCCTAGCTGCGATACGGTGAGGCTTTCCTTGTGATACACCCGCGCCTGCGGCTCCACCCAGATTTCAAAACCTTTCGCCCGGATGCGCTCCCCCCAGTCCAATTCCTCGTAGTACAGGAAAAAATTCTCCGACATCGGGCCGACGGTTTCCAGCACCCGGCGCGGGATCATCATGGCTGCGCCGTGCGCAAAAGCCGTCGGTACAGGGCCCCGATACTGGCCCCGCTCCAGTTCCCCCTGGCCGATTGTGCGGTTCCGGCCGGTCAGGGCATGCATAGGCGTCATGCCGGCATATTGGATCAGGTCTTCGGCCTGTCCTTCCTCCGGATAATAACAGATCATCGGACTGGCCAATCCCAGAAGGGGCCTTTGATCGAACAAGGAAACCAAACGCGCCAGACAGCCCGTGGTTAATTCCGCGTCGTTGTTGATAAAAAAGAGATAATCGCCTTTTGTGTGCTCCAGGGCCAGGTTGTTGCCGCCCGCGAAGCCCAGGTTATGCTCGCTTCGGATAAAATGTACGTCCGGATATTGGGTTCGGAACAGGGCTTCCGGGTTATCCTCGCTACCATTGTCCACCACAAAAACTTCCACGTTGCGGTAGTCCTGCTGCCGGATGCTGTCGAGCAGGGCGCAGGTAACCTGAGGCTGGTTGAAATTGACGGTGATGATGGAGATAAGCGGCATTTATACATTTTCATGTTGCATCACCGCCCTGAATGTTCTGGCGATTATTTTCAGGTCGAACAGCAGGTTGTACTGCCTGGAATAGGCGATATCAAGCGCGATCCTTTCATCGGTGCTCATCTGCGTGTTCCCGCGTTTGGTAACCTGCCACAAGCCGGTCAATCCGGCCGGGGCCAAAAAACGCTCGCAGCTGTCCTCTTTGACCAGCATTTCAGCTTCGTATAAAGGCAAAGGGCGGTTGCCGACGAGCGACATATCGCCGCGCAATACATTGATAAATTGCGGGAGTTCGTCGAGGCTGAATTTGCGGATAAAACGACCGACCCGTGTAACCCGCGGATCATGCGACAGTTTTACAAAAACAGGGTCTTCGCGGTCGTCGTACAGGTTCAGGTATTTTAACTCCTCCAACCGCTGCTCCGCATCTATGTACATGGAGCGGAATTTCAGGAAGTCAAAAACCCGATAACCGGTACCGACGCGTTTTGATTTGTAGATGACCGGCCCTTTCGACTCAATGCGGATGGCAAGCGCAATCAGTACCCATAAGGCGCTACTCAGTAAGATGCCGAGCGAGGCCGATAGGATATCAAATATGCGTTTGGAGCGCGGGATCTTATACTGGAAACCCTTCGGTGGGGCAGTGGCTTGCCTGGACGGGTTTATCATCAGGGGTTTATACTCGTTCAAAAACTCAAGCCGTTTTTCCAGCATGTCCCATTCCACCGGTATGGAATAACAATCGTCGATGCCATGCCGGGACAAGGTCGTTTTATCAACATGAACGCCATGTTCACACAAGGCAATAACGGGTGTGTAACGCAGGAAAGGGTTTTCGGCGATTTGACGCGCCAACAGAAAATTTTCTTTTTGCAACCAACTTAGTTTGCAAAAAACGGCATACGGCAATTGGAATACTTCGATCTGTTCAATGCGCCGTTCCAACCATTGGAGCGCATTTACCGGATTATTTTCAATCGCGAATTGGTATGTTTCGCTTTGATACGGGAAATTACAGATATTTTCATCAAAGTCTCCCTCAAAGCCCACGAACAATAATTCCCGCGTTGCAAGCAACGGTTCTGAGCGGTAAACATTGAGATTCATAGTGTTTGTAATGGTTTGGATTCAAAATGATCGGTTCTTGATTAATTTGATAGGTGGACGAAGGAAGCAGGGGCCATGAGTTGCAGGAGGCGCTCCTGGAGCAGTACGGGATTAAACGGTTTTCGGAAGTAATCGGAAGCGCCGAGGCCCTTGATCTGTTGCTCATCGCCTGCTTCGTCGTTTCCGCTCATTATGACGACGGGAATATTGCCAAAAAGCCCACTGCAACGCAGGTTGGCTAAAAGGTTTACGCCGTCAAAGTCGGGGTTGTGTGTGTCCATTACGATCACGTCGGGCATATACCCTCCGTTCAAACATCGCATGGCTTCCAGGCCGTTTTGGGCTCCCACTACCTCAAATGCCCTGGAAAGAAAGGTTCCGATCAATTGCCGGAAACCATCGTGGGATTCTACAATCATAATCCGTCTGTTCATGGTGTGGTCATGCAGTTACTTTAGTGTTTGCCATTATTGTTTTGGCCGAAGTGTTTGTTTTCTGTTGTTCAGTGTCAGGCTTCAACAGACGGCCGGATTAAAAGTAAGTATATGCTTTGAGCTCAAAATCGGGAATCACATAATGGGATAAATTCGATTTAAAGGTACAATGTTAATGGGCAAAAAACTATGCCATGCCATAAGGAACGGTCCATTTTGGGGCATAAATGGTATGATTGTACTATACTGTGGTTTAGATGGTTTGGCGCGGTTAAGCGCCGGGTCGGAATAAGACCTTGCTTTGATCCAAACCAAATGGTGTCGGCTGCAGGAGCCAATATGCATTACAATTCCGGGTAGTTCCGGTGAAAAATTAAAAAATGGTACCCGGAATGACTTCAGGACGACGCTTTTGAACGTCACGAAAGCCATTGGTGTGTGTGCGTAAACTATGTCGTTGCTGTCGACACGAGGCAAGAGCGCGGATTAAAAACGTATGGGCAATACCGGGGGTTGTTCACATAGAAAAATGAACAAAAAGAAGATAGAGCGCTTCTTGCAGTCACAAAGTTAAAGGCATTCCTCAATGCTATGCCTGCACGATTCGCTATCTGTCGGAAAACAGCGCATTTTTCGGTCATTTCCAAATCCCGGCTACCTTTGCGGGGAAATTTCAAATTTGGATACCCTAAACCCACCGCCGCATGACCGCATCCTTGATGGAAGCAATTTTCTGGATTGGGGTATTCCTCGTGTGCTATGCCTACATAGGGTATGGTTTGCTGTTGTACATTCTCGTGCGACTCAAACGCCTGGTTCGCCGCCCGGGTCCGGTGGAAACTCCACCCGAACCAGATGTTACGTTTATTGTCTGCGCCTTTAACGAAGCGGCCTGGATACGGGAAAAAATTGCCAATTCAATCGATCTGGACTATCCCCGCAGCCAAATCCGCTTTTTTTTCGTCACCGATGGCTCCGACGACGCCACTGCCGAACTGGTTCGTACATATCCCTATCCGCCCGGTGTGCGGTGGGAATTGTTCCACCAGCCCGAGCGCCGGGGCAAAATTGCCGCCTTTCAACGCGCCATGCCCTACGTGCAAACGCCGATTGTGATCAGTACCGACGCCAATACGCTGGTGAACCGCGAGGCAGTACGTCATATCGTCCGGCATTTCGCCGATCCCCAGGTTGGGGCGGTAGCCGGGGAAAAACGTATTTCCCTTGGGGAAAAGGACGCAGCCAACAGCGCCGGCGAGGGCATTTACTGGAAATACGAAAGCCTGCTGAAAAAATGGGATGCCGAGCTGTGGTCAGTCGTGGGCGCTGCGGGCGAGTTGTTCGCCTTCCGGACCGAAGTATACGAAGCCGTTCCGCCCGACACCATTGTGGAGGATTTTTACCTCACCATGCGCATCGCTCAACAAGGATATCGCGTACAATATGCGCCCGATGCTTATGCCGTTGAGTCCTCCTCGGCTTCCGTGGCCGAAGAGTTGAAACGCAAGATCCGCATCGCGGCGGGCGGCATCCAGGCGGTGGTTCGGCTGGCGCCTTTGCTCAATGTGTTTCGGTACGGCGCGCTGAGTTTTCAATACATCTCGCACCGGGTGCTGCGCTGGACGCTGGCTCCGGCTTTTTTGCCCGTTTTATTGATCCTGAACATTTACCTGGCGGCGCAGGGAAGCCTGTTTTACCAGATTGTGCTGGGCGCCCAAATATTCTTTTATGCCTGCGCCCTGGCAGGATATTTACTGGAGCGGCGGAAACTGAAAGTGAAGGTATTTTTCGTGCCGTATTATTTCTGCATGATGAATTATTCGATGTATGCGGGTTTCGTGCGGTATATGCGGGGCGGGCAATCGGTGTTGTGGGAGAAAGCGGAGCGGGCGGAGTGATAGGCTGTTGAGGCCGCTACAACATTATTTGATCTCAATGCGCCTTGTCTCACTTTCGACCGTGCCGCCTTTACCATCCTCGGCAATAACTTTCCAAAAATAGGCTTTACCCGGCTCCAGATTAGATACCGTTTTGGAAATGGTACTTCTACCACAGCGGAAATAAGCAATAATGACTACAGCCAGAATAATAAGCGCAGTCAAAACCAAAAGACCCGGTTTCTTCTTCAGACCCATAAAGTAAAGCACCGTGAATAGTAATAAACCCAACAAGGCAACAATC
>Ga0105046_10011379_pt1 | contig 13825 bp, 11 predicted proteins | sample MAT03_FD_78385 | JGI IMG/M metagenome (GOLD analysis project Ga0105046, IMG submission 78385) | Freshwater microbial communities from Lake Fryxell liftoff mats and glacier meltwater in Antarctica - MAT-03 (megahit assembly) | ecosystem: Environmental > Aquatic > Freshwater > Ice > Liftoff... | reverse complement strand
GTAAAGAGCGACGAAGTTATTATAGATAAAGTTATTGGTGGTTTTACTTTATATCACGTTGAAAAACCGGTCGGTTTGTTAGATTAAATATGTCGGCAGTAAATATATCATTTAGACTCGCTGATTATTTTCGCTTTTTGATAGATTTAATTTCTTGTCGAAGGCAAACAGCTGAATTTCAAATGGCTGAACGTCGGTGGTCGGATTGTAAGCCATATCTCGCAGACCTAAGCGGACCGTTAACGATTCTTGATGTGGGTAGCGGTAAGCTTCGTCCCCAATACACGATACTGCGACGCCAAGGGCATCGTGTGATTGGCGTTGACTTCGCTAATAAAGCTGGGCTTTCAGTGGAATCGATTCTCTATATATTTGCGAGATTTCTTTATAATTTAGGCTGTCCTCAAAAAGCATCGCAACGATTTGCTGATGAGCTAATCGCAGCTGATGTGGGAGATTTGCCGATTCCCGATGGCACATTCGACCTTGTTACCTCAGTTGCTGCATTTGAACATTTTCTTGAACCTGCAAAAGTTATCGCAGAACTTAAACGCGTTACTAAACCGGGGGCAGTTTTATGGATCGCTATTCATCCATTCCCATCTTTATCAGGTGGTCATAACGTAAGCTGTCGAATGGGCACGCTTGATTCTCTGCCACGAGGTTTTCAACCTTGGGATCATCTGCGCAAGCGGCAACATAAACTTACTGTGCCGCTTAATGAGTGGCGCCCTCAGCAGTACATCGATGAATTTAAAAAATATTTTGAAGTCTTAAATGTGGCTTTTGAGGGCCCTGAGGGTGAAAAGTTTTTAACCCAAGAGATAGCTGCAGAGTTAAAAGATTATTCGCGACAGGAATTATTAAATCCTGGTCTAGTCTTGACGATGAAGCGGCTATAATGAAAATTGGTGGAAAAAGGTGAATATCAAAGCTGGAAGTATTTTACACTTACCGTCATTAAAGGCCCGCTGCGCTTTCCTTGCTTTAGCAATTTTCTATCTGCTGGGGCCAATAATTTCAGGAAGTCTTTACCATCCTCCGGAAGTTGGTGATGGGCACGATTACGATATGCTTGCTTACAGCCTGTCGGAAGGGGACGGATTTGCAAATAACTGGAGCGCCCGGGCTTGGCGGGCACCTTATGAATTATTTGTTGTAGACGATCGATTTACTGATCTTCTGACGCGGCAAGGAGACGTAGAGATTACTACTTATCGCCCGCCTGGGCTGCCGGTGCTGTTGGCGGTAATTTATGAAATTTTCGGGCGTGAATTTTGGATTTGGCGAATTGCAGGGGCGCTGTTGGCTGCCGGTGCGTATGCGATAGCGGCGGGCCTTTCCAATAAAATAGCGGGTCCTATAGCCGGTTGGTTATGCCTCCTATTTGCTTTAAATGATGAACTTTTCACTTCCTACGCGCCCACCTTCATGACTGAAACATGTACTGCGTTAGCGCTGATTTGGGCTGCGGGCATACTTTTTTTTGATAGTGGAAGCCCTTGGCCTGCGCGAGCCAGATCAAAAATTATCTGCGCTGGCCTAGCGCTTGGGTTAGCTGCCGCACTGCGCAGTGCTGCGTTGCCGTTGGTTGGTTGTATGCTTTTAGCCGCATATTTTACAGGCGTTTCTGCGTTTAAGGGCCGAGTGGTATCTATTTTAGTAGCCGCGATAATAGTTTCAGCGGTTCTTTCGCCGTGGGTAATTTATAATTCACGTTCAACTGCTGGGCAATTTCCGTTGGGTACACAATGGCCGATCAATGTACCTGATGGGTTTTCTGATGAGGCGCTACAGACCGGTGGCTTGTGGACTACGATCGCAACTAGTCGCGTGGAGCAGGCCATGGATTCAGCTGAAGAGCAAAAATTAGAGTCCCTGACACCCGCGCAGCGCGAGGTAGCGCGTGCCACTTACAATCGTTCGCAAGCGGTGTTGTGGATTCAAGCCCACCTCTCTGACATGCCGTTACTTGCGGCACGAAAGCTTCAGGCGCTGTGGTATATTCACGCAAATTTATTTCAAGTATCACTTGCCTTTCTAGCGCTCGTAGCCATTTTTTTAGTACGAAACCGCGGCTTAATGGGGTTGCTCAGTGCCGTTTTTATTGGGCAATCTTTGATTGTCGTAATGTCTTGGGTGGTCCCGAACGGTAGATTTCTAATTCCACTGCATCCGATGCTGGCTGTTGCTGCAGCGGCTGGGCTGGTTGGGTTTTATAGAATGGCATCGCGATGGCGCAGGGCCTCGCCCAATTTTATCGAGACAAACAACAACTAACGGGAACGGTGCGTGGGCGTCTTGCGACTAAGCATTTGCTGCTTACGTTTGTTGTCAACAGCGGCCACAAGTTTTCCGGATAAAAACTTGTGCAGTATTGACGCGGTGAACGTTTGGTATGGCAGTCCTTCCTCAAGCGCGCGCAATTGAAGCTCATGCAGATTGCGAGAGGAGATACGAATATTAACTCTTTTATCTTTAGCTAGCGTTTCTTTAGCTGCTCTACGAAATGTTTCCAGCGCTACTTTCGAAAGTTTCTTAGATTTTATGGTACCGGCTCGGTGTGCCCCTATTATCTCCCTTTCATCTTCATCAAAATTCATAATTATCGCTTCGATCTGTAACGTTTGGTTGCCTTCCTACTGGGAATAATTGTTTTTAGAAAAATCTCATCATCATCCTCCACGAACGGCACGGGAAAAACATAATCGCCAACTAAGACTTCTAATATTTGCTAGCTAGGATATTTTTCTCGATTTGGATGTGTCATGACGTTTTAAGTTATTCCCTGCTCGATCAATAAGACGATTTCCTCAAACGAGATACCGCGGGTTATCTTAAGCTTTTCGTTCTTTGCGCGGTCCCAACGAAAAGTTTTCATCGACGCAATATTCGCAATGTGTGCCGTTTGTGAACAAATTTAATTTATGACTTTCTATCGGCACTAACGTAAGCATTCCTACTAGCTAGCGGGATTACGGTGTGATTATGCCAGGCGAATTTCCACGATTTCCAACTGATGTGTAGCCAACCTTCCCACCTACTCACCCGTAATCTTCGGTGGTATGATTTTAACTTCAACTTCTATTGGTCATCCGGCCCTAAAAGTAATTTTTAAGCCACTTATGTCGACATTCATTCACCGCTCTACTTTTCCTGTCTCGCCCGCTACGTTGTTTAAATACCATGAACAGCCGGGGGCTTTTGAAAGGCTTAATCCGCCGTGGCAACCGGTAAAGGTTTTAAGCGCAGAGGGTGGCATTAGAGATGGTGCTACAGTTTCAATTAGGGTGCCTATCTTGGGGCCTATCGGTTTTAACTGGCATTTGGAGCATCGTAATTTTATCGCTGATAAGCAGTTTCAAGATGTGCAGGTTAGGGGGCCGTTTGTGAGTTGGCAGCATACTCATACAATTGCTGCGGCAGGTGAGGGGAGTGAGTTAATTGATGAAATTAAATTCAAATTTCCTGGCGGGCCGTTAGGGGAATTAATAAATACGCTGCAATTTAAGCATCAATTACAAAAGCTTTTTATTTACCGGCATGCGGTAACCAAAAATGATCTAGCGGTGATTGCGGCGCATGGCGGGGCGCGCAAACTACGGGTGCTTGTCTCGGGGGCTTCGGGATTGGTGGGCACGGCGTTGTGTTCATTTTTAACTGTAGCGGGGCATGACGTTTCAAAAATTGTGCGTAAGAAGCCTGCTAATGGTAGTGAGATTTTTTGGGATCCGGATGCGGGTGTTTTAGACGAAAGTAAAGTTCAGGGGTTTGATGCCTGGATTAATTTATCAGGCGAAAACGTCGCTGGCGGGCGCTGGAGCGAGGAATTTAAGCGCAAGCTTTTTTCTTCGCGCGTTAATACGACGGGGCTGTTAGCTAGGACGATGCGCAAAATTTCGCAGAGTAATCCTGCGCTGGGGCCCGCGGTATTTATCAGCGCCTCAGCGGTGGGTATTTATGGGCAGCGCGATGATGAGATTTTAACGGAAGATTCGGCGCCGGGTGCTGATTTTCTGGCGGACGTGGCGCGGCGCTGGGAGGATGAGGCGCTAGTTGTTTCCGATATTACACGCGTGGTTACGCCGCGGTTCGGGATTATATTATCGGCGCGGGGCGGGGCGCTGCAAAAAATGTTGCTACCTTTTAAGTGCTGCGTTGGCGGTGTGATCGGTTCAGGTAATCAGTTCATGAGTTGGATAACGCTAGATGATGTTGTTTACGGCATTTATCACGCGTTGATGGACGCGAAGTGCCAGGGGGCATTAAATTTTGTTGCTGGTGAGCCGGTTCGTAACGCCCAGTTTGTGAGCACCCTTGGTCGTGTACTGCACCGGCCAGCAATTTTCCCGTTGCCAGCGTTTGTGGTGCGCACCATTTTTGGCGAGATGGGTGAGCGGCTATTATTGGGAAGTTTGCGCGTCAGCGGTCAGGGCTTAAAGAACAGCGGGTATGAGTGCCGATATAATAAGTTAGAAGATGGGTTGAGGCATGTGGCTTAGGTTGGGAGAGCGGCACCCCCAGGATTGAATTTCCCGCCATTTTTTTTCCTGGGTTCTATAAGGACGATATTTCGATCAATCGTTTGTGTCGTCCCTTCAGGACTCAGGACTCAGGACTCAGGACACGGACCGCCTAACCTAGGGTTCCGCGCTGCTCGCTCCACCCTAGGCTAATCAGATTTTGCGCCTTCAGCGCAATTAAAAATCAATGATTGATTTTTAATGTCTCGACCTTTGCCGCGCTGCGCACGCATAACGGTTTTGAACGAAAAGCCCAGACGGGGCGACATTTGATTAGCCTGGGGTCGCGCGCGCAGCGCGGAACCCTAGGATCGGGAATCTCCTGGATTTCGAGTCCTGAAGGGACGGCACAATTTGATCGATCGTAGGTTTCATACTTCAGCGCAATAAATAATCGATCCGAAATTATTCGGAGTATCGAGAATTAAATGAACCCTCTACCCAGCCGATATTGGCGCGGGATTTTTATGGCGGAAGTCGGCTAATTTTAAATTGTATTTTAATAACGCGTAAACGCCGTAGCCTATTACTACGATGTATTGAAATGCGTGTGTCGTTATGGCGTAAGCTGCGGCTAGTTCGTCGCTCACACCGAAGAGGCGAAATCCCAAAAGGCAGCTTACTTCGTAAACGCCAACGAAGCCGGGAGCTGAGGGTGCGGCTACACCAAGCGCTAATACGACTGCTACGGTAACAGCCATTAAAACACCGCTTCCTGGAATATCGAACGCGTAAAGACAAACCCAAAATTGTGCATATGCAAATGCCCATACGGCGATCGTAAGCAGGGTTACTTTTAGCAGCCTGCCTGGTTCGCGCAGCGCTGCTACGCCTAGTAGTACTTGATCGTTTATCGCCATAATTTTTGCAGCGATGCGACTGGGCAGAAACTTAGTGAATGTGTGCACTATGGTGCTGCTAAGCGCGGGCTTTAATACGCCGATTGCTACAAAGATACTTAGCGCAATTGCGCCCAGTCCCAATATGAGGCCCGCTTTCACCACCATCGCGGGCATATTAGGTACGATCATTGACACTAGCCCAAGGCTTAAGAGCACAGCTACTAAATCAAATAATCGCTCTACAACAACGGTTGTAAATGCGGGCAGAAATTGAGTGCTAGAAAGTTTTGCATAAGCAGCTGGGCGGATAAATTCACCGGCGCGCAGCGGCAAGATATAACTAGCAAGATTTCCGATCATCATGGTGTCGGTTAGCAACATGAGCGAGCGCTTGTCGGTTGGGCCAGGAAAAAGATAATTCCAACGTACTGCGCGCAACGCAAAGTGTATTGAAACAAATAATAGCGCCCCAAGCCACGGCCACCAACGCATGCTCTCTAAGTGCGCACCCACCGCTTGCCACTCAAGGGTGCTAAGTAGATAGCCCGCAAGAGCTAGGCTGATAGCTACTCCGATGATTATTTTAAGAGAGTTGTTTTTAATGGCGTTAGATTTCACGAGGGGTAGTTTATAGAGCTAACTAGAATAATTGGCCACGGTGCTTTCAAAGATCTGTGTTTCGCCCCTACAGGGCTCCGAAAAGAGGGACACATTACCTGGGGCTCCGCTGCACCCCACAGGCTACTCAGATTTCGCCCCGTTAGGGCGTTAGAACAAAGTCTTTTCTACTGATAAAAATACCGCATAACGCCGGAAAATCTATTTTTTTGGGGTTTCGAAAGATCTTGTGGGTGGCGTCAAATAACGCACAGAGCTTTCAAAGACCAGATCTACCGAAGACCAGATCTACCGAAGAAGGGAATCGAACCCCCACATTGTTGCCAATACCGGATTTTGAATCCGGCGCGTCTACCAATTCCGCCACTCCGGCTAAAGAGGCCGAAAGTCTAGCCGGGTCTGGCTTTAGCGTCAACGTAACGGGGGGTAAGCTCCGGTTTGCCGTCAGGTAATAATCTCAGCTATGCCTTGCTGCCAATGTATCGCGTCAACTGCTCCAAATTGCTTACGGATTGGGTCGCGTGACAAACAATAGAGCGAGGCTCCGGAGATTCCAGATCCAAGTCGATTAGTGACTGTAACATCGCTCTCGCGCAGGTTCGTGGTGGATTTAATCTCTACTACGGCGCGTTTATGTCCGGGTCGGTCTATTATCCTAGAAAACGCATTTGAATCTACTACGGTGAGCGATCTGCCCGAAATTATTGATTTTTCTAGAAATCGGTACTCACGCTAGCGAGCTTAAGGTTCCGTTCCAATTTCGTCGAAGAAAATCAATAATTTCAAGCTGAGGGAGGGCAAAAGATGTCCAATTAATGTATCTTCTAGGATCTGAAAATATGTCTTAACCGTATGGTCTGCCACGCCAACATCGCGCGCTATGTTAGCAAAGTTTACGATCTTGCCGCTTGATTGCGCCGCGACCTGTAGAAATTTTGTGAAGGGCTCAAGTTTTCTAACAACCTGCTCTTCGGCAATCTCTTCTTTAAGGTATGTGCTGACGTAACTGCGCAGGTAAAGAACGCGTTCATTGGCGGATTTAATTCCCCATATTCGCGGCAACCCACCAAAGGCGAGATATTGATTTAGGTCAAACTTCTCTCCAAGCTCTGATGCCAATAACGGGTAGAGGCTGTAAGTGTAAGCTCTACCTGCTAAAAAATTTTCGCCGCCGCGCTTAAGTTTGCGGGCGCTAGAGCCGGTTAAAATAAATTTAAGCTGCGATTGGTCAATAAATTTCTGAGCGAGATCCAGTAGTTTGGGCGCCTTCTGCACTTCGTCGATAAACACCCAATCACCGCCAGTTTTGCTCCAACTTTCAATGCGGGCCATGAGTTCCCCAATGCCGAGCGTTGCTTGCTCAAACTGAACCGGATCGAGCAAGTCGATTAAAAGCGTACGACTGCCCCCCAGCATTGATTTCACCAGAGTACTTTTACCCACTCTGCGTGCGCCAAAAAGTAAAAAACTGTTAGTATTCAATGGGTTAAGTGCGCGACGAAACATATTTCAGATTATCGTCGAAAATCCGAAGTACGACCTTAGAAGTCTAGCGGCACTTTTCATCTAAATTCGCTATCCAGTTGCGAATTTAGGTAGTCAATTCGCAACATGATTGCGAGGTCTCTTTAGATATTAAAAACTCACAGTTTTTTTCTGTTCGGGGCTCGTCAAACAGGTAAAAGCTCACTAATTGAGCAAAACTTCTCAAAGAGTGAATCGTTGTTCTTTAATCTTCTGCTGTCTGAAGAATATCGGCGCTTAAAACAAAACCCCGAGGTTTTTCGGCGAGAAGTACTAACCCGTGACTCGAAAATTAAGTTTGTTGTTGTAGATGAAATTCAACGAGTGCCGGAATTGTTAAACGAGATTCATCATTTGATTGAGTCACCGAATGCTCCCATTTTTGTTATGACTGGCTCAAGTGCCCGCAAACTTCGCGGCGGTGATGCTAATTTACTTGGGGGTCGCGCTTGGCGGTTTGACCTGTTCCCGCTTACGGCGGAGGAGCTGGGGAGTAAATTCGAAATCAATCGCGCTTTAGAAATCGGGACTCTCCCGGCTATTTATCTCTGCAATAGTCCGCTCGAAACTAGTCTCTCCTTAAGAGCGTACGTTGATAATTACCTTAAGGAGGAGATCGAAGCAGAAGCTACAACACGAAATCTGTCAGCATTTTTTAAGTTTCTTCCGCTTGTGGCGGAGTCGTCTGGTAGGCAACTTAACTTCTCCAAAATGGCGCGCGTGTGCGTGACTGCGCCAAATACAATAAAGGCCTATTTTAAGATCCTAGAAGATACTTTGGTGGGACGGTTCCTATATCCTTTTGCGGGCTCAAGTAGGCAGCAACTATCTAAACATCCAAAGTTTTATTTATTTGATACTGGAGTCTTGCGAACCATCTTGGGTCGCGAAAATAGTCGGCTCCAAAACAGTACCTATGAATACGGAGATCTATTCGAAAGCTGGGTAGTTAACGAAATCTGGCGGCTTAACAGCTATTATCGCAAAAATTTAAATACGAGTTTCTTTCGGCTCGATAGCGGCGCAGAAGTAGACTTAGTCATCCAAACCCCCGATCATAAGGTTTTTGCTATCGAGATTAAAAGTGCTGAAAATCCTCGAGTTTCTGGGCTGCTCACAGGTTTTGAAGCGCTGGAAAAGGAGATTTCACTTACTGCAAAAATTTGCTTCGCGCCGATTACACGTGAATACGTTGACCGCGGCGTTCATTTCATGCCTGTGTCGCAGCTAGCTCAGTTTATTAAAGCGCTTTAATCTCAGTGATTTTCAAATGCTTGTTGGAGCGGCATTGCTACCTAGCAGATCGTTGTCGGCCATTCCCAGCCAGTCCGTCGGCTTAAACATTTCAATTGCGAGCGCCTCTTTTGAACCAGCGGGTGGAGCATAATTGTAGCGCCATTCAGCAAAACGGGGCATCGACGCAAGGACTGATTCGGTGCGTCCGGCGGATTCAATTCCAAATTTCGTCCCGCGATCAAATAACAGATTAAATTCAACGTAGCGGCCGCGTCTTAGGCGTTGAAATGCAATTTCATTGGGTCCAAAAACAGTATTTTTTCGCTGCTCTACGATGGCAAAATAACTTTTATGAAACGCCTCGCCTACGGCGGCCCATAAATTTCTGCGGTTGGGAAAATCACCGCGCAGATAATCGAAGAAAACGCCGCCTATGCCGCGGGTTTCGTTGCGATGCGGCAGATAAAAATATTCATCACATTCTTTTTTAAATTGCCCGTACAGCTCAGCACCGAACGGATCTAAAGCAGCTTTTAAACTTGTGTGAAATAGTTTTGCGTCCTCGATGTTTGGATAAACAGGGGTTACATCTGTGCCGCCGCCGATCCACCAATCTTTTCCGCCATCAAGTTCGAAGTAACGAAAATTTAAATGGATGGTCGGTACAAAAGGATTAACCGGATGAAGAATAAGCGAGACACCGGTTGCCCTAAACGGGGCCGGAGCTACGTGGATCGCGGCTGCCATGCGCGCGGATAATTCGCCGTGTACTTGCGAAAAATTTACCGCGGCGCGCTCAAAGACTTTGCCATCTTCAAGCACCATCGTGCACCCGCCGCCACCGCCGGGCCTATCCCAGCTTTCAACCAGAAATGTTTTTTGCGGCTCAAAGCTTTGCGTTAGCTTTACAGTAGCTCTTTGAAAATCCATCGCAAACTGCGCTGCTTTATCAAAACTCACGCACAGCCTCCACAAATGTTGCTACCGCTTCAGGTTTAACTTCCGGCAAAATACCGTGGCCTAAGTTTGCGATTAAATTATCTTTGCCTAAGGATTCCAACATGGAGTGAGTTTGTTTTTTTATCTCCGCTGCTGGGCCCAACAAAACTGTCGGGTCTAAGGCACCTTGCAGAATCCGTGTTGGAAACCGTGCGCGCATGCGCGGCAAATCTACGGTGTAGTCGATGCCGATAGGGGCGTTAGTTACCTGCGCTAGCATATCAGTGACTGCGGGATTACCGCGCACAAAAAGTATTAACGGGCAAAGCGGCTCAATTTCTTTTACGATTTTTTGAATGTGCGGCAGCACTAGGCGCTCGTAGTCGGTGGGTGAAAGTAAGCTTCCCCATGATTCAAAAAGCTGCACAACTGAGGCGCCGGCCGCTATTTGCACCTTTAAGCAGCGTATAGCGCCTTCTGTTAAAAGCGCTAAAAATGTCTGACTAAGCTGTGGCTCGTTATATAAAAACGCTTTTGCGGCAGCAAAACTTTTTTTACCTGAACCTTCAACTGCGTAAGCAAATAAGCTCCACGGCGAGCCTGCAAATCCGATTAACGGGCATTCCCCGTCAAGTGTGCGTGCGGTAAGTCCGACTGAATCACTTAAATACTGCATGCGCGATTCAAAGCCGTCAATTGAAAGTGCTGCAACGTCTGCCGCGCTGCGGATTGGGATTGGAATAATCGGCCCTTTTTTTTCTTCCATTAAAACCGTAATGCCAAGCGCTTGCGGCACAACTAAAATATCTGAAAAAATAATCGCTGCGTCTAATTTAAAACGTCTAATTGGTTGCAGCGTAATTTCAGTAGCAACTTTAGGGGTACGCACCATTGAGAAAAAATCATGTTCACTGCGCACGGCCTGATACTCGGGTAAATACCGTCCGGCTTGGCGCATTAACCATACGGGTAACTTTGTTACTCGCTCGCCACGTAGAACCTGCATCATTCCGTTTCTTTCGAATGTTTTCATGCGCGTTACTCTAGCACTGATTGGATCGCCGCTACCACACCAACAGGCGATGGTTCTAGCGCCGTAATACAATTAAAGCCGGCTTTGTGAATAGCGGCCGCAGTGGTGGGGCCTATCGCTAATAATTGCGCCGCTTTTAAGATTGCTCGGTCAATATAAAGCTCACTTGAGTTAAATGCACTGGGGCTTGCAAAAACAAACCAGCTTGGGGCTAACTCTTTAAGATTAACTCGTGGTGCGCAATCAGTTGTGCGGTAACACGGCACGCGCGTTAGTTTTTTTTGCGCGCTGTTACATGCAGACTCAAGCTCACCCGTTGTACTTTCTGCACACAAAAAAGTTAGCGGCCAAACAACGCTACTGTCATTTAATAAACTTTTCGCCAGCTGCGCTGCACTTGTGCCGCGCCCTGAAACTTTAAATCCAAGCGCCTCGGCTGCCTGTTTCGTGCGCCCTTCTAGTGCGTAAATTCGGGCCGACTTATCAACGATATGGCTTAGCCCGAATTCGACCCCGCGTTTGCTCGTTACTACGAAGCCACCGTTCGAGTTTTTAAGGCTAGATACTTCAAACGGCATGGCGGCTGTTTTAATTAGCGGAACAAGACTTGCTTGCATGCCGCAAGCTTTGGCGTGTGCCAGAAACGGATCGTCTTGCTCGGGTGCGCCGTTTTGCGGGCCGTCCAAGGCGTGCGTAAAAATAATCACGCGCTGATTCTCTGCGCTTCAGTTTTTTTGCAAACTACTAACTCAGGACTCTTAAAGACTTGTGCTTCAGTAGCTTCAGCGACCTCGCTAGTCTCGATATCCTCGTTTTGCTGCTTTGCCAATACCGCCTGCCTTGTTAAAACAGTCGCAAGTGCTTTTACAAGTGCTTCGATATGATGATCTTCGTGACACGCAGTGACGGTGATTCGTAAACGCTCGGTGCCTACCGGAACGGTCGGATAATTGATCGGCTGCATGTAAAGCCCAAATTCATCCAGCAGAATTTTTGAAAGCTTTTGACACTTTGCGCTATCGCCAACCATTAACGGTGCTATGTGACTTGGGGTGCGACGCAGCGCAACTCCGTGTTCTTGCGCCAATCGCTTCAGCAAGCATACGTTATGCCAAACTTTTTGGCGTTCAACACTGGACGTACGCAGATGTTTAACACTTGCAAGCGCCGCCGCAGCAACCGCTGGCGGCATCGTGGTAGTAAAGATAAAATTTGAGGCGTGGCTTCTGATCGTGTCTATGGTGTTAGTACCGGCTGCTACAAAACCGCCTACCACGCCGTATCCTTTGCCGAGTCCACCTTGCAGAATATCAACTAAATGCAAGCAGCGAAGCTCCTGCGCCCGGCCGCCGCCCTGTGGGCCGTAAAGCCCTACAGCGTGAGTCTCATCCAAAAAAGTTATAGCACAGTGGCGCTTAGCTAGTTCTAAAGTTTCGACTAATGGCGCAAAATCTCCGGTCATCGAATAGACTGATTCAAACGCTACTATCTTTGTGGCGTTTGACGGCGCATTAAGCAGCAGGCTTTCTAGATGCGCTAAATCGTTGTGACGATAAACGTGGGTTTTAGCGCCCGAGTGTTTCATGCCAGCTATCATTGAAGCGTGGTTTTCATCGTCGGAGAAAAATACAACATTCGGTAAAACTTTTCCTATTACCGAAAGCGATGCTTCATTGGCGGCGTAGCCTGAACCAAATACTAAGGCGCTTGGTTTTTCTAATAACTCAGCAATTTCGCGTTCAAGCTCAACTATCGGTAAATGGGTGCCAGAGATATTGCGGGTGCCGCCAGCGCCAGCGCCAAACGTGTCGATCGCCTCATGCATCGCACCGGTAACAGCGCTATTTTGTCCCATGCCTAAATAATCGTTACTGCACCACACGGTAATTGGCTGTAGGCCGTTTTCCGTTTCACGTACCGCGTTGGGAAATTCACCAGATATCCTGCCAAGTGATATAAATACCCTGTAGCGAGCGTCGTTTTTTAATTTTTCGATGTGCGCGCCTAAAGTTTTTTCAAGGCTTGCACCCCCCGCAATGCCACTTGCACTTGCAAGCTCTTCGGTTAAAACACGCGTGTTTGGTATTTGGGATGAGGCTGAAATTGAGGGGGCTGATATTATCGCAAGCGGAAATGCGGACCGTCTTTTTGAGTGACCGGCGGCCCCGGCGGTAGAGCCGCGCTGCAAGGATGCCGTTGCCACTGTCACTCCCACTGTCACTCCCACTGTCACTCCCGCTGTCACTCCCGCTGTCACTCCCGCTGTCACTCCCGCTGTCACTCCCGCTGTCACTGATTTTAGCACCGGCGATTTTGCCAGTGGAGTTGATTTAAACAAGTTGCGCCCGGGTTTGATACTCATTGGGTTTTCTTTAAAGATGCCTTAGGGTTAGACTTGCGGGCAGTAGGGGAATGCAGCTTTATCATTGTTTTGTCATCGGGCCGTAATATCGTTCGTGATATCGGGGCTTTAAAATTGGTGTAAATCCAACGATAAGCTAACAATTTTATCCCCTGTTTTTGGGACGATAGACGGTTAAATTGATATGTCAGCACCACCAGTCAAGTCAGGACGTGTTAAGTCAGGCCCACTTAAGCCAGAGCTATCCAATGGAGACGCTCTAAACGTGCACGAAATAATGGAGCGCATTCGCAACGCTGTTGAGCAAAAACTGGCTTTACCGCGTGAAAAATTTGTGCCCCAATCAGCCACCGACGCTTTAGCTTCAGAGGCCGCTGCGTTTCAATCAGGCGAGCTACTGCATTCAGCAGAGCTACGTACTATTAACCAACGTCACGCTTTTAGTTTAGATGTAAATCCGGGGCGCATCGCTGATTCGCATCGTGGTTTTTTTATCGGGCGCTTTATCACAGGGCTTAAAAGAAAGCTCTTAATATTAATTCGCGATTCGATTCTTGCGGATTACTTAAAAGCTGAACACGAATATAATTCAGCTTTGACGCAATATTTAAACACCGTCACCCGCTATATAGACGAGCGTGATAGCGCAGATTTTTGGCGGTTGGTGCGCAAAATTGATGTTGACACAAATAAAAGCGTTGAAAGAATAGACCGGATTGACGATGAATTGCGCGCCTCGATTGCGATG
>Ga0105046_10011377_pt1 | contig 13827 bp, 12 predicted proteins | sample MAT03_FD_78385 | JGI IMG/M metagenome (GOLD analysis project Ga0105046, IMG submission 78385) | Freshwater microbial communities from Lake Fryxell liftoff mats and glacier meltwater in Antarctica - MAT-03 (megahit assembly) | ecosystem: Environmental > Aquatic > Freshwater > Ice > Liftoff... | reverse complement strand
CTGTCCACACGACGTGTATGGTCAAGGTGCTGAACCTCTACGAAGCGAAGACCCAGCTGTCGGCGCTCGTCGAGCGAGCGGCAGCGGGCGAAGAAATTGTCATCGCCAAGGCCGGGCGGCCTCGCGCCAAGCTCGTGGCCGTGGGCCCGTCGGTGCGCCGCCGCGCCGGTAAGGGGCGGGGGACCGTCTGGATGGCAGATGACTTCGACGCGCCGCTGCCGCCCGAGGTGCTGGACGGTTTCGAAGGCACAGCGAAGAAATGAAGGTGCTGCTAGACACCCATGCGATGCTCTGGTGGCATGAAGGCGACCCGCGACTCGGCCGTGCGGCACGCCGGGCGATTGAGAGTGCTGACACGGTGTGGGTGAGCGCCGCGTCCGGCTGGGAAGTGGCCATCAAGATGGCCCGGGGGAAACTCCGGGTGCAAGCGACCGTCGCCGACATCGTGCGATCGAATCACTTCACCGAACTGCGCGTCGCACTCGCGCATTGCGAGCGCCTCGCCCTGCTCGAATCCAGGCACCGCGACCCGTTTGACCGCATGCTGGTGGCGCAGGCGATGGTGGAAGGCGCCACGCTCGTCACGCGCGATTCGGCTCTGGGCGCCTACGGCGTGCCCGTGTTGTGGTAGATCGAGAGCAGCAGCGTCGTGGCGGCGGCGCGTGACCATGGCCACCGGGAACTTCCGGCTCAACCGTTGCTGGCAGGAACGCGCGCGGCTCACCGGCGCGCTCGTCGCCGACGAAGTCTTCGAGCAGCGCCACCAGTTCCGCCCCAAGTTCGTCAGGCTCCGCCGGCTGGAGTCGGATATCGGATTTCTGAGGCGACCGGGCGGTGGCCCGTGGCTCGCGCAACGCAGTGTACGGGCGATCGACGGCGCCGCAGTGCCGGGCGGCGCCTTTAACCTCGAAGCGATGCTGGCGATGACCGGCGACGATCGCTTCGTGCGGGCCCGCGCCATCGCCGCGAGCAACGCGCGCCACAATCTCGGGCATCCGCGCACGATGAACGTGCCCACGCTCCCGCTCGAGCTGTTGGCGCGCCGCCATGCGTCACACGTCAATATCGCCGTCGCGCGCCAGGCAGCCGGCGGCGGGACGGCGATAGTCTTCGTTCGCGAGCACGAGCCCGGCCGGCTCGTCTTGCACGACACGGGCCGCTTCAACCGCACCGCCATCCGGGCCTGGATTCGTCCCGCCGACGGCGCGCTGCTCCGTGCCGACGTGACCGTGTATTCTCCGGCGCCTGGCGCCTCTCCGCACCGCATCCGCGTCGATTTTCGCGCCGATGCCAGTCTCGGCATGTTGGTGCCAGATCGGCTGGAAGAGCGCTACGTGTCGGGCGGCGAGGGTCGCGGCACGGCGGTGCATCGCAATTACCGGCGCTTCCAGACGTCGGGGCGCATCCTGCCACTGGCCCTCTGAGCCACGTGAGGCGAAATCGTGACATGGGCGGGGCACAGCGCCGTCGAGGTGACCCGAGCCCCGCTAGGGAATCCGCGTGAACTCCGCCTGCACCGCCGCCAGATCCTTCATCAGGTCGGTGTAGCGGTCCACGGCGTCCTTGCCGATCCGCTGGTCGCCCTGGCCGATCATGCGCTGCACGTTCTGGAACTGGTTGAGCAGCATCGGTTGCGGATAGGCGCCGGGCATGTCGTTGATGGTCGCCCACACCTTCTGCAGCGGGTGGTCGAAGGTCATGTCCATCGGCCGCTTGCCCACGGGAGCAGCAGCGGGCGGACGCACGCTGGCCTTCTGCATCGCCTGGTTCACGCTCTCGGCCAGCTTGCGCGCCTCGCTGATGGCGTCACGCACCTTGATCTGGAACGCCAGCTGTCCATCGAGATCGAGCTGCGTCACGCCGTCGCGCGTGACGCGCGGATCGACCACGAGCGCGAACGCGCGCGTCTGCGTCTGTCCGCCGGCGGTGAGCGACACCGAGTACTTGCCCGGCGCGGCCAGCGGTCCGCCGGCGCCGCCGCTCGGCGCGTTCGATGCCCAGGCGCCGGGATAGCGCATGTCCCAGGTGAAGCGCTGCATGCCCGCGCCCGCCTGCACGGCCGTGGACCCGCCGATGCGCTGGAACGGATTGCGCATCTCCTGTCCGGCGCCCGCGGCCCGCGCTGGCGCCACCGCGAACGTGCGGATGGTGACGCCCACGGCGTCCTTCACCTCGAGCGTGGCGTCGGTGGGCGCACCAGCGAAGTAGAGGTCGAAGTGCGCGCCCGGCACCGAGTACTCGGGCTCGGAACCTGAGGCCGGCGTAGGCGTGTAGCGATAGCGCATGGCGTCCTGCGGCTGGAAGAGATACGCCGCCGGCAGCGCGGCAGGCATCTTGGCGAGCTGCTGCAGCGGCGACACGTCGTCCATGATCCACAGGCCGCGACCCATCGTGCTGATGACCACGTCGTTCCTGTGCACCTTGATGTCGGTGACCGGCGTGGCCGGCAGGTTCTGCTGCAGGCCCTGCCACGACGCGCCGTCGTTGAACGACACGAACGCGCCGAACTCGGTGCCGGCGTAGAGCAGGCCCTGGCGCTTCGGGTCCTCGCGCACGACGCGCGTGGGGTGATCCACGGGGATGCCGTTGGTGCCGCTCGTGAGCAGCGTCCAGGAGTCGCCGTAGTCGGTGGTCTTGTAGAGGTACGGCTTCAGGTCGTGCTCGCGCATGAAGCGGTAGGCCGCCACGTAGAACGTGCCCTTCTTGTGCGGGCTGTCTTCCACCGTCTGGATGCGGCCGCCGGGCGCCAGATCCTTCGGCGTCACGCGCTTCCACGTCTTGCCGTTGTCGCGCGTGATGCTGACCGGGCCGTCGTTGGCGCCCACGACGATCACGCCCTTCTCGAGCCTCGATTCGATCATGGCGTAGATCGAGCTGTAGACCTCTTCCCCGGTGATGTCGCGGGTGATCGGCGTGCCCGGAATGATCTGATACTCGGGCTCGCGCGCGGTCAGGTCGGGGCTGATCGTCTGCCACGTGACGCCCTCATCGACAGAGCGGTGCAGCACGTGGCTGGCCTGATAGATGATCCTGTCGTCGTGGGGCGAGAGATAGACCACGGTCTGGCGCGGGAAGCGGTACTTGATCTCGTCGGGGTCGTGGCCATAGCGGTTCTGCGGGTAGATCCAGTAGTGCGTCTCCTGCCCGGTGGCCACGCTGTAGCGGCCCACTTCGCCCTTGCACGCGCCCCAGACGACCGAGCCGTCCTTGCGCGGCCAGATCTGGCCGGTTTCGCAGCCCGAGGCCTGCACCCACAGCTCGGCGGGATGATCGAGGCCCCACGACACGCTCGGGTTGCTCGGGATGATGAGCGTCGTGTTGTCCTGCTGCGGCACGTAGAGCTTGTAGGGTTGCTGCTCGTCCACGCCCACCATGTAGTACTCGGCGTGCGGCTGATTGAGGATCGACGACCAGCTCTTGCCGCCGTTCAGCGACACGTTGCCGCCGCCGTCGTTCACCTGCAGGATGATGTCGGGGTTGTCGGGGTTGAACCACATGCCGTGGTTGTCGCCGTGCGGCGTCGCCGTGCTGGTGAAGGTCTTGCCGCCGTCGCTCGACTTGTGGAGCCCGAGCTCGTTCACCCACACTTCGTTCTCGTTCACGGGGTTGACGTGCACGTAGTTGAAGTAGAACGGCCGCGCGCGCAGGCGCTGGCTGCTGTTCACGCTGGCCCAGCTCTCGCCCGCGTCACTCGAGCGGTAGAGGCCGCCCTCGGCGCCCGGCGCCTCGATCATCGCGTAGAGCACGCGCGGGTTGCTGCGGGCGATGTCGAGGTCGATCTTGCCGATGAGCTTCGCGGGCAGGCCCGCGCTGATCTTCTTCCACGTCTCGCCGCCGTCGGTGGACTTGTAGATGCCGCCCTGGTCGGCCGGCCCGCCGCTGATGATGTCCCAGCCCTTGCGAAAGCCGCGATACATGCCCACGTAGAGCACGCTCGGGTTCTGCCAGTCCACCTCGATGTCGCGCGCGCCGTGCTCGTTGTCCACGAACAGGGTCTTCTTCCAGCTCTTGCCGCCGTCGGTGGTCTTGTAGACGCCGCGGTCGGCAGTGGGGCCGAAGGGCGAGCCGGAGGCCGCGAGCCACACGATGTCGGGGTTGTTTGGATGGATTCGGATGCCGCCGATCTGGCCCACGTCCTTGAGTCCCATGAACTGGAAGTTTCTGCCGGCGTCGGTGCTCTTGAACACGCCGCGGCCGATGATCACGTTCGAGCGGATCGGCGCCGACCCCGTGCCCACCCACACGTGATTGGGGCTCGAGGGCGCCACCTCGATCGAGCCGATCGAGCCGGTGGTGAATTGGCCGTCGCCAATCGGGTTCCAGGTGATGCCGGCGTCTTCGGTCTTCCATACGCCGCCGCCCGAGGCGCCGATATAGAAGGTGTGCGGCTGCTGCCGCACCCCGGCCAGCCCGGTCACGCGCCCGCCGCGCCCCGCGCCCACATTGCGCCACCGCAGCCCCTGATAGGCACTGGCGGGCACCACCTGCGAGTTGTCGGCCTGGGCCGCGAGGCGGGTGGAGGGTGACATCGGAACGAGGCCGCACACGACGGCGGCGGCCAGGGCAAGGCGAAGGATTCGAGACATGGGACGGGCGCTCCTTGGGGACGGCCGTCGAGTATATCGGGGTCAGACCCCTATGGCACGGAAGCCGTGCCAAAGGGGTCTGACCCCGTTACGAGTTTCGTCACCAACTGCGGCGATTCAGCAGCAGATACGCCGCGACCGCCGCCGCCAGGCTCGGCACGGTGGCGCCGGCCGACGGCAGCACGGTGGGCACGGCGTAATAGACGGCGATGCCGATGAGCCATGAGGAGAGGCCCGGCCAGCGCACGCCCGCGAGCCGGCCGCGCGTGTCATACAGCTCGGCCACGACCGTGGGTCGGCGCCCCAGCACGAAGTGCGCGAGCAGCACGCCGCCCACCGGCACGAGCACCGAACCCACGACCGTCATGAAGCCGGCGAAGCGGTCGAGCCAGGCGCCGGCGGCCGCGCCGAGGGCGGTGCCCACGAGGCCGACGATCCACACCGCCGCGCGGTCTGGCACCGACGGCATCACGCTGCGCCAGGCGAGCGACGACAGATACACGTTCACGAAGTTGGTCGTGACGGTGGCCAGCGTGATGAGCACAGCGGCCAGCATGCCGGTGTCGGCGGCGGCCAGCATGGCGCCCGGATCGGCGCTACCGGCGTGGCGGGCCAGCCGCCAGCCAAGCGGCATCAGCCAGAGCGCGGTGACGGCCAAGCCGAAGAACACCGCCCAGCCGCTGGTGCGCGGCGCGCGGGTGAAGCGCGAGTAGTCGGCGAACATGAGCAGCCACGACACCTGGTAGCCGATCACGACATCGAGCAGGAAGGGCAGTGAGAATCCGGCCGCGCCCGCCGCGGCAGCTGGCCCGACCGGCGGCGCGGGCAACCGCAGTACCGCCCATGTAATCGCCACGCCGGCCACCGCCATCAGCGGCACGGCCCAGCGGTCGGCGCGCCGCACGGCGCCTGGGCCGGCCGCCACCACGGCAGTCGAGACCACGCCCAGCACGACCGCCCAACCGCGTTCATCGAGCGGCAGCGGCAGCAATCGCGCGCACACCGACGCGGCGATCACGTTGTTCACGGCAATCCACGCGAAGTTGGTCACAAACAGCACGGTCGCGACCACGCCGGCGCCCGTGTGGCCGAGCACCGCGCGCGCCGCCACCATCGACGGCACGCCGAGCCGTGAGCCCACCGGCGCCAGCGCGGCTACCAGGCCCGCGCCGAGCACGGCGCCCACGGCCACCACGCCGAGCATCTGCGCAGGCGCCGTCACGCTGGCCAGCGACGCGCCCACTTGCAGCGTCGTCGCCACGATATTGGCGGCCGCGAAGATCAGGAACAGATCCCAACCAGGTTGGGTCTGCGCGTCAGGGGCGACAGGGGTGAGACCAGCAGCCTGCACAGGCACCCGCGATCACACGACGTGATGTTCGCCGCGCGCAGCTCCGCTCGCGAAGCGCGCGAACGCAAACGGCGTCAGGTCGAAGTGCGGATCGCGGCCGAGCATTACGTCGGCCAGCAGGCGTGCGGCGGCGGGGGCGTGCTGGAAGCCGTGACCGCTGAAGCCGGCAATCGCATAGAGCCCGTCGACGCCGAGCGATCCAATCACCGGGTTGTGGTCGGGCGTCATCTCGTAGAGGCCGGCCCACGCATGCGTCACCGACGCGTCGGCGAGCGCCGGCAGCCGGCGCACGGCGGCGCTCGTGACGTCGGGCAGGAAGTCCCACTTCACCGTGGTGTCGAAGCCGGGTTGCTCGGTGGGATCGCCCATGCCGAAGAGCAGGCCGGCGCCCTCGCGGTGGAAGTAGAAGGTGGTCTCGAAGTCGATCACCATGAGCCGCGAGCGGGGGGTACGTCCGGCATACGCCGCGTCGTCCCAACTCACGCCTGGGGCCGGCTGGGCGATGAAGATGTGGCGCCGCTCGGGCACGACCGGCAGCGTCACGCCCGCCATGGCCGCCACCTGCGCGGCCCACGGCCCGGCGGCATTGACCAGCGCGCGCGTGGCGATGTCGCCGGCCGACGTGCGCACGCCCGCCACGCGGCCCTGCGCCACGTCGATGCCGGTCACCTCGGTGTCGCGCAGGATGGTGACGCCTGCGGCCTGCGCTGCCTTCGCGAAGCCCATCGTCACGCCATTGGGATCGGCGATGCCGTCCTTGGCGCAGAACGTCGCAGCGCGCACGTCGGTGGCGTCGAGCCCGGGCGTCATGGCTTCGGCGTCGGCCGCCGTGAGCCAGTCCACGTGAAGGCCGAGCGACCGCTGCAGCGCCACGCTGGCGGCGAACTGCCGCACGCTCGCGTCGCTCGACAAGAGGAACAGATAGCCGTCCTGCCAGAAGTCGATGGGGCTGCCGACCTCCTGCTCGAAGCGCTCGAAGAGCGCGATCGACTCGCGCGACAGCGCGATGTTGGCCGGGTCGGAGAACTGGTGCCGCACGCCGCCGGCGTTCTTGCCGGTGGAGCCGGTGCCGAGCTGCACGTCGCGCTCGAGGAGCACCACGCGCCCGGCGCCGTGGCGGCTCAGGTAGTAGGCCGTGGCGGCGCCCATGCACCCGCCGCCGACGATGACGACATCCGCTGATTGCATCCGCCGGCATCGTAGCACCGGCTGGCGCTATGCTTGAGCGGCCCGAGCCGTGCCGCCCGAGCGGCGCACGCAGGCGCAGGAGCTTGTTGCATGACGTCGTTGAGCGTGAGTCGGAAGGTCTACCTGAGCGTGCGTCGCGGCGCGTTGCCGATCGTGACCGTGATGATGCTGACCGGTCTGACCGGCAGCGCGCAGACCGAGGCCGTGGTGCTGCTGCAGCCGGCCCGAGTCTACGACGGCACGGCCATGCACGAGGGCTGGGGCGTGCTGGTGCGCGGCCGCATGATTGCCGCCGCCGGACCCGTGGCGAGCCTCACCGTGCCGCCGGGCGCCGAGCGCGTGGCGCTGCCCGGGCTCACGCTGCTGCCCGGTCTCATCGAGGGCCACTCGCATCTGCTGCTGCATCCCTACAACGAAACCACGTGGAACGACCAGGTGCTGCGCGAATCCGTCGCCTACCGCGTGGCTCGCGCCACCGTGAGCGCGCGCGACACGCTCATGGCCGGCATCACCATGGTGCGCGACCTCGGCAGCGAAGGCGCCGGCTATGCCGACATCGGCCTCAAGCGATCGATCGACGACGGCATCATCCCCGGTCCGCGCATGCTCGTGTCGGGACCCGCCATGGTGGCGACCGGCACCTATGGACCGAAGGGCTTCGCGCCCGAGATGACCGTGCCCCAGGGCGCGGAAGAAGCCGACGGCGTCGAGGGCGTCACCCGCGTGGTACGCAATCAGATCGGGCACGGCATCGACTTCGTGAAGATCTACGCCGACTACCGCTGGGGACCGAACGGCGAGGCGCGGCCCACCTTCAGCGTCGAAGAGATTGTCGCCATCGTGGCGGTGGCCAGGAGCAGCGGGCGTTATGTGGCCGCCCATGCCGCCACTCCCGAGGGTATGCGCCGCGCCATTCTCGGCGGCGTCGAGACCATCGACCACGGCGATGCCGGCACGCCCGAGATCTGGAAGTTGATGGTGGAGAAGAGCGTCACGCTCTGTCCCACCCTCGCCGCCGGCCACGCCACCGCGCAGTACGCCGGCTGGAAGCCGGGCCAGGAGCCGGAGCCGGCACGTCTCGCCGCCAAGCGCGCGACCTTCCAGGCCGCCATGCAGGCCGGGGTGAAGCTGTGCTTCGGCGGCGACGTGGGCGTGTATCCGCACGGCGACAACCTGCGTGAACTCGAGATGATGGTGGCGGCCGGCGTGACCCCGGCCGAAGCCACGCGCATCGCCACCTCGGGCAACGCCGCCACGTTTCACCAGGGCGATCGGGTCGGGAGCGTGAAGGCGGGGCTGCTCGCGGATCTGATTGCCGTGGCCGGCGACCCCACGCGCGACCTCGCGGCCCTGCGCGCGGTGGCGCTGGTGATGAAAGACGGCCGCATCTACAAGCGTCCCTAGCGGCGGCTGGCGGACACCGACGGAGCCTCCCGCATGTCAGCCCTGGCCGACATCGCTCAGTCATCAGTGCACCAGACCGAAGTGGTCTTGTCTGGCGTGCTGTTGCAGCTCGCCATCATTGTGGCCGCCGGCCGCATCGCCGGGTCGCTGGCCGCGCGCGTCCATCAGGCGCGGGTCGTCGGCGAAATCCTCGTGGGCGTACTGCTCGGGCCGTCGCTCTTCGGGGCACTCGCGCCCGATCTGTTCGCGCAGGTGTTCGCCTCGGTGTCGCCGCTGCCACTCACGATCATGAGCCAGATCGGGCTCATCCTGCTGATGTTCGAGATCGGCATGGAGTTCGATTTCTCCCTGCTCCGCCACGGCCGCCACCGGCGCGCCACGCTGTGGGTGGCAACCTTGGGCATCCTGTGTCCGTTCGCGCTTGGCACGCTCTTCGGCTATGCCACCGCGGCCCGGCTGGCGCCCGGCGTCGACCCGGGCATCGCCGGGATCTTCATCGGCACGGCGTTCTCGATCACGGCGCTGCCGGTGCTCGGCCGCATCCTGCTCGAGTTCAAGCTCACGCGCGCGCCGATCGGCGTCATCGCGATCAGCGCGGCCGCCATCAACGACGTGATCGGCTGGCTGCTGCTGGCCGTGGTCACGGCGCTTGCCGCCGCGAGATTCTCGGCAGTGACCTTTGCCGGCAGCCTGGGCGCCCTGGCCGTCTACGTAGCGGCCTGCTGGTTCCTCGTGCGTCCGGTGCTGCAGCGCCTGGTGCGGCGCGACGCGCCGGGCCAGGGGCCAGGCGGCGAGACGGTGGCGTTCGTGCTGTGCCTGCTGTTCGTGTCGGCGCTGGCCACCTACGCCATCGGCATCTTCGCCATCTTCGGCGGCTTCATGGTGGGCCTGCTGGTGCACGAAGAGCGGGCGTTCGTGACGGGTTGGAATCAGCGCGTGGGCACCCTCGTGCACGTGCTCTTCATGCCGATTTTCTTCACCCTCACCGGGCTCCGGACGCGGATCGGCTCGCTTGACACGGTCGAAGCCTGGGGCTGGTGCGTGCTGCTGATTGCGCTGGCCATGGCGGGCAAGTTCGGCGGGTGCTACCTGGCCGGCCGTCTCTCGGGCCAGGGCCACGTGGCCGCGAAGATTCTGGGCGTGCTGATGAACGCGCGCGGGCTGATGGAGCTGATCGTGATCAACGTGGGCTACGACATCGGCGTCATCTCGCAGCAGATGTTCACCATGCTGGTGCTCATGGCCCTGGCCAGCAACGTCATTCCCACGCCTGCGCTCAAGTATTGGACGCCGCGCCTGCCGCACGCGTAGCACGGGCGCGGGCGCTCAGTCGGGCGCCGGCGGCGTGGCGCGCACTCGCGCGGACTCCGCCGAGCATTGCTGGAGGGGTCGCACCAGGTCGGCGACACCAGCGGCGGCGATGTTCGCCTGGAACGCGGCGAACGTCGGCTCGCCCCCGCGCTGCGGCAGCCCCTGGTGCGGATCGACGGCGTAAACCGGCCCCCCCGCCCCAGCGCGCGCGCCGGCAGCCAGGACGATCGTCGATCGGCCCTTCCACGATCCGATTTCGACGATCACGCCGCGGCCACGGCAGCGGCGGGCGCAGGCGAAGAGCGCCGCCGCCTCGCCGGCACTGAGCTACCCCTCGACACCGGCCAGCAGGGCCGTGATTTCGCTGCGCGTCACGCACTGCGAACGATACTCTAGGGCGGTCGAGACCCTGGCGCCATGGAACCAACGCGACTGATCCTGCTGGGCCTGAGCGAGCCGACGGTCACGATGATTCTCGACAACCTCGAGTCGCGCGGCGCCTTTCCCGCGATCCACATCGTCAACAACGTGACCCGCGCCGACCTCCGGCCCTTCGCCAACCCCCGCTTCGTCATCACCATCGGCGATCGCCCGATGCATCCGGATGGGCCGGCGCCGGCCTTCCTCGGCGTGAACAAGCCGGCCAGCAAACAGGCGATCTCCGCGGCGTTCGAGGCGCACGGCCTGACCTTCACGACCATCGTGCATGGCACGGCGGCCATCTCCTCCACGGCGCAGCTCGCCGCCGGCGTGCACGTGAACAGCCTGGTGTCGGTGGCGGCGTTCGCCTCCCTCGGCGCGTTCGTCTCGCTCAATCGGAACGTGTCGATCGGGCACCACGCGCGCCTCGACGCGTTTGTCACGGTGAATCCCGGCGCGAATCTCGCCGGCTTTGTGCACGTGGGCGCGCGCACGCTGATCGGCATGGGCGCGAACGTGGTGGACGGCGTGACCATCGGCGCCGACTCGGTGGTGGGGGCCGGATCGCTCGTCACCAAGGACATTCCGGCCGGCGTCGTGGCCTACGGCCACCCGTGCCGCGTGGTGCGGGACAACGTCGCGGCGCCCCGCTAGCGGCATGCTGCATCTCGTCACGCCGCTCTTCCGCTACGAGCTATTGGACGAGGTCTACCGGTCGGTGCCGCCCCACGACGACATCGTGTGGCACATCGTCAAGACCTCCCGGCGCGCGCCGCTCGACCACCTGTTCATCATCACCGATCCCCGCATCCGGCTCTACGAGATCGACTGCGACGACACCGACATCGTGACCAAGCGCAATACCGTCTTCGACGCCGTCACGGATGGCTACTTCTACCTGCTCGACGACGACACGATTTGTCTCGAGGAGATGTACCGCGTCTACCGCGAGTACAGCGCCGCCGGCTTCGTCGGCATGATCGTCGGCGACACCAACATGAACCGCGGCCGGCTGCCGTCGCTCGACCCAGCCCGCACCCGCATCGACACCGGCGCCGTGATCTGTCATCACGCGGTGCTCCGGCAGGTGCGCTGGGCGTGGAGTCCGGGCATCGCCCGCGACAACGACTTCTGGAGCCGGTGCTTCGCCTACTTCGGCCCGTCGGGCACCGCCGTAGTACGCCGCCGGATTGCCCTCTACAACCACCTCGGACCGCTGCTGCGCGTCCGGAAGCAGGTGCTGGGCGTGCCGATCCGATGGGACATCCGGAGTGCTCTGCTGGCCAGATGCTATATCCTGGCCGCTGCCGCCCGCCGTCGCTTGCCGGCGTGGCTGCCCGGACACCGATGACCCTGCCAGACGACTTCCTTCATCTCGACGGCGTCACCCACCTGGCCTCGGGCGGCCAGTCGCCGGTGCTGACGCGTCACCTGGCGGCGCTCGAGCGCTACGCTCACGCCAAGGGCCGCGGTCTTGCCGGCCAACGTGTGAACGAAGAGACGCGGGCGCGGGCGGCGGTGAAGGTGGCGGCGCTCATCGGCGCCGACGCCGCCGACATCGGCTTCCCGTCGAGTGTGGCGCACGGCGTGAGCCTGCTGGCCGATTCCCTCGACTGGCAGCCGGGCGACAACGTGGTGCTCGAGGGCTGGGAGTTTCCGTCGCTTCTGCTGCCGTGGCTCGCGCAGGCCCGGCACGGCGTCGAGGTGCGGTGTGTGCCTCCCACCGGCTGGCAGGCGCCGCTGGAACGCTTTGCCCAGGCCGTCGACGCGCGCACCCGGGTGGTCGCACTCAGCCACGTGTCGTACCTGACCGGCGAGCGGCACGACCTCGAGGCCTACGCCGCGGTGGCGCGCCGGGTGGGCGCGCTCTTCGTGGTCGACGCATCGCATGCGCTCGGGTCGGTGCGCGTGCACGCGCCGGTGGCCGACTTCCTGTTCGGCTGCTGCTACAAGTTCCTGCTCGGCACGCACGGCGCCGCGATTGCCTATTGGAACCGCGCCCGCGTGCCCGAGTGGCGGCCGCGGCTCGCCGGCTGGCACTCAGTGGAGCGGCGGCCGGCGTGGGAGACCCCACCGCTGGCGCATCCGCTCGCGACCGGGCAGGCGTTCGAACCCGGCAACCCGGCCTACGGCGCCCTGCACACGCTCGATGGCGCGCTCGACTACCTGCTCGACCGCGGCATCGACGCGATCGAGGCGCATACGCTGGCGCTCTCGGGAGAGTTGCGCGATCGGCTCATCGGCCTCGGTCTGCCCGTGATGACGCCGGCGTCGGCCGCCGCGCGGGCGGCCAGCATTGCTTTCGAGTCGCCGCATCCCGAACGTCTGCGCGCCGCGCTCGAGGCGGAACGCGTGCTGGTCACTGGCGAACTGGGCCGCGTGCGCGCTTCGGTGGCCCTCTTCAACACGAGCCAGGACCTCGACACCGCCACGCGCGCCATTCGCGCCAGCCTGTCGAACTAGTCGTAATTACCGGCCGCTGGCGGCGATAGGGCGACGTCGAACAGCTCACCTGACCCTGAAGAGGCGACGGCGCCTTAACCCCAGTCCTCGACGCGAAGCCCCGGGACGCGGATCATGTGGTCGAGGTTGGCCGTGACGAGTGTTGCTTCGAGAGCAAGGGCATGCGCCGCAATGGCCGCATCGAAGTCCTCAATCCGTGTTCCACGGCGCTCCAGGGTCGCCTTGATACGGCCGAACATCTGGCTGACGGCATCGGTCCACTCAACTCGTGGGAGTTCTGCGGCGATGAGCTCGAAGCGCCCCTGTAGCGACGCCCGGCGCTTCGAACGTGGCAGCCGTTCTATGCCAAAGGCGATCTCCGCGAGTACCGGCTGCGGTATGGCGACGTCGGCCGGTGCGACGGCCGCGAGTCGCTCGACCACGGCCGGGCGGCCTTTCATCAGTGCCGACACGGCGTTGGTGTCCAGCACGTAGATCACAGGTCGCGCGGTTCCTTCGAGCGTCGCGCCCGCGTGACCGCGGCGAGCAATTCGTCGACCGCCGTGCTCGTCTCGTGGTCGACGTCTCGCAGCCGCTGCAGGAATTCTGGTGCCCAGCCCGAGCGCACGTTGATGGCCTGCTCCAGCGCGCGGACAACGAGGCGGTTTCGGCTGATGCCGAGCGCCCTCGCGCGACGGTCCACCGACTTCAGCAAGGGATCTGGAATGTGTACGGTGGTCGCCATGAATAGGTCTATGAATATATCACGTCCCGCCCAGAGAGGCAGCCGGGTGGTCCGCTGGCTGGTGCTACGACTTCTTCGGCTTGTTGGTCACCGACTCCGAGCGTTTCCGCAGCATCGCTTTCAGTGTCGTGACGTTTGCGTATTACGGGCAGTTTCGATGCGCGAGGTCGAAGTGCAGCCTTGTATCCACCTTCCGGTAGAGCATGACGCGCTTGTTTCGCGCGTGCGCATGGCCTACCTCGTAGTAGACGTTCGGACGCTCGCCCGTCATGTCCGCAACCAGGAATTCACTCGACTCGATCTCGTCGAGAATGCGGTCGGTGATCCCGCCGTCGTGCTCGATGTCGTCGGCGGTGACCGCATGAACGCCGAACTCCTTG
>Ga0105046_10011375_pt1 | contig 13827 bp, 7 predicted proteins | sample MAT03_FD_78385 | JGI IMG/M metagenome (GOLD analysis project Ga0105046, IMG submission 78385) | Freshwater microbial communities from Lake Fryxell liftoff mats and glacier meltwater in Antarctica - MAT-03 (megahit assembly) | ecosystem: Environmental > Aquatic > Freshwater > Ice > Liftoff... | reverse complement strand
GCTCCGACGAGCAGACGATTGTGATTCATCGTCGCTCACGCTTCCGGCTCCGACGAGCAGACGATTGTGATTCATCGTCGCTCACGCTTCCGGCTCCGACGAGCAGTGTCACACCTTCTTGTAATCGGTGGTCACTTCGAATGTGCCATCCGGCAGGGGAATCTTGCGGTAGTCGCCGAAGAGGTTCGGGGCGTCCTTCGCCACCACATCGAGCATTGCACAGGCGAGTTTGCGAATCTCCGGCTCGGCGTGCGGGCTGCCGCGCTGTTCGAGGAAGTGCCGCAGTGCCCGGGCATTGGCCGTCACGGTGATCTTCGTTTCCGTGGCGTTCGGCAGCACGCTGCGGGCGGCTTGGCGAGCCGTTTTGCGGCGGGTCGTGCGGTCGGCATCGGGTGGGAGCATCGCGGCGGCGGCCGCGGCGGGGTCGGCGAGCTTCGCGTTCAATTTCTCCGCCAACTGAATGTAAGCGCCGTGCATGTGGCGAATGGCGTCGAGCCAGATGGCGTGCAATTCCGGATCTTGGGCGATGATGTCCGGCTCCACATACTCGGCCACCGATTCATCGACGTAGCGTTGGCTCAGTTGCGAATAACCGAACCCGGCCCGGTGCCGCACGAGTTCGTGCGTGAGGCTGCGCGAGATTCCCGTGAGGAGGAAGGTCCAGACGGCGTGCTCGAACACGGAACCGTGGCCCACTTCCTTGATGTGCGTGAGATATGCCGCGTTGCCGCCCGGCCGCGGCTTGGCGAACGACATGTAGCAGGTTCGCCCCGCCGTTTCCGTAATCACTTCCGCCGCGATTTCGGAATCGGATTGCCAGCTCACGCCGTGATCGTCGAGGAAACGATCGAGTTCTCCGGGCACCATCATCTGCCGGCCGAGCAGGTAAATCGAAGGTTCGGTGAGAACGCGGATGTCGGTCGCGGCGTCGGCGGGCATTCGGAAACCTCGGTGGAATAACGCGGAGAACTGTTCCGCACGGGCAAACGGGCCGGGTTCGGTAAGCTGTTCCGGCTTTGGCGGCCACAATTGTGGCGTAGGATGGTTATATTGAAGGGGTATTCGTTTCGGTTCGCGTCGGGGCTAGAGGCGACAATTCATGCCGGTTGTGCCGATTCGCCGGGGATGGCTCCTCGCGCTGTGCGCGGGCCTCTTCGCGGTTGCGCACGTTGCCGGTCAACCCAAGGCGGATCCGCCGAAAGCCTCGGCAATCAAGCTCCCCGATGGCACGATCGTATTCCTCACGAAATCCCCGGACGACGCCAACCCGGCGATCGAAGGTGTGGTGCTTTCCCCCGCCGAATACAAGGCACTCACGGAGAAGGCCGAACTGGGCAAGAAGGCCAAAGCGATCTTCCCCAGCAGCTTGGCGATCCGCGGGCAGGTGGAATCGCGGGGCGATCGGCAAATCGCGGCCCTCACGCTCGAATACGGTTTCCGCACTACGCAACCGCGTTCGGTCATCAACTTGGGTTGCCAGCGCGCCGCGTTGGTTTCCGCGAAGAACGATCGCGGTCAACTTCCCCTGTTGAACCCGCCCGGCGAAGATGGCCTCACCGCCTTCGTGGAACTCCCCGGCGAACACACTCTCACCTTGCAAGTCGAAGTGCCCGTCGCACCGCGGGGGGCGAAAAGCGAAATCGGTTTCGACCTCGGCTTGCCACGGGCCGCGATCACCACGCTCGAATGGGCCAAGCCCACCGCCAACGGCGTCAAGAAGTTCACCCTTGGCACGCGGATTCCGGAAGGGGCGAAAGCGCCAGAGATCAAATCGGCGAGCGTTTCGTTCGAATCGATTTCCTCCAAACCGATGCCCTTGGGTGCGACCGACGTTCTCGAGTTGGCTTGGGAGAAACCAACCTCGGCGGCATCCGATCCTTCCAAAACGGTCGATGCCGAGATCGCCGTGCGCGTGGAAGAAAACCTCGTGGAAACTGTGGCGAAGCTCCGCCTTCGCGGGGCGTTGAAGGAATGGGCGTTGCAATTGCCTGCGAATGCGGAAGTATCGGTCGAACGCGCCGTGCCGAGCGCGGGAACTGCAACGGCGGATGGGGCCACCGTGATTCGGCCGAGCGATACCGCGAAGCCGACTTGGTTCATCCGCGTTCCCAACGATCCGAGCAACCCGGAGTGGCTCGCCACGATTACCATTCGCCAACTCCGACCGAAAACTACCGACCCCAAGTACCGCGGCCCTTACGCCATCGGCCCCTTCTATTCCCCCACGGCCACCCGGCACACCGGCCGCATTCGCATCTCGGCCCCGGCGAACATCCGCCTCGGCTACAAGCCCCAAACCGATGTGCGAAGAACTGATGTGCCCGCCGGTGCCGAAGACGATCTGCTTTCGCAGTTTCAATTCGCAGCATTGCCCCAGCCGACCGGCAATACCCGAGCCGCGGCGCTCTTGGAACTCGATGCCCGCGCCGCCGCTATGGTTCCCAGAGTTCGACCGACCCACAAATTGAAGCTGACCCCCGGCGGTTGGCAACTCGAAACCGTGGTGCGCGTCACGCCGCCGCCGCGCGGCGAAGTGGAACAGTTGATCGTGGAGATGCCAGCCGGTTGGCAGAAGCGGCTCGAAGTGGCACCGGAAGAAATCGTCGATCGCGTGCAGTTACTCCGCGAAGACGCGGGGCGAACTTACGCCGTGCGGTTCATTTCGCCCCAGAAACAGCCCTTTGAAATGACGCTCACTTCCACGTTCCCCGTTCCGCCCGGGGCGCGTGAACTCGCCATCCCGTTGCCGAAGTTCCCGCAAGCCGAGTTGCGCGAATCGAAGATCGCGGCCAGCGTGGCGGACGGCTTGGAACTGCGGGGAACCGGGTTCACCCCGGAATCGGGGTTCGCATCGACCGAGGCGTTGAAGGCCGCACCGGGGAAGAAATCGGGGGCCGTTACCAACGTGGCGGGGGAATTCGAGCGCGGCTTGGAACGGGTCGAACTCGCGTGGCAACCCTACCAACCGGAGTTGGCCTGCGAGATCCGAGCCGATATTACGGTGCAGGAGCGGCAAACGCTCATCTCTCAAACGATCACCTTCAAACCCACCGCCGATGATCGTCGGCCGATCCGCGTACGCGGCCCCATGAACGCCATCGTCTGGCAGCAATCGACGCCCCCGTTGGATCCGGTCGATACGGTCGGCTCCAACGAATGGGAATTCACCCCGCCCGATTCCGGCACCAAGGAATTCCGGCTCACCGTCAACTTCGCCGTGAAGCACCCCGCACCGGCCGATGCCGATTCGCCCGTGCGAATTCCGGTTTCGCTGTTCTGGCCGGAGGCGGCCTCGCGCACCGATTCCCGCGTTCGGGTCTGGGGTGGAACGGGCAACCGATTCGCAACGCTGGTGAACGATGGGCAATGGCTCGAATTACCGCCGGAACCGGTTCCCGGCCGCGAAATGCTCCCGTGGTACACCTTGGCCGGAGCTTCGGGGAAGATTCCGATCACGCTCGAACTCACCGAAGCGGGAGAAACCGGGCTACCATCGTTCACCGTCGAACGGAGCATGCTGATTGCGACTCTGGCGGATGATGGCGTTGCGAACTGCCGGGCGAGCTTCTTGCTGAGCCGATGGAACGGAGCCGCCGAGATTCAACTGCCGCAAGTTTCGGGGTTGGAAGTGCTCGTGGATGGCCGTCGGGCCGAGGGAATGCCACCCCAAGGGGGCACGATTCAAGTGCCGTTGCCCGAACCGGGCGCGGGGAAATTCACCGCGATAGAACTCCGCTACCGCACGGCCATGCCGCGCGATTCCCAACGGGTGCGATCTTTCGTTCCGCCCATAGTGCGTCGGAGCGTTTCAAAATCCCCCCTGCGGTGGCATGTCGGCATCGAGAATGGATTCGTACCACTGTTGTTGAATCGAAAGAACGCGTTGGAATTGGAATGGGCTTGGCACGGCTTCGGGTTCTCACCCTCCGCCGCAGTTACTGTTGCCGAGTTGGAACAGTGGTTCCTCACCGGCAAAATTCGAGATGGGGCAAGCACCCATTCCCACCCCGGCTCCGAAAGCCTCGCGGGTCGGTACAGCGAATCGGATGCGCTGGAATTTTGGATCGTGCCGCGATTCGCGTGGATACTTTCGTTGTCGTTCTTCGCATTCGTGTGCGGCATTTGGATTTCCCGTTGGCCTTGGCAACACATCGGGGTGGTACTGTGCCTCCTCGGTATCGCGACGGCGATCGCCTCGGCGCTCGTTCCCCAGCCCTTGGCTCAAATCGCCGCGGGGATGCAACCCGGCTTCGCCGCGCTCGCACTGTTCCTCCTCGGCAAAGCCGGGGTGGAAGCGTACCTGCGGCGCCGCGTCGATCGGCTCCCGGCTTTCCGCCGAGCGCCTTCAGTTGTTGCACCATCCGCATTATCGAATGGCAGCCGGCCATCGCGAATTCCTTTGGGATTGCCCATCGAAACCTCGCTCGCTCGCCCGCCCTCCGCAGCGAGGGGGTAAGCCATGCTACACCGTTGGCACTGGCCGCTCGGCACGTTCCCGATCTTGCTCGCTTGCGTTCTTTTGTTGATGCCTGCACCGGCGGAATCGCACCCGTTGGCGTCCGCCGTCGGTTCCATTGTCGTTCAACCGTCTTCGTCCGCTGATCCGCTACCAATCCGGCGAATGTTCCTTCCCGCCGAGCGTGCCGATGCGATACTCGCCGCGGCGGGCCGTGATCAATTCATCAAGATGCCCCGGAGCGATTTCGAGAAGTCGGTTCAAAATGCCGCGAGGCAACTGGAGGCCGAGAAACATCCCGCTCAGATCGTTCAAGCCAATTACAGAGCGAATTGGCGAAGCGGTAGCCTCTCCGGAACCGGACGCTGGCAGATTCAGAACCCCACCGGCATCGCCGGGGCGATTGCATTGGAACCTTTCAACCCGGCCATCGAGAACGCCAAGTGGGCGGATGGCACTCCGGCCTTGCTCTACCGTGGTGCCATTCCCGGCCGTGCGGGCACCGCGACACTCCTGTGGAACGATGGCACCGGCGGCACCCTCGATTTCGATTGGTCCCTGCGCGGCCTCGACGAATCGGAGGAATCGCGCTTCGAATTGGCTTTCCCACCCGCACCGATTGCCGCGTTGGAACTGCTGCTCCCCGTCGATCGCACGCCGGGGGTCGCCGAGGGCCAAGGCTTCATCACCGGGCCGTTCCCTGCGGGCGATGCGCCATCGCGCCTTTGGAAACTTTCCAATTGCAATCAAGGCCGCGTGGAACTCGCCATCCGCAAAGCGCGAACATCGGTGGGATCTGCGAAAGAAATTCTCTCGCGCTCGGCGCACTGGAGTATCGGGGCGACCGGGCCGATCGGTACCATCGAAGTGGCATTGGAATCTTCCCGCACAAATTTGATCGAACGAAAATTCCAACTCGACCCCGAGTTGAGCGTGAACGAACTTTCCGGAGTCTCCGTCGAAAGTTGGCGAGTGCTAGGTTCGGAATTGTTCGTGCGATGGAAAGAATCTCTCGTCGATCCGAGATTCACGGCCACGGTCTCTTCGACTTCCGCGATGGTCCCTTCGAATACTTGGCTGGTACCGACGATCCGGATGTCCGATGCGATCCCCGGTTCGGAGACGGTGGAAATCCAAGGCACTCCGGAGGTGAAGCTGGAACATTGGCAACCCGGCGATTTCCGCGCCACCGCGAGTACAAACAAACGTCAAACGACGTTGCTCTTCACCGCGGTGTTGCTCGCTTCGGCCAACGACGACCGCCACGATCGCAAGATGCCGACGTTGCGTTACAAAGCGAGCGACACCGAATTCACCACCGAAGAATCGCTCGATTGGCGGATCGAACCGGGGAAGAATTCGCTCGCGTGCACGATCGCGATCCGGGTGATCCGCGGGCCGTTGGTTGCTTTGACGGTTCAAACGCAACCCGGCTACGTTCCGACGAACGTCACCGCGATCCCGGACGATCCCGGTCTCGCATGGTTCGCAACACCCGGAAGCCCGAATACTTGGACGATCGAACCCTCCAAAGCCGTGGCCGGCGGCGGCGCACTCGCGTTGAAGATCGACGCGCGGGGAACCGTGTTCCCGCGCCCCGGCCATTCGGGAGATCCTTCTCCTGCAGTGCTCGCGCTGCCATTTCCGCGAATCCGCCCAATCGGCGCCGCCGAGCGCAAGCTCGATTTCTCCGCCCGCATCGCGGAGGGTTTGAAGGGAACCTTCTCCGCGAGTACGCCCGGTGCGGAGTTCGGCGAAGGCTCGATCCGCGCGAAGTTCGGTAACCGCGATGCGGAGGGGGAAGCGAACGTCGCCGCGATTCCACCCACCGTTTCCGTGAGCCAATCGCTAACGGTGAAACGGATCGATGCGCTCCTCTTCGGGATGACTTCCACATTCCAAGGGAAAATCGAACGCAGCCTCGCTTTCGGAATCCTGCTCACCGTGCCGGGGCATTCCGAACCGAGTGTGATTCTCGATGGCGTGACCGTCAAAGCCAAGCGGGCATCGCTCGGGAGCGCGTTCTCTTTCGAGTTGCTCTCGGCGGGTTTCCAAGGGCTACAATCGCTGGGGCAAATCGCCGAGTTACAAACGTCCCCATCGACGGTTTGGTTCGTTCCGTTTCCCCGACCATCCCTCGGCGAGTTCAGTCTGGTGGCGGAATATAGCGTGGCCGCGAACGTGAAGCCGGGTGCGTTGAACTTACCTATCGCTTCGGTGTGTGGTGCCCGCATGCTCGAGGTGCGGGCGTCGCTCGATGCCGCACTCGCCGAGGAATTCCAACCGCCGACGTTACCGTCTCCCTTCGAGGTGGAACTTTTCTCGAGAAAGGGAATTGTTCCGGTGGAAACCGCGAAGCCATCCGGCTGGGTGATCGCGGAAGCGAAACTTTTGAACCGCATCGATGCGGCGGGAAACATCCTGTGCACGTTGAGCGGCCGTGTGGTCGAAGCGGCCGGGCCGAACTTGGAGATTCAACACTCCGGGGGCTTCGGCATTTTGGAAGGGGTGAGCGTGGGTTCGCACGAAGTGCCGATGCCGGTGGGGCGCCCGCGCGACGGCGTGCGAATTCCCGTTTCCGGTGCAGGAGTGCAATTTGAAATTCGATACCGCATCCCCCGCGATCATCGCTTCGCCATCGCGGCCAATTTGAATGTGGGTGAACCGCAAATTCCGGGCGTCGAGCGGATCGATACCGATTGGGCAACCTCCGGCGAATCCTTCTTCTGGCCCACGTTGGGTACCGCGCTCCACGAACCGACCGCGGCGAATTCCCAATGGGTGATCCAAGCCGGTACCCTCCGCGCAGCGGGTTACACGTTGGCGGCCCTCTGGCTGGCCTTCGGTTGGATGCGGTTGTTCCGGCCCCGCCGGCCCGCCGTCGATGCCGCGTGTCTGGCCGTCGTGCTCTTGCTGGGCTGCGCCAGCAGGCTCGAAAGCCAGGGGTGGGCGCTCGTGCTCCGCCCGATGCTCTTTGCGAGCCTCGCGGTTCTCTGCGGAAATTTGCTGCGGGCGGGCGGAGCACTCGCCCGGTTGCAAGCTCCGGCCATCGTCTTTCTGATACTCGGCCCGGCTTCGGCCCAAGCTCCGGAACCGGCCATTGTGTACCTCGTACCCGGTGAAGCGGGCGCCTTGGCGGCGTACGCTCCGAAATCGCTCTCGGCGAAGTTGGATGCCTTGGCGAAATCCCCGCTTCCTTCCGCCATTCTCACCAACGCCCTGTATTCGGTGCACGAACGGGAAGATCTCGCCGCGGCCGAGGCCACGTTCCGGATCGAATCGAATCGAGAAGCCGAACAACTCCTCGAACTCCCGCTCGTGGGCATCCGTTTAGAATCGGCGAAACTCGATGGCAAGACCGCCCACCTCGACGGTTCCAAAGCGGATCGTTTCAGCCTTCCCCTGCGAGGGATCGGTGCCCATTCGCTCGAACTCCGCTTCGCGGTTCCCATCGCCAGTGCGGGTTCGGATCGGGAATTGCGGTTCGGCGCACCGGATGTTCCTTGTTGCCGAATCGAGTTTCTGGCGGGTTTGCACGCCCGCCAACTCGACATCCCGACGCGCAAGGGGAGCCAAACTCTCGCGACCGAAGCGGACGGTCTCCGACTCTCCGCCGATCACGGTGGAGGCAAAACCATCCAACTCCGCTGGCGCGGCGAAGGTACCGCCGATGGAAGCAAACCGAACATCGCCGTGCGCGAAGCGAGTATCTGGGATCTCGGCGAAGACGGGAGCGGTTGCACCTCGGCATTCCTCTATCGCATTCAAGGCGGCACGCTATCGCAACTCAAGTTCGAGTGCCCGGAAGCGTTGGAAATCGTATCGGTGCATGTGAGAACCTTGGAAATACGGCCGCAAAGCCTCGGGTTGAAAAAGTGGACCGCGGGCAAGCCCGCGAACGGTTGGTGCCCGGTGACCGTGGCGCTGCAGAATCCTTCGGATGGTCGCATCGCCATGATCGTGAAATTGAAACCGCGAAAGTTGCTCTCCGTTCGGCCGACACTCCGCGTTCCCCGTTCCACCGACGCCGCCGATGCCGAGCGCGAAAGCGACATCGGATTCCGTCTCCAAGGCGGGTTGGTGATCGACTCGATGACGGCGACGGCCGCAATCGAGTTGCCCGCCGATTCGATCGGCAAGGATTTCACCAGCATCGCGGACCTTATGCTCGATAAGCAACCGCTGCAACAGTTCTACCGCCGCACGACCAACGCGACGCCGGAATGGAAACCGTTGCTCGGCACACCCGCACTTGCGAAAGGGGATTCCCTCGAAATCGCCTACATTCTGGGGCGCAAAGTGGAAGCCACCGGGCGGATCACCGCGACCATCCGCGATGGGGCCGTGTTAGAGTTCGACTTCCCGGCCGCGTTCAAACTGCACGAACTCACCGGTAAGAATCTGGGCGGATGGAGCCGCTACGGCAACCGCGTGACACTCTGGTTCGCGGCGGGAACAACCGGAGCGATCGAAGCGATTTTCCACGGGAGCCTCGCGGCGGATGGGGTCGGCCCGAACGGGACAACACTCGAAGGGGGAATCGATCTGCCACTGCCGCGTTGGTTGAGTAGCAACGGTACCGCGGCGAAGCCGCTGGGGTTGGAGATTGGCCCTGCGCCGGGTTTCGAAATCGAGGGCGTCGCACCGAACGGGTTCCGAAATGCGGGGGAAAGCCCTCCAACGCCGGGAGTGTGGAACTACGCCGCCGATGGAACTCTTCCACAACCACGGGTGAAGGTGACCGTTCGCCATGCTGAATCCGTACGAATAGCCGAACCGAAAGCTCTCACGAACGCCGTGCTGAAATCCGTTTCCGAACCGGCGCCCAAACCCGCAGATTCCACCTCCGAAGTTTCGCCGGCCCCCGTTGCAACACACTTCGAACGCTACCTGCCGTGGATCGGCGGGATCGCGTGGTTCCTCGGCTTGGCGATCGTGGCGCGCTGGCCGGCGCGGCGCTGGCCCGAACGCATCGCGTTCCTCGGTTTGCTCGGTGCCGCCGCCCTGGGGTTCACGAGCGCAGCCGGGATCGCGATGTTGGCGTTGGCCTCGCTCGGGTTGGCCGCGCGGCTGAGGAAAATGCTAACCTAACTCCATGTCCATGCCTTCGCCAAACGCCCCGCTGCTGTTGTTCGAGCAAGTTTCCAAATGGTACGGGCCGGTGCTCGCGCTCAACCAAATCTCGCTCGAATTGCGTTCCGGCATCACCGGCTTGGTCGGGGCGAACGGCTCGGGTAAAAGTACGCTCATCAAGCTCGCCACGGGGCAAATTCCGCCGACCTTGGGCCGCGTTACCGTCTGCGGTGTCGATGCCGCCGAGTGGCGGGCCCGCTGGCACATCGGCTACTGCCCGGATCACGACGCCTTCTACGAAGACCTCACCGGAAGAGCGTTCGTTCTGACTATGGCCAAACTGTGCGGCTTCGCCCGCCGGGATGCCGAAGAACGCACCGAGAAGGTTTTGAACCTCGTGGGAATGGCGGAGCGCGCCGACCGCAAACTCCGCGGCTATTCCAAAGGCATGCGGCAGCGAATCAAACTCGCCCAGGCGCTCCTCCACGATCCCGCATTGCTGATCCTCGACGAACCGCTTTCGGGGATCGATCCGCTCGGCCGGCAAGAAATGATCGAGCTCTTTCGTATGCTCGCCGAGATGGGCAAGGGCCTTCTGATCTCCAGCCACGAACTCGAAGAACTCGAAAAGCTCACGAATCGCGTCGTTATCATGGCCCGCGGGCGGATCGCTGCGGTGGGCACCCTGGCCCAAATCCGCGAACGGCTCGATCACTTCCCCGCATCGGTACGGATCGAACTCGATCGCCCCGAAGAGTTGGCGAGGAAGTTGTTCGGATCGCACGGAGTGTTGGGCGTCGATCTCGTGGAACGCGGGTTGATCGTGCGGGCGCAGAACCCCGCGCAATTCTTCACCGAACTCGGCGGAATCATCGTGAAGCACGGCTACCGAGTCGAGCGGCTCGAACCCCTCGACGATTCCGCGCACGCCATCCTCGGCTACCTCCTCGGCGGCGGCGGGAAAACGTAGGGCAAATGGCATCTCTGAAACCTCCAATCCGAACGGCGGGAATCGCTCGTTCCCGGTTACTGTTCGGGTACGCCGCGAACCTCCACCCGCAATCGAGTGAACCCATGAAACGATTCCGAATTCTCTCGATACTGTTCCTCGGATCTCTCGCCGTGGGCGTATGAACTCGGCAGACTCTTTCCGCCGCAACTCCGCGAACGGCTCCAACTCACTCAAGAGCAAGAGAAGGAACTCGCGGAACTCGAAAAGCAAGTGAAGGCCAAACTCGAAGCCATCCTCACCGAGGAACAGAAAAAGACGTTGAAGGAAACCGCAGCGCCGATGGGCAGCGGCCCAGCTCCGAAAGGCGGACATGGCGGCACTATTCCTGCGGAACAAGGCCCCGATCCCGCAGCAATCAAGACCGGCCCGCGCTTGACAACTCACGGTCGTTTGGCGATTGTTGGAGACGCGAAGTTTCCGTTCGCAATTCGAGGGGACGCCATCGAAGGTTTGCTGGGCGATTCTCGCTTGGAACACAACGGTGGCGGCGTGCGGTTCTTCTCGGCGGAAGATCGCAACAACGACGGTAAGATCGAAGGCGTGGCCACGTGCACGATTGCCGGGATTTCGCAAGAAAAGGGGCGTTGGTATCGCGTTCGTGTGATCGGGTTGGCCCAAGAAGATTTCGCCGTGGCGAAAGACGATCTGTTCATCAAGGTCGAGTTCTTCAAAGACTCCGGAACCAATTCGCTCGACTTCATCAAGAAGCCCTTCTACCCGCAGGTGGAAGCCGAACGCAAAAGCCTCGCGGATGCCGGAACGAATAAGAACCTCGGCCCGGCGACTTGGCGAACCCGGATCGCCCCGCGGCGATGACCATTCAGAATAAGCGTGGCCTGCCGATGGGGCCAATCGGCGTCGCGGTCAACGGCGTCGTGTTCTTCAATCCGTTCGACCATATCGAAGACGCGGATGCGGTTTGGCGGGTCGATCGGTGTTGCGGCCACCCCAGCCCGACCAGCGCCTACCACTACCACAAGTATCCGGTGTGCGTGAACACGCCGTGGGCGGACGACGGCACGAACCACTCCCCGCTGATCGGTTTCGCCTTCGATGGCTTCCCCGTGTTCGGCCCGTACGAAGGGAAGTGGTTGCTCGCCAAGGATTCGAAGGAGAATCCGCTCAACGAATTCAACCTGCATAGCGACGATGTTCGCGGCCCGCATTACCACGTCACGCCGGGGAAGTTCCCCCACATCATCGGCGGATATTGGGGGGAAACGGATGCGCTCAACCGCGGCAAGAAAGGGCCGAGGAACTGACCGCCGCCGCCAATACAACAATTCCATGTCCACCCGCCGCGACGATATCGACGCCAAGCAAGCGATCCTCGGCCGCATTTCCGAGGAACTCGGTTGCGAAGCCGCGGTTCTGTTCGTGCCCGTTCACGTAGCGTGGTTCACCGGCGGTTTGAACGTTCGCGGCCTGATCGCCGACGGCGAACGCCCCGGTATCTACACCAACGGCCGGCAGCGTTGGCTCCTCGCCAGCAACATCGATAGCCAACGCTTCTTCGACGAAGACCTCGACGGCCTCGGCTTCCAATTGAAAGAATGGCATTGGGCCAGCGGTCGCGGGCCGTTGCTCTCGGAACTCGTCGGCGGCAAGAAAGTGTCCGCGGATCGCCCGTTTCAGAATACGCCCCTGTTGAACGAGAAACTCCGCCCGCAACTCGCCCCGCTCATGGAATCGGACCGGGAACGCTACCGCGCCTTGGGAAGAATCCTCGCCCACGCGCTCGAAGCCACGGCCCGCACTTTCAACGAAGGGGATACCGAAGAGGAAGTGGCCGGTCAACTCGCCCACCGCATCTACCACAAGGGGGCGGATGCAGTGTCGCTCAGCGTGATCGGGGGATTGGGTGGGATGAAATACCGCCGGGCCGGATTCACTTCCGCGCGGATCGAACAGATTTGCATCCTGCAAGCGACCGCCTCGAAAGGCGGTTTGAACGTAACGGCCGCGCGCACCGTGAGCATCGGTTCGCCGTCGCCGGAGTACCGGATCGATTTCGATATGGCTTGCAAAGTGGGGGCGGTTCACCGTTCGGAGTGCGTACCCGGCGGCACTGTATCGGGTATGATCGATTCCTCCTACGGCCTTCTGAAGGGAACGCCCTACGAACACGATTGGCGGCTCCACCAACCCGGTTACACGGCCGGGTGGTTCCAAGCCGACGAACTCCGCAAGGCGGGCATCGACGAACCGTTCGTTCTCCATCAACCGCTGACCCTACAAGTGCGTTTGGGCCGGGCCGCCATCGTGGGTACATTCTTGGTGAACCCGGAAGGGCACGAAGCGATCACCTCGCCCACCGGTTGGCCGTTCAAACGGATCGGGGCGCTCAACGCCATGCACGACATCCCGGATATCCTCGTTCGCGAGGGGTGAAGGGTATCGCGGCGGGCGGTGAATCTTTATCAATGATCGTGTCACTACCTGTGTTCTGCCGCGTACCAATTGTCACTGACAGTCATGTTCGGAAAGCTACTCGAATGAATCCGACATACGTCATTCCCGCGAAGGCGGGAATCCGGTGTTTTCCCACCGGTTCTGGATTCCCGCCTTCGCGGGAATGACGGGCAAGGGGTAGGTACCCGATTGGATGACTTTGCGTTCATGACCAACGGTAGCGGGAAAACCCGGCGGGATATTCCGTTTCTCCGGGAACGATGGTAAAATCCCAATGCCTCCGAGGAATTCACCGTGGCCGCATCCCCGATTGATCGTTCCCTACTCATCGCCAAGCGGCGGCTCGTCGGGCAATTGCTGCTGAACAAGGTGGGCATCGCACTTTCGTTCGCATTCCTCGCTGCGATCGTGTTGGTAATTGTGCAATCGTTCGCCTTCGCCACAGTCGGCGAAAAGCTCCGCTGGTGGATCCTCGGCGGTTGCGGTGCCTTCGGCTTGATCGCCGGAATCATTGCGACGTACCGAGCTTCGCCATCCCCGGTGAATGTCGCCCTGGCGGTCGATGAACGATTCGCACTGCGCGAACGCATCACTACGGCCGTGGCGCTCACGCCGGAGTTGCGAGCCAGTTCCGCCGGGCAAGCCCTGTGGAACGATGCGACCGCCAAGCTCGCGGACGTTCGAGTGAAGGATCGTTTCCCGATTCGCCCCCGGCGTTCCGCGGCGTTCGTTCCGTTCCTCGCCGCACTCGCCATCGCGGCCGTGCTGTGGTGGAATCCCGATGCCCTCGGCATCACCGGCAACGGCGAAGACACCAAACCCCAGTTGAAGAACGCGGATACCGTCCTCTCAAACGTTGCGAAGAAAAAAGCGG
>Ga0105046_10011372_pt1 | contig 13829 bp, 24 predicted proteins | sample MAT03_FD_78385 | JGI IMG/M metagenome (GOLD analysis project Ga0105046, IMG submission 78385) | Freshwater microbial communities from Lake Fryxell liftoff mats and glacier meltwater in Antarctica - MAT-03 (megahit assembly) | ecosystem: Environmental > Aquatic > Freshwater > Ice > Liftoff... | reverse complement strand
CGCTTGCGCTCGGGTGAAGTTCGCAAGATCCACATCGACTGCCGCGCCACCATTGGCGAGGTCTCGAACGAAGAGCACAGCTTGCGCCAGTACGGCAAGGCTGGCGCGATCCGCTGGAAGGGCATCCGTCCGACCGTGCGCGGCACCGCCATGAACCCTGTCGACCATCCGCACGGTGGTGGTGAAGGCAAGACCGGCGAAGGCCAGCCCCAGGTGTCGCCGTGGAACACCCTGACGAAGGGCTACCGCACCCGCAGCAACAAGCGCACGCAGACGATGATCGTCTCGCGACGCAAGAAGTGAGCCCTGAGGGAAAGTCACCATGACACGCTCAATGAAGAAGGGTCCGTTCGTGGACCACCACCTGATGGTCAAGGTCGAACGGGCATCAGCCGTCAAGGACAAGAAGCCGATCAAGACCTGGTCGCGCCGAAGCACCATCCTGCCCGAGTTCATCGGCCTGACGGTGGCTGTGCACAACGGCAAGCAACACGTGCCGGTGTACGTGACCGACCAGATGGTCGGTCACAAGCTCGGCGAGTTCGCGCTGACCCGGCTGTTCAAGGGTCACCCCGCCGACAAGAAAGCCAAGAAGTAAGGGGCGATGACTATGGAAACCAAGGCAAGTGTGCGCGGCGTGCGCCTCTCGGTCGACAAGGGTCGGCTGGTGGCGGACATGATCCGTGGCAAGAAGGTCGACCAGGCCATCAACATCCTCACCTTCACCCCGAAGAAGGCGGCCACCATCATCAAGAAGGCGGTCGAGTCGGCGGTGGCGAATGCAGAGCACAACGACGGTGCCGACATCGACGAACTGAAGATCACCTCGATCTACGTCGAACAAGGTGCCACGCTGAAGCGTTTTTCCGCACGTGCCAAAGGCCGCGGCAACCGCATCAGCAAGCCGACTTGCCACATCTTCGTGACAGTCGGAAACTAAGAGGGCTGCCAAGACCATGGGACAGAAAATCCACCCAACCGGCTTCCGGCTCTCGGTCACCCGTGCCTGGAGCTCGCGCTGGTTTGCGACGAAACGCAACTTCGCGACGATGCTGGCCGAAGACCTGAAGGTGCGCGAGTACCTTAAGACCAAGCTGAAGAGCGCGGCCGTGTCGCGCATCCTCATCGAGCGCCCCGCCAAGAACGCCCGCATCACCATTTATTCGGCGCGCCCGGGTGTGGTCATCGGCAAGAAGGGCGAGGACATCGAGAACCTGAAGGCCGAACTCGGCCGCCGTCTCGGCGTGCCGGTTGCAGTCAATATCGAGGAAGTGCGCAAGCCCGAAGTCGATGCGCAGCTGATCGCCGACAGCATCACCCAGCAGCTCGAAAAGCGCATCATGTTCCGCCGCGCCATGAAGCGCGCCATGCAGAACGCGATGCGCCTTGGAGCCCTGGGCATCAAGATCATGTCGTCGGGCCGGCTCAACGGCATCGAGATCGCGCGCTGCGAGTGGTACCGGGAAGGTCGCGTGCCACTTCATACCCTGAAGGCCGACATCGACTACGGGTTCTCTGAAGCGAAGACCACCTACGGTGTCATCGGCGTCAAGGTCTGGGTCTATCGCGGTGACAGGCTGGCGAACGGTGATGCGCCGACGCTGGCCAAGACCGAGAACGACGACGACCGCCGCCAGCGTCGCAGCCCGCGCCCCGGTGACCGTCCTGGTGGTCCCGCGCCCGGTGGCCGCGGCCGCCCGGGTGGTGACCGCCCCTCTGGTGATCGTGCCCCGCGTGCCGATGGCCCGGTCGTCGCCATCACAGACCGCCCCGCAGGTGACGCACCGAAGGGTCCGGCCATCAAGCGCGTGCGCCGTGCCGGCCCGCCGGGTGCGCCTGGCGCCCCCGCCGCTGGCGAGAGCAAAGGAGAATAACGATGCTGCAACCTGCACGTCGCAAGTTTCGCAAGGAACAAAAAGGCCGCAACACCGGCATCGCCACCCGCGGTGCCAGCGTGTCGTTCGGCGAGTTCGGCCTGAAGGCCACGGAGCGCGGCCGCATCACGGCGCGCCAGATCGAAGCGGCTCGCCGTGCTATCTCGCGCCACATCAAGCGCGGCGGCCGCATCTTCATCCGGATTTTTCCGGACAAGCCGATCTCACAGAAGCCCGCCGAGGTTCGCATGGGCAATGGCAAGGGCAACCCTGAGTACTACGTGGCCGAGATCCAGCCCGGCAAAGTGCTCTACGAGATCAATGGCGTGCCCGAGCAACTGGCCCGCGAGGCCTTTCTGCTCGCCTCTGCCAAGCTGCCGCTGCGCACGACTTTCGTCGCACGCCAGGTCGGCACCTGATCGGAGAATCTGATGAAAACATCTGAACTGCGCGCCAAGGACGTTGTCGCGCTGGAAAAGGAAGTCTCCGACCTGCTGAAGGCCCATTTCGGCCTACGCATGCAGAAGGCGACGCAACAACTGACCAACAACTCCCAGTTGGGCAACACGCGCCGCGACATCGCCAGGGTGAAGACCATCCTGGCCGAAAAGAAAAGTGAATCGAGGGCCGGCAAATGAGCGAAGTAGCAACAGCAGCGGCCGTCAAGAACACGCGCACCCTGGTCGGCCGAGTCGTCAGCGACAAGCGCGCCAAGACCATCACCGTGCTGGTAGAGCGCCGCACCGCGCACGAGCTCTACGGCAAGATCGTTGCCCGTTCGCGCAAGTACCATGCGCACGACGAAAAGGGCGAGTACAAGATGGGCGACGTCGTCGAGATCGCAGAAAGCCGGCCAATTTCGAAGACCAAGTCATGGGTGGTCAACCGCCTGGTCGAAAAGGCCAAGCTGGTCTGAAGTCCGCCGCAGGGGCTTCGTGCCGCGCGGCTCCGCCTGACGGCCGGAAGCTGGATACTCCAGCTCCGGCCGTTTTCGTTGCGGCATCACGCCGCTTCGCGATATCAGCCTTCACCGAAGCTCGCCCGGCAGCGCGTTTCCTCACCTTGTTGGAGCCAAAGTCATGTTGAAAGTCGGAGACAAGCTGCCCGCTGGCAGCCTGCAGGAGTTCGTCGAGGTCGAGGGCGAAGGCTGCTCCATCGGGCCGAACAGCTTTGATGTTGAAACATCCACCGCCCACAAAACCGTCGCGGTCTTTGCGCTGCCGGGTGCTTTCACGCCGACCTGTTCGGCCAAGCATGTGCCCGGTTACGTCGAAAACGCGGATGAACTGAAGGCCGCCGGTGTCGACGAAATCTGGTGCGTGTCGGTCAATGATGCGTTCGTCATGGGCGCATGGGGGCGGGAACTGAAGACGGCCGGCAAGGTCCGCATGATGGCCGACGGCAGCGCCGACTTCACCAGGGCGACCGGTCTGACGCTGGACCTCAGCGCCCGTGGCCTCGGGTTGCGCTCGAACCGTTACTCGATGCTGGTGGTCGACGGTGTGGTCAAGACGCTGAACGTCGAAGGCCCAGGAAAATTCGAGGTGAGTGATGCCAGCACCCTGCTCGGCCAGGCTCAATCCCTTGCACCCTAAATTTCCGACGCAGGTACTTGACGGTGCCTGTGTTGCCACTGCATAATCAAAGGCTTCGCCGAAGCGACAGTGTTTCAATCAAAGAAATACAGCGCTTCGGATCCGCCCACACTCGGGCCCAAGACTGACCATGTATCCAGCGGCACCACATGCCGCCGTGAAGCGCGGGACAAGTTGGGGACAAAATGATCCAAATGCAATCGCGACTCGACGTCGCTGACAACACGGGTGCCAAGTCCGTCATGTGCATCAAGGTGCTCGGCGGCTCCAGGCGTCGTTATGCCGGCATCGGTGATGTCATCAAGGTCAGTATCAAGGAAGCCGCTCCGCGTGCCCGCGTCAAGAAGGGCGAGGTCTACAGCGCCGTGGTCGTGCGCACCGCCAAGGGCGTTCGCCGCCAGGATGGCTCGCTGATCAAATTCGACGGCAACGCAGCCGTTCTCCTGAACGCCAAGCTCGAGCCGATCGGTACGCGCATCTTCGGGCCGGTGACGCGCGAATTGCGTACCGAGCGCTTTATGAAGATCGTATCGCTGGCGCCTGAAGTGCTTTGACGCCACCGATCTGCCAGGAACGATCATGAACAAGATTCGCAAAGGTGACCAGGTCGTCGTTTTGACCGGTCGTGACAAAGGCAAGCGCGGCAGTGTGACGCAACGCGTCGACGAAGATCGCGTTGTTGTCGAGGGTGTCAACCTCGTCAAGAAGCATGTCAAGCCGAACCCGATGAAGGGTACGACCGGCGGTGTGGTCGACAAGACCATGTCGATCCACCAGTCGAACGTGGCGATCTGGAACCCGGTCACATCGAAGGGCGACCGCGTCGGCATCAAGCTGCTGGCCGATGGCAAGAAGGTTCGGATCTATCGCTCGACGGGCGACGAGATCAAGGCATAAGGCGAGACTGAAATGGCTCAGCAAGAAAAATCCCCAACGCAAGCTCGCCTTCAGGCGATCTACCGCGAAAAGATAGTCCCCGAATTGATGGCCAAGTTCGGCTACACCTCGGTGATGCAGGTGCCGCGTCTGCAGAAGATCACACTGAACATGGGCGTGAGCGAGGCGGTGTCGGACAAGAAGGTGATGGACAGTGCTGTTGGCGATCTCACCAAGATTGCCGGCCAGAAGCCCGTAGTGACAAAGTCGAAGAAGCCTATCGCCGGGTTCAAGATTCGTGAAGGCGTGCCCATCGGCTGCATGGTCACGCTGCGTGGCGTGCGCATGTATGAGTTCCTGGATCGCTTCGTCACGGTGTCTCTGCCGCGCGTGCGTGACTTCCGGGGCATCTCTGGCCGCTCGTTCGATGGCCGCGGGAACTACAACATCGGTGTCAAGGAACAGATCATCTTCCCTGAGATCGAGTACGAAAAGATCGACGCGATTCGTGGCCTGAACATCAGCATCACGACCAGCGCCACGACCGACGACGAGTGCAAGGCGCTGCTCACGGCCTTCCGCTTCCCGTTCAAGAACTGAGGTGCCACGTGGCAAAACTGTCCCTGATTCAGCGTGAAGAGAAGCGCGAAAAACTGGTCGCCAAGTACGCAAAAAAATACGCGGAACTGAAGGCCATCATCGACGACGCCAAGCGCTCGGACGAGGAGCGGTACCGAGCACGTCTGGAACTGCAGAGGTTCCCGCGCAATGCCTACCCGACCCGGTTGCGCAATCGTTGCGCGCTGACCGGTCGTCCGCGTGGCACTTTCCGCATGTTCGGCCTCGGCCGGAACAAGATTCGTGAGCTCGCCTTCAAGGGCGACATCCCCGGTCTGGTCAAGGCCAGCTGGTGACACCGGCGCGCAGCGTAGGAGATTTTTTATGAGCATGAGTGACCCCATCGCCGACATGCTGACACGCATTCGCAACGCCCAGAGCGTCGCGAAGGCCGTTGTCACCATGCCGTCGTCGAAGTTGAAGCTCGCGATCGCGCAGGTGCTGAAGGACGAGGGCTACATCGACGGTTTCGGTGTGAGCGTCGACGACGGCAAAAGCGAACTCGCGATCACGCTGAAGTACTACGCCGGTCGCCCGGTGATCGAGCGCATCGAACGCGTCAGCCGGCCTGGCCTGCGCATCTACAAGGGTCGCGACGCGATTCCGCAGGTCATGAATGGCCTCGGCGTTGCAATCGTCACCACGCCGAAGGGTGTGATGACCGACCGCAAGGCTCGCCAGACCGGTGTCGGTGGCGAAGTCCTGTGCTACGTGGCTTAAGGAGCGAGCAAACATGTCCCGCGTAGGAAAGATGCCGATCACCGTCCCGCAAGGCGTGGACGTGGCGATCACGGTCGACCAGATTTCGGTCAAAGGAAGCAACGGTACGCTCGTTCGTCCCCTGCACGCCTTGGTGGCGATCAGCAGCGACAGCGGCAAACTGAGTTTCTTGCCGGCGAACGACAGTGCCGAAGCCGACGCGATGAGCGGCACCATGCGTGCGCTGGTCGCCAACATGGTCAACGGCGTCAGCAAGGGCTTCGAGAAGAAGCTCAGTCTGGTCGGCGTGGGCTTCAGAGCCCAGGCGCAAGGTCAGAAGCTGAACCTGCAGATCGGATTTTCGCATCCGGTCGTCAAAGACATGCCGGCAGGCATCAAGGTGGTCACGCCGACACAGACCGAGATCGTCATCTCGGGCGCCGACCGCCAGTCGGTCGGGCAGTTGGCCGCCGAGGTGCGTGCTTTCCGTCCCCCGGAGCCCTACAAGGGCAAAGGGATCCGCTACGTGGGTGAACGCGTGGTGTTGAAAGAGACGAAGAAGAAGTAAGGAGCGACGCCATGATGACCAAGAAAGAACAACGCCTGCGCCGTTCACGGCAAACGCGCGTCCGCATCGCGCAGCAGAACGTCGCCCGTCTGACGGTTCACCGCTCAAACCTGCACATATACGCAAGCGTCATTTCCGACGACGGCGCCAGGGTGCTGGCGAGTGCGTCGACCGCAGAAAAGGAAGTTCGCGCCGAACTGGCCGGGCCAGCGGGTGCTGGCAATAGCACGAACGCGGCAGCAATCATCGGCAAGCGGATTGCCGAACGCGCCAAGGCGGCGGGAGTCGAGAAGGTCGCGTTCGACCGCTCGGGCTTTGCCTACCACGGTCGGGTCAAGGCGCTGGCGGAAGCCGCGCGTGAAGCCGGTCTTCAGTTCTAAGCGCTGCAGCTGGCAAGGAAAACAGAGATGGCAAAATTCACTCCCCGCATGCAGACGGAAGGCAACGACGACGGCCTGAAGGAGAAGATGATCGCGGTCAACCGCGTCACCAAGGTCGTCAAGGGCGGGCGTACGCTCAGCTTCGCTGCGCTCACCGTGGTCGGCGACGGCGATGGCCGCATCGGCATGGGCAAGGGCAAGGCCAAGGAAGTGCCGGTTGCCGTGCAGAAGGCGATGGAGTCGGCCCGACGCAATATGATCAAGGTCAGCCTGAAGAACGGCTCGATCCATCATAAGGTGCAGGGCGGGCATGGCGCGGCCAAGGTGCTGATGGCGCCGGCCAAGCCGGGTGACGGCATCATTGCCGGCGGTCCGATGCGCGCTGTGTTCGAGGTGATGGGTGTGACCGACATCGTCGCCAAGAGCCTCGGCTCCTCGAACCCGTACAACATGGTGCGTGCCACCCTCGACGCCCTCAAGCGTTCGACCACGCCTGGTGAAGTGGCCGCCAAACGCGGCTTGTCGGTCGAAGACCTCTTCAACTGACCGGCACAGCGGAGAACTCTCATGTCTGACAAGAAAATGTTGACGGTCAAGCTCGTCAAGAGCGTGGCCGGAACGCGCCAGTCGCACCGTGATACCGTGCGCGGGCTCGGTCTTGGCCGTGTGAACAGCCAGCGTGTGCTGGAAGACACCCCGTCGGTGCGCGGAATGATCAACAAGGTGGCCTACCTGGTGCTGGTGCTGTGATGGAAATCAATACGATCAAGCCGGCTGCCGGCAGCAAACACGCCAAACGTCGCGTCGGTCGGGGCATCGGTTCGGGCCTCGGGAAGACTGCGGGGCGTGGTCACAAGGGCCAGAAGTCGCGCGCCGGTGGTTACCACAAGGTGGGCTTTGAAGGCGGCCAGATGCCACTGCAGCGTCGGCTCCCGAAACGCGGCTTCAAGTCGGCCGCGTTGAAATTCAATGGCCAGGTCACGCTGACCGATTTGCAGCGCCTCGACGGCGACGAAGTCGACCTGCTGACGCTGAAGTCCGCTGGTCTGGTGCGGCAGCTGGTGAAGACCGTCAAGGTCATCAAGTCGGGCGAACTGACGCGCAAGGTGGTGCTCAAGGGCATCAGCGCGACGGCGGGTGCCAAGCTGGCCATCGAAGCCGCCGGCGGCTCGGTGAATCTGGCGCCGAGTTCGGCCGCTTGAGACGTTAGAGCGAGCTTCTGAACGTGGCTACATACGCGAACCAACTGGCCAAGAGTGGGAAGTTCGGCGACCTGCGTCGCCGGATCATCTTCCTGCTGCTGGCACTGGTGGTGTACCGCCTAGGAGCGCACATTCCCGTGCCTGGCATCGACCCCGTGCAACTGCAGCAGTTGTTCAAGGGGCAGCAGGGCGGCATTCTAAACCTGTTCAACATGTTCAGTGGCGGCGCCTTGTCGCGGTTTACTGTGTTCGCGCTAGGCATCATGCCGTATATCTCGGCGTCGATCATCATGCAATTGATGACGTACGTTGTGCCGACGCTCGAGGCACTCAAGAAAGAGGGCGAGTCGGGACGCCGCAAGATTACGCAGTACACGCGGTACGGTACCTTGTTCCTTGCAATATTCCAGTCCTTGGGCATCGCGCTCGCGCTCGAGGGTTCACCGGGACTGGTGCTGACGCCCGGCTTCGGGTTCCGGATGACGGCGGTCGTCAGCCTGGTGGCTGGCACCATGTTTCTGATGTGGCTCGGCGAGCAAATCACTGAACGCGGTCTCGGAAACGGCATCTCAATATTGATTTTCGCGGGCATCGTGGCGGGTTTGCCGAGCGCCATGGGTGGTTTGTTCGAATTGGTGCGGACGGGCGCGATGAGTATCGTCGCCTGCCTGTTCATCATTGCAGTGGTGATCGCCGTAACTTTCGTGGTCGTCTTCGTCGAGCGGGGACAGCGCAAGATACTCGTCAACTACGCCAAGCGCCAGGTCGGCAACAAGGTGTATGGCGGGCAGTCGTCACATCTGCCGCTCAAGTTGAACATGTCGGGCGTAATTCCGCCAATCTTCGCTTCGTCGATCATCCTGCTGCCTGCAACGGTGGTCGGTTGGTTCGCGACCGGTGAGGGCTTGCGCTGGCTGAAGGACATTTCGTCCATGCTGTCACCGGGACAACCTATCTACGTGCTGCTGTATGCCGCGATGATCGTTTTCTTCTGCTTCTTCTACACGGCGCTCGTGTTCAACAGCCGTGAGACGGCGGACAATCTCAAGAAGAGCGGCGCCTTCATTCCCGGTATCCGTCCGGGCGAGCAGACCGCCAAGCACATCGACCGCATTCTTTCCCGGCTGACGTTGGCCGGTGCCGTTTACATCACCGCAGTCTGCCTGCTTCCCGAGTTTCTGGTCCTCAAGTACAACGTGCCGTTCTATTTCGGCGGCACTTCGTTGTTGATCATCGTTGTGGTGGTGATGGACTTCTGGGCGCAAGTGCAGAGTTACGTGATGAGCCAGCAATATGAAAGCCTCTTGAAGAAGGCAAACTTCAAGCCCGGCTGACAGCATTACCGTCGGGCTTCGGCCCTACGATTCGAGTCACGCACGGGTAACTTTCCGTGCCAGGTACATGTCAAGGAGAAATCCATGAAAGTCGCCGCTTCCGTCAAGAAGATGTGCCGCAATTGCAAGATCATCCGTCGCAAGGGTGTGGTGCGTGTCATCTGCACCGACCCTCGCCACAAGCAGCGCCAAGGCTGAGATAGAGGAACGACATGGCACGCATCGCTGGTATCAATATTCCGCCGCATAAACACGCAGAAATCGGCCTGACGGCCATCTACGGTATCGGCAGACCCACGGCGCAGAAGATCTGCGAAATGGTCGGCATTCCGTTCTCGAAGAAGATCAAGGATTTGACCGATTCCGATCTCGAGAAAATCCGCGAGGAAATCGGCCGTATGACGATCGAGGGCGACCTGCGTCGCGAACTTTCGATCAACATCAAGCGCCTGATGGACCTCGGCTGTTATCGCGGTTTCCGCCACCGTCGCGGTTTGCCCGTGCGTGGCCAACGCACCCGCACCAATGCACGTACCCGCAAGGGGCCCCGCAAGGGCGCTGCGGCACTGAAGAAGTAAGCCGCCCAAGCTGGAGATAATCAAGACATGGCCAAAGCACCCGTCAATACCGCCGCTCGGCGCGTCAGCAAGAAGATCCGCAAGAATATTGCGGATGGCATTGCCCACGTGCATGCGTCGTTCAACAACACGATCATCACGATCACCGATCGCCAGGGCGGCGCGCTGGCCTGGGCTTCGAGCGGCGGGCAGGGCTTCAAGGGCTCACGCAAGTCGACACCGTTCGCTGCGCAGGTGGCTGCCGAAACGGCCGGTCGCGCTGCTCAGGAACAAGGCATCAAGAACCTCGACGTGCGCATCAAGGGCCCGGGCCCGGGCCGTGAGTCATCGGTGCGCGCCCTGGCATCGCTGGGCATCCGCATCAACTCGATCAGCGATGTCACGCCGGTTCCGCACAACGGTTGCCGGCCGCAGAAGCGTCGCCGGATCTGAGTCTGTGATCTGCAGGCAACAGCTGCAGGTCGCCAGCCAACATGTTTTTCCTGCCAGCCAGCACTTCTCTGTGCGCGCTGGCTGTTTTCCTGGGATTCCACCGGCAGCTTCATCGCCGGAGCTATCTCTGAAGCCCACCGTCTGAGCGACTCGAACAATACCCGCCAGACTTGCGCGGCGTCCACCGGTTGGACGGCCGCGTCAGCATAGATAGAAGGACATCACGTGGCACGTTATCTCGGCCCCAAGGCCAAACTCTCACGCCGTGAAGGCACCGATCTTTTCCTGAAGAGCGCCCGGCGCTCCATCGGTGACAAGGCAAAATTCGACACCAAGCCTGGTCAGCATGGACGCACCAGCGGCTCGCGCACCTCCGACTACGGCATTCAGCTTCGTGAAAAGCAGAAGGTCAAGCGTATGTATGGCGTGCTGGAGCGTCAGTTCCGGCGTTACTTCGCGGAGGCGGAGCGCCGCAAGGGCAACACCGGCGCGACCCTGCTGGCTTTGCTTGAATCTCGGCTCGACAACGTTGTCTACCGCATGGGTTTCGGCTCAACGCGCGCGGAGGCCCGCCAACTCGTCTCGCACAAGGCGATGACCGTCAACGGGCAGGTTGTCAACATCCCGTCGTACTCGGTCAAGGCGGGAGATACGGTGGCGATGCGCGAGAAGTCGAAGACCCAACTGCGGGTTGTGGACGCGCTGAAGCTGGCGCAGTCAGTGGGTCTGTGCGATTGGGTGCAGGTCGATGCGACCAAGATGGAAGGTATCTTCAAGAAGGTTCCCGACCGTGACCAGTTTGGCGCCGAGATCAAGGAAGCGCTCATCGTCGAGTTGTACTCACGTTGAAGTGCCGGCGGTGGGCTCACTGAGCCCTCGTCGTCAGGATTCCCGCGCTCCGTTTCGCCGGGCACGGAGTGCGCAAAAGCATCGCCCGGCAGCGTCCATCAGCCTTATCGGTGTAACGAGCCGAGGGTAATGACAGGAACAGGACTCAATGCAAACCATACTTCTCAAGCCCAAGGCCATCCACGTCGAACCGCTCGGCGGCAACCGCGCCAAGGCAACGCTCGAACCGTTCGAGCGTGGCTACGGGCACACGCTCGGCAATGCGCTGCGGCGTGTGCTGCTGTCGTCGATGGTCGGTTATGCGCCAACCGAGGTCACGATAGCGGGTGTCCTTCACGAGTATTCGGCGATCGACGGCGTGCAGGAAGACGTCGTCCACATCATGCTGAATCTCAAGGGCGTGGTCTTCCGACTGCACAACCGTGACGAAGTCACGCTAGTGCTGCGCAAGGAGGGCGAGGGTGCCGTCACCGCCGGCGACATCCAGACCCCGCATGACGTCGAGATCATCAACCCGGATCACGTGATCGCGCACCTGTCGCATGGCGGCAAGCTCGACATGCAGATTAAGGTCGAAAAGGGTCGTGGCTACGTGCCCGGCAATTTGCGCCGCTTCGGTGACGAGCCTACCAAGTCGATCGGTCGCATCGTGCTCGATGCGTCGTTCTCGCCCGTGCGGCGTGTGAGCTATTCCGTTGAAAATGCCCGTGTCGAGCAACGCACCGACCTGGACAAGCTGGTGATGGAAATCGAGACCAACGGTGCCATTCCGCCGGAGGAAGCGATTCGCCAGTCGGCCAAGATTCTGGTCGACCAGCTCGTGGTGTTCGCACAGCTGCCGTCGGACATCATGGTTGACATGTTCAACCCGGAGCCGGCGCGCACGCCGAACTTCGATCCGATCCTGTTGCGCCCGGTCGACGAGCTCGAACTCACCGTTCGTTCGGCAAACTGTCTGAAGGCAGAGAACATCTACTACATCGGCGACCTCATCCAGCGCACCGAGACCGAGTTGTTGAAGACGCCGAATCTGGGTCGCAAGTCGCTCAACGAGATCAAGGAAGTGCTGGCTTCGCGCGGGCTCACGCTCGGCGCGCGGCTCGAGAATTGGCCGCCCCAAGGCCTCGACAAGCGTTGATTTTTGCCGCGAGGCAAGACAGGCAGCGTTTCAGAGCGCTGCCCGGAATTGGGTCAGCCCGATGGGCGACCCGGTGCAACTCCCGGTACCTGACACGGCCGGGGGAATTACAAACGAAAGGAACGCACCATGCGCCACCGTCACGGGCTACGCAAGCTCAACAGAACCAGTTCGCACCGTCTTGCGATGCTTCGCAACATGTGCAATTCGCTGATCCAGCACGAGGCGATCAAGACCACCGTGCCGAAGGCCAAGGAACTGCGCCGGGTCGTCGAGCCGCTGATCACGCTCGGCAAAACGCCGACGCTGGCGAACCGTCGCCTTGCCTTCGATCGCACACGCGATCGGGACGTGGTTGCCAAGCTCTTCAACGTGCTCGGCCCGCGCTTCCAGGCGCGCCCGGGTGGCTATACGCGAATCCTGAAGATGGGTTTTCGCGTGGGTGACAACGCTCCGATGGCGTTCGTCGAACTCGTCGACCGAAGTGAACCTGAGGCCGACGCAGCGGGTGACAAGACGGAATGATGTTCGTTGTCGCACAGGCAGCGAATCTAGGATATAATTGAAGGCTCAGTCGCGGGGTGGAGCAGCCTGGTAGCTCGTTGGGCTCATAACCCAAAGGTCGCAAGTTCAAATCTTGCCCCCGCAACCACGAAAACAGCAGTTAGATCAACGAGTTAGCTGCAAAGCGGAAGCCACCCACCAGGGTGGCTTTTTGCTTTGTGCCCATCCTGTGCCCGGGCTGTGCCCGCGTACATTGCACCGCTTCTGAAATCGACCGTTGGGCACCGTGCCTGGATCGACGTTCAAAGGCAGTGCGCGGCCCTATATCTTGCTCTTACCGCGAAGCCATCGGTGACTGTCGGGCCGGGCTGGGGCCCGCCAGGGCCGGCCCACACATCGATTCGTGATCCTCTAATTCTGTGTCGTCCTGCCAGCTATAGATTAAAGATCACGCTCATTGGGTTGCTCCCGACGTGCGACTGGTACGTGACCTGGCCGCGATAGACGAATGAGGCGCCTTTGCCACCTCCCAGCTTGGTATCGCGCACGAAGAGATGAATGGCGATGCCCTTCGCCGTGTGTTCGATGATTTCCTGTCCGCGCTTACTTGCTGGGGTCGTCACATTCTGGCTCTGCCAATGAAACGTGTGCTCGTCGATCCAGTGATCGTGATACCGGTGCTCCTCGGCTTTGCCTTGCTTGTTCAAGGTCACCAGAAGGACGTGTACTTTCTTGTCGTTGAGCACGACGTGGCCGACGTTCCAGCTGCCAGGATTGAACGACTCGCCGAACATGGCTGGGATGTCGGCGCGCGCAAAGGGCTGTCCAATGACAAGGTCGAGGGGGTCGACGACGGCTTTGAGACGCGCCATTGTGCGCATCTCGTCGGTCGCCTGCAGGTCCTCGTAGGCAGGGTTGTTAGCCTTCAGCGTGTAACTGCCGTCCTTGGCCTTGGTGACGACGCGCAGGAGGTATTGGTTGTCACCGCCCACCTCGTCTTGGCGTTCAATCGCCATGACCGTGCCTGTGATCGACCCGGCATTGCTGGGGCTGACTAGCTCCAGCAGCAGATAGTCGCCATCGCGGACGGGGTTCTTGCCGCCATCCATCGAATTTCCCGAGGCGCGCGCGATGAAGTGGCGCGTTGCGTCAAGCTTGCCGTAGGCTGCAGACAAGGTGCGG
>Ga0105046_10011371_pt1 | contig 13831 bp, 11 predicted proteins | sample MAT03_FD_78385 | JGI IMG/M metagenome (GOLD analysis project Ga0105046, IMG submission 78385) | Freshwater microbial communities from Lake Fryxell liftoff mats and glacier meltwater in Antarctica - MAT-03 (megahit assembly) | ecosystem: Environmental > Aquatic > Freshwater > Ice > Liftoff... | reverse complement strand
GAAATCAGCGAATCTCACGAATAAGAAAGAGTAATACAACCTCGATTCCTATTCGTGAGATTGGTCGGATTCGTGGTTGGTTTCGCTTAACAGTTGAATTTTATCCGTTGATGCCAGTGAGAGTTCCGCCTGGAATCTCCACTCGAAAGCTGCTGCCTGAGCCTAGCTGGCTTTCGATCGAGAGCCGGCCGCCCAGGCGATCGACATATTCCTTGACGATGGCTAGGCCAAGACCCGCGTGGACGCCGGTGGCGTTGCGCGACGGGTCGCCGCGATAGAAGCGCTCGAAGATCTTGTCCTGAAACTCCGCGGCGATGCCGATGCCCGTATCGCGGACGACCAGCACGATGCCGCCCGGCGACGATCGGGCCGTGATCTCCACCTCGCCGCCCGGCCGGTTGTACTCGATGGCGTTGTGCAGCAGGTTCATCACCACTTCGCGAACCTTGTCGGGGTCGGTGTTGACGGTTAACGGGTGCTCGGCATTCACCTGGAATTTGAGGCCCTGCGCCTCGGCCAACGGCTTGCCGATGGCGGCACATCCATCGACGAGTTCGTCGATCTCCACGACGCACGGTCGGATGACGTCTGCCCCGGCATCGAGCCAGGCCAACATCAACATGCGTTCCACAAGTCGACTCATCTGCCGAGCGATCTGGCGGGAATCAACGATCGTCTGCCGATACTCTTCATTGGAGCGCGGTTTTCGCAGAGCCACTTCTAGTGTGGTCGTCAACGCGGCCAGGGGGGTGCGGAGTTCGTGCGAGATGTCGGCCGACGAACGCTTTTCCCGCGCGAAAGCGGCTTGTAGGTCTTGCAGGGTTTGTTGAAAACGGAGGGCGACCGGCGACACTTCCCGCGGCAACTCGCGAGGTTCGAGCGGCAGCTTGAAGTCCTTTGCGGAAACCTGGCTGACGGCGTCCGAGAGGCGCTTCAGCGGGGAAAGGCCGACGCCGACCAGAAGCCAGCCGCCGACCACGACGATCGCGAAGGTGCCAAGGCCGATCCAGAGCAGGCGCTTCTCAACATGTCTGAGCGAGCGCTCGTGATCGGCGTCGAGTTCCGCGTGTTGCAGCTTGCGGCGCGATTCGAGTTCAAGAAGTTTGGGATCGCTGGTCGTTGAATCCCAGGCGACCTGGATGTAAAGCGTCGGCTGATAGTTCCCGCCGAAAAAGTTCGACAAAGGCGGAGGAGGCGGTGAGGGGGACGGCGGTCGACTGCCGATGCCAAACGGCGGCCGCTTGGACATACCCGACCCAGGACCGGGACCCTGACCCCGGGGATCGTAGTACCAGGGTGGACCGATGTACCGATTGGGCCGGAACGGATCGGGACGCAGCCCGGCCGCGACGCCGAGCGACGCCTTCTCCGGCTGCGGTTCCTGAGCCTGCACGAGAACTCGCGTGCGGGTCAGCGGCGCTTTGAGGCGCACACGCCGGGCCTTCACGCCCTCGTTAATTTCGATCTCGTCGAAGAACCATTGGAACTTCTCTTCCGTTTGGAACTGCGACACATCAAGCGGCAGGTTGGGGCCGGCCAGGGCTTTCGAGCGCCAGATGTTGCCCCAGTCGCTATCAACCTGGACGTAGCCGTGCGTGCTCGCTTCGGATTCGTTCAGCTTGATGTCGGTGGCGAGCAGGCCGTTCAGGCGGAATGAAAGGGGACCCGGAATACGCTCGGCCAACCAGAGCGGCACGGTGATGTGGCTGTTGGCCCCGAAGGTAAGCGCGTAGGCGCCGAAAGGGGCCGCCTCGAAATATTGCCGAAACTTGACGGGGTCGAACTGGGACTGAGCCTCGCCGGCGAGAGCGCGTGCCTGGGTCAACAACGCCTCATCGCGTTGTTCCGCGAATTGGAGGTCGACGAGTTCGCCGGCACTGCGTTGTTTTTCGCTCAAGGCATCTTGCGTGATGCGGTAAACGAGAGCCGCAACGCTGCCGAGCGCCACGACCAGGAGGGCCGTCACGTTCAAGATCAGGACTCGGCGGATGGATTTCATCAAGTCTCAGTGAGTCGCTGGGGCTGGTTCGGGCACGGCTTCGACGTCGTCCTCGCCGCGCAACATATATCCTTCCCCCCAGCGGGTCAGGATCAACGCCGTTTCGAAACCCTTATCGATCTTATTTCGCAAATATCGGATGTAGACATCGACGACATTGGACGTGCTCTCGTCATGCTCGTCGTAGAGGTGCTCCCAGATCATCGTTCGCGTGACGACCTTGCCATGATGGAAGGCCAGGAATTCGAGCAGGGCGTATTCCCGCGGGGTCATGTGGATCGACCGGCTGCCGCGTTTCACGTTCCGCGACGAGGTGTCGATCGTCAGGTCGTGGATGCGAAGCACCGGATCTTTGGTCTGATGCCGTCGGCGAATCAACGCCCGTAATCGCGCCAGCAGTTCGTCGAGTTCAAACGGCTTGGTGAGATAATCGTCCGCCCCCAGGTCAAGTCCCTTAACTTTATCTTCGAGCGACCCTTTGGCGGTGAGGATAATGATGTGGGTTTGCATCCCGGCGGAACGCCAGGCCTGCAAGAGCGTGAGCCCATCTTTCTTCGGCAACATCAGGTCGAGAATGATGACGTCGTAGTTGGTGCCGGTCGCTTTGTGGTCGGCCTCCTCGCCGTCGGCGGCAAGATCGACGGCAAAACCTTCTTCTTCGAGGCCTTGCCGGAGGGCGCGAACCAGTGGTTTATGATCTTCAACAAGGAGCAGGCGCACGGCCGAACCTCCCAGGGAGAACCGCGACTTGGTGCAGCGGCGGACGGTATTGCCGTTGTATCAGGCCGGGGATGAAAACGTTATGAGAAATGGCGAAAGGGAATTCGCTTGGTGCGGGGTTGCCTGCGCTAAACGCGACTCTATTCCGCTCTTAAGCTCGCCGTGCAAATACCTGGACTTCTTGCTGCAGTCGTTTACCCAAACGATCCCTCTCAATCTCCAGTTCGTATCGCGTCTGCAAGTTCAGCCAGAACCGTTCCGAAGTGCCGAAGTAACGAGCCAGACGCAACGCCGTATCCGCCGTGACGGCACGAGTCCCCCGGACGATTTCATTGATGCGTCGTGGAGGTACACTAACCTCTTTGGCCAAGCGGTATTGGCTTAGTTTCAGCGGCCTGAGGAATTCCTCCAATAGTATTTCGCCTGGATGGACCGGCGCTAGTTTTTGTCGTGTCATGCAGTTTCCTAGGAATAGTCGGTAATCTCAACTTCGGTGGCCTCGCCTTCGGCCCAGAGAAAGCAGAGTCTCCATTGGCTATTGATTCGAATGCTGTGCTGACCATCTCGATCACCAGACAGTTTTTCTAGTCGATTGCCAGGCGGAACAAGTAGATCTTCGATTGATTCGGCCGCGTCAAGGATCGCCCGTTTTCGCAATGCGGCACGCTAAAGCTTGCCCGCGAACTTTTTGACTCGTTCGCGGCGAAACAGCCGTTCCGTGTTCTTATCGGCGAAACTCCGGATCATCGCGCCATCATAACGCCTCGCGTTACTAGCGCCTAGCTATAAAAGTCCTACTTTCGGGGAGCAAAGTGCCCTGCGAGCGATGCATTGGCACGGATGTGAAAGAGATTTAGACGACCTTTTTAGACGTGTGCGTCAGCGGTGAACCTGAGGTCAGATCGCCGCACGTCATTTCCGGGCCAGATTCGGACGAACTCGAGTTTCTGTAGATGACGGCTTGGCCGCACCGCCTCGTTCACGCCAATAGGCGAGCCGGTCGGCGGCGGTGCGCGGGGTGGGCGAAATGGCGCGTTCCCCCGCCAGCAGCCGCAGAATGTAGTCAGAGAGCGGAAGGCCGACTTGAGCGGCCTCGAAGATCAATTCGGTTTCGAGTTCGGGCGGCAGGTCCAACTGGAGGCTCATGAGATTCCCCTTGTGCCTCCATTATACTACAGACGTCGAGTCGCAATTTACTCTTCCAACTTGAGGGGCAATTTGACCGTGAAGGTGGAACCCCGGCCGACGACGCTTTCGACGCGGATACGGCCGTGGTGTTGTTCGATGATTTGCCGGCAGACGCTGAGACCGAGACCGGTGCCGCCATGGCCATGTTCGTCGGGGATCTTGGTGGTGAAGAACGGCTCGAAGATCATGCGAAGCTGTTCGGGCGCGATGCCGACGCCGTTGTCGGCCATGCGGATCTCGACCATTTCGGAGGTCGGATTCTCGCGGACGTCGATTCGCAACCGGCCGCCGTTGGGCATGGCCTGGCGGGCGTTGATGACGAGATTCAGCAGAATCTGCTCGATCTGTCCGGCCACGACCGGTGCAATCGGTCGGCCGTTTATCCGCTTCTCAACTTGAATACGGTGCTTGCTCAGGTCCTTCTCGGCAAGCAGGAGCACTTCCTCGACAAGCTTGACGATGTCGGTCGGCTCGCGGCGGGTCGACTGGTTTCGCGCGAAGCCCAGCATGCTGCTGACAATGGTCGCCGCCCGTTGGCCGCCCTTGAGGATCTTCTCAAAGGCTTGCTTCTGGGGTGCCTCCATATTGCCGCGCATCCCCAATTTGGCGTAATTGATGATGGTCGTCAGGATGTTGTTGAACTCGTGGGCCACGCTGGACGCGAGAGCCCCGACGCTCGAAAGCCGTTGCGCTTGCAGCAATTGCAACCGCAGGGTCTCGGTCTCGGACATCGCGGCGGGGAGTAGGTCTGAACCGGTCATAAACAATCGCCTCCTGAGCCAACTCAGTCGGCATCATGCCGGCTGATCGCCGACTTGAAGGTCGGGCGACGATAAAAGGTATCGGTTGTAACGATTGATCCACTTCAAACGAAGTGTCGCGGGGGCCAGATTGTCCGATCAAGGGTTTGATTGCGGGAGGAGCGGGAAGATGTCGAAGGTGATTAAGGAACATAAAAAGCCCAGGGACGGCCGTCCCTGGGCTTTTGGGTGAAGGCATTTTACAGCAAACCGGGGATCGGTTCGCCGTTGTAGATATGGTGGGGCCGGTCGGTGGCGTCCTTCCACATGGCCGAGGAAGGGATGCCGAGGGCGTGATAAATCGTGGCGGCCATGCTCTCGGGGGTCTGCGGGTTGCTGGCCGGGTAGCCGCCATTCTTGTCCGACGAGCCGATGACCGTGCCGCCCTTGATGCCGCCGCCGGCGAAGAAGACGCTCTGCACCGCGCCCCAGTGGTCGCGGCCAGGACCGTTGAAATTCAGTTCGTTGCCGCTGAGTCGGGGTGTCCGGCCGAATTCGCTGCCCATGACGATCAGGGTGCTATCCAGCAGCCCGCTGCCCTGGAGGTCGTCGATCAAGGCACAGAGAGCTCGATCGGTTGGCGGGAAGAGTTTTTTCCCGAGACGATGGAAGATCTCGCCGTGGCTATCCCAGGTTTCGTTATTTCCCAGGTTGACCTGGATCATGTTGACCCCGGCTTCGACCAGCCGATACGCCATTAACAGCGACCAGCCGAAACTGTTCTTTCCGTAACGTTCTTGAGTCTTGGCATCGGCCTTGGTCACGTCGAAGGCACGGCGGACTTTCGGCTCGACGAGAAGCGAGATCGCCGACTCGCGCTGCTCGTCGAAATTCTGAAAGGTCGCGGACTTTTCGAGACTCGCACGTTGCTGGTCGAGTTCTTCCAACAGGCCAAGACGGCCGTTGAGACGATCGAGGTTCAAGTTGGGAGACAACGTAATGTTGGGAGCCTGGTAAACGCGCGCATCGGGGTGCGCCGGCGGCTTCTTGGTGATGTTCGGGAAGGTGTATTCGGGGTAGGCGCCGCGCCACATCGGGTCGCCATAGGGCGATGCTTCAATAAACATCGGTTCGCGCCGACGGCCCATCTGCCCGGCAAAGGCGCCGGGGATAACACCGCCTGACCAGTGCACGAGCTTTTCGGGGAGAACGATCGCGGGGGGCAGGTTGTTGCCGCGGGGGGGCAACGCATCGCCCGCGATGGCGGCAATGGCGGGCCAGTCGGAGGCAAGGGCTTCGCGGGCGCCGCGGAAACCGGGGGAATCAACGCTGCGGCCGGTCAGCATGTAATAGTGGCCGCGGGTGTGCTCGTTCGTGGGATGCGTCAGCGAGCGAACGATCGCCCAGTGCTTGCTGCGCTTCGCCAATTCCTGAAGATGCTCGCTGATGCGGATGCCCGGCGTGGCGGTGTCGGCCGGCTTGAACTCTCCGCGAATCCCGGCCGGGGCGTCGGGCTTGAGATCAAAGCTCTCGTGTTGCGACAGGCCGCCCGAGAGAAAGATGTAGATGCACGTTTTCGCCTTGGCCGACTTGGAGACGGATTCCGTCGCCGCCGCCTGGAGCGCCTGGAGATGATTCATTCCCAAACCCAACAAACCCACCGCTCCGGCCTGAACTGCCGTACGCCGCGAAATGGGTGCGTGCTGCCAACCGTGCGGAGTGTTCATCAGGACCTACTTTCAAATCGATTGGGCTGAACCGATATTCTCTCACAAAGCCGAGCGTTTGGCCATCGAAAAGCCGTCAAGCGACTAGCGGCGTCACCACGTTACCCGAGACGTCCGTCAGGCGGTAGTCGCGGCCCTGGAAGCGGTAGGTGAGGCGTTTGTGGTCGAGCCCGAAAAGATGCAAGATGGTGGCGTGCAGATCGTTCACATGTACCGGGTTTTCCGCGATGTTCCAGCCGATCTCGTCGGTTTTGCCGTAAACCTGGCCACCCTTGACGCCGCCGCCGGCCATCCAGACGGTGAAGGCAAACGGATGGTGATCGCGACCGGTCACCATCTTCGAGCCGCCCCGATTCTCGCCGAGCGGGGTTCGGCCGAACTCCGAGAGCCAGAGGACGAGCGTCGAATCGAGCAGCCCGAGCCGTTTGAGATCTTTGATCATGGCGGCAATCGGTTGATCGGCCATCAGCGTGTTGTGCTTGAGCTCGTTATCGAGATTCGAGTGATGATCCCACGAAGCGTGGTAGAGGTTGACAAAACGGACGCCGCGCTCGACCATTCTACGGGCGAGCAGGCAGTTGGTGGCGAACGACTTGAACTGCCCCTTGCCGCCACCCCGCGAAGCCGCGATGTCGGGCTCTTTGCGATCGATGCCGTACTCGTCGAGCGTGCGTTTGCTCTCCTTCGAGAGATCGATCAGTTCCGGTGCGGCCGACTGCATGCGGAAGGCCAACTCGTAGGCCGCGATGCGGCTGTTGATCTCCGGGTCGCCGATCTCGGCATGGCGGTAGCCGTTGAGGTCGCGGAGAGCATCGATCGTCGTCCCCTGCATGGCGGGCGAGAGTCCCTCGGGGTTGCCAAGATTCAGCACTGCGTCGCCCTGGCTGCGAAACAGCACGCCAGAGTAGGTCGTCGGCAGGAAGCCGGCAAAGGTGCTGGTCTGGCCGCCCGAACTGCCGCGGCCGGCGCTGAGGACGACATAACCGGGCAGGTTCTTCGACTCGCTGCCCAGCCCGTAGGTGACCCAACTGCCCATGCACGGCCGGCCGAACATTGACGAACCGCAATTCATCATCAACTGGCCGGGATGGTGGTTGAATTGATCGGTGTGCATTGAGCGGATGAGGGCGATGTCGTCGGAGCAAGTGGCGAGGTGTGGCAGAAAATCGGAAAGCTCCATGCCGCACTGGCCATGCTTGGTGAACTTGCGCGGACTTCCCAGAAGAACGGCCGTCTCCTTCTGAATGAAGGCGAAGCGGACGTTCTTGGTCATCGATTCCGGCAACGGCTTGCCATGCAGTTCGTTCAACTTCGGCTTGGGGTCGAAGAGGTCGATCTGGCTCGGCGCCCCTTCGAGATAGATGCAGATGCAGTTCTTCGCCTTCGGCGCGAAGTGCGTCGCCCGCGGCGCCAACGGATTCGCGGGGTCCGCCGCGAGCAGGCCTTGCTCTCCCAACAGGGAAGCCAAAGCCAACGTGCCGATGCCCGAGGCGCCAGTGGCAAGGAAGTTGCGACGGGATTGGAAAAATGTCGAATTCATCGGCTTAACTCGTGATTGCAAATGTGTACGCCAGAGCCTCATTGATTTTCTTCATCCACCCCTCAGATAATTTCCCAATTGGTGAACTTGAGAATCGACTCTTGTCCGATGCTTTTGCCTGGAAACAGAGGAAGACCGTTTCTATACGCAGGCCGCTTTCAGTCGATGGAACACGAACATTCCAAGGTAGATTGCTGCAAACATTCGCCCCGTTGGTTCCGGGAACAATCGTCACCACGAGCGGCAAGTCATTGATTTCATCGCATGAAACAATCAATGCCGGTCGCTTTCCGTATTGTTCTTGCCCCACCACGGGATCGAAGTCCACCAGATAGATTTCGCCGCGATTCATTCCCCTTCCCTTTCATCGACTGATTCACGATGCGGCACGCTGCTCTGTAACTTCGGGAGGACAATATAGATGCTCCAAGGGAAGATCTTCGTTTCGCAACGCCCGTTGAATGCCAGGATCGTTCGCCATTTCATCGAGCTGGCGACGGAGTTTCTCGTGATCAACGAAGTGCGCATTTCGTATTTCACCAATGATCTGGTGGGCGATATACATCCGATCGCCAGGCGTGAGCAACTTTAGCTTGGCATGAATCTCATGCACGATTTCCCAGTTTTCGACCATTTTACCACTCCCCCGTCACGGATTCATCCAGATTCAACATCGCCCGGCTGAAGGCCACCCGGGCGGCGGCCTCCACCGAGTTTACCATGTCGAGCTTCTTCTTGCCCAGCCATTTGCCGGCCGGCGCCAATGGAGTTTGATCATGAGGGCTCCTCGCGAAAACGAGCGGCCCATTGGCGAAACTCGTGAAGCCAACGGACGGATGTCCGCGTGGGGTCGGACCCGATGAACGATGAAAGCTCCGAAATCGGAATGCCCGGAAAGATGGGACTCTCGGCCGATTTAGAGTAGGCGATTTCGGGTTGAAGACGCCAGACCGTCACTTTGTCTTCTTCGAGGCGCCAGATTTCCGGCACCCCCAATGCCGCGAAGATGTCCAGGCGGTCGAGGATGCTTTGGGACACTTCGATTTCCACGAGCAGATCAGGAGGCGGGTCGCGAGTGGGATCGTAGTCGACTCGGCCGCGCATCACAGGCTCGTTCGCTATCCAATAACACTCATCAGGTTCTGCCCCATGGCGAAGATCTTCCCGTTTGAACGTCATGCTGCCGGCCGCATAGAAGTTGATTTCGCACTCGTCGAGAAGCGTTTCGACCGCACGGCTCAGGATCCGCTTGTAGAACTCGTGCTGGTTCGAAAGCGTCATAAACTCAAGCTCCCCGCGATCGTATGTCATACGCAGGTTGGGACGGTCGCGGAAGATTTCACCCAGTCGTTCATAGTCCTGCCACGAAACGTCGCTGAGGCACAGCCTTTCATGCGTGCGCAATGGCGGCCTGGACACCAAGACTCTCGCTGGGAGTGTTCGCGTTGACACTTCAATTACTCCCTCGTCACAAATTCGTCCAGATTCATCAACGCCCGGCTGAAGGCGACCCAGCCGGCTGCCTCTACCGAGTTTACCATGTCGAACTTCTTCTTGCCCAGGAGTTTCGCCGCCGTCGTCGGATCGCTCTTCGCCTGTGCCTGAAGATCGCCGAACAGCTTTAGCAACCGGTCCTTCTCGCCCGGCGACACCTGCCGCGCGAAGCAGGTACGGAACACGTGGTGGATGCGTTCCTCGACGGGTGACGTTTGCTTCGCCAGCCCGATGCCGAGTTCCTGGGCGCACTCGACGAAGGCGATGTCGTTCATCAACGTCAGCGCCTGTAACGGGGTATTTGATTTCTCGCGCTTCACCGAACAGATATTGCCGTCGGGGGAGTCAAAGGTCATCAGCATCGGGTAGGGGCTGGTGCGTTGGAACCAGATGTAGAGCCCACGCCGGTAACGCTCGGCTCCCAAGCTCTCGACCCACTTGGCGCTGCCCGCGTACGTCAGTTCCGAAATGCCTGGCGGTTGCGGCGGTCGGATGCTCGGCCCGCCGATCTTGCGCGTCAGTAACCCGCTGACGGCCAGCGAGGCATCGCGGACGATCTCGGCTTCCAGTCGCGTCCGGTTCTGCTTCGCCAGAAGGATATTGAGCGGGTCGCGCTCCAGAAGGTCGGGCCGAGCCTTCGACGATTGCCGGTACGCGGCTGACGTGACGATGAAGCGGTTCAACTCCTTCAGGCTCCATTTCTGCTTTAGAATCTGTGTCGCCAAGTAGTCGAGCAACTCCGGATGCGACGGTTTCTCGCCCTGCGTGCCGAAGTCTTCGAGCGTCGACACCAAGCCTCGGCCGAAGTACTTCTGCCACGCCCAGTTGGCCAGCACGCGCCGTGTCAGTGGGTTCTCGTCGGACACGATCCAGTTCGCGAGATCGAGCCGGTTCGGTTTGGCAGCCGCCTTGAACGTCGGCAACACCGCTGGCGTGCCGGGCGTCACTTCAACCCCTTTGCGGAGGAAATCGCCCCGGATGAGAATGTGCGTCTTGCGCTCGGCGCCAAACTGCAATGTCGGGGCTTTCGAAAGTGCCGGAGCCTGCTTGTCGTGATCCGTCACCGCCTTGGTCAATTTCGCCAGGGCGGCATCAGTCTTCGCCGCGGTCGGGTTGGCCTTCTTATAATCATCAACGGCATTCTGAAGCTCGGCCTTTTTCTTCGCGTGCACCGCCTGCTTTTCTTTGACCGTCGTTTCGTCGTTGCCCAGCGGGGCGTCGATGTCGACCTCTTTATCGCTGTTGAAGAAGGCGAAGAACTGGTAGAACTCGCGCTGGCTGAATGGGTCGTACTTGTGATCGTGGCACTGGCAGCAGTTCATGGTAACGCCGAGCCAGACCTTAGCTGTCGTGCTGACGCGATCGATGACGGCATACGTGCGGAACTCTTCCTGATCGACGCCGCCTTCCTTGTTCGTCAGCGTGTTGCGATGAAAACCCGTCGCGATCTTCTGCTGGGTGCCCGAGTCCGGCAGCAGGTCGCCCGCCAGTTGTTCCTTCGTGAAGCGGTCGAACGGCATGTCGTCGTTCAGCGAGCGAATGACCCAATCGCGAAAACGCCAGGCCCACGGTCGCCCGGTGTCCTTCTCGTAACCGTCGCTGTCGGCGTAGCGCGCCGCATCGAGCCAGTGCCGGCCCCAGCGTTCGCCGTAGTGCGGCGACGCCAGCAGCCGCTCGACGAGCTTCTCATAAGCATCGGCTGATGTATCTTGCACGAAGGCGTCCACTTCCGCTGGCGTCGGCGGTAGTCCCAACAGGTCGAAACTCAATCGGCGGATCAGCGTGACGCGATCGGCCTCGGGCGATAGTGTCACGCCTTCTTTCTCGAGCCGGGCGAGAATGAACCGATCGATGCCATTCTTCACCCACTTGCCATTCTTGACAGGCGGCAACGGCGGATTGACGATCGGTTGAAACGCCCAGTGGCTTTTAGTCTCGGACTTGTGCGAAACAAGTGTTAATCCCTTCGGCCAAACGGCCCCGGCATCGGTCCAGACCTGTAACTGGACGATCTCCTTGGCCGACAGCGACGGCCCCTCCGGCGGCATCTTGAGTTCGCTATTCTTCCCGGAGACAGCGAGGATGAGCTTGCTCTCGGCGGCCTTCCCGGGAACGATCACCTTCCCCGCATTTCCGCCTTCCAGCAACCCCTTCTCGTCAACAAGGGATAGGCCGCCCTTCCGCTTGACGCCGTCATGGCACTTCAAACAGTGCGTCTCAAAGATCGGCTGAACGTCTTTCTCGAAATCGACAGCAACCGCGGGTGCCGCAGCCAGAAAAATCGACGCACTGGCGAAGGCGAAGGAGAACTTGGCAGTCATCGGCTTACCTGATCGAGTAAGGGCGAGGCGGGGTCAAATGTGCGGCAGGGAGTACGATCTAATCTTAATATGAGGGAGGAGCGTTGGCAATGCGGAAGCGAGGGGGGCGTAGTCGAGGTTGTGAAGGATCAGCCACTCACTCTCGTCTACGCCGGGTAGTACTTCGCCTTTTGCACCTCGTCCGTCCGCGTCAGCTTGCTAACCACGATGGTCAGGATCATCGATAGTCCCAGGCCCCAGACTAGCGGGTCGAACTCAAGCAGGTAGTAGGGCGAGAATTTGTCGAACTTGCTGCCGCCTCCCATCGACCAACCTGTGATGTACAAAGCCAAGATCGTGCCGCCGCCCCCGAGCATGCCGGCGAGTATTCCCTGTTTGGTTGCGCGTCGCCAATACAAGCACGCAATCATCGGCGCCAGGAAAGAGCAACTCTGCCCCGTGCCCGTGAAGACGATGAGGTACTGCAAGTAGTCGGGCGGTTTGAGGGATGCAACCAGAACCGTGACGCCGATGAGAATCGTCACCGAATAGCTGAGGATCTTCAATGTCTTGGCCGAGACGTTAGGGTTGATCGAGCGTTGGTAGACGTCGCGAACCAGGGCCGACGAGATGACCAACATGAACGCGGCCACGGCCGACATGGCGGCCGCGAACGGCGAGGCCAGGAGCAGACCCGCGATGATCGGGTGCGGGGCCAAGCGCACGGCCATTTCGGGCATGACGCTATCGGGGATGCCGCCGTGCGACTTCAAAAACTCGGTCGGATACATGGCTCGGGAGCAGATGAAGATGATCACCAGCGACGAATAGGTGATGATGTAATACCCGCAAACAACGATCATCGCCTTGCGCAAGCTGGGCGAATCCTTGAACGACATCAGCCGCACCATGCCGCTCGGCTGGCCGGCCGAAGAGAGCGACCACATCAGAAAGAACGAGAAAGCCATCGATAACGGCAGGAAGTTGGCCGGACCCGGGCATTCGACCAGGGCGGGGTCCTGGGCGCGGAGTTTGTCGGTGGCCACATCGAGCCCGCCGACGGCGCGGACGGCCAGGATCGCTAACAGCGTAACTCCGGCAATCTTGACGAAGCCTTCAAGCACGTCGGTCCAGGTCACGGCCCAGAAGCCGCCGTAACTCGTGTAAGCGATGACGGTGAACGCGAAGATGCACAGGCCGATGAGATAACCCTGATCGACGGGCGTGTTGAGGATCGGGATAATCAGATCGTGCCGAGGCAAGCCGAGTGCCGTCTTCAGCGTCAACGCTCCCGATTTGAACTGAGCGATCATGTTGAAAACGAGGAAGCAGAAGATGAGCACGGTGGCGACCAGGCCGAGCGTCGGGCTGTTGAAGCGATCGCGAAAGACGTCCGGCACGGTGACCGAACCGGAGACGCGTGAGACCTGATTGAGCCGCTTGCCGAGCAGAGCCATCGCCGTCAACGGGACCACCATGTAGCTGGCGATCCACAACGCCATCACCCAGCCGTTGGTATAAATGAGTGACGGGAAGCCCGAAAAACTGCCGCCCGAGATGGCCGTGCCCGCGACCGAGAGGGCGAGCACCCAGGCACCCAGTTGTCGGCCGCCGACGAAGTAGTTCTTGACGAAGTTGCCCTTCTTAACCAGCCTATGCGACCAAACGCCCAGCGCGATAACACCGATGAGATAGCCGATGAACGCGATTAGGATCAAGAGGTTATCGGTCTTCATGATTGGCCCCCTTCGCTCTCGCCCTCGCTCAACCCCTCGACGCCAAGCGGATCGTCCGGCATGCCGAAGAGGCCGAAGAGAAACGTGAAGACGGTGCAACAGACGGCTGGCGCGAAGATGCCCCAGCAGACCCACATGGGCATGCCGAAGCGCGTCTGCGACAGGGCGGCGGGGACCGTCTCGGCGATGCCGTTCTGCACCAGCCAGCAATCCGCATCGTGCCGATAACCGTGCAGGTAGCAGTAGCCGACGGTCCAGACGAGTGCCAGGAACCAGACGCAAAGCACGATGCGCGCCTCGCGCAAGGCGTGCCGGTAAGTGAGGGCAGCGGGTGACATCATGGAACGAGACTCGAATCGGCGGGAGGAGGCAAAGACCGATTGTATG
>Ga0105046_10011370_pt1 | contig 13831 bp, 13 predicted proteins | sample MAT03_FD_78385 | JGI IMG/M metagenome (GOLD analysis project Ga0105046, IMG submission 78385) | Freshwater microbial communities from Lake Fryxell liftoff mats and glacier meltwater in Antarctica - MAT-03 (megahit assembly) | ecosystem: Environmental > Aquatic > Freshwater > Ice > Liftoff... | reverse complement strand
CGTTCGGGTCGACCACCAACGACGTGATCCGGCGGGCCACGTGTCCCGTGCTCGCCGTGCATCCCAAGGTGAAGGACCGCCACCGCCTCGCGGCGCTGCCGGTGACCGTGACGGTCTGACCGTTGAACACGGACACGCCATGAGCGCGATCGCCCTCACGCACATCCCGGTGTGTCGATGACCGACCTCGAGGAGGCGGCCCGACGTGAGTCGGACACCCAGATGGAGTCGATGCTCGACGAGACCGAGCGGCAGAAGTTAGGTCGCCCGCCTGGTGACCGAAGCCGGGCCCGCCGTTCCTGCCGCGCGTAGCGCTCAGGGGGCGCGACGGCACCCGGTACCGCCGCAGCTCCGACCCGATCCGTCCCCGCACGCGGCTGGCGCCGATGACGGCCACGGTGCGCGGCGCGAAGATCGAATCGAGGGGCGGTGGAGGAACGGCCCTGACGAGTGTCCGGGACCGTCAGCGGGCATCGGGGTTGGACACGCGGTCGAAGAGCGCGCTCAGCCGCGTGCGCGCCGTCGCCAGCCGCTCATCGAGCTGGTCGTAGACGAACGCATGGCCGGCCTGCGTGGCCTCGATGATCGGCACCTCGGCCTGCTGCGCCTCCGCTTCGAGTGACCTGCGCCGCGCCGGGTCCTTCACGCGGGCAATCGCGTTGCGCGCGTCCTTCAGGAGCGCGCGCGTCTCGCGCAGGCCTTCAAGGGCCAGCTTGCCGCGCGCCGGGAACTCGGGATGCGGCGCGATCTTGCCGGCGCCGTGGCACGACCCGCACTGCCCTTCGAGCGCCTTGGGCGAGAGACGCGTGCCGGCGGCTTCTCCGTGGCACGTCGTGCAGGTCGGCCCGTGCTTGTCACCCGCCCGCAGCAGCTCGTAGTGCTTGCTGCGCTGAAAGGCCACGAACGGCCCGGCGTGGCAGGTGCCGCAGGTCTTCGGCAGGTTCGTGGGGTGCACCGGACTGGCCGGGTTCGTGCGCGCCAGGATGTCCTTGTGGGCGATGAACGGCTCGAACGACTTCGGGTCGCCGCCGTGGCAGCTCTCGCACCCCACCGACTTGCGGGCATGCCCCGACATATCCCAGTCGGACAAGTGCGAGCTTGACACCGACCCGGGATTGGCGAAATGGCAATCCGCACACCGGCTCTGGCTCTGCGCGGCGGCTTGGCCGCTTCCGAGGGCGAGGGTCGCGGCAAATAGCGCGGCAGTCAGCACGAGCGAACGAAACATGGGGCTCCTCCGCAGAAAAATCGATGCACGGCTCGCGCCAAAGGCTGACGTGAGACACCGTAAACATTCGTTCGGTAATTCGCTCGGCCCACGCCGAGGGCATTTACGCTGCCGCGAAGTAGTAAGGAAGAGTCGGGTGTTTCTTCGCGGCCCGGGGGCACGGGCGCCCGGGAACGGCGGGGACGGTGCACCACGCCGTTGGCCTCCGGCTTGCAGACCATTCCACCGTTCCCGGGCGGATCGTTCCGCTCAACGAAGGATTAGTAGATGGCTCTCGATAACTTGTTCTGCGGCGCCGAGACTGGAACGAACACATGAGTGACGGATGGATCGTCCTTGGCGGGCTCGCCGCGTGGGTGGCAGTGCAGGTGTGGGTGCTGCCCCGTTTCGGCGTGCCGACCTGAGCGGTGCCTCAGCCGCGCGTGCCGCGGCCCACGCCTCCAGACGCGACGCCTCCGTCGACCACGCCGCGCTGACCAGCGGACCTGGTGCGGTGCCCGTGGTCCATGCGCCACTCGCCGGGCGCCACTCGCTACCGTTCGTCGCCCGGTTGCGCGAGCGCCCGCGCGAGCGCAGCGTCGTGGCCGTAGATGTCGTCGGCGAAGTGCACCGCGCCGTCCTCGGGCAGCACGGCGGCAGTCGTGTAGAACAGCACGACGTCGATGGGCGCGGCCAGATCGACCCGCGCCGACACGCTGGCGTGCATGGCATCCGCGATGCGACCGGCGTCCCACCCGGCCACTCCCTCGAGCACCCAGCGCGCCAGCCCCGCCGGATCCGCCACGCGGATGCAGCCATGGCTGAAGTCGCGCCGGTCGCGCGCGAAGAGCAACGGCGTCGGCGTGCCGTGCAGGTAGATGCTCTCGCGGTTGGGGAACACGAACTTGACGAGGCCGAGCGCGTTGTGCGGCCCGGGACGCTGCCGTACCCGCAGAGTACCGGCAGCGAGCGCCGCGAAGGCGCCCTGGCCCACGGCCACGGGGCGCGCGTCGTCGCCGGCACCGCCCACGACCTCCATCTGCTGGCGCGCGAGGTAGCCCGCGTCGCGCCGCATCGCTGGCAGGATCTCGCCGCGCAGGATCGACCGGGGCACGTTCCAGTACGGACGGAAGATGACGTGCTCCATCGCCTCGATGAACACCGGCGTCTCGGTGCGCACGGCCCGGCCAACGATGACGCGCGTGGAGAACGCGGGCGGCAGCGACACGTCGAGCGTGTCCCAGGCCCAGAGCCGGAACATCGGGATGTTCACCACGACGAGGCGGCGCGCGCCGAGATCGGGCAGCCACCGCAGCCGCTCCAGTGCCAGCTCGATCTGGTGCACCCGCGCCGAGGCCGGCACGCGGGCCGCCGCGATCGTGCGGGCGCCGAGCACGCCGTCGGTCGTAAGACCGTGTCGCGCCTGGAAGCGCCGCACGCCGTCCACGATGGCGCCCTCGTAGCGCTCGGCGCCGTCGGGCGGCACCTCCGCGGGCGCCAGGTCCCCGTGCGCATGCAAGTGGATGCCGAGCGCAGGGGTGCCGGCATACGGTTCTCCGGGGTGCACGGCACGGACGAAGGGTGGCACCTCCGGGTCGGTTCTGGCCGCAATCGCGCGATAGCGAGGCAACGCCTCGACCAGACGCGCGTAGAGGGCAAACGGCGGGGCCAGTGACTCCACGGCCGACACGACCCGGCGCGTAGCGACGGCCTGACGCAGTAACGCGGCGAAGTCGTGCGGCTCGGCCCATGTGTCGATCCGCAGGCCGACCGCGCGGGGATCGACGCGACCCAGGTGCAGGTGGCGCATGTAGCGCAGCACGCCGAGGCTCAGGGCCACGTCGTATGCCGCCGGTCCCTCGGCCTCTGCGGCTCTCGCCCCACCTGGCGCCGCCACCGGGCCCACGAGATAGTCAGCAGGCGCGAGGCCGTGCCGGTCCGCCGCCCGCAGCAGCGCCAGGGTCTCGCCGGCCTGCGAGGTCGGCACGGCGCCGTCGAGCCAGATCGGCACGACCAGGTCCGACCCGTACAACTCCAGCAGCGCCGTCTGCTCGGCCGCGGACGCACCGAGTGCCCGCGCTGCCGTCGCGAGCACCTGCGGTGTCGCAGCCTGCAACTCAGGTCGAGGCATCGAGGGGGCGTCGGGAGCCGCCGCCTGACCCACGACCTGGTCGCGAGGCGTCAGGGCCCGCGCCAAGGCCATCCCGGCGATGACCACGAGAGCGCACACGCCCACCCGCCAGAGTCCATGCCGGCGAGACGCGTGATGTCGGCGTCCAGTCATATGTGCACCATCACCTGAGGCGAGGCTGTGCACATTGCGTGCCCAGAGCGAGGCGCGTCCCGCCCCGTGCTCGGTGTGTCCGGCGCAATCGAGGGGTCAGGTGGCCAACGTGCCGCGTCCCGCGGCGTCTGCGTCGTAGCGAATCGACACCGGCGCCTCGAGCATCCGGCTGATCTGCCTACGTTCTTCGATGAGCGGCCACCAGTCGTAGAGCAGCACTTCGAGTGGTCGCCACATGGCCACCCATCCGCTGATGACGAGGCCCTCGCGCAGGATCTCGCGCTGCGGTCCCGACGGCAGCGACACGGTCAGCTCCGCGAGCGTCAGGAAGACGACGAGCATCACCAGGCCAATGCTCAGAAACATTCGGCCCCGCCGCACATGCTCACCGAGCCGGCGTCCAATCTGCCGGCGCGTGTGGATGAAGTGCCCGCGTACGGCTTCCACGATGACGTCAGCCACCAGACGAGGCTCCGGCTCTTCCGAGATCGTCACGACGATCTTCAGCGACTGCTTCCGCGGGATCTCCTGCGCCGCCGCCAGCAGGTACTCCACGGCATCTTGGTCGAGGTCGCGCTCGCGGAACGGCGCCGGATCACGCCCATCGAACAGCTGACGCGAGTGCCTGACTCTGAGGTCGATGCACGACCGGCCCTCCTCCACTCGATACCGAACGGGGTTGCTCATGGATCAACTCATACGGGCATCGACTCATGGTGAGGATCAAGATCGAGATGCCGGATGGGATTGTCACATGGCCACGCGCAAGGACGTCACGAAGGCTCGCGCCCGCGCGGCGCCAGCGCGAGTGGGAAATCACACGCACCCCATCAGGGTCCTGGGGATGATTCCCCAGCCCGTTCCCCTTGCTCGCGTCGATCCGACGAAACTGGCCTGAATGGCCCACTCGCCCCTCGGCATGCATTTCGCCTCTCAGTGGGACTACGGCCGGCGCGCGCCGGATGGTTCCGAAACATTTCTCTCGGTGGCCCGTCGCCGCCGAGTCTCGAGGGAGTTGACGACGGGTGAATCCACACTTCGACTCGGGCTGGCGGCGCTCGGAGCGGCCGGCCTGCTCGCGGCCCCCGCCACGGCCTACGCTCAGGTCCCCAACGCCCCCGCACAGCAGGTGACGTTTGCCACGGACGTCGCCCCGATCTTCCAGGCCAAGTGCCAGTCGTGCCATGAGCCCGGGTCGATCGCCCCGATGTCGCTCGTGACGTTCCGCGAGGCCCGGCCCTGGGCCAAGTCGATCAAGTCGCGTGTCGAGACCCGGCAGATGCCGCCCTGGCACATCGACCGCAGCGTCGGCGTGCAGAAGTTCAAGAACGACATGTCGCTCACCGACGCGCAGATCGCGACCATCGTGCGCTGGGTCGATCAGGGCGCGCCGGAAGGTAACCCGGCGGACTTCACCGCCAAGCCGGTGGCCAAGGGGCTGTACTGGCGCTGGGTGAGGATGGTCGAGATTCGTCCAGCCAACCTCGCCGGCCGCAAGGTGCTGCACCACTCGATCGCCTACCACGTCCTCAACCCCGACAACACGGCCGCGGTCAACACCGGCATCGGCGTTGGCGGCCGCGCCCTCTCGCTCTCGGGCAACGCCACTACGCCCACCGCGGCCGCACACACTCACCGTGCTCGAGGGCGGTGGATTCAACGTGCCCTACGCGGCGAAGGGCACGACGATGGTGACCTTCAGCGAACCAGGTGAGTACCAGCTCCACGTCACCGCCAACGACCTTTCGGGTCCGGGTGGTGGCTCATCGGGTTGCTGCTGGACGACCGGCCTCATCAAAGTGTCGGTGAAGCCAGCCGGCGCGCCGCCTGCGGTCGCGCGTTAGCGGACCGAACGACGGCCTGAGCCGGTGGCACGCCTGTTGCGACTGCATGTAGCGGCCATCCGTCCGGCCAGCCCCGAGGAGTGTCATGACGTCAATCCGACTAGTACCTGCGCGGTTCACCGCGCTGGGTCTCGCCGTGGCCATCGGCGTGGTCACGGCGCCCTTCATGCCCGCCCAGACGCTGCCGGCGCCGATCGCCATCGAATCGGCACGGATCACCCTGGCCGGCACGTCGAACGTCCACGATTACACCGCCTCCACGAGCAACGCCCGGATCACCCGGGTCACCGTGGCCAGCGCCGACGCCGCGTCGTGGGACGCCCTGCAGACGCCGGGTGGCCTCACCGCGTTCGACCTCGCCATCGCCGCCGGTTCGCTCACCTCGCCCCGGGACGGCGTGGACAAGAACATGCACAAGGCGTTGAAGGTGAAAGAGCACGCCGACATCACGTTCAGCCTGAAGCGGATCGAGGGCTCCCCTGGCGCGCTGACGGCCGTGGGCACGCTGCGTGTCGCTGGCGTCTCGCGCGACGTGACGCTGCCTCTGAAGACCTCGGCCCAGGGCGCGCACCTGTTGGTGACCGGCGCCCTCGACGTGCTGATGCCTGATTTCGGTATCGAACCACCCAAAGCCATGCTCGGGATGGTCAGGGCCAACCCCAAGGTCACCGTCACCTTCGAAGTCGTGCTGGCCGGCGGCACCACCTAGCCCACACCTAGCCCCAGTTCCTGGATCCCCCGATTTCACAAGGACCACGCCATCACAAGACCTACGATTCTCGCTTCGGCCCTCAGTGTCCTGGTCCTCGTTTCCGCGCCCGCCGCCGCCCAGCCGGCTCCGGCGACACCAGACCCGGCGGTGGCGACGACGAGCGCCGCCGATGACCAGACGCCAGCAGAGCCGGCCGGCACCGGCTGGTCCAAAGGCCGCCCCGTCACCATCCAGTTCCTGCGGCCCTTCGATCGCCGCGGCACCAACGTCTTTGAAACCACCAAGAAGCCGGGGGTCGAATACACCGGCTTCGCGCTTGCCTGGAGCGCGGCGTTCACCTCGCAGGTGCAGTCGCTCAGTCATGCCAACTCGGCCGAGCCGGTCGTCGTGGCCGGCGTCAACACCAACCAGCTCGCCGACATCGGTTTCGGTTTCAACAACTCGACGGCCAACCTGTATCTCAACGCGCAGCTCGCCAAGGGCATCCGCGTGGAGCTGGCCACCTACCTGTCGTCCCGCCACCACAACGAGGCGTGGGTCAAGGGCGGCTACCTGCAGATGGACGAGTCGCCGATCGACGTCAAGGCGCTCCATGCGCTGATGAAGGTCGTGACGCTGCGGGTCGGCCACATGGAGATCAACTACGGCGACGCGCACTACCGCCGCACCGACAACGGCAATGCCGTCTACAACGCCTTCGTCGGCAACTACATGATGGACGCCTTCACCACCGAGATCGGCGCCGAGGTCTACGCGCAGGGCAAGGGCCTGGTGGCCATGGCCGCGGTGACCGGCGGCGAAGTGCGCGGCACCGTGCTCAGTCCCGGCCAGCGCGGCCCGACCTACATCGGCAAGCTCGGTGTGGACCGTCAGGTGCGGCCCAAGGTGCGCGTGCGCTTGACGGGCTCGGTCTACCGCAACGCTACGTCGCTGAGCAACACGCTCTACGGCGGCGACCGCGCCGGCTCGCGCTACTACTACGTGCTCGAGAACACGGCCGCGTCGGAATCGGCCCAGTTCACCTCCGGCAACGTCAATCCCGGCTTCAGGAACGAAGTGACGGCGCTGCAGCTCAATCCGTTCGTCAAGGTCGGCGGTCTGGAGGTGTTCGGCGTCGTCGAGCGCGCCGAGGGCAAGGCCCGGACCGAAGCCACGAGACGAACGTTCACGCAACAGGCGGCCGATGTCGTCTATCGATTCGCGGGCGACGCACTGCAGGTGGGCGGCCGCTACAACCGCGTGAAGGGCCAGTTGGCCGGCATGACGACCGACATCGAAGGCCAGCGCTGGCAGTTCGGTGCCGGCTGGTTCGTCGCGCCCTCCATCCTGGTGAAGGCCGAATTCGTGAGGCAGTCCTTCGACGGCTACCCCACGACCTCCATCCGCAACGGCGGCACGTTCAAGGGCCTGATGCTCGAAGGCGTCGTTGCCTTCTAGCCGGGCCCGCCGCCTCGTCGCCGGAGCAGTGCTGGTGTGCGCGGCGCAGGCCGCGGCGCAAGAGGCGCCGCCGCAGGAGGTGCAGGTGCACCACGACCACGGCACCTACACCGTGTCGGCCCGGTTCGCCGTCGCGCAGACTCCCGCCGTCGTGCGCGCGGTGCTGTCGGACTACGAGCAGATCTCGCGCTTCATGCCTGACATCCGCAGCAGCATCATCGTGCAGCGCACGCCGCGGCTGCTGGTCGAACAGGAGGCCGTGTCGCGCTATGCTCTGTTCTCGAGAACGGTGCACATGACGCTCGAGGTCACCGAGGACGTCGACGGCATCCACTTCGTCGACCGCAGCGGGCGCAGCTTCACCACCTTCCAGGGCCAATGGCTGCTGGTGCCGCACGCCGACGGCACGACCATCACCTACGAACTCTCGGTGAATCCGGCTTTCAGCGTGCCCCAGTTCGTGCTGCGGCGGATGCTGACGCGGGATTCCCGGCTCATGATCGCCCAGCTCAAGCAGGAAATGGCTTCCCGCCCCTCCGCAGAGGCACGGCTCCCGAACGCGGCGTGAGCTGGTGCTCCACCCTTCGTTCCTGTGCAATTGGGCACACCGTGGACGCGGCTGGTCCGCTATGGTCGACGGCATGACACCCGAAACGCTCGAACGCTTCAAACAGCGACTGCTCGACGACGAACGCGACCTGGCGGGCCGGATCGCCCGTGCCGTTGCCAATGCCCGCGGCGGCAGCGAAGACCCGGGCGACACCGCCGACGACAGCGTGAACGACGAGCGGCGCCACGAACAGCTGAAGGAAGCCGACGCCAGTTCGGCGCAGCTCACGCAGGTACGGTTGGCCCTGGCCCGCGTGGACAACGGCACCTTCGGGGCGTGTCTCGTCGATGGCGCGCCCATCGAACCCAGCCGGCTCGAGGCCGTGCCGTGGGCCGCGCACTGCCTGGCCCACGCCGAGGCCCTGGAGGCACCGCTCGACATCGAGACGCCGACGCTCTGACGGCGTGGCACACTATTCCGGAAATCCTGGCCGAGATGGTGGGCACGACGCGCCTGAAGGTCAAAAACTCGCTGCTGATCGTCGTGCCGCGCGGCTGACACTGCGCGCCTCAGCTCGGGCAGCGCCCCCCATAAGTCAACGCGCAGCGCGCCGAGGACCGTGGCCCGCCGCCGACATCGTGCTCGGGGGCACCGGGCCGCACGTGGTGCCAGGCTTCCTGTGATCTCTCTGCCGCAGCCCGCCGTGCCGGCCACTTGCTCCCGCTACGATGTCAAGGGAGACCCCGGCGCATGAATCTCGAGATCGTCGTAGCGCTCGTGATCGCCGCGCTCGGCGGCGCCGTGGTCGGCCTCGAGCGGCAATGGTCGGGGCACGCCGACGGGCCGGCTGCCCGTTTCGCCGGGATCCGCACCTTCACCCTCCTCGGCTTGCTCGGGGCCATCGCCGGGCTGGCGATTGCGCGCGGCTTCGTCGCCCCGGCAAGCGTGCTGCTGGCCGGCGCGGTGGGCCTCGTCATCGCGGCATATGCCGCGGCCAGCCGCGCCGATGTCGACGGCACCACCGAGGTGGCCGCGCTGGTGGTGCTGAGCGCCGGCGCCATCGCCGGCACGGGCGAGGTCGTCATGGCCAGCGCCCTGGTGGCGGTCACCGGTGTGCTGCTGGCCGAAAAGACCCGCCTGCATACCTGGTCGGCACGCATCGACGGCGTGGATCTGCGGGCCGGCCTGCGGTTTGCGGCGATGGCGCTGGTGATCCTGCCGCTCTTGCCGAGCGGTCCGCACGGCCCGGGCATCGGCGTCAGACCGCGCGAACTCTGGGCGCTGGTGCTGTTCTTCAGCGGCTTGAGCTTCGCCGGACACATCGCCCGCAAGGCGCTCGGTGCCAACCACGGTTTGGCCCTCGCCGGCGCGATCGGCGGGCTGGTCTCCTCCACCAACGTCACGTTGACCTTCGCCCGCGCCAGCCGCGAGGACGCTGCCGCCGGTCATGCGCTCGGAGCCGGCGCGCTGGCCGCCAATGCTGTGCTGTTCCCGCGCGTCCTCGCCGCCACCGTGGTGCTCAATCCGCCCCTCGCCTGGGTGCTGGCGCCGATGCTGGTGCCGGCGTTCGCCGTCGCCGCCGCCGCCACGGCCGCGAGCCTCTGGTGGATGCGCGGTGGTACCGCGCCCACTGCTCCGACCGCGAATCCGCTCAAGGTCGGCGCCGCGTTGCAGATGGCCGTGCTCTTCCAGATCGTGTTGTACGGCGTGGATCTCGCGCAGCGGTCGTACGGTCAGGCCGGGCTGCTGGCCTCCGGCGCCGTCCTGGGATTGACCGACGTGGACGCGCTCACGGTGACGATGGCCCGCGGCGCCCACGGCGAGGCCGGGCCTGCCGTGGCGGCAGTGGCCATCATCGTCGGCGTGCTGGCCAACACGCTGCTCAAAGCCGGGCTGGCACTCACCCTGGGCTCGAGACGCTTCCGGCTCATCTGCGGCGTCGGGCTCCTCGCCATGGCGCTGGCGCTCGGCGTCACCCTGGCCGCCCGATGACCCGAGCCGACACCACCTCGGCGCGTGCGCCAGGCTCTCGACTACGGCTCGCCGACGTGAGCGTTCTCGAGATCCCCCGGCCGCCGCGAGTTGGCATCCCGGTTGCTCCCCCCATTCCATGAGGTTTCCAGTGATGACTGTCTCCCGCATCGTCTGCGCCCTCGACTTCTCGGAGCTGTCGCCGAAGGTCGAGGCCTACGCTACGGCCCTGGCGCAACGCTACGAAGCGGGGCTGACCCTGCTCCACGTCGATCCGCCGATCCCGCTGATGGCGCCTTACGGTGAGCTGCCGCTGGACATCGGGCTGTTCGACGACCAGCGCCAGCGGGCCCTCGCCGATCTCGCCGCGGCGCAGCACCGAGGCCGGGCCGCTGGTGTGCCGGTCGACACGGCGCTGCGCGGCGGCCAGCCGAGCCGTGAGATCCTCGCGCTGGCCCAGGACCAGTCGGCCGACCTCATCGTGATGGGCACGCACGGCCACGGCGGGTTCGAGCACCTGCTGCTCGGGTCGGTGGCTGAGAAGGTGCTGCGCAAGGCGCCGTGTGCGGTGATGGTGGTGCCGCCGGGGGGCACTGCCGCCGCGCACGGGACCTTCTCGCACATCCTGTGCCCCATCGACGGGTCGGCATCGTCGGCCGACGCGATCGCCTTCGCCGTGGGGCTGGCTCGCGAGTCCGATGGCTCGCTCACGCTGCTGCGCGTGGTCGAACCAATCCCGCAGGGCGGCGAGTTTGCGACGTTCGACGCCGGGCAGTACCGGGCCTTGGCCGACGCCGAGGCCGCCAAAGCGCTGCGCGAGGCAGTGCCCGCCGGACTGCGCGACTGGTGCCACGTGCACGAGCAGGTGGCCCACGGCAAGGCGAGCACCGGCATTCTGGCCACCGCCGGCGACATGCACGCCGACGTGATCGTCATGGGGGTGCGAGGCCGCGGCGCCATCGACCTGCTGGCATTCGGCTCGACCGCCAACGAGGTGGTGCGCCGCGCCACGTGCCCGGTGGTCGCCGTGCACCCGAAGGCCACGGTCGACGGACAGGCGGTGCCAGCGCTCTCCGCGATCCTCACTTAGCGGCGTGACGGGCACGGGTCGGAGTGTGTCGGCCGTCGCGAGCCCGACCGGATCGCGACCGGGGCGGGTGCGGAAGGTTCCCACATGACCGTGGCAATATTTCGCATGGCCCTCGCGCATTCGAAGCTCACCTCGCAGGCCCAGGTGTCGGTGCCGGCCGGTATTCCTCGGCAGCCGTCCATCGGTCGCTGTTCCCGCGGTCGCCCAGGCCGCGAACGGTCGCCGAGATGCAGTTGACACCAATGTGCTCTGACGCCTCGCGCGCGCCGGTCACGATATCGGCGTGCCACTACACCGATCAGTCCAATTTGCATCCCTTGCTCTTTACAGAGAGGGCGTGCGCGCTACGCGCGATGCCTGTATGGCCGATGAGAGTCTGCCGCCGTGCAGGAGAGCTATCGCGGTGAGGGCCGTGAGCGAGGTCTTCCGCAACAAGGTCGAGCACTGCCTCTCCGAGATCGCACACCGGCTGGCCACCTGTCTGGACGGGGCCGAGCGCCGCGGCGAGCTGCTCGTCCACTGCTACGAAGGCGCGGCCCTGCGCACCCGGCTGCGGCGCGATTCCGCCTCGCTCGGGCACCTCCGGGAACTCGCCGAAGATCCGCGTGATGTCGTCGATGTGCGCCGGGCTCAGCTCCTGGCGCTGACTGCCAGGGCGCCTGCGCATCTTCTGCCAGAAGCTGCTGGGGCGTCGATGAGCTGCGCAGGTCGATGGTCACGACATAGACACGCCTCCGAGTGATACAAAGGCCGTGCTGAAGGAACCTTTCGCCACACGGAGGCGTCGCTGTTGAACGACACCTCCGCAGCACAGACTGTTCTCTTTACCGACCTCTTCGATCGGCCGTTGGCCGCCACCTTCGACCAGGGATCGCCTGCGGGTATCCGGATGCGAATGAGGCCGACGGCTTAGCCGATGATCCGGCAAACAGGCTGCCGTCCGACAGAGAGAGACGGATCGTCCACGTCCGACAATGAGGATTCCGTCCCCCTGGTCCAGCGCTAACACTTACTATCGTCCTGCTCCGGCCACCCACTCCTCCAGAGCTGGCCGCGTCATCTGCCTGGCTCTCTGCAGGACAGATCATCGACGATCTAAGCCGACTGAACGATGCGTTGAGACTTGTTGCAAAGACAAGTAAAGCAGTACAGTTTTTGGTTAGAGAGGCCATATGGCGCACAGATCCTTCACGGAAGTGTTCGACGATCACCTGCGACTTAGTGAAATGGGTGACTTTGAAAATGACTTACGAAGAAATTTTTCCGTAGACATCATTGTGCTCATGGAAAACAAAATCTACCGTGGGCATGAAGAAGTGCGAGAACTTGCAAGACGACTACTTCGAGAACTTCCGAACGGAAAATATCAAAACAACATGATACTGCTTGACAGAGAACTAGGGATGCTAGAGTGGACGGCCAAGTCTGATAAAACAGAAGTGCTTGATGGCGTCGACAGTTATCTTTTCCGAGACGGGAAGATCATTGCACAAACAATCCACTACACAGTTACACACACTTCATCGCCTAGACCGACCAGTGTATTAGACGCGTCGCCAGCCAACCACGTCACCACAGAGCACGGCATGAACAACTCGTCCCTCTAGTTGGCCGCTCGAGCTTTCAGGCGGCGGTGGAAGTCCGTGGGCACGCCGCGGATCTGCACCATCGTGGACATGTCCACCGGATACTTTCATCGATTTTCCATGGCGACGTGAAGGTCGCCGACAAGGCAGCGGCTGCACCAACAGTGCCGACGCACGTTCGGGCCTGATTCCTGCGAATCCCGCCTGACGCGACATCGTTGGCGAAGACATCAACGACATCGAATACGCATGGTGCTGGTGCATGCGTTCCTGAAGAGGACGCAGGCGACGCCCCAGGCCCACTCAACCACCGGACACTGCGACCAATCGAGCGTGGCGATGTGCCGGTGGCCTTGGCCAGGCGCTCGAACACCGCCGTCGAAGGACGCACCCGTCCGCCTTCGATGCGCGCGACGTGGGACCGCGACGTCTTCATGCGCACTGCCCGCGATGCAGGTCTGTGATCTTGGTCATCAGCGCAGCCCCTGTGCCCGCCTGAGCGCCATCCTGATCTCTCGCACCGGTGCGCTGTCGTCATTGAGCGTCTCAACCGTCCACGCGTCAGACATCCAGACGATACCGGATCTGGTATCGTCGCTCCACCCCAGACCACCGGCGACGTCCCGCCCGTGCGAACTGCATCGGCGGCGCCGGCCGCCATGGCGCACGCGGGCCCAGGCCCCTGCGTGGGGTCGTGCGCGTAGCACGCCCCGCCGTCTTCGGGCGTGAACCGCGCACCGCAACATGGACGATTGTAGGCATTAGCGCGGGGCCAGGGTGACGGAATCCGCATTATCGGACGTGGACGACCCGTCTCTCCCCGTCGCACGGTTGCACGACACTCGCGCATGTACCGAGCGGTGACTGGGCCAACCGCGCCGTCGTGGTCCGAGCGTCCTTACAATGCGCCGCTGGGCCCGGCGGCGACGTGTTCGCTTTGGAACAGGCACGGCAGTCCGAGGCGGCTAGAGTCGAGTGAGAGGCCACCGGAAGGTCTCAGCACTGAGGGGCCTCATGAAGCCAAGCATTACGCTGGGCCGTCTGTTCGGCGTCGAGATCGGACTCCACTACAGCTGGTTCATCATCGCGCTCCTGATCACGCTGTCATTGGGTGGTCACTTCGGCGAGACGAATCCCGAGTGGAGCCGGG
>Ga0105046_10011369_pt1 | contig 13831 bp, 11 predicted proteins | sample MAT03_FD_78385 | JGI IMG/M metagenome (GOLD analysis project Ga0105046, IMG submission 78385) | Freshwater microbial communities from Lake Fryxell liftoff mats and glacier meltwater in Antarctica - MAT-03 (megahit assembly) | ecosystem: Environmental > Aquatic > Freshwater > Ice > Liftoff... | reverse complement strand
ATCAGCTGGACCTGGCACCAATTCTGTAACTGCTTTGCAATCATCAAATGAGGCAATTGTATTGTCACTGGTTTGAACCAAATATCCATTAAAAATGGATTTGACTTGCCAATCTGGCTTTTTTAGACTTTTAGTCTTTAATAAAATTCTATTCTTTTTGATTTTTAAAATTTCGAGTGCTTCCGTTTCAAAATCAGGAGCCATTAAAATTTCAAAAAATAACCCGTTCAAGAGAAGGGCTGTAGATTTGTCAACGATTTGATTAACTGCTATTACACCACCAAATGCCGAAACCGGATCACAAGAAAGAGCCAATTGATACGAAACCGGCAAAGACCCCGCAACTGCCACCCCGCAGGCATTGGTGTGTTTTACAATAACAGTAGCGGCCTGATCTCCTTCAAATTCCTGCAACAATTCGAAAGCCGCATCTGCATCTACCAGATTGTTGTAACTAATTTCTTTGCCGTGGATTTTTTCAAAACAGTCGCTTAGATTGCCATAAAATGCCGCCTTTTGATGTGGATTTTCGCCATAGCGCATTTCGTTTCTTGGAGCAGCACTTCCAACCCAGGCTTCAGGCAAATCCAAATTGGTTCCAGCAATTTCGCTTAGATATAGACCAATGGCGGCATCATAATTTGCCGTAATCTGAAATGCTTTGGCGGCTAGTTTCTTTCTTGTTGTAAGACTGATGAAACCTTGACTGTCCAATAGCTCTTGTGCAAGCATTTGGTAGTCTGATTGATCAGCAAGGATACAAACATCTTCAAAATTTTTGGCTGCAGCACGAATGAGAGAAACACCTCCAATATCAATTTTCTCTATCATTTCCTGCAATGTACCTCCATTTTGCAAGGTTTGCTGAAAAGGATACAAGTTGACGACCACCAAATCGATAGACGATATCTCAAACTCCTCAATTTGAGCCTGGTCTTCAGCGACTTGCCTTCGATTTAATATTCCGCCAAAAACTTTAGGGTGTAGTGTTTTCACTCTTCCACCTAACATTTCAGGAAACTGAGTCAACTCTTCAACGGGACTTACTTTGTACCCAGCTTCTTTTAGGAATTTAAGTGTGCCTCCTGTAGAAATTAAATTTACTTCAAATTTAGCCAAAGCACTTGCCAATACATCCAACCCTTCCTTGTAAAAGGTTGACAGCAAAGCTGTTTTAACTTTTATCATGCAATTCTTCTAAATAATCGGGTAAATTCATACTGCAAAGATAGGCAAACCAAAGATACTCAATCATTGAAATTGATGCATTATTGGTCCTACTTAGACTTTGCCTCTCTTTTCCTTAAAAAAATCTTTCATCAGCTGGCTAGACTCTACTTCCATAACGCCAGATACAACATTGGTTGCGGGGTGCAAAAGGTTTGGTTGATACAATGAATAGCCGCGTTTGTCATCTTTTGCGCCCCAAATTACTTCCTTAATTTGTGTCCAGTAAAGTGCTGCAGCGCACATTGGACACGGCTCCAAGCTCACATACAAAACACAGTCTTTCAAATATTTAGAATTGAAATGCGCACAGCCCGCAGTAATTGCCATAATTTCTGCATGTGCAGTTGCGTCATGCAAAAGTTCCGTTTGATTATGCGTTTTGGTAATCACTTTTCCATCACAAACCAAAACGGCACCCACAGGAACTTCCCCTTGGCTAAAAGCGAATTCAGCCATTGAAATGGCCTTTTTCATATAAAAATTATGGTCTGGAAATTCGGGCATTTTCAGTGTTTTTTTAATCCCTTCTTATAAAAACAATAAAGCCGACCCTTGGTGAAAGGTCGGCTTCAGCGTTTCATGCTTTTTGGTCGATCCAGTGTCAGGATCAGAATGCAATGATAATACTTTTCTGGCTTATTGAGTCTTTTTGATTAAATATATTTTGAAATAAATGGGGACTGAAAAATTATCTCCTTCGATTTTGGCTTTTATCAGATCATTCTTTGGCACAAAGTGTTTTCGATTCATTCGGATCGGTCGCCTTACTTTACAAAAAAGAAAGGCCTTTAAAAGCAACCATTCTTAAAAAGCACAAAATCATTTCATAAATTCCAGACTGCACTTGAAATAAATTTTGGTTCTTTTGCTCCATCAAAACAAAACCAAAACGTATTTTTAATGAAATTTCATCTCCAATTGGCTTGTCTTATAGCCTTGCCATTTGCTTTTACATTCGGGCAGACTCAAAAAGATCCTTTCTTAACAGGACTTTACAACCAATTGCACAATTCGCCCCAACAAGAAAAGTATAAAAGAATAGCACCTATGCCTATTGGATGCGTTTATCTTCAACGGGCTGGGGAAGGCGAAAAAGAAATGCGTCAACATTTCAAAACAATGAAGGAACTGGGATTTAATGCATTAAAACAGATTATGACACGACCAGGAACCACCATTGAACAGGTACAATTGATTGCTTTGGATGAAGGAATTAATCCTTTTTGGTATGGAGAGGGAGGATGGGAAGACATTAGTCCAGAACTTGTTAAAAAGCTCAAAATCAGCGAAAAACTTAGTATGTCTGAAATTCGGGCCAACACTGCAATGCAGGCCTACCAAAAAGAAGTTTTGCGTAAACGAATTCTTAAAATTCAGGAGTTCGCCAAGACGAGTTCAGATAAAAAAGGCCCCAAGGAAAGAAGTGTTGCTTTCGAACCGGAAGTGGGTCCAAGAGGATTTGATTTAAGTGAATTGGGCAAAAAACTATTTGTAGAATGGGTAAAAACCTCATACAAAACGATTGAAAAACTTAACGAAATTTGGTGTCAAAATTATGTGGGCATTCAACCTGAGAAAGATGGGCCATTTAAAAATTGGGCAGATTTTGATCTTCGATGGGAAAATCTTTCAAATAATGAATATCGACACTTGCGGGATATTCTCCGGTTTAAAGCAGATCATGGCATTGAGGGTATCAAAAAAACGATACCAAACTTTCAGGCATTTGACAAAGATGCGGCCTTCAGAGGTGGGGGTGAAATGAGCCTTTTTTATCCCCATGCCTGGTGGTGTGTGGATATGGAATCAGTTGCAAAGTGCATGGATTCAGCAGGTTGCTTTTATCCAAGCATGCACTTTGCCTGGCACTATGACGAAGTTGGCCACGAATTGACCCGACCATTTTATATGCAAGCAAGCCAGATGCAAGACTATTTTAAAGGGGGTTGGTCGGCTGCGATAGAAGCAACAGGCGGACCTCAACAATTTAGTGGAGGCAAAGGCGGAAACGGATTTACAGCCGATAGTGGAACGATGAGTCAGTTTATATTTTCTCAGCTGGCCGCAGGTTTCAAAGGCTTTGGGCTCTGGACCTGGAATGCCAGAGATGCTGGTTGGGAGGCTGGAGAATATGCCTTATTGGATAGAAATCAACAGGTTACGGACAGAGCACGAAAAGTTGGAAGGATTGGAAAAGCCATGGAAAAGTACCGTGATGAGCTTTGGGAAGCTAGAAAAGAGCCTGTTGTTGGTCTTTTGATAGATTGGGACAACGATGCAATGTGGGCCGCAATGACCAAAGCGGGTCGTGATAGCTTTAAGATGGAACCAGTGAAAGGAAGAATTGGCGCTGCAAGGGCTTTGATGAATGCAAATGTGCCCTTTGAGTTTGTGAGTAAAACCGATCTTTTGCGTGGTTTGGCTCCACGGTATAAAGTGATTATGGTTCCTGCTTTTGTTTCACTTGATAAAAAATTGCTGCCCGTTTTTAGCGAATATGTGAAACAAGGGGGTCGCCTGGTAATGGATTTGCCGGGGGCATATTATGATGAGCAGGCGGTGCTGGTACCAACCGCCAAAGGAAGCCCATTTGAACAACTTTTTGGCGCCTCTTTGTCTGATTATCAATATTCTGGCGTAAACAGACTTTGGATTTTGGATGGTCAAAAACTTAAAGGCTTTACAGCAGATTTTATAGCTACCACTGCTGAAACTAAGGCCAAATATGACAACGGCAATGCCGCCATTCTGGAAAACAAAGTTGGAAAAGGCAAAGCTGTTTTGCTGGGATATGAGGCCGCCATAGCTTGCTTTAAACCAGGAAATGCCAACTGGGAAAAATCGTTTCTCAAATATGTGCTGGGCGAAAATGCTTCTCCCTATTCTTGCTCTAATGCATTGGTTTACAGACTGGGCAGCAATTCGGCAGACCACTATTTTGTGATCAACGATGGCGAAAAAATTCAAACCAAAATTGATTTTAAAAACTACAGTTATAAAAAACTAAGCGATGCTGTAACGGGGGAAAATATCCCTTTAAATTCTGCCTTTACTGTCAATTCGAATGATGGCAGATGGATAAGGGCTGAGAAATAAGGAGTTCAATTTGGAGATGCGATGGGCAAATTTGGCCATGCGATGGTCCAATCTACGCTTGCGATGTGATATTTTATAAATGCGAAGTCCCATTGCAGAGATGCAATGGCCGGGTTTTAAGTTGCAATAAAAGAATTTGGGAAGCCACAAATCAATCTACTCATGCGATGCTCTAATTTGCCTTTGCAAAGCCTCAATTTGACGATTGAAATTGAGAATTTGAGTAAACTATGGTAATTGAAATCAATTAATTTACTTATTATCAAGCAGTTGTCCTGGATGCCCTTTGAGGTTTCTGGAAGTGGTTTTCTAAAATTATCCCCACAACTGCGCTACCGGGTATTCTTTCAATAGTTTATCGCAAGTAAGAATAACGAGGTTTTCAGCAATTGATTGTGCCACGATAATTCGATCAAACGGGTCTCTGTTTACAAATTCCTAGCTTAATAATTTGCTGAGATGTTCCTGATTTATGGCAATAATTTCTATCTGATTCCGGTTCGCAAACTGATATAGCTCCTCGATGCTCAAATCCAGTTCTAGCTTACCCAATTGAAATTTTATGGTGATTTCCCAAAGGCTGGCTACACTGAGAAAACATGGTTGTTTGATGTCTGAGATTAACTTTCGGATAGATTTGGGCAATTGATTGCTTCCCGCAACAAACGACGAAATGTATGGGTATCTAAAAGGTAGGCCATTACATATATGCCTTAAAGTCATCCAAAGGCGCATCAAAATCAGCCGCCAATTTGATCTTACCCTTAGCAAATCCGAACTCTCTGGCACTTAAATCTGGCTCCTTTTGTTTTTTGGATTTCAAAAATGCCACAAAGTCTGCAAGCTCTTGTTGCAGGTGCATGGGAAGAGAGTTGATGTCAACTTGCAGGCTAGTGGATGTCATGATTCAAAGTTGGACGGATGAATCTTAAAAACCAAATGAAAAGATTAGGTAAACAATGAACCTTAGACTTTCTCAATTTACTTTCTTTTTTTAAAAACTTTTTTGGCAAATTAGAAAAGATACAAAATCTTGCGTGCTCAAAATCCTCTCTAAACAAATCAATTTTCGCTATGTTTTTAAACAACCGGCAAACTGTTCGCCAGGCACGACACAAAAAAGTAAGCAATCTGCTATCCACAAATCAAACGCTGACAGATGCCTATGCACCTCTAAAAAACACCAGTAAAACCTATAAAAAGCTGATAGAAACAGTGGATCCTGATGCTACTGTAAAGGGACAAAGCACCACAGGCATAACCGAAACACGCAAAACAGGTAAGGGGGAATTTGCCCGACAATACGAGCTGATCTGCTCAGCAGGCTTTCTTTTTTGCTCGGATGAGGCGAATAACTTCACAGAATTGCTTCCTGAATTTGACTTCACAGAGGCTAAGATCAGGGTGATTCCTCAAAACGAAACAATGCCTTTTGCTCAAAAGGTAAACGGAAAAGTGACCAAACTAATTGCCCTGCCAGCCTTTGCCGACTACGGCGTGAAACAAGCCGACCTGGACAAAGGGCTGGAACGGGGGAAAATATCCCTTTAAATTCTGCCTTTACTGTCAATTCGAATGATGGCAGATGGATCAGGGCTGAGAAGTAGCAGATTGGGATGGTTGATTAACTTCTGCTACAAATAGAAAACCATTTCTACCTTTTGGCCTTGCGCATCAAATTTGAGCACATCAGAAAGATGTTTCATCAGGAATATGCCTCTGCCATTTGGTTTTAGGATATTTTCGTTGCTGGTTGGGTCTGGCAAGGTGTTGAAATCGAAGCCCTTGCCTTCATCCTCAATGATAAAGCTAATTTCGCTCGGTCCGGAATTGCAGGTTAGTCGGACCGTCTTTTCTTTATCATTCTCATTCCCATGCTGAATGGCGTTGTTCACTGCCTCGGTGATGGCCACAAGGATGTTTCCATACAGATCGTCAGAGATGTTGTATTCATCCCTGCTGTTGTCGATAAAGCTCTCGACAATTTTTATGTTGTCCACTATGGACGGGAACTCAATTGTTACCGGATTCATAGACCGTTTTCTTGGATCGATTCAAAATATTTATCGAAAGCTTCCTGATACATTTCTGTCAGTTTCGGGGTTCCTTGCTGCAGCTGTTCCTTTTGAGACTGGCTTTTGCGAAGCAACTCCTTGATTTCAGCTGGCAATGTAATTCTTTCTTGCGGATTTGGTTTTTCTGCTTCCCTTCTTTCATCTTTTTCTCGCTCCATCAATGCTTTTTCACTCTCTAACAAACGTGTTAGGATTTGTTGTTGACGCATGATGGTTTCAGGCGTTAGCTTTTTGTTGAGCAATTCCCTTTCCGTTTTCTCCATTTGAGCTTTCACATCTCCAAGTCCGCCCGATTTGTCTTTTCCCCTTTGAAGAGATTTCTCAAGTTCTCCCAATGCCCTTCGCAAAGCCGCCTGTTTTTGAGCCATTTGCGCCAGTTCTTTGCTCATTTGGCTGCCGGGCGTTTTGCCATTTTTCATTTTTGAAATCTGGTCATTCAGTTGCTTTTGCATTTGGCCCATGCTGCCAGGTTTTGGCTTTCCTTTTCCTGGTTTCTTGCATGCCTTTCCACCTGGCTTTTGTTGCTGCTGTTGTTGTTGCATTTGTTGCAATGCATCTTTCAGCATCACAGTCAGGTTGTTGATATTGGTCATGGCCATTTGGCCTTTGGCAGAAGCAATGTCCGGCCGCCGTGCTTTTACAAAATCAACAGCTTCATCTATCGCTGAACCCATTGCAAAAAGCTCTTTCATCACAAAGCTTTGAATTTCTGGTGCTCTTTTGGCCAAAGTCTTCAAACTGTCTTTTATAATTTCTGAGTCATCTCTAATTTTGATTTGCTTTTGGGTAAGCGCCAGATATTTAGGATCCAATTGATTTACTTTTGAAACTTCTTTATACACTTCTTCCTGGTCGAAGGAAAGGTGTAAAAGATTTTCAATGATGTAGCGCAGGTCGCCAATGTCCTCTTTATCTGAACTTCCGCCTTCCATTTCCATTTGGCTCTCCTTCATCTTTTGAGCCATTTTCTTCATTTTCTGCGCAGCACTTTTTTGAGGTTTTCCCGCCTTTTTCATTTTGCCCTCTTTCATCTCCTTGCCGCTTTGCTTTTGGTCTTCTTCTACTCCCTTTTGATCTTCTTCACCTGTTTCAATTTTATTCTTTTCGTCCAGACTTTTGTTGATTTCCTGCATCTGCTTCACATCATCCTGGATCTCTTTGAACTTATCGTTCATATCATTTTGCTTTTCCTGGGCATCCTTTTTCTCTGCATCACTTTGCTTGTCGCCCTCTTGTTCATTTTTTTCTCCTTCCTTGTTTTGCTCTTCTGCGAGTTTGTCCAAATCCTTAATGGCTTTGTCTAATTTCTCCTCAACCTTCAGCTGCTTAAGCATTTCCATTGCCCGATCCAATTCATTTTGGATAAACTCATTTTTATCCTGCATTTTTTCAAACGCATCCTGAAGCTGGTCCTTGTTTTGGTTTTGTTGCTCCATCAACCGCTCCAGTTCTTTGAGCAATTCTTTGGTCTTTGGATCCAGAATCTCTTCAAGCATTTTATTGATTTGCTCCTGCTTATCAAGCATTTCCTGCGATTGGAGTTTGTTTTCTTCCTTGTTTTGAAGTGATTTTTCAGCTTCTTTCTTCAGTTCTTCTATTTGCTTAAAAAGATCCTTTTGCTTCTCCACATAATTTTGCAGTTCTTTTTTATCCTGCCAGTTCAACTCCTTTTTGCCTTTCAGATCTTCCATCATTTTTTTGGAATTTTTCTCCAGGCTTTCGGTCTTTTTTACAAGCTCTTCCAGATTTTCCTCATTCTTTTTGTCCAGTCTATCCACCGATTCTGCTACAACATTTTTAGAGGCATCTTTCACATCAAAAATTTGCGAACTGGTTGCTTTTGGTCCAAGCACTCCATCGTTATCCCAAACCTTAAAGCTCAAAATAACAGCTTGTTGTGAGATAATGCTCGCTACTTTTCCTTGAGGAATGTAGGCGAAGTCCTGATTTTTTTCTGATCTGGAAACTGAAACAGGCACCTCGGCCAATACTTTTTTCGTTTTTGGATCCTGAACTATGGCAGCCAGGCGGGAAAAACCATAATCATCTGCAATTCGACCAACAAAGTATTGTTTGGAAAAAGAAATGGAATCCATAATGGCACTGGCCTGAATTCTAGGAAACTGATCCTCAATCACTTCAATTTGATAATTCAGTTTCTGATCGGGTTGATTCAGCGCATTTTTTGAGTTGATCTGATAATTAGACGAGGCTAAAATCTTTTTAGAATACTTGTAAGTGCCCTCTGCCTTCACTTGAAAAGGAGCCAATGGATCGGTTCCAAAACCAATTTTGAGGTCTGAAAGGTTTTCAGTTTCCAGATTCCATTCAATCAAACTTCCTTTTGCGATTTGAAGATTTCCCTCATTTTCAAGTTTTTCTGAGCTTCTTTTGGTGTAGGCTGGAGGTGTAATTCTGATAGAAAGTTGCTGAATCTGTCCGGGTGCAAGCACTTCAACTTCGGTTTCGGGAGAAGATATGTTGCCAGAAAATACGGAAACCGAATGCTTTCCAACATCCAGGTTTTCAATGATTTGAGAAAATTGGGCTGACTTTCCTTTTGTCATCTTCAGCGTTCGGGTTCCAACTTTTACAAACAATTGATCTGGCAAAGCAGGGCCCGAAACGGAAGATTTAACTTCAAGTGTTTGCGTGGCCAGTATTCTGAAAGGAATTTGCCCAACTTCAATTTCGAAAGGCGCTGGTGGATGATATTCCTGATTGACATGAACCAACCGATTGCTGCCTTCTTTTATGAAGTCAAAAAATACCAAAACCAAAACCAAACCCGTGGCAGCCAGCGGAATGAACTTTGTCAAAACCGACCTTGGAATGTTAACTGAAATCTGAGCAGGAATATTGAACCTGGAAATAACATCCTGCTTCTGACTTAAGCTATACGAAACCAGTGAGCTAGAACCTCCTTTCAGGCTCAGTCCCAAAAGTTGGAGGTAATTGAGCAACTTGTCGTCCAGATTTTTTACCCGACCAGTAACAGTTTGAGAAAGTGTTTGATATTGATCTATCGTCTTGGTGTTCTGAAGATTCCACCAAGGGCGGGCCACCCAGTACCACAAAGCCGCTATCATGATTCCTGAATAACTGAGCAAAAAGCCCAGTTTCAAACCAGGGCTGAGGTAAAGGAAATATTCTAGCAAAGCCAGGATTGGGAAAAACAAAATGGTGGCAGAAAGAATGCCGGCACCAAGTTGGAGGGCAACTTGCAAAATCCGCTTTTGCTCAAAGCGATTGATGTCCGTCAGAATTTTGTTTTTTTCCATGTCAATTGCCTTGACTTAAACCGCCTCAGGAAAAAGATTAATTGCTTCCACGCCTTTAATTTCGGGAAAGGCCTGCTTGATGGCATTCTCAACACCTGCTTTTAAGGTCATGCTGCTCATTCGGCAATCTCCGCAGGAACCAAGCATTTCAACCTTAACTATATGGTCTTCAGTAATTTCTAGTACTTTAATATTGCCTCCATCTGCCAACAAATAGGGTCGGATAGAGTCTATGGCTTTTTCTATACTTTCAATAGATATCATTTTCAGATTTGGTTGAGTGGGGCGAATTTAGCGAATATTTGTTCAAATCTTTGCTATCCAAGATTATAGGTTCATCAGGTTTTGCAGCTCTGTGATAGAAATATCCGATTGTTCAGATTTGTCATAAATCGAAACCAGGAAAACAGTTCGTCAAGCACTTTCACATAAGTTATTACTCTGCCTCCTCCTCTTTTACCTCTTCCTTTCGAGGCCATTGCAAGCCTGATTTTATAAAAGCCATGACCAATTGGCGTTCCAATAATTGGATTAGATTCCAAATTGTCAATCAAACTTTCTATTTCTATAGGAATCGAAGGAAATTTTTTCTTTAGACGTTTAAGTTCCTTTTCAAAATTGTCGATTGTGTCAATCTTGAAACTCATAGTTCTTTCAAAAATTCTCTAGCAGGCCGGCTTTCCATTTTTCCGTCTTCTATCATACGCATCTCCTTGATTCCCTGTTTGATATTGGCGATTACCTCCTCATCGGTATCTTCGTCCAGTTCTGTTTCCTTAATTTTAACAAATGAAAAGTTTGAAATCAGGTCTTTAAAGAACTGAAGTTTTTTGTCATTTATTTGAAGAGTGACTATTGCCATGATTTTTGAAAAGCATGAATCAAAAGTAAAAAAAGAAAGTTAGAAGAACGATACTTTTTAGAAATCGGATGTTTCAAAAATCTAATGTTACACCAGCTCAGTTTCCAAAAGTGCATTCTTGATGGCAACCTGTTGAGCCACATTACTTGCCAAAGAAGAAAAAGCTTTTGAAACTACTTCATCTTCATGCATTACAATTGGTACTCCCCCATCTCCGGCCTCTCTAACCGACTGAACCAAAGGAATTTCACCCAAAAATGGAAGTGCATATTTTTCTGCCATTTTCTTTCCGCCATCCTTTCCAAAAATGTAATACCGATTGTCTGGAAGCTCTGGTGGTGAAAAGTATGCCATGTTTTCCACAATGCCCAAAATAGGCACTTTTATAGGCGTTTGCCCAAACATAGAAATGGCCTTTGCCGCATCTGCAAGGGCAACTTTTTGCGGTGTAGTCACAATCACGGCCCCCGTAAGCGGCACAGTTTGCACCAACGTTAAGTGAATATCACTAGTTCCAGGAGGCAAGTCAATGAGCAAATAATCAAGATCTCCCCACTGGCAATCCATAATAAATTGCTTGAGGGCAGAGCTCATCATAGGTCCACGCCAAACCACAGCGGTGTCTCCCTGGGCCAAAAATCCGATAGACAAAAGCTTGATGCCAAACTTTTCAACCGGAACAAGATAATTCTTGCCATCTACCACGGCAAATTTTGGTTGCTGATCCTCAACACCAAACATAGTTGGAATGCTGGGGCCAGAAATATCGGCGTCGATCAAACCAACTTTTGCTCCATTTCTAGCCAGAGCAAGAGCCAGATTGCTGGTCACGGTAGATTTCCCAACACCCCCCTTTCCAGAAGCAATGGCAATGATATTTTTCACACCGGGCAGAACAGGACCACTATTTCTCTGGCTTGTCACTTCAGCGTCCATTGCAATATATACCTCAATATCAGTTCCCAAATCTGCATGAAGGGCTGTCATGCACCTTTCTTTGATCAATTCCTTAAGTGGGCATGCGGGTGTGGTTAACTGAACTGTAAATCTGATTTTATTTCCATCTACCTCAAGTTTTCGAATCATGCCCAGCGTCACCAGGTCCTTTTTCAAATCGGGCTCCTCTACCTTCGATAAAGCCTGTAGAACCAATTCATTGTTTATGTTTTTCATACTTGTATTTTCCTTCTATCCAAAACAATACCACATTGGCCTTTAAATACTTTTGGCAGAGTTTTAAGGGGCTAAATTAATTCAGGTGTTTCAAATGTGATCAATTTTGTTAAAATGATTGGTCTAATATCTCAAATATGTTCTTTGTATATTCACCAAAAAAAACAAAACCGACGATCAATAATTAATTACCTGTTCTTTTTCCACAAATTGCAGCCATGAAAAATATCTTTCAAATTCCACTTCTAACGTTACTGGTTTTCGTTTTTTCTTTAGACCGCAGCTATGCCCAAGCTGGAATTGATTCATTAAAGATAATGAACTACAATTTAACCAATTATGGCAATAATTTCGGAGGATGTACTTCTGCAAACAATGGGCTTACCCTCAAAAATCCGGAATTCAAAACCATTGTTAAATATGTGAATCCTGATATTCTGGGTGCTTGTGAGGTAAATGTAAATCCCGCAATTGCCAATAATTTTTTAGCCAATGTGCTTAACACAGATGGCGTTACGTATTATAAAAAGTCAAATTTTCAGGCTGAAGGATTTAGCGACATTACTTCAGTTTTGTATTTCAATAGCAATAAACTGACTTTGGCCGGGCAATCTTTTGTAAACACCAGCCCAAGATATGTTCACCATTATCGATTGTATGTCAATGCGGAATCCTTGGCACTTGGCGATACCATTTGGATCAACATTTTAGCTACACACTTAAAAGCTGGAGCTGGAACATCTGACCAAACAGAAAGAGCAAATGCGGCAAAATCTGTCAGAACTTATCTCAATAATTTTCCAAAAACGGAAAATTGCCTCATCATGGGCGATTTTAATGTTTATAGAAATACAGAAGCGGCCTACCAAAATCTGACAGAAACCGGAACCAGACCAACCTATCAATTTCTAGATCCGATTAACAGGGTTGGCTCCTGGGGATCAAATTCATCTTATGCAGATGTCCATACGCAATGTCCGATTCGATCTGGAAATAGTTGCTTTAGTGGCGGCGGCCTTGACGACAGATTTGATTTCATTTTGATGAATCGCCACATGCTAAATGATTCAGCTGGATTGAAGTACAAACCAGGAACATATAAAGCCATTGGAAATGACGGACGGCACTTTGACAGGGCCATCAATGAATCTCCGACAAACAATTCTGTTCCTGCCAATGTTCTACTTTCTCTTACAAAAGCATCAGATCACCTTCCGGTTGTGGCAACATTGCAGGTTGCTGGAACTATAATTACATCGGCTAAAGCGCAAGTTTATGCACATTCCATCCTATCATTTTTTGATGGAAATGATTTAAAATTCACTGGTCTTGATGGGAATAATTTAGAGAAAATTTTGGTTTTCAATATGAATGGACAACAAGTATTTTCTGGAAAGTCAATTGGAAACAACGAGGTTTCTACGGCTTCGCTTTCTAGATTAAATGCTGGAATCTATAACATAAAGATTATCTATAAAGATGGAAAGGTGTTGTTTTCGAGAGTTTCTAAAAGGGCTGAATAGCGAGTCAGAGAAGGATGTTTTTTGCATAAACGAATCGAAAATGATTTTATTAATCCTTTTCGATTCGAAATAGAATTCTTTTCATTTCTGAAATTATGGAACAAAATCCATTACGATTCCAGCATAAAAGGATATCCAAATATTGTGGGCGGATCCCAGGTTTCCTTAATGGCTCTAGGCGATACCCATCTAAATAAATTCAGAACCGAACCTGCTTTGTCATTTGTTCCAGAGGCTCTTGCGCCGCCAAATGGTTGTTGCCCAACCACAGCACCAGTAGGTTTGTCGTTGATGTAAAAATTGCCAGCCGAATTGGATAAGTATTTGGTAGCCAAGTCAATCGCATAACGATTTTGAGCCCAAACTGCGCCTGTTAGAGCGTATGGTGATGTTCCATCTACAAGCTCCAAGGCCCTTTCAAAATCAGAATCTTCGTACAAGTAAATTGTAATCACGGGACCAAAAAGCTCTTCTTGCATTGTTGCATATAAAGGATCCTGAGTCAATATAATTGTTGGTTCTACAAAATATCCAATTGAATCATCACAGTTTCCTCCTGCCCAAATTTCAGCAACCAGACTTGTTTTAACT
>Ga0105046_10011368_pt1 | contig 13833 bp, 17 predicted proteins | sample MAT03_FD_78385 | JGI IMG/M metagenome (GOLD analysis project Ga0105046, IMG submission 78385) | Freshwater microbial communities from Lake Fryxell liftoff mats and glacier meltwater in Antarctica - MAT-03 (megahit assembly) | ecosystem: Environmental > Aquatic > Freshwater > Ice > Liftoff... | reverse complement strand
GCTCTCCCGGCTTTGCGCTGATAAGACAACCTTATATCAAACTATCACTGGGTTTCAGCCGTCGATCGGGCGGCATTTTGTAGCCTTTCATACGATTTCAACCACAGATCCGGAAGAGCCGATCTAAATTCAATCGCTGAGGGTCAATTCCCCGCTCCTTGGAGCGCAAGGATGGATTTGGCGGAAGTGCGACCCGAAGGGAAAATTCCGTAATGCCCTGTCTGCTTGCAGCGGGGATAGGAATTTTAGCGCTCCGCATCTTTACTTTACAATCCCAAGCTTGAAAGCATGCATGTGAGCGAAGCTTATTTAAGAATAAGTAGCGAGATCATGCCCTGACCATACCCGAAAGGGTGAATTTGTGTACGCTGAAAGAATAAAAAATTATTCGACTTTAGAGCTAGAAATACAGCTCGTTGATAGAAAACTTCTCACAAGTAGACATCAGAAATTCCCAGCTGAGAGCTGCTTTATAAAGCAAACCTTAAGCAGCCAAATTGCTTGATCATCAGACGAATCAAAGACCCATACATCATCGCTCCACAATCATCCATCGCTTGGCAACCGCCTGACCTTTTGGGAGATTCGTTCAATGCTTTCACCCGCACTGCATCCCAACCTACTTCACTGCTTTGACAAAGTTCTTGCAGAATATCCCTGGTCTACCCCAGTGCACTTTTAATTGGACAACTCCTACTTTGCTTCATCAAGCACCACGATCTCCCCTAATTGTTCTGCAGCATTGGCTTCGCTCACGAGTACTCCAAGCAGGGGTTTGAGTAGTAACGGAACAGAAAGTCACGTTAAGGGGTGTACCAGTTGAACCTGCTGAAAACCAGGAGCCTGAAACCCCTGCTATCTCGTTCCAGATTTCTGTACCAAATAGCCTATAGACTAATTGGTACGTCTCATTGAGACTGAGAAGTGCCTTTTGAAACGATTACTCAGTCGGCATTTCAGCCTTAGCGTAGGTTTCTGTTCCATTACTACTCAAACCCCAAGCAAGCATCCTTGCGAATTGACGATGGGCGCTTATGCCCTTTAACTTTCTTATTACCATCGAATCTGTAGACCGCCCCTCTCTATCGTCATCCTCAAACCCATTAACTTTTGAGCAGAAGTTAATGGGTTTTACGAAGGGTTGAAAGTATTGCTGAGAAGGGGTTTGGGTAGGATGAGGTGCGACAGGGGTTTGGAGCGGCGATGTTCTACTCATTAAGTCATGGGGTTAGAGTGGGGGAAAGTTAATCACTGAAAAAGGCGATCGCCATGCCGTTTCCTAAGGGTCAGAATCCCAACCATCCGGCAGCCGGATCCACGATCAAGGTGGAACCGATCCGGGATAAGAAGGCGATCCACCGCATCAAGAAAATTCTGGCCGATCGACCCCGTGATTTGTGCCTGTTCACGCTGGGGATTAACACCGCCTATCGTGCCAACGAGTTGCTGTCACTCAAGGTCGGACAGGTGAAAGCGTTGCAAGTGGGGGATGTGCTGGACCTGAAGCAACGCAAGACGCACAAGTACCGTCCGGTGACCTTGAACCCAACGGCGATCGCGTCCATCCAAGCCTGGTTAGCAGCGGGTGCTTTGCAGCCAGAGGACTATCTGTTCACGGGGCAACGGGGTTGCTTGACGGTAGAGACGATGAGTACACGGGTGAAGACCTGGTGCCAGGATGTGGGTTTGAAGGGCAACTATGGTAGCCATACGCTGCGGAAGGCGTGGGGCTACTGGCAACGTCTGGAGCGGGGCACGGCGATTCCCCTGCTGATGGAAGCCTTTGGGCATGCGACGCAGCAGCAAACGCTGGCATATTTAGGGATTCAGTCCAATGAGATTGCGGCGATCTATGAGTTGGAGCTGTAAAGGCTTTTGACTTTACTGGAAATGACCGTTGAGCTGATGACGGCAGCGACGGGTATGGCAATGATGCGTGTGATTCTGGATCATAGTCGGTCGGAGCTGCTTGTTTAGCCAAGCCTGTCAGCAGGCAACTCCTGACAGGCTTAATAGATGCTTTGGCTCTTCCGGATCTGTGGTTGAAATCGTATGAAAGGCTACAAAATGCCACCCGATCGACGGCTGAAACCCAGTGATAGTTTGATATAAGGTTGTCTTATCAGCGCAAAGCCGGGAGAGCCGATGCTTTTGTAACTTTTGCTACTTATCAATCCTGGCAGAAGCAGTGTAATGCGGGGGTATCAAGGGTTGTGTAGAGTTGATATGTACTTAACTCCCAGAGAAATGGAGCGGTTAACGATTTTTACGGCAGCAGAAATTGCTCGTCGTCGGAAGAAAAAGGGTCTCAAGCTGAATGTGCCAGAAGCGATTGCCTACATTACGGATGCCATGATTGAAGGTGCACGCGAAGACAAAAGCGTGGCACAGCTGATGTCTGAAGGGGCAACGTTGCTGACGATCGAGGATGTGCTGCCGGGTGTCACCGAACTGATTCCGCTGATTCAGGTGGAAGCGCATTTTGCAGACGGCACTAAGCTGATCAGCATTCATAATCCCATTCGTAGCGCTGGAGTTTGACGTGATGACCCATGACTCAGACTCCTTTCCGGGCAAAGTGTTGTGTGCACCTGGAACTCTGCAACTTAACGCTGGGCGAGCAACCAAAACGTTAATAGTCGCCAATCTGGGCGATCGTCCCATTCAGGTCGGTTCCCATTACCACTTTTTTGAAGTAAACCGCGCCTTGCAGGTCGATCGTGCGGAAGCCTATGGGTTTCGGCTGGATATTCCCGCAGGTACAGCAGTACGGTTTGAACCGGGTGACACCAAAACGGTGGCTCTTGTAGCGATCGGCGGTACACGCCAAATACAGGGACTCAATAGTCTGGTGAATCAGGCGTTAGATGCGCCCGGGGCGAAAGCAGAGGCATTGGAGCGCGTACGATCTCTGGGGTACAGCACACGTTCTGCGGCGAACGAGTCAGTGGAGGACAGTCATGGAAATTAGTCGGGAGCGCTACGCCGAGCTGTTTGGTCCCACTACGGGCGATCGTATACGGTTAGGCGACACGTCGTTAATCGCTGAAGTTGAACGAGACACGACGGTTTACGGTGACGAATGCGTCTTTGGTGGTGGCAAAACGCTACGTGACGGTTTGGGGTTGGCTCCCGGCGTGACGGCAGCCGATGGTGCGTTGGATCTGGTGATTACCAATGTCGTGCTGATGGACCCGGTGCAGGGCATTGTCAAAACGGATATTGGCATCAAGAATGGTCGGATTGTCGGCATTGGTAAAGCAGGCAATCCGGGGGTAATGGAAGGCGTACAGCCAAATCTGGTCATTAGCGCCAATACGGATGTGCGATCGGCAGAAGGCTTGATTGCGACTCCGGGCGGCATTGATTGCCACGTTCACTTTGACAGCGCTGGACTCTGCGCCGAAGCGCTCTCCAGCGGACTCACCACGATGATTGGTGGTGGCTTGGGTCCCGTAACGGTAGGCATCTGTTCGGGTGGGGCATACAATATGGGGTTGATGCTGCAAGCCTCCGAAGGCTTTGCCATGAACTTTGGGTTTCTCGGCAAAGGGAGTTCCAGCCTTCCTGCCAGTTTGGTGGAACAGGTGGAAGGGGGCGCGATCGGTCTCAAGATCCATGAAGACTGGGGTGCCATGCCTGCTGTCATCGATACCTGCCTCTCCGTTGCCGATGCGTATGACTTTCAGGTGCAAATTCATACCGACACCTTGAATGAGTCGGGCTATGTGGAAGACACGATGGCAGCGATTCGGGGTCGCACGATTCACATGTACCACACTGAAGGCGCAGGCGGTGGACACGCTCCCGACATCATTAAGGTAGCGGGTTACACGCACTGTCTCCCGTCTTCCACCAATCCCACCAACCCCTACACCGTCAACACGTTTGATGAACACCTGGATATGGTGATGGTATGTCATCACCTCAACCCCAAAGTACCAGAAGATGTTGCCTTTGCCGAATCGCGGATTCGGGCTGAAACCATCGCAGCGGAAGATATCCTGCATGATATGGGTGCCATTAGCATGATGGGATCGGATAGTCAGGGGATGGGGCGCATTGGTGAAGTCATCTGTCGTACCTGGCAGTTGGCATCCAAGATGAAAGACCAACGGGGGACATTGCCAGAAGATAATGAGCGCAACGACAACCAGCGCATTCTACGGTATCTGGCAAAGTACACCACTAATCCGGCAAAAACCTGTGGCATTGATGCTCATGTGGGTTCCATCGAGCCTGGTAAAGTTGCGGATATTGTGCTGTGGCAACCGGGCTTTTTTGGTATCAAACCCGAACTTATTATCAAGGGTGGTTTTATTGCCTGGGCACCGATGGGGGAGTCCAACGCCTCACTAATGACCTGCGAACCCATTCTCTATCGTCCTCAGTGGGGCAGTTTTGGCAGTGCGAAGCAAACCACATCTTTCTGCTTTGTCACCCAAACTGCGCTGGATCAGGGTCTGCCCGATAAGCTGAAGCTACGTAAACAACTGCTGCCTGTCAAAGGTACTCGGTCATTAAGCAAAGCGGATATGTTGCATAACAACGCCTGCCCAGAGATTGAAGTTGATCCAGATACCTTTCAGGTGCGAGTCAACGGTGAGATTGCGACCTGTGAACCCGTCTCGCGGGTGCCGCTGGGTCGGCTGTATATGTTTCGGTAGGGCAGTTTCGGTAGGGACTGTTTCAGTAAAACCAGCGTGAAGGCAAAAATGCAAAAAACAGCGGCTCGTTTAGGGGTAGGAGGTCCTGTTGGCAGTGGCAAAACAGCGCTACTCGAACGGTTGGTGCCGTTGCTGATGCAGCAGGGCATTGAAGTGGCAGTCGTCACGAATGATTTGCTAACGCAGGAAGATGCCGATCGCCTCAAGCGTAAAGGCTTCTTGCCCACCGATCGCATCATTGGTGTGGAAACGGGCAGTTGCCCCCATACCGCCATTCGTGAAGATCCCACCATGAATCTGCTGGCAATCCGCAACCTGGAGCGATCGTTCCCAGAACTCGATCTCGTGTTTGTGGAAAGTGGGGGTGATAATCTCGCCTCAACCTTCAGCTATGACTTAATCGACGCGTATATCTTCGTGCTGGATGTGGGTGCAGGCGATGATATCCCCCGCAAAAATGGTCCGGGCTTTATGCAGGCAGACTTAGTAGTGATTAACAAAATAGACCTTGCTCCTTACGTCGAAGCCGATTTAGACCTCATTCATCGTGAAGCCACAGAACGCCGACGTGGTAAACCGATCGCCTATACCAACTGCAAAACGGGTGAAGGTCTGGATCAGGTGATGAAATTTATTTTTGACAAGTTACTGTTTCGACCGATCGCCACACTGGTTCAGTAACTTCAATCAGAACACGGGTAGACGACAAGTATGGTTGCTGAACTGATCAATCCATCAATGAATCCAACCCTGGTGGCGCTCGATCGTGCATCCCAAAACCATCTTGCTGTGCAGGTTGGGCTGGATCAAAACCATCAATCCTTTGTGCAGCGTCAGTACGCCACCTACCCTTTCAGGCTCTCACGAGCATTGCGACTTGATCCCACCGATGCCCACCGCACCTATCTTTACATCATGAACTCGTCACCGGGTCTGCTGGCAGGGGATGCATTTCAAATTAGTGTCCGACTGAGCGATTGTACTGCTCTATACCTCACCGATCAGTCAGCTACCAAAGTGCATCAGATGGCAGTGGATCAACGTGCCTGTATTCACTACGACGTTGAAATTGGCTCTGGTGCAAGTTTAGAGTACGTCCCAGAACCCATCATCCTCTACCGCAATGCCAACCTGGAACAAACAATGAGAGTAACGCTAGCACCAACCGGGAGTCTGTTTCTCAGCGATATCATGGTTCCGGGTCGGTTAGCACGAGGCGAATGCTTTCACTTCCATCGGTATGTCAATCGGTTAAACGTCTACACACCTGATGGGGCTTTGCTTTTTGCCGATGCGATGCAGTTAAAGGGACAGGGTCAGCAGCACTTGACCAGTAGCCCTCTTTTTGCGACTCACCCTATTCTTGCCAGCGTGATTCTGGTTGTGCCTAATGCTGATTTACAGGCTCTGAGTCTGGATTTAGAGCAACTTGCTCAGGCACAGACCGATTTAACGGCTGCCAGTTCTCCCTTGCCCAACTGTAATGGGTTGTTGGTGCGAATGATGGCATCAAACGTGCCCATCGCCAAAGCTTACATCAACGATGTGCTAGCAAGAATGCGCTACCTCAATGGTCAACCCACCTTACCAGCGGTGCCCAAATGACGACCCTAGCAGAAGCGTATTTAGGTAACCAAGAGACTGACCTCACCGTGCAGCAACAAGTGGCGCACGCACGTCATGTAGGCAACTTGTTAGAGGTCTATCTACAACCAGACGATCGCGCCAAGGGTCGGATTCATGCCCACTCTACGACTGGCGTTGAGCTTGGCATCATGAAAAGCCGCAATCATGCCTTGAATGCAGGTGATGTGTTTGTCACTCAATCAAACCAACTGTTGTTGATCCATCTCCATACCCAAACCGTGATGGTCTTAAGCTTTAAGGGCGATACTACAGGTCATGCCATTGACCTCATTTATCTGGGGTATGTGTTGGGTAATCATCATTGGTCAATTCTGGTGGAGAACGATCGCATTTACGTGGAAATGGTGGCTGAGACAGCCGTGATGGAAGCCACTGTGAGGACTGTCAACATTCCAGGGTTGTGCATTGGCTATGAGGTGCGATCGCCCACCGCCCTGCTACAATTTTCGTCTCATTCTCATCACTAAGAGGCATAAACAACCGCTATGATTGATTCTCGGCTTGCGCTGATGCAATTGTCTGACTCCTTTTTTCCATCAGGCTCCTTTACCCTTTCCCACGGGTTAGAAAGCCTGGTGCAAACTAACCAGATCCGAACGTCAGCAGATGTGGAAACGTTTCTTTACCTACTGCTGCACAATAAAGTTGGCTGCTCCGATTTAGTTGCCCTGATCCATGCCTATCGTGCCAGTGTTGCCAATGAACTTAGCGAAATTCGACGAGCCGATGCGTGCCTGTATGCTCAGACCCTCATTCAAGGCACTCGTGAAGCGCAAGGTCGGAGCGGGCAAGCACTGTTGATGGTGGCACGATCGACCTGGCACGATGAGCAACTAGATGCTTTACAGGATGCGATTGATACCAAGCAAACGATCGGCTTGCACCCAATCATCTTTGCCGTTGTCGGTCGTGCCGTTCATCTGAGTGAGAGCGACACCAGCCTTGCCTTTCTCCACAGTTTTCTCACTGGAGTCGTTGGAGCGGCGATTCGCCTGGGTGTTTTGGGGCACTTGAGCGCACAAACGCTTCTCGCTAAGATGGCTGTAGAAATAGAGGCGATTGCTACTCAAGCCCCAGCGCTGTCTTTGGGCGAGATGTGGTCGTGCGCACCTGCGATCGACGTGGCTCAAATGTCGCATCAACGCCTGCGTAGCAAGCAATTTGCTACTTGATAAACGCCTCTAGGGGAAACCGATCGTGTTCATAATGATGCATATTTTGAACATCATCATGACTGCTCTCGAGGCTGGTTAGCCTGGGTCTGCATCTCGATCGAACTCCTCGACTACAGCAGCTACAGCCTCAATCTCATGTTGTAGGTCCTCAATCGAAGGCAGCTTCGCCTTGAACTCTTCAAGTAGTGCAGCCGTGGTGCGATCGGTAGAGACACTGATCGGTTGGCTCATACCCCGAAGTGCATACTCAACGACCGCCTTTTTCTTGGAGCGACAAAGGACGATCCCGATCGTCGGATTATCAGTCGGACGGCGTAACTTATCATCAATGACATGGTGAGGTGATGCTTGATGTAAGGAGTAAAGCGATGCTGGAGCCAGAAAAACTCGATTATTGCCAGTGGCAGATTCCGGCTGGCACTCGTGTCCACCTCACGTTACTCCAAGCCGATGATCTAAAGTGCTTGCACCAGTGGAAAAGCCAAGTCGATATTTCCTACCTTACTTCTAAAGCAAGACAGCACCTTACTTTGGAAGAACGACAGCGACGGTTTAGGGAGAAAATGCCCTCTAGCTTTGCTATACGCCGTCTGAGTGATCAGCAGTTCATGGGAGAAATTAGCTTACAGCTCAACCCCAAGAATCGAGCCGCAGCAATGGGTTACTTCACAGGGGCAGACTATCGACAGCAAGGTTACACGAAAGAAGGCTTGGGGTTACTGCTCAATTATCTGTTTGAAGTCGTTGGGTTAAATAAGGTTATGGCAGATACGGGTGCCTTTAATCAAGCCTCAATCGCTCTACTTAAGTCTTTGGGCTTCCGGCAGGATGGCTGTCTGCGTCAGCATCAGTTACTCGACGGTGTGCTACACGATCAGTTACTCTTCAGTTTGCTGGCAGCGGAGTGGCGGGAGCCTAGCGAGAGGCTCTCCGTAAGTCTTAAACATGAGCCGGGTTAAAAGGTGTGCAAAAACAACTCTCTTTTCATCCTCTAGCGATCGATACCGAGCGTGCGATCTTAGCCGCTTGGTTGGCGAGCGAACGTTGGTTTTATCACAGCAAGCCTCAACTGAGCCAGGAAGAAGTGCTGGAGTGGATTGACCAGGGCGAGTTTACTGGTACCAATTGTCAGACCTTTTGGATCAATGCTGCTCACGATCAGCGCGTTGGGTTAATACGGTTGTTTGATCTGGATGACATTGATGATGGCGCTCCCATGTTTGATTTGCGGCTGCAAGCCCCGTACCGGGGACAAGGTCTGGGCAAGGCGGCGCTACGCTGGTTGACAGGTTATCTCTTTGAAACATGGTCTCAGCTTGAACGCATTGAGGGCAGTACCCGCGTTGATCACCTTGCCATGCGAAACGTCTTTTTACAGTGCCACTATGTGAAAGAGGGACACTTCCGCCAAGCTTGGACAACTGTCGATGGCAAACGCTTCGATGCGGTTCACTATGGCATACTGCGCGAAGACTGGCTCAGGCAGACAATCACTCCTGTAAATTGGCACGATGAGCGGTAAAGCTCAAGGTCTCTTTTGGTTGGCAGCTGCTAGCGATCGCTGTTTGGACAACCCTGTTAGAGTTTACGGTCAGGGTTGGTTGAGTTGTTGGTAGCCGCTCCACCAGGACGTTGGATGGCAGTGATGGTATAACTTTGCGTAGCAGAGTGAGAAACCAGGCTTGAAAAGCATAGTTAAGGGAGAACACTCTGTATGTCCGAGTTCGACCTCGAAGTGACGCTGCGTGAGATTACTAAGGAAAACTGGCGTGATATCCTCCGTTTGAAAGTAGCCCCACACCAAGAGCAGTTTGTGGCATCCAACGCCGCGTCTATCGCAGAAGCGCATTTCAATCCAGAGGTTGCTTGGTTCCGCGCGATCTACGCTGGTGATGTGCCAGTCGGTTTTTTGATGTTGGAAGACGACATCGCTCAGCAGGAGTACTTTCTGTGGCGCTTTATGATCGACCAGCAGTACCAGGGGCGTGGCTACGGTCGGAGGGCACTGGAGTTGTTCTTCGCGCACGTCAAGACGCGCCCTGGAGCGGATGTAATCGAAACAAGTTGCGTGCCAGCCGAAGGCGGTCCTGGTCCGTTCTATGAGAAGATGGGTTTTGTCTACACCGGAAAAGAAGAAGAGGACGGCGAACTGTGTCTGCGACGCGAATTGTGAGCCAGGAAAAGGCTGGGGGTGGCGAGCTGCCCAACGATACCAAGGCAGCGGACAGAGCCAACTGCTTTCTGCTTCCTTTCAAGTCCGTTGCTGCCACTGTTTTGAGTCATTGGGCTTCTCTGCTCATGTAACCTGCTTATCCATGTACTTAACTGATCGTCTTGTGATTGAGCGGCTGGTCGAAGCGCATGCGGACAGCTTGTTTGCTTCGTTTTTGGATGAACGGCTCTATCAGTTCATCCCTGAACGCCCACCCAAGAACCTCGAAACGATGAGACGGGAGTTTCGAGACTTCGAGGCGGGAGCACCGACTGTCAGCGGCGAACTCTGGCTGAATTGGGTCGTGAGGCTCAAAGCAGGCGGTGATTCCATTGGCACGTTGCAGGCGACAAGGTTCGCGGATGGTCTGCTCTGGCTGGGCTATAAGTTTGCGCCCAGGGTTTGGGGAAACGGTTATGCGAGTGAGTCGCTCCGCTGGCTCGTCGCCGAGCTGGCTCAGTCTTGCGGACAACAGCAGTTGTTAGCAGCGGTCGATATAAGAAACGAAGCCTCTGTTCGTGTCTTGGAGCGTACTGGCTTCAACCGATTGCGAACGGAAGCAGCCTCACTTCATGGTGCAGCGACTGAAGACTATGTGTATGTCTTTGAACTCTAAGGGAAGTGAGCTTGAAGCATCACAGTAGAGTTCTAACCCCCTGAGCTAATAGCCACTAAGGGCGGTTGCGGTTCACAGTGCATGTAGCGTTTAGTGCTTTTGCCGTTCCCTAAGCCTTGTGCAGTCTTGTCAGCGGGCAGCGGCGCGAACGGCTAGGCAGTGAACATGGACTGGTGGAGAGAGAAGGTTTGTCTGGCAGTCCAGAATCAATTGCCCTAGTATGCCATCGGTCGCTCCTTAACCATCGAGCAACTGCTGAATGCGATCCAGGTATTCATTGACCTGCTGCATCCTGGCAGGATCAAGGTCTGCCTTTTTGAGTTGTTGCAGTACTTGGGCTGCTTTTGTTTTGAAGCCACTGCCGATCGGTTTGCTAGGCAGTAGTGGGGCAATCAGTTGCCGAATTTGACTGAGGGATAAACTTTCTGCGATCGCCTGCTCTAGAACTTGCTGGCGCTCAACAGGATCAGCGATTCTGGCAATGACCTTAGCCTTTGTATACTCAAGCTGTCCTTGTCGCACAGCCTCTAAAAGCTCGGTTGGCAGGTTAAGCAAGGGCACCCGCTCAACCCTAAATGTTTCAGGACTGATGCGCGTCGTGGTCTCAAAAACCCTCTCGATCAATTGCCATTCTGGAGTACGAAGAACGTTCTTCGTACTATTGCTGCGCTGATAAAAAAGCTGAAGCACTTCGCTCCGAGTCCGTCCCAGCTTTACCGAGAGCAGTGTCAGGATGGCATCCGTTTCCGCGATCGGGTTCAATACCCGTCGCTGTAAGTTGGTAGCAGTGACAATTTCCACTGCCATTTCATCGGAGGCATCGAACACTTTAATCGGCGCGTCCTCCAGCTTTTCTAGCAGTGCTACTTCATAGCGGGTATGCCCTGCTAGTATTTCAAGCTCCCCTGGTAGATCGGGATGTGGACGCACTAAGAGGTCTTCAAGGATGCCTAGCGCCGCGATGCTGGGTCTGATCTTCTCAATATCTTGCGCGGCTGGCGGATACTTTTGAAAACGACTGCGGTGAATGATTGTTAATAGTGCTCTCTGCTGTATAGCTTCAGCCTTTTGAAGCGCTTCCTCAAGGTTGCCATTAGTGCTGATCTCTGTGGGTACAGGCTCAACCAATAGGTCTTTTAAGGTACTAAACTTGCCCATTCATCGCCTCCTTGATTACTGTTTCATAGTCTCTCCAGGCAATTTTGGCGTACTTATCGCCCTTGACCAGACACACAGGCACTCCTGCCATAAACGCTTTTTTGTAAGCGGCGTACTCACGAATGCGCCCCTTGAAAACGGGAATATTATTGTCTGTTAGGTATTCCCGTGCATCCTTTTCGTCTGTTGAGTTTGTGTTCGTGGGAACCTTTGTCAGCAAAACTTTGTGCTGTGTGCTGCCCAGTTCGCTGAGCACACGGGCAGTCTCAGCCGTAACGTATAAATCGTCTCCACTTGGCGGAGTGGGCAGCACAATCAGATCAGTCGCTTCTAGCAAATCTTTAAGATCTTCGCGCTCGGCTCGCGCTTTGGTATCGGTCACGATGTAGCGAAACTGTCCGGCAAAGCGGGCTAACTGGATTTCGGTGATTACCTTACACGGGAATGGGGTTGTCGCTCTACCTGCCCAGCGGATCGAAGAACGGTTAGGGTCGCCATCAACCAAAACGGTTGTGTCTGAGAGTGAGAGTTTGTAAGCGAAATGGATTGCTGTCGTGGTTTTTGCCACCCCGCCTTTATTATTGGCGACGGCAATGACTCTAATCATTTGAAGTCCTATAGGGTTGCCATTGACGCGACGTGAGGCAGGCTTCCGTGGTGACTTTTCTGCCTTCTTAGTTTTGAGCTATGCCTGAATCTCTGGATGGCTGTGAAGCGCGCCGCGCCTAATGTCGTTTTGCGATCGCTCTTGCTGTTTGGAGGTTACAACAAGCGCTTCGTATGCTTCATCCGCAAATCGTGCCGTCGTTGATTGGATAGTATCAGAATGGAATCATTTTGAAACTGTATTAAGCTCACTTTGCCATAGAAAGCCTCCAGATCACCTGGCGGCAAAAAAGAGCGAAGCCAAAAGTTGACAACCCTGCCAGCTAAGGTCGTCAATTCTAGACGGCTATCGTTTCTGGCGCTACTTTGTCCTTGAAGAGCTTCCTGGCTGAGAAGACTGGCACTTTGGTTGCAGGGCTTTGGATGGGCTTACCTGTCGGGGGCTTGCGTCCTTCGCTTGCCTATCATTCTCTAGATTCAAGCGTACCGAAACCCACTAAGGTCACTTTGTCCCCAGTTGAGACCGTTGCAAGGACTACTTCGAGGGCATTGGTCAGCACAGCATCCGCATCTTCTTTGTGACCTGAGCTTCTTGAGCGCTCGCATCGACTAATTCTGCTTTGTTCATTTTGGTTCTCAAGCGCTACAGCTTCGATTTTATGCGGTATGTAGCGATCTGTCGCACGTTGCTGAAGTGTTTCCATAAGCAAACATGACCGCTCATTGCCAGCGATCGCGTTTTTATTGTCACCAGCAAAACAACTTAAGCCAATTGCAAAAGCTTCGGCTCAACGGCTGGTACAGACGAGGCTTGCACCACGTAAATTGAGTGATACGGTGCATCAGGGCTGATGTGTTTTTCGTAAGAGTCGATCGCCAGGTCTGATGGCATCGCTTTTGCTTTGCCTAGCGCTATTGCTACTGATGCACGATCGAGCTTGACTTTCTGCATGGTGCCAATACTGCGATAGTTCACGACTGGCTTGCCCACGGCTGGCAGTTGACCTGCACTTTTTTCTTCGGTTCTGAGCACGCGATCACCATGCTGCAAAAGATGCAATGCCTGCTCAGGACAATACTCTCGGTTCTCCCAGCAGTACCAGTCTTCCTGTTTTGGGACTGGTTTGCCCACCGGATGCACAATCGCAAGGCTGACCCTTTCTTCAACCCCTAGAGCGATCGGATAGTAAGGGTAAACTGCCACAACCTGAAAGCGTTTCGTCCGCGCACCCATTGCTACCAGATCGCCTACTTCGGGCGAACCGATCTGCGCTGCTAAATACTCATTGCCTAAGTCTGGACTGGTTAGTTGCAAGAGTGTGATCGCTACCATAGTGCTTACCAATTAAAAGGGAGGTTCAGCGTTTGGGTCGGGTGGCGGTGGGCTACCCATGTGGGGGTCTTGGCTATAGGGAGGCAGGTTGAACGGATCGACTGGTCTTCGATAATCGTTGGGATATTCACTAGGATAAGCTACTCCTGCGTTTTCGTAGTCATCATTCACACCAAACCGATCCTCAACCGCATCTGGTCCCTCAAACAGGCAAATGACCATTCGACCCCGCTTGCTACTTACCCTTTTGCCTCTGCGTCGGGGTAGCCCAACTCTGCCAGTTGCATCGACTGGAATAATTAGAGTTGTTGGGAAATAAAACCAGCTTTGGGACAGGGTTTTCCAATTTTCCTGCCCCATTTACGCTGCATCCAGATACAAGTTCCACAAACCTGCTGCATTCAGCATTAAGCGGTCAT
>Ga0105046_10011365_pt1 | contig 13834 bp, 8 predicted proteins | sample MAT03_FD_78385 | JGI IMG/M metagenome (GOLD analysis project Ga0105046, IMG submission 78385) | Freshwater microbial communities from Lake Fryxell liftoff mats and glacier meltwater in Antarctica - MAT-03 (megahit assembly) | ecosystem: Environmental > Aquatic > Freshwater > Ice > Liftoff... | reverse complement strand
GGCTCCGCTAATTGTCTCGGCAGTCTTGTTCTTGTTGGCGTCCCACGCGTATGCTAGGTCACCAATACTCGTGTTGGAATAACCAATCGTCGAAAGCAAGTTGTCTGCGCGATAAGCTCGCGTCTCCGTGATGCCGTTACCTAGCACTTCGCTAGTCAGTCGGCGACCATCGTCGTAAGTCCGGGTACTGACCGTGCTGCCATCAAGCTTCAACTCGTTAAGTGCTCCAGTCGCATGGTAGGATCGGTCGGAGGTCGAACCGTCTGGATAAGTGTAATTAGTGAGCTCATTGCGAGCGTTGTAAGCAGTTCCAACAGTATAGGTCTGACCCGAGATTGTGAGTGCTTCGCTGGCCTTGCGACCTACTGGGTCGAAGGTGTAACCGACCGTGTTTGTGTAGCGACCGCTAATAGCAGTCAGCATCCGACCGGCGCGGTCGAACGTAAACGTGTCGGTGTCCGCAATCGTTCCCGTTGGGCTATTAGCAAGCGTGCGGTAATTGCGGCTCGTCATCCGACCGGCTAAGTCGTAGTTGTACGAGCAAGTGTCACCCGCTTGATCTTGTTTGCGTAGAACTCTACCTGCGTTATCGTAGACGAACGTGACGACGCCATAACCCGTTGCCCCCACTGATGAATTTGCGACGTGATCCGGGTACTGCTCGGTGAGTTTTGATCCACGGGTGTCATAGGTGTAGGCAGTAACTTGAGACTCTGCATCAGTCAGACTGGCCAGTTGCCCAAGAGCTGTATAGGCAAAGGTCGTTCCGGCACTGATGCGATCGGTTGTGCTCTTGCGGCGATTGCGAGTATCAAAAGAGATAAGTGTGTTCTTGTTCTTGGCATCGATTTGTTTGACCGCATTACCAGCACGGTCATATTCGGTCTTTGTCACATCGCCGAACGTGTCGGTCCGTTGTGTATTTCGGCCAAGATTATCGTAGACCATGTCGGCACCGACATTGTTAGGATCGCGAACGGTTAGTTGATTGCCACCTGCATCATAGGTAACCGCCGTGACTTTGTCCAATTGGTCCAGAGAACGAATTGTACGACCCGCCCCGTCTGTCCACGTTTTGGTGGCATTACCTAACGAGTCGATCGACTTTGTCACTAGCAAGGTGCCATAACCCGAAAGGGTGGTAGTTTCGTCGTGAAGCTGGCATGACCAGGATGCTAAGGTATTGGCAGCGGTTGCTCCCGAGCCACGATAATTGTTCAATTTGCCGGACATTACAGATCGACCAGCCGCATCGGAAATTGAGAAGCTGACTTCGTCCTCCGAGTTGATGGTAACGGAAGCGTGCCCCGGCGAAGTCGCCGAAAAGGTGATCCCAGCTCCACCAGTGGCAATTGTTCCAGCTAGTTTGGTGATTGCAGCTGATAACGAAATGCTCGTTGGGGGTGTGGGAACATGGGGACACCACTCTTTTGTGTGCGGGCTCGATTTCCTACCCCCCGATTTGAGATAATTTCGGCACTGACTGCCCAGAGTCCTAAAAAAGTGGTGTCCTCCGAATTCCTCCCTTCTCCCGAATGCCTCCCCTCTAAAAAAGTGGTGTCCCCCCGAATGATTCTTCTACCGCGATCACTTTTGAGGGGAATATGTGGTTGTCCCCCAAACATAAGTGGTGTCCCCGAGTTGTCCCTGTAAACTCTTTCGGGATTTCATTGAAATTCGCATCCCTTTAAATGCAAACTGGATTGCTGAATTCTCACCAATTCAACTACGACGCGCGTGCTCCTTCGTCCGAAACCAATAGGAGGTAAACTATTCCAAGGGTTGCTCAGGTCGACACCCTCGCAGGGTTTCGCTAGCATTTAGGTTGCGGGGGTTGAATTGAGACCGATGCGATGATTCGAATTCTCGTTCGATCGAATTTGCTTTGCATGCTAGCAATGCTCTTAGTATTGCGCAGCCAAGGTGAGCTGCGCGCTCAGGTTGACGTGTGGCATGAATCCACGCTTTCAACCTCAAATACAGCCACTGAGGCAGCACCTAGCTTTGCCGAGTTTGAACAACTAAAAAAGCGCATCGATGAGCTTGAGAAATCTCAGAAACTCGACCAAGCGAACGTTGGCGACAAAACGAGCAAGGAATCCAAGCCCAACGACTCGTCCAAAAAATGGACGGTCAAAATGGGTGGGCACGTTCAAATGGACTACATCAACTGGGCTCAAGCCGATCCGGCAATTCCAAACACGCAGGACTACTTTGAGTTTCGACGTCTGAGACTCGTAGCGGATGGGACGGGCTACGGTGTCTTTGACTTTCGCCTGCAATTGACGCTTGAGCCGGAAACGGTTGGTGAGAGTTCAACCGGTACAGTGACTTCGCCTGAGGTCAAAGATGCTTACTTTTCCATGAACGAAATCCCACTCTTGGGCCGCATGCGAATCGGCAACTTCTTCGTTCCCTTTAGTTTGGAACAGGTCACCAACGACACGAACAACATCTTCATGGAGCGTTCCATTCCAACTCAAGGGATCTTTGCCGCTGATCGCGAAGTTGGACTCGCCTTTTACAACTGCAACGATGCCAAAAGCATTACATGGTCGAGCGGTATCTTCTTGGATAGCGTCAGCGAAGCGACCAAGGAACGGATCGACGACAACCAAGGGGGCCGCGTGAGTGGCCGCTTAACCTGGTTGCCTTACTACGACAATGCGAGCGATGGCAGGTATTTGTTTCATACAGGACTTGGGGTTTTGTATACACATGATCAAGACGGTCGAGTCCGATTTCGAGCCAGGCCTCAGATTCGCGAAGGGACGCGCATCATCGATAGCGGTGTTTTGTTGGCTAACGATTATACGACAGGCAATATGGAGTCCGCATTGGTGTGGGGACGATTCACGGTGCAAAGCGAAGCATTCCTGTCAACCGTCAACAAATCCGATGGTTCTTCCGACCAGTTGAAAGGTGCTTACCTGCATACAAGTATTTTCCTGACAGGAGAGAACCGAGTCTTTGAGCGGTTTGGTCAACATGGAGCTCAGTTCGCACGCAACGTTCCGATCACGAACTTTTCACTTGTTCCTGGCGGAGTCGGTTGGGGCGCTTGGGAAGTCAAAGCGAGATGGTCGCATCTAGATTTGAACAACCTCAACGCGGGTCAATACAACGATTTTACCTTCGGATGCAACTGGTATTGGAGCGACCGAACTCGAATGATGTTCGACTGGATTCATCCCATCACCAGTCAGCAATCGGTTTTTGGTGCCACCAACTCGGACATTCTCGCCAGTCGTTTTGATTTCAATTGGTAGCCGCACTTAATTCGCTTCTGCCGAAAGATGCTGTCATTTCTCCCAAAAGACTTGCAACCTCTGGAGTCAGAGAATTCGGCTCACAACGCCAAGTCCAATTTCCACTTGCAATGCCTGGTGTATTCATGCGAGCGCTGGCGGGTAGCCCTAGCAAATCCTGCACGGGTGCGATTGCAACGCAGGCCACCGAACTCCAAACGGCTCGCATCATCCCAATGTGTATTAGCTTCGGATCACAGTGCAAATAACGCAATGCAAAGGTCTTCTCGGCGTCGATTTCGCGTTGCGAACGAGTGTTCCCCTCGCCAGCTTGACCATGGAACCAACCAACGGTCGTATCGTTGTCGTGCGTTCCAGTGTAAGCGATGCAATGAACCGGATAGTTGTGAGGCAAATCAAGAGAAGTGCTTGTTCCACCACCAAATCCAAACTGAATGATCTTCATCCCAGGAAACCCAAATCGATCGCGAAGACCACGTACTTCTGGCGTAATGTATCCTAGGTCTTCGGCGATCACCGGCAACGAACTCCCGAGCACGTGCTGCAAAGCCTCAAAAAAATCATCCCGCGGGCCAGGTTGCCATTGCCCCACTCGAGCATCCGGCATGTGTGCCGGAATCTCCCAATATGCCTCAAAGCCGCGGAAGTGATCGATTCTAATCATGTCGCACAGTTGCAACATTCGCTTGAAGCGACGGACCCACCACTCGTAGCCCGTTCGCTGATGCGCATCCCATCGATACAGCGGATTCCCCCAACGTTGTCCTAGCACTGCAAAATAGTCTGGTGGAACCCCCGCAACGACGGTTGGGTTGCCATGCTCGTCTAGTTCAAACAAGTGCTGCTGGGACCAAACATCTGAACTATCCATGGCGACAAAGATTGGTATGTCACCGATAATTCCTACACCATTCTCAACACAATAACTCCTTAGCTCTTGCCATTGACTCTCGAACAAAAACTGAATGAACGCCTCGAAGTCACACGCAACACGTAGCCTATCTGCCCAAGCCTTGAGCGTCTGCGGTTCGCGTCGCTTCAAGGTATCCTCCCAGTCGTTCCAGGCTCGATCGTTGTGGTAGTTCTTGCACGCGATGAAGAGACAATGCTCCTCCAGCCAATCGGCTTGAGACAGTCTGAACACGTCGAGTTGCGAATTAAGTTCGCTCCGTTGATTCTGGAATCGACGAAACGCCACCCTCAGCAACTCCATTCGCATGCTTGAGGAAAGTTCGAAATTAGCGACAGACCAATCCCTCTCTATACTTTTCTGACCCGTGCGAGCAGCGTCGTGCCAGTCTTCCATGCGAAGCAGCCCGTCCCGTACCAGCAACGCGGGGCTGATAAGCAAGGGGTTCCCAGCGAAGGACGAAGGGGATTGGTAGGGTGAAAAACCGTAGCCCGTGGGACTCGTTGGCAAGATCTGCCACCAGCGCTGACCAGCTTGTTTTAAGAAGCGGACAAATTCGTATGCCGAAGGGCCCAAATCTCCGGAGCCCAAATCCCCGGCGCTCCACTGGCCATCTGTGCCAGGCTGGCTATCGGAAACACTTCCCAGTGGCCTGGCCGGCAGTGACGTTAAATGAAGCAACAGACCGCTAGCACGTGCGAACAATGAGGACATAACCCACTCAATCGAGATTCTTCAGTACGAGAATAAGTAAATAAGCTGAATCGAATCGACCCGCAAGTTGTCACTCTAAGTATCGCAACCCGAAGCGCACGCGAGGGATCTAAGCGAGGAATAATTTCGCAGATCCCTCACTTACGTATCGGGTTAGGATTGGTATTTTTCACATCGACGGTCGCCTTAAAACCTTACAGCAACTAAAAATCGCAGTTCCCTGGCGACCTTGGGAATGGAATCACATCGCGGATATTCGCCATCCCAGTCGTATACTGAACCATGCGTTCTAGCCCTAATCCGAAACCAGCGTGCGGTACGGTTCCAAAGCGACGCAGATCCAGATACCACCAATAGTCTTCGGCCTTGAGTCCAGATGCCACCATCCGCTCCGTCAGCACGTCCAGTCGCTCTTCGCGTTGGCTACCGCCAATGATCTCACCGACACCCGGCACCAGAACGTCCATAGCTGCAACCGTTTTGTTATCGTCGTTGAGACGCATGTAAAACGATTTGATTTCCTTGGGATAGTTGTACAGGACCACCGGACCTTGAACGTGCTTTTCGGTGATGAAGCGTTCGTGCTCGGCCTGAAGATCCACGCCCCACGCGACTGGATACTCGAACTTTTCACCGCTGCGGATCAGAATATCGACAGCTTCGGTATAGGACATGTGTGTAAAGGGCTTGTCGAGTACCAATTGCAATGCAGCCATAACGCCCGGTTGAACTCGCTTTTCAAAAAAGTCCATGTCCTCTGGACAATTTGTCAACACATCTTGGATCATGGCTTTGAGGTATCGCTCGGCAAGCGTCATGTTGTCCGCGAGTTCGAAGAACGCCATTTCCGGCTCGATCATCCAGAATTCGGAGAGGTGCCGAGACGTGTTGGAGTTCTCTGCTCGAAATGTCGGTCCAAACGTGTAGATCTTGCCCAACGCCGTCGCATAAGTTTCCCCCTCAAGCTGACCGCTTACCGTCAGGTAGGACGATTTCCCGAAGAAATCTTGACTCATATCCACCTTACCGTTCAGTATCGGAAGCTTGTCAAGCGGCAGGGTAGTAACGCGGAACATTTGACCCGCCCCCTCGCAATCGCTGTCCGTGATGATCGGCGTGTGAATGTAAAGGAAGCCGTCGTTCTGAAAAAATTGATGGGTAGCGTAGCTCAATCGATTGCGAACGCGTGCGACTGCCCCGAAGGTGTTGGTTCGGGGACGCAAATGCGCCCATTCTCGCAATTTTTCGAACGTGTGTTGCTTTTTTTGCAGTGGATAGTCTGTCGCGCTCGCGACCCCAATGATTCGAACTTCGCTTGCAAACATTTCGGTCGCTTGCCCTTGGCCGGCGCTGGCTTTGATTTCTCCCGTGACAATAACGCTGCTGCCTACCGAGAGCGAACAGATCTCGCTCTGGTAATTGGACAAGCTGCCGTCGGCGATGATTTGAAGATTGCCAAAGCAACTGCCGTCGTTGAGTTCAATAAAACTGAAACCGCCTTTGCTATCGCGCCGCGTTCGAACCCAACCTCGCACTTGAACGGTCTGTCCAATGCTCTCCGATTGCCTCGCTAATTTGATAGAAATCCAAGATGCTGTCATGTTGAAAAAATTCTCTACCCAATGGACTTGCGGATTAAAAATGGTTACCAGGCGACAAGTGGCCGTATTATTTGCTCTCTCGTGCTTTTCTGGCTGCAATGAAGGACTGTACGCATAGTCCAACGAAGATAAAACAAAGAGCGGTCATCGCCCAAATCATGCCGGCAGCCAGGGGTAGGATTGGTTTCTCTTGAAAAAGAAATCCAATCAACTGACGAACGCCTTGCACCAAAGCCACCAACCCCCCCAACAAAGCTATCGTTACTGCCGCATGCATGACATGCATTCTGGAGGCGGTACTCTTGGCTGCTACCAAACCCAGCAAAATCAAAGGCAGGCCCACTGCGGATGGAATGAGCCAGGTTCCCACTGTGAATTCTTGCTTAATCAGCAGAACCACGGCGGACAAACCGCATAGCAGCAATCCGAATACAATCGTAACTTTCGGCATTCGACTCAACCTTTTTATTAGGAATTTCAGGTCCACTGCGCTTAATCGCTGGCGGATTGTTGACGCGGGTTTTCTTGGAACGTACAGTGAGTAGAGCGTTTGGAACCGTTCTACAGCAAACTCGTTTCTTCTCTTCGATTTTTCTGGATGAAGCTATGGCAGATTATGGATTTCTTGCTCCGACGGGTGGGGGCGAAGATATTCCTCTGAAAAAAGATCGCATCCTCATTGGGAGGAGAGACAACTGCGATATTGTCCTGCGATTTGCCAATGTCTCAGGTCAGCACTGCCGCATGACTCTCGAACAAGGATATTGGTTTATCAAGGATTTGGATAGCCGAAATGGCACCAAGGTAAACGGATATCGGGTCACTCGAAAGCGGCTCGACCCAGGTGTAATCATTACAATCGCTAAACACCAATACGAGATACGCTACAACCCTGAAAACCTCGGCGCCATGGGACCTCCACCGGCTGACGATGATCAAATCGACATGTCCCTCCGCTCGTCACTAATGGAACGTGCGGGTCTGGACCGCAGGTCCCCCAAGGACGGCGGTGCCAATTTGAAAGAGGATATAAAGGACGACATCTAGCGGCGGAGTGCGTCCTGGTCCGCCTTGACTATGGCCACGTGCGGCGAATTGTCTTGACTAATCGCCATTCCCAGCCAGCCATCTCGCAAAACCAACTGCGACACCGCCAGACCGGTCGCGCGCGGATCGCGGAGCAACTCGTCCGAAACCATCGGTATCGATGCGCGATTCGAAAAGACCTTCGAAAAAATGGCCCGAAGTGCCAGTCGTTCACGACCTCCGAGCTTGTACCCGTCAACGCTGATGACCCCATCCCGATTCAATTCGGCTTGCAAACCCTCGACGGTCGGCAGATACGACGTTCGGATGATGAAATTCTTGAGATGAATCCTGCCTGGCTGTTCCAGCGATGCTACTCTCAACGTAAGCCACATTCGACCTTCCTCGAATTCAAGCGTAATCGGGCGTGTCTCGGCAAAACGTGCAGTTACATCCGACGGTGCATCTTCCGGTAGTGCTCGACGGGGTTGCTGAAGTAGATCCGAGATCTTGTCCGACAAATCTTGCATCGTCCAATCCCGATCTCCATCGACAATACGGCTCACCATATTGTTGAAGGCAGACTGATGGACTTGAATCGATAGCAAGCTATCAGCCGGTGCAATCGGTCGGGACGTGTAAGCAGACAGTTGCTCCGAGCTGGCCAGCCGATAGCGAACAATGAGCCTCGTATCGGTGGTCTGCATGTCCACTACCATTGGATGCAAATCCAAGGATTCAAGCGGGCCGATCAATCGCTTATTGAATTGCCCTTCCGCGGAGCGGACTTTCTCCTGAAGTTGCATGTCAAACTCTTCATCGGTTTGTTTTGCAATCGTCTTTTGCATGATGCGTTTCGCAATGGGACGAGCTTGGACGAACTCTTTGTGTGCAAATTGACGCACCATGTCTCCCAGAACTGGGAGCGAATCCCAGTCCGTGGAAAAACTCCGCAAGGAATCGCTTGATTCGACAGTCGCCGGTCGCCCATTGATGTTCATGCCGAAAGGCGTTATCGACAACTCCCGAACTGCGTTGACATTCGCGATGGAAGAATTGTAGAAAGTGGCGCCATGTCGACTTGACTTGGTCTTGCTGCTGATGTCTCCCTCCAAGGTGAGAGCAATTTTCAGGGCGCTCGGATCTTTAATAAAATCCACGTTCAGTTTGGTAAGTATTTGACTGGCACCTCGGGTGTCTGCTCCCAGGATGCTCTGCCTGACTGGTTTTTCGATCAACGTTTGTTTTGGCATTAGCCTGTTGATGAAATCCTCGGAAACCGCCATTCGGAGGTTTGCATTCCTATAGTGCAAATCAATCGCTTGCGAGACAGCCACTTGCTCGGGATGCTCGGAAAAACGAAGCGATTGCATCGAATCGGCCAGCGACTTGCTGCATCGATGAACCGGATCGGACTCAAGCGTTTCGATGTCCTCGATCAACTTGCGATAGTCAACCGGACCGATGGATAAAGGATGAACTTGGTCTGCCAATTTGTGTACTTCCACCGAAGCCAAAAAGGCACGTTGTGTTTCGGAAACTCTTGGATCCGTAACACGACCGAGGAATTGACGAACCATATCAACTTGATGTTGCCGACCGGTTATCTCACCGGATGCGAGTTGGTTTAGCGCGTCGAGCATAAGGTATCGGCTCCAGCTCGTTGCGTCACCTGTTCGGGTGATAGCCAATTTGACATTTGCTAAGCACTCGTTCAGATGCCCTGTATCCACTTCATGTTTGCGAGCAGCAACGAAGTGTGTCCTACCCTTGATGATGCAACCGTTGACCGCATTCCAGACTGCAAAGCGACGCTCTATTGAATACGAAAGCCTCGCAATTTCGCTTGCTAGGACAGCATCTTTTTCAAGGCTCAATTCTGCAATCTTGACCCCTTCGTTTGCCAACGTATGCAACGATTCCAATGCGTCAGCCGACGCTTCGTCCGTCAGTGGCAGCCATGTCAATCTATCGTATGCCGTTGATATGCGGTCGACCCAATCTTGCACTTGCCTCGCCGACTTGTTTGAAGAAGACGTCTTGAGCTTTTCTATCTCGCTCAAAAAACTTGCAGAACTTGGCCAAGCGTTTGGATTGGCGGCTGGAAGGCGATCGGGTGAGAACCAAGTCCTGTCGAATGACTCATTGGCATAGTTGTTTCGGCTCGACGATACGGTGGTGGCTGTGACTTGAGTTTCACTTGCTGCCGATTCAGCGAGGACCGATGGGCTTCTCTGATTGCGATTCGGATCGAGAAATGGATCCGAACCGATGGTCGAAGCGATTGGGGCCGCCAGTCGAGCTCCAGCCGGTGGCTCCAATAATGCAAGGGAGTTCTGCGAAGCGATTCGGTAGTCAATCCACGACGCCGACTCAATGGGTGAGCTAAGAGATTCGATTTCCAACGGAATCGCATCCGTCGCGATTTTTGGAAAAACCTTCGGTTTGGTTGAGACACTGAGCGTGGCTGTTCTCGGTGCATGGTAGTAACCTGGTTGCTTTAGGCGAGACAGGCTTTCGCTTGCAAAGAAAATCAGCATCAGGCAAATCGCGACCAAAATCGCATATATCCAGCCTCGAAAGCCGCGTACGGACTCGTTTGCCATCCCTTGCACCTTTTCAAAACGCCTAAGCGTCAGAAGAGACCTCGAAAAGTATTCACAACCCATATGGGTCGCCGCCATGCGGACCCCTAGAAGGTTTATTCTTCGGCCATTTCAACGCTGGAGATGGATACGGCTATACCCCAATTCACCAATTCTTTAGCCGCAACCATGCCTGGCGTGCCACTTAGGCAAAATGTATCGACCCAGACGGCGGTGTACCGTAGCAAGCCGATTTGCCAACGAGTATGATAGCAATCCCTCTCTTGTTTTATAATCGATGCAATCGAATTCCAACTCATTGGAAACTCACCCAGTTCTACTATCATGCTGCTCCGGCTAACTCTGATCGCCTTGACTTTTGCTACTATTTCCTTATCGGCGATGTTCCAACCTGCTATGGCCAAAGATCCCCATCCGATGCAAATAGATGACCTGTTCCGCTTATCTCGCGTTGCAGACCCACAGTTGAGTCCGAACGGCAAGCAGATTGTCTATCAAGTGACCAAGGTCACCGACGCTGCCAAGAATGCCAAAAACACCCAACTCTGGTTAGTTGATGTGAACAAAACGCCTCGCCAAATCACTCAGTCAGGCAAAGCGGATACGCACGCTCGATGGTCGCCGGACGGTACGAAACTCCTTTTTGAGTCCAACCGAAGTGGCGTTTCGCAACTCTACCTCTTGGACCTGACTGCAGGTGGAGAGCCCACTAAACTCACGAATATTGCAACCGGCGCTAATGGCGGAATCTGGTCTCCCGATGGTAAGCGAATCGCGTTCTACTCCGCAGTCAATCCAAAGTTTAGCAGCCTGCCTTTCGCAGAATCGGACGCCAAAAATAAAGAGGAAGAAGAGGCTGCCGCCGCAAACCCCGTCAAAGCAAAAACGTTCACCCGTTTGTTTTACAGGCACTGGGATTCCCATGTCGAAGACAAACGAAACCATATCTTTGTTATCCATGTCGATGGTAACGATTGCAAGGACATTACACCCGGTGATCGAGATGCCTATCCAACGAGTACAACATTCAGCGTTGGCGATGACTTTACCTTTTCTCCCGATAGCCAGTTTGTGTTGTTTACCGCAGTGCCAGCAATGGGCGAATCCTGGACAACCAATCACGACATTTGCCGAGTTGCCATCGACAACAAGAATCCAGACTGGCCAAGTCTGACCGGCGCCAACCTGGCTGCGGATAGCTGCCCAAAATTCAGTCCCGATGGAAAGCTCGTTGCCTACCGAACCCAAATCAAGCCAGGCTACGAAGCAGACAAGTGGAATTTGCTCCTGCAACCATGCAATTTGGATGGAACCTTTTCTGGTAAGTCAACCACCTTGACCGGCGACCTAGATCGATCGGTTAACGACTTCCTTTGGGTAAGTCCAACGGACCTGATTTTCAGCACCGACGAACTCGCTTCGAGCGCCTTATACAGCGTATCCGCCACGTCCAAGCCAACGCTGATCAAACTCGGAATGCCAGACAATCGCATCGGGCAGATCACTGGATTCTCCGCTCAGAGCGACCAAGTCGTATTGGCCCGAGCCACCATGAACGAACCTGCCGAACTGTATTTAACATCCACCAAAGACTTCAACAAAGTCGAACCACAAACCCAACACAATCGCTCGGTATTGGATGAGTTGCAGCGCACTCGACCAGAGAGTCTCAATGTCGACGTTGAGGGAAAAGTCAAAATGCAGATGTGGATTCTAAAGCCACCGGGATTCGATCCTAAGAAGAAATGGCCGGTGGTCTACCTGATCCACGGCGGACCACAAGGTGCATGGGAGGATGGCTGGAGTTTCCGATGGAACCCGCAATTGTGGGCAGCCCAAGGCTACGTGGTGGCGATGCCAAACCCGCGAGGGTCAACCAGTTTTGGTCAACAGTTCTGCGATGAAATCAGTGGCGATTGGGGCGGAAAGTGCTATCGCGACCTAGTCGCCGGTCTCAAGATAGTGCAGTCGCTTGAGTATGTTGATTCTAAGCGAATCGCTTCTGCCGGTGCCAGCTTCGGCGGCTACATGCAGGATTGGTTTGCTGTCAATGAGATTTCAAAAGAGTTCCGATGCCTGATCAGCCATTGCAGCGTTTACAACTTTGAGAGCATGTGGGGAACGACCGACGAACTTTGGTTCGACGAATTCGAACATGGTGGACTGCCATGGGAGATACCGGGCAAGTACAGAGAATTCAGCCCACATACGCTGGCCGGAAATCTGGGTAAGTACAAAACACCGATGCTCGTCATCCATAACGACCTCGACTTCCGCTGTCCCATCGGCCAAGGCCACGAGTTGTTTCAAGGCTTGCAACGTCAAGGCGTTCCGAGTCGTTTCGTGAATTTCCCGGACGAAGGACACTGGGTGAACAAACCGGCCAACAGTATCCATTGGCACAAAGAGATTTTCGCTTGGCTTGCAACGTATTGCAAAAGTGGCGGCCTATAGCACATGAACAACGACGGCCAGCGCGGAGTTTCTCTGCACACCAAGATTTTGATCGCATTGATAACTGGAGCCGCAATTGGCTCACTTGTCAATTTATTAACGAAAGGGAAAGAGGCACCGTGGCTTGAGAACGCCATTACCTACGGTTTCGAACCCATCGGACAAGTTTTCCTGGCGATGCTCTTCATGACCGTGATTCCGCTGGTCTTTTCATCGCTTGCGATGGGGGTCGCACAGCTCGGTGGCGGAAAGGACTTAGGACGGATTGGACTGAAAACGTTTGCTTTCTTTTTGATCACGATGACCTTCGCGGTCATGATTGGTTTGTCCTTAGTCAATACGGTTAAGCCTGGGGAAGCACTATCGGAGGAGACCAGGACTTCTTTGATGGAAAAGTTTGGCGGTGAGGCCGACAAGAAAACCAGCCTATCAACCAACTTTGGTGTTCAGACGTTTACCAACATTGTTCCTCGCAATCCATTGAAATCGCTGGTTGAGATGGACATGCTAGCCGTCATTTGTTTTTCGCTACTTATTGGCGTTGCAATCACGAAGCTCTCGATTGAAAAATCGGCGTTGATGAAGTCGTTTCTTGAGAGCGTAAACGATTTGATGATCGTAATCATAGGCTGGGCGATGATGCTGGCTCCATTCGGCGTCTTTTCCTTGATCTTTTCCATTACGGCCCGTTTTGGTTACGAACTGTTGCAAACGTTGGGATGGTATGTCGCCGTGGTGCTTGTCGGATTAGCTATCCAGATGTTTTTAGTCATGCCGATCTTGTTGATTACGTTAGCGAGGTACAGCCCGTTTAAGTTCTTTACGAAAGTTCGGCCGGTCATGATCACTGCCTTCTCGACCAGTTCGAGCAGTGCGACCTTGCCGACCTCGATCAAGATCGCGGAAGAGGAGCTGGGCGTACCACCTTCCATCGCTGGATTTGTGCTTCCGTTAGGCGCCACGATGAATATGAATGGAACAGCGTTATTCGAAGGAGTAACGGTCGTGTTCTTGGCACAGGTGTTCGGAATCCATCTTTCTTTCGGCGAACAAACCATTGTCGTCATCCTCTCGGTGCTCACAGCCGTCGGTGCAGCCGGAGTGCCAGGCGGGTCGCTTCCGCTACTGGCTCTCGTTCTCAATACGGTGCACGTACCAAGCGAGGGCATCGCCCTTGTTCTTGGCGTGGATCGAATCCTAGATATGTGCCGCACCACCTTGAATGCAACCGCGGATGTTGTCGCGGCGTTGTTT
>Ga0105046_10011362_pt1 | contig 13837 bp, 11 predicted proteins | sample MAT03_FD_78385 | JGI IMG/M metagenome (GOLD analysis project Ga0105046, IMG submission 78385) | Freshwater microbial communities from Lake Fryxell liftoff mats and glacier meltwater in Antarctica - MAT-03 (megahit assembly) | ecosystem: Environmental > Aquatic > Freshwater > Ice > Liftoff... | reverse complement strand
GTAGTCGCCCGAGGCGAGAAAGTCGTCGCTTACGCCATCGGAATTGCGCACATAGCCGTAGCCGATGCCTTTTCCCAGCGTGTATCCGTAGCCGCCCGAGGTCAGGTAGCCGACCGGCTCGCCGTTGCGCAGGATCGTCTCGCGACCGAGCAGGACGACTTCTGGGCCGTCGACGGTGAACCCGACGAAGCGTTTCTTCGGCGTTTCGCCCGATGCCTTCTCAAGCGCGCGCCGTCCCAGGAAGTCCGTATTCTTCCTGAGCTTCACCGCCCAGCCGAGCCCCGCTTCGATGGGGGTGTCGTTCGGCGTGATGTCGGAGCCCCAGGCGCGGTAGCCTTTTTCGAGCCGCAGCGATTCCAGCGCGCGGTAACCGACCGGCCGGATGTCATGCGCGGCTCCCGCCGCCATCAGCGCGTCGAACACCTCGCCCGTGGCGGCGATCGGCACATGCAGTTCCCAGCCCAGTTCGCCCACATAAGTCACCCGCAACGCCCGCACCGTATGTCCCGCGATGCCGATCTCGCGAACATGGCCGAAGGGGAACGCCGCGTTCGAGACATCGGCTTCGGTCACGGTCGCCAGCACGTCGCGTGCCTTCGGTCCCATCAGCGACAGCGTGCCGAAATCCTCGGTGACATCGACGAGCCTTGCGTCGAGTTCGGCGCCGATGTGATCCTCCATCCAGGCGAGGTCGTGGGTGCGGAAGCCGGTGCCCGTCACGATGTAGAACCTGTCCTCGGCAAGGCGCGCCACCGTCAGGTCCGCCTCGATGCCGCCGCGGCTGTTGAGCAGCTGCGTGTAGGTCAGCCGGCCCGCCGGCTTCGCCACGTCGTTGGCGCAGATCCAGTCGAGCGCCCGCTGTGCGTCCTTACCCGACAGCTCGTATTTGGCGAAGGACGACTGGTCGAAGATTCCGACCTTTTCGCGCACGTGCCGGTGTTCGCCGCCGACCGCCTCGAACCAGTTCTGCCGGCCCATCGAATAGGCGTCCTTCGGCTCGCCCCCCTCCGGCGCGAACCAGTTCGGCCGTTCCCAGCCCAGCTTCGATCCGAACACGGCGCGATGCTTCTTCAGCCGCTCGTACAGCGGCGACACGATTCTGGGACGCCCGCTTTCATATTCCTCGTGCGGAAAACCGATCGTGTAGTGCTTGCCGTAGGCTTCCAGCGTCCGGTCAGCCACCCACTGCCGGTCGCGGTGCAGGCCGGAAAAGCGCCTGATATCGACGACCCACAGGTCGAGCGGCGCTTCGCCGTCCACCGCCCACTGCGCCAGCACCCAGCCCGCGCCGCCGCCCGAAGCGATGCCGAAGGCGTTGAAGCCGGCGCCGACGAACATGTTCTTGCATTCGGGTGCCGCGCCCAGGATGAAGTTGCCATCCGGCGTAAAGCTTTCGGGACCGTTGATCATCTGTTTGACGCCGGCCGTCTCCAGCGCCGGCACGCGCGCGATCGCCTGGCTCATATGTTGTTCGAAATGATCGTAGTCGTCGTCGAACAGGCGGAACTCCCATTCGTCCGGCACGTCGCCCCCAGGGAGATTCGTCGTCCACGCCTGCGGGTTCGGCTCATAGCCGCCCATCACCAGCCCGCCGACCTCTTCCTTGAAATAGGTGCGCCGGTCCGGATCGCGGATCGTCGGCGCGTCGGTCGCCAGCCCGTCCAGCTTCTCGGTGATGATGTACTGGTGCTTCACAGGCTGCAGCGGCACGTTGATGCCGGCCATCGCCCCAACCTGCCGCGCCCATTGGCCCGCGCAGTTCACCACCTTTTCGCAGGCGATGTCGCCCTGCGTCGTCTTCACCGCCCTGATGCGTCCGTCCTTCATCTCGAAGCCGGTCACCCGCACACCCTCGACGATCTTTGCGCCATGCATGCGCGCGCCCTTGGCGAGCGACTGGGTGATGTCGGAAGGGCTCGCCTGCCCGTCGGTCGGCAGCCACGACGCGCCGACCAGGTCGGACACGTCCATCAGCGGCCACATCCTCTTCACCTCGGCCGGCGATATCAGCTGCATGTCCATGCCGAAGCTTTTTGCGGTGGTCGCCAACCGGCGATATTCGGTCCAGCGATCCTGGTTGGTTGCGAGCCTCAGGCAGCCCGTCATCTTCCAGCCGGTCGCCAGCCCCGTCTCGGCCTCCAGCCCCTTGTAGAGATCGACGGAGTATTTCAGCACGCGCGTGATCGAGGCCGACGAGCGCAATTGCCCGACCAGTCCCGCCGCGTGCCAGGTCGAGCCGGACGTCAGCTTGCCTTGTTCGAGAAGGATGACATCGGCCTTGTGGTCACGCGCCAAATGATAGGCGGTGGAGCATCCGATGATGCCTCCGCCGATGACGACGATCTGCGCGCGGCTTGGCAATGTCATGGTGCGAGCTTTCCGTAAGTCTTCTGATAGTTGTCGAGCGCGGCGTCGAGCCGCGCGAGGTTCTCGCTGGTATAGGCCACGTAGTCCGCGCCCGGCGCCGACAGATGCAGTTCCGACACCATGCTCCACATTGCCTCGCGCAGCAGCGATGCGCTCTGCATGGCTGCGTGCGAGCGCACCAGACCAGCGTCCGGCTTGCCGCCAAAATACTCGGCCAGCAACGCCTCCGATTCCTCGGCCGACATGCCGGCATTCGACGCCGCGCCGGCGAGATCGAACATCGCCGTGTTGAAGCCGGCATATTCGAAATCGATCAGCCAGAGCTTCTTTCCGTCGTCGAGGAAATTCGCAGGCAGCAGGTCGTTGTGCCCGAAGACGACAGGCAGAGGCTGCTGCACGGCTTCCAGCGCGTCGTTCAGCGCGAGAAACCCGGGCAGGCGCTCGACCATGCGGCTTTTGCCGGCCTTGAGTGTGCGGGCATAGTCGCGGTTCACGTGGAACACCCAGAACATGAAGCCGGCGCCGGATACGTGCTTGGGCATGGCGGCGTGGAATTGGCGCATCAGCCCGGCGATGCGCCCGCGATTGGCCCGCACGTCTTCCGGCCCGTAGGTCCTCGCGCCGAGAAATGCCGATACCATGACGCCGGGTTCGGCGAACTCCACCCGTGGTGCGAAGCCGGCCGCCGCCGCCGCGCGCGCAACCATCAGCTCGCGGTCGCGAAACACATGGTGGAACGGAAAATCCTTGCCGAAGCGCACGACATGTCTTCCGTTCACGTCTTCGACAAGAAAGCTCTCGTTGCTAAGCCCGCCCTTCAGCGGCTCGATCGAGATCGCGCCGTTCCAGATCGGCAACGCGCGGATGCGGGACTCGGCCCAGCTCATCGGCGTCGTTCCGGAAGGGCTGCGCGACTGAGCGGCGACATGGTCAAATGGAGCCCGGTATTGTTGCGCCGATCGCCAGAAATGCGCGACCGGACCGATGTGTGGAAGAGCCGCAATGTCGGATGCCAACGCCAGCCCTGTCAACGCAATAGTGTGAGGTTTTGTCGACTTTATGACCGCTTTCCGCGGTCCGAACATCAATACGGGAGAGTTCCGGATCGAATCGGGCGGACGGCATTTTGTCCCTGCGTCACATCTTGCAGCCGAAATTTCGCGGTGATTTCTCGGCAAATGCGCTATGAAGGCCGACAGAGGCCGCGCCTCCTGGCATTGGATCACACGCCCGCAAGGGCAAGGCGCGGATAGGCGGATGAACTATTCAAGGCGGCACGCCGACATCCTGAAACTCATTCAGGAGGAGGGCACGATCACCATCACGCGGCTCGCCGAAAAACTGGGCGTTTCGCTCGAAACGGTGCGCCGTGACGTCAAGCCGCTTGCTCGCGACGGTTCGGTGCTCAAGATGCACGGCGCGATAGGCCTGCCTTCCGTTATCGGCGAGGCGCCGTTCGAACGCCGCATGCGCGAGCAGGCCGACGCCAAGCGCACCATCGCAAGGCTTGTCGCGGCCACCATCCATGACGGCGAGTCCGTCATGCTGGACACCGGCACGACTACCAGCTTCCTGGCGCGGGAGTTGCTCAACCACCGCCGCCTCACCGTGGTCACCAATTCTTCCGACATCGCCCGCACGCTGGCCACCGTCAACGGCAACAAGGTGTATATGGCCGGCGGCGAGCTGCGCAGCGATTCAGGCGCATCCTTCGGCGTCTCGGCAATCGAATTCGTCAGCCGCTTCAGCGTCGACCACGCGGTTATCACGGCCGGAGCGGTCGACGCGCAGCACGGCATCATGGACTACGTGCTCGAGGAGGCGGAGTTCGCACGCGTCGTGCTCACGCGCGGCAAGCGGAGCGTGGTCGTCACCGATCACACCAAATTCGGTCGGCAGGGCCTCGTGCAGGTCTGCGGCTTCGATGCATTCGGCGAACTCGCCACCGACCTGCCGCCGCCGCGCGAGATCGCGGCAGCGGTCGAGAAGGCCGGCGCCAGGCTGCTCGTCGCCAACCAGCGCTAGCGCTCTAGGCGAACACCAGCGATCGGTGCGCGGCCACGCCGGCCATCGCTCCATCGGCCACCGCGAACGGCACATTGGGTGCAGGACGCGCGGCATCGCCCGCGGCGAATACGCCTGGCACGGTCGTTTGTTTCATTTCGTCGACGGCGAGGATCGGCCCGAATGGGCTATCGGCGAGGTCGCATCCGAGCTTCTCGCCTATATCGCTTGAGAGCCGCGAGCGCGGCTGGGTGAAGAGCCCGGCCAATCCTATCGTGCCGCCGCCTTCCAGTTCGATTGACAGCGTATCCTCGCCGGCGACGGCAGCCGTCACCCTGCGCGTCTCGATTGCCACGTCGCGCGCCCTGAGCTGTTCCAGCTCCTCGCTCGTTGGCTCCAGCACGCCGTTCAGGAACAGCGTCACCGGACCCCATTCCCGCACCAGCATTGCGTGGTGCGCCGCCAGCGGTCCGTTCGCCAGCACGCCGAGCGCCCCGCCGTTGAACTCGTAGCCATGGCAATACGGGCAGTGGGCGACCCGTTTTCCCCATTCGGCCGCCAGGCCCGGTATGTCGGGCAGGGAATCGACCACGCCGTGGGCAAGGACGATGCGACGGGCCGACAACTCGTCGCCGCCATCGCAGGCAATCGAGAAGGCGTCGTTAGCGCCGGTCACGCGTTGCGCCCTGGCTGCGACGAACCGCGCTGTCGGGTACGCCGCAAGCTGGCGCCTTGCCTCGTCAATCATGGCAGCCGGCGTTGCGCCGTCGCGCGTCAGGAAGCCGTGCGATGCGGCGGCGAATCGGTTGCGCGGCTCGCCTGTGTCGAGCACCGTCACGGTGCGCCGGGCGCGAGCCAGTTGCAGGGCGGCGGACAAGCCGGCGAAGCTTCCGCCGATGATGGCGACATCAGTGTGCATGTTTGCTCTCCGAATGGGCGGACACGCCTTGCCCGCATCGGACGGCAAGGTCGGCGAGCGTGACTGTCGCCAGGCGCTGCGACAGCAGTCTTTCGATCTCCTCCCGCACCCCGTCGAGCGAATCGTTGACCGCGCGCTCGACGAGGCAGCGCGGATTTTCGGGCTCGGTGCTGAACGGGATCAGCTTTTCGTCGAGCGCCAGCGTCACGTCGGCGAGCGTGATTCTCTCCGCAGGCCGCGCCAGCATCCATCCGCCACCATGACCACGTGCCGAAGACAGGATGCCGGCGTCCCTCAGCCCGGCCACCATACGCCGGACGACCACTGGATTGGTATGAAGCCAGGACGCGATCTCTTCGGACGTCATGGCCCGGTCAGGAACCTGCGCCATGTGAACCAGCGCGTGCAGCGATGCCGAGAGCTTTCCATTTCGTTTCATGTAACTTACATAGTTACAAAAAATGTTCAGGTCAAGCACCTCCCAAAGCCCCGTTCCCAACGCAATGGTGCGCTGCTATCTCAGGCCATGGCCTTCACCATCAGGCAGTTGCAGTATTTTATCGCGGTCGCTGAACAGGGAACGGTTTCGCGCGCCGCGCAGAACCTTTCCATTTCCCAGTCCTCCGTCACGGAGGCGATCAAGGAACTGGAAGGCGATCTGGGCGTCGCCCTGTTCGATCGCCATCCGCGCGGACTTAACATTACCCACCAGGGACACCAGTTCCTGCGCCATGCCACGAAGATTCTCGCCGACGTGTCGGACGCCAGACGCACCTTCTTCAGCGATCGTGAGGCGACCACCGGCCGCCTGCAGCTCGGCGTCACCTCTCTGGTCGCCGGTTATGTGCTGTCGGATCTTCTGGCCCGCTACAGGCGGGCCCATCCGGCTGTCGAGATTTCGGCCATCGAGGACAATGGCGACTATCTCGAACACCTGTTGGTTGGCGGCAAGCTCGATATCGCGGTCATGGTCACGTCCAACCTGCGCGACCGCATGGCGCTGCAGTCGGAAATCATCGAAATTTCCGCATACCGGCTCTGGCTGCCGCTCGGCCACCCGCTGACCACAGCCGAGACCATCAATCTTGTTGACGTTGCCGACGAGCCGCTGATCATGCTGACCGTCGACGAGATCGAGGAAAATACCGGCAAGCTGCTCGCCGCCCTCGGCACGCGACCGCCGCATGTCGCCTTCCGCACCCGCTCGGTCGAGGCCGTGCGCAGTCTTGTCGCCACCGGTGCCGGAGTGGCGCTCCTGCCGGACCTCGTCTATCGCCCTTGGTCGCTCGAAGGCGACCGCATCGAGTCCCGCGACATTTCCGGCACGCTTCCCGTCGTGCAGGTCGGCATGGTCTGGCGGCGCGGCTCCGCCCTGCCGCAGGCGGCGCGCGACTTCATCGGCCTCGCGCAGGCCCAGCGAACTGTCCGGCAGCGCGGCTAACACTGGATATCGGAAAATCCGATATCACCCTTCTGACAAATGAATTTGCGAAAGCGTGGCTTTCACGTAACGTTCGGTCAGGGTTCGAGCCGTCGATTGAGAGCGGCCCCTGTCAAATGGGAGACGTCACATGAAATCATTCCTGAAATCCTGCACTGCACTTTCGCTCGCCGTCAGCTTCTCGGGTCAGGCGGTTGCCCAGGTCAAGGAAATCGGCCCCGGCGAGGGGCAGGTCAACATCGTCGCATGGGCCGGCTACATCGAGCGCGGCGAAACCGACAAGGCCTTCGACTGGGTCACCAAGTTCGAGGAAGCCAGCGGCTGCAAGGTCAACGTCAAGACCGCCAACACCTCCGACGAGATGGTGGCGCTGATGAACGAAGGCGGCTTCGACCTCGTCACCGCATCCGGCGACGCCTCGCTTCGCCTCATCGCCGGCAAGCGCGTGCAGCCGGTCAACATCGACCTGGTCAAGAGCTGGTCGACCGTCGACGACCGCCTCAAGGATGCCCCCTGGCATACGGTCGATGGCGTCCACTACGGCGTGCCGTACATGTGGGGCCCGAACGTCCTGATGTACAACACCAACGCCATCAAGACGCCGCCGACCTCGTGGAAAATCGTGTTCGAGGAAATGACGCTTGACGACGGCAAGTCCAACAAGGGCCGTGTCCAGGCATATGACGGACCGATCCACGTCGCTGACGCCGCGCTCTACCTCATGACCCACAAGCCGGACCTCGCCATCAAGAGCCCCTACGAGCTCAACGATGACCAGTACAAGGCCGCGCTCGATCTGCTGCGTCAGCAGCGCCAGTTGGTCGGCCGCTACTGGCACGACGCCTTCATCCAGATCGACGATTTCAAGAACGAGGGCGTCGTCGCGTCCGGCTCCTGGCCCTTCCAGGTGAACCTGCTCAAGGGCGACAAGCAGCCCGTTGCTTCGGTATTCCCGGAAGAGGGCGTCACCGGCTGGGCGGACACGACGATGATGCACGTCGATTCCGCCAATCCGAACTGCTCCTACATGTGGATGGAGCATACGCTGTCGTCCAACCTGCAGAGCGACCTCGGCGTCTGGTTCGGCGCCAACCCTTCGGTTCCCGCAGCATGCACCGACGGTCGTGGCATGCTGACGGCCGAAACCTGCACCGCCAACGGTCTCGACAATTTCGAGAAGGTGAAGTTCTGGACGACGCCGACCAGCAAGTGCGCCACCCAGAACGACAAGTGCGTGCCCTACTACCGTTGGGTCTCCGACTACATCGGCGTCATCGGCGGTCGCTGAGCTTTCTTACCCTCCCCCTCGCGGGGAGGGTCGACGCGTAGCGTCGGGGTGGGGGCCGTCCCCCCACCCGCGCATGCGGTGTGGCCTCCCCAGTTCGGGAGGTGGGCGCCGCGCCAATCCACGGACCGAGCCCGTTCATGACTCCAGCCGTCTCATTCAAGCAAGTCTCGCGGCACTTCGGCTCTGTCAAGGCCGTCGACGCGGTCGATCTCGACATCGGCGAAGGCGAGTTCTTCGCCATGCTCGGACCCTCCGGCTCTGGCAAGACGACCTGCCTTCGCCTCATTGCGGGGTTCGAGCAGCCGACGTCTGGCCGCATCGAGATTTTCGGTGAGCGCGCCGAGGGCGTCCCGCCGTACCGGCGCAACGTCAACACCGTCTTCCAGGACTATGCGCTCTTCCCGCACCTCAACGTGCTGGACAATGTTTCCTACGGCCTCATGGTCAAGGGTGTAGGCAGGGCCGCGCGCCACCGCGAGGCCGAAGCCGCGCTCGAACTCGTCAAGCTGCCGGGCTATGGCGCGCGCCGTCCCGGCCAGCTGTCCGGCGGCCAGCGCCAGCGTGTTGCGCTCGCGCGCGCGCTGGTCAACCGGCCGAGGGTCCTCCTGCTTGACGAGCCGCTCGGCGCGCTCGACCTCAAGCTTCGCGAGAACATGCAGGAAGAACTGAAGTCCCTGCAGAAATCGCTCGGCATCACCTTCGTCTTCGTCACGCACGACCAGGGCGAGGCGCTTTCTATGGCGAACCGCATCGCCGTCTTCGACCATGGCACGATCAAGCAGATCGGCACGCCGGAAGATATCTACCAGCGGCCGCACTCGCGCTTCGTGGCCGATTTCGTCGGCTCCTCCAACGTCCTGCCGCCCGATTTCGTCGCCCGCCATGGCGGCCAGAAGCGCTGGGCGAGCCTGCGGCCCGAGGCCATCCGCATCGTCGACGGCGAGGCGGGCGCGCTGACCGCCACCGTGGTCTCGCGCTCCTACCTCGGCGGCACCACGCGCCTCGGCCTCGACGTGCAGGGCCAGCGCATCAACGCACTCCTGCCCGCCGGTCATGATCTGCCGGCCGAAGGCGACCTGATCCGCATCGGCTTCGCGCAAGGCGACCTGCATCTCATGGACGACGCGCAATGAGCATGGCGGGCGCGGCATTGCCGCCGGCTGTGTCCGGCGCCATCCTGCCCGACCGCGGCGGCGTGACGGGCGCGCTGTCCGACATCTTCTGGCGCAAGCCGAAATTTCTGCTGTTCCTGATGCTGCTGCCGCCGGTGCTCTGGCTCGGCATCGTCTATCTCGGATCGCTCTTCGCGCTGCTCCTGCAGAGCTTCTTTTCGATCGACGAGTTCTCCGGCCTCATCAATCGCCAGTTCACGCTGAAGACCTACGGCGAGCTGCTGCTGCCGGCCAATCTCGACATAATCCTGCGCACGGTCACCATGGCGGCGCTTGTCACGGTCGCGTCGGCCATCGTCGCCTTTCCCATCGCCTACTACGCGGCCCGCTACGCGCGCAGCAAATGGAAGGCGCTGTTCTACATCGGCATCATGCTGCCGCTCTGGTCGAGCTACCTGGTCAAGATCTACGCCTGGAAGCTCATCCTCGCCAAGGAAGGCATCCTCACCTGGTTCTTCGAAAAGGTGCACCTGCAATGGCTCATCGACGCGTGGCTCTCGCTGCCCATCGTCGGCGGCAATTCGCTCTCGGTCTCCTTCACAGGCACGTTCATCGTCTTCGTCTATGTCTGGCTGCCCTTCATGATCCTGCCGGTGCAGGCGTCGCTGGAGCGCGTCCCGACAAATCTCGTGGAAGCCTCGTCCGATCTCGGCGCGACGCCCGCCCAGACGTTCCGCAACGTGCTTTTCCCGTTGGCGCTGCCCGGCATCGTCGCGGGCTCCATCTTCACCTTCTCGCTGACGCTCGGCGACTACATCATCCCGCAGATCATCGGCACCTCGCGCCTGTTCATCGGCCAGGCCGTGTTCGCGCATCAGGGCACGGCGGGCAACATCCCGCTCGCCGCGGCCTTCACGGTCGTGCCCATCGTCGTCATGGGCTTCTACCTCTGGGGTGCCAAGAAGATGGGAGCGTTCGATGCGCTCTGATGTCCAGTCCGCCCCGCTTGCGCTGAAAGTCGCGGCAGCGGCCGGCCTGCTCTTCCTGCACGTGCCGCTGCTTTTGATCTTCGTCTATGCCTTCACCACCGAGGAGAAGAGCTACAAGTGGCCGCCGCCCGGCCTCACCACGCAGTGGCTCGCCGTCACCTGGAACCGGCCGGACGTCTGGCAGGCGCTCGGCCTTTCGGTACAGGTCGCGGCCATCTCCACCCTGATCGCGCTGGTGCTCGGCACGCTCTGCGCCGCCGCCATCAGCAGTTCAAAATTCTTCGGCCGCGAGACGATAACGCTGCTCGTCATCCTGCCGATCGCGCTGCCTGGCATCATCACCGGCATCGCATTGCGCTCCGCCTTCTCGCTCGCCGAGATTCCGTTCTCGATGTGGACGATCATCCTCGGCCACGCCACCTTCTGCGTCGTCGTCGTCTACAACAACGCTGTCGCGCGTTTCCGGCGCGTTTCCGGCTCGCTGGTCGAGGCGTCGATGGACCTCGGCGCCAACGGCTTCCAGACATTTCGCTATGTGATCCTTCCCAACATGGGCACGGCGCTGGTCGCGGGCGGCATGCTCGCCTTCGCGCTGTCCTTCGATGAGGTCATTGTCACCACCTTCACCGCTGGCCAGCAGCAGACGCTGCCGATCTGGATGCTCGAGGAACTGGTCCGGCCGCGTCAGCGCCCGGTCACCAACGTCGTCGCCATGGTCGTGGTGCTGGTCACGCTGCTGCCTATTCTCGCCGCCTACTACCTGACCCGCGACGGCGACCAGATCGCCGGTTCCGGCAAATGAACATCGACTAGGGAGACTGCCATGCAGACCGAAATGCTCATAGGCTCGAAGTTCGAGGCCGGAACGGAAGCCGCCGAAGCCGTGCTCAACCCGCGCACCGGCAAGACGATCCTCGACTTGCCAGAGGCGTCGCAGGGGCAGATCGACAAGGCAGTCGCGGCGGCCGAAAAGGCGTTCGCCACATGGTCGCGCACCACGCCGGCCCAGCGCTCGGTCTATCTGCTCAAGATCGCCGAGCGCATCGAAGCCGAGGCTGAAGCGTTCGCCTCGCTCGAGGCGCTGAACTGCGGCAAGCCGGTCAATGCCGTGCTCAACGACGAGATCCCGGCGATCGTCGACTGCTACCGCTTCTTTGCCGGCGCGGTCCGTTCCATGCCGGGCGTCGTTTCGGGCGAATATCTCACCGGCCACACCTCGATGATCCGCCGCGACCCGATCGGCATCGTCGCCTCCATCGCGCCGTGGAACTATCCGCTCATGATGATGGCGTGGAAGCTCGCCCCCGCCATCGCCGGCGGCAACACGGTCGTCTTCAAGCCGTCCGAGCAAACCCCGCTGACGTCGCTGAAGCTTGCGAGGATCCTCGCCGATGTCCTGCCCGAGGGCGTCGTCAACGTCGTGCTCGGTCGCGGCAACAGCGTCGGCAACGCGCTGATCAACCACCCCAGGGTCAACATGATCTCCATCACCGGCGACGTCGCCACCGGCAAGAAGGTGCTGGAGGCGGCCGCCAAGTCGGTCAAGCGCACGCATCTCGAACTTGGCGGCAAGGCGCCGGTCATCGTCTTCGACGACGCCGACGTCGACGCCGTGGTGGGTGCCCTTCGCGCCTTCGGCTACTACAATGCCGGACAGGACTGCACCGCCGCCTGCCGCGTCTACGCCGGCAAGAAGATCTACGAAAAGCTCGTCGCCGATCTTTCCTCGGCCGTCTCCACTATCCGCTACGACAAGGCGGACGATACTGAGAACGAGATCGGGCCGCTGATCTCCAAGCGCCAGCGCGACCGCGTCGCGTCCTTCGTGGAGCGCGCTTCCGAGCTCAAGCACATCGAGATCACCACCGGCGGCAAGCCGGGCGACGGGACCGGCTTCTACTACCAGCCGACGGTCGTCGCGGGCGCCAGGCAGGAAGACGAGATCGTGCGGCGCGAAGTGTTTGGCCCGGTCGTCTCGGTCACGCAGTTTTCCGATGTCGACGACGCGGTGGCCTGGGCGAACGACTCGGACTACGGCCTCGCATCGTCGGTGTGGACGAAGGACGTTTCGCGCGCCATGTCGACTGCCGCTCGGCTCCAGTACGGCTGCACCTGGATCAACACGCATTTCATGTTGACCAACGAGATGCCGCATGGCGGTCTCAAGCAGTCCGGCTATGGCAAGGACATGTCGCTCTACGCGCTGGAGGACTACACCGCCGTCCGCCACGTCATGATCGCGCACGGGTAGAACAACTACGCGCCCGGGCCGGCGTCAGCCGGCCTGGCCGTCACCACCAAGCCTGCAACCGGCTCGCCCCGGTCCTGCCTGATGACATGCTGCTCAAGCGAGACGACCCGCAGGCCGGCGTCACCAAGAACCTGCCGCACATAGGCCTCGCCGTGCGCATAGCGCCGTGAAAGCTGCAGCGCGAAACCGTCGTTGGCCTCCAGCTTCTCGACCGAGAAGGCAAACAGCCCGCCGTCGGCAAGCAGCCCGGCGACCGCTGCCACGATGCCCTCCAGCGCGCCGACATACATGAACACGTCGGCCGCCGTGACGAGGTCGGCGCTTGGCCCGTCATAGTTGAAGTGCTGCAGGTCAGCCTTTTCCAGCCTGTCGTAGATACCCTTGGCGCGTGCCTTGCGCAGCATCTCGGCCGAGATGTCGAACCCTTCCAGCCGGTCGCACGAGCCGCGCAGCCTCTCGCCCATCAGGCCGGTGCCGCAGCCGAGGTCCAGCGCCCGCCCGAACCTGCCCGGTTGCGTCTGCATGATCGCCTCCGCCAGCAGCTCCGGCACGCGGTAGCCGAGCGTCTCGACCAGCGAATGGTCGAACTTGTCCGCATACTGGTCGAACAGCGCCTCCACGAAGGCGGACGGCGGCGCGTCGCTGGCCACGGACTTTCCGGCCAGCGCGAGCTTCAGCGCCGCGCCAGCCCGGTCGGCCGGATCGAGCTTTTGCGCCATCCGCCAGGCCTCGGCTGCGGCGTCCACATCGCCCGCCGCCTCATGAAATTCGCCGAGCCGAAACCAGCCCATCGCCCAGCCCGGCGCGAGTTCCAGCGCGCCGAGCATCAGCTCGGCGGCCGGTGCGGCCTCGCCCGAGCTGAACAACATCTCGGCATAGTCGGCGCGGCGATCGGCAAGAATGTCGCCGGAGGATGTATCGAGCGGCTTGGCCATGCGCGGCTATAGCGCGACACCCGCGCGAAGGCGAGATGGAGCTACTGACACCGCCCCCACAATGTCGGTACCCCTGAATTCAGATCGACTTCGAGCAATACGTTTGGCGAAACCAAAATCAGACTGCTCACGCTGTTGGCATTCCGAAGCACCTGATAAAAGTTGGGACCGTAGTCTCCAAAGGCGTCGATTCCCTGTTCGACATTATTTCTAACGCTGTAGGAGGTTGCATCTCTAAATATGAATAGGGACTCGACCCTATTTTCCGAAAGTGGGTAAAAACGCTTGAATGAATATTCATTTATTGTTTCAAAAATTAAGCCAAATTTCGCACAGTTGGAAACAAACTTAGCCTTATCCGAAGTGTCTTGAAGGTAATTGCTCACCCCCTATGACGCCGGCGCTGGTAATGGGGTGCCGGCAAGGGTGAGGCGGATGGCTTCGAGAGCACCGATGGCGCGGCGACGTGCTGTTTCGATGACGGAGCGGATGTCGGCATAGAGGCGTGCACCCCACTCGGTGCGAAAGCCG
>Ga0105046_10011361_pt1 | contig 13839 bp, 13 predicted proteins | sample MAT03_FD_78385 | JGI IMG/M metagenome (GOLD analysis project Ga0105046, IMG submission 78385) | Freshwater microbial communities from Lake Fryxell liftoff mats and glacier meltwater in Antarctica - MAT-03 (megahit assembly) | ecosystem: Environmental > Aquatic > Freshwater > Ice > Liftoff... | reverse complement strand
TTTCTGGATTTGTCGATGAAAGCCAGTATTGCGTATTCAGAAGTCGAAACCACCGAAATCTGGACGGAGGAAACAATCGGCAGTACACTAAAACAAATCCGGTTTTACCACGATGCGGGTCTTTTTGAGCGGAAAGAAGATGCGATTGAAGTGGTGGATGACCTTCTTCAATTGATTCGAAACTTCCAGAAGCAATGTGATCGTGGCCTCAAAATCAGGCCCGGTGGAGCGGTAAGCAACACTCCGTTCACCTGTTATATAAGCGACCTGATGATTGGAAACAATTGTGTGTTGGTACACACCAATGAAATAAAGAGTTCTTTTCTGGGCTACAATACTTTTAACTTTATGAGCACCCGTAACCAGGATTTTAATCTGCAGAATGAATTTTGGATGGACAATCTGATTTCGAAAAGCACCCAAATCAGTAAGACTGCGGAGAAGCTACGGAATCAGTTTTTCAAAAGCATGCTGGAGAAAGTAGAGCAGCTCCGGCATTTGGTGATGCAAGGATAGAATGGGTGAGGGAATCGTTTTGGTTTTATGGATTGGTGAAGATTGAAATCCGGGAATCCGGTTCAGGTGGATTGTTAAAGAAATATTTTTGAGAGGCCATTAGAAAAGTCATAATTGCCTCATGCAATCTGAATTCATTACATCACCGAAGAGCTTTTAAATGCGATTCTTTCGACCCAACCCAGAAAAGGAATGAAGAGAAAGAAAGAATCTATGTTCTATAAAACGCCCTGAATTGGCGTAGGGCGATGATTCCGAAAAATATTTTAAATATTTCTTGATAAAGATCAATATTTTTTTGGAAGAAACATTTTAAATGGTACGTTTGTCTCAACAACATCGCATTTCAAACCTTTAGCCTTCTTTTATACTTTATGCGAATAGCTTTTTTTACTTTTTCTTAGGATCGTATTCGATCTTTCGATTTTCCTTTCCACATTTTGATTTATTGAACTTTCTATTTTGGGAATAATATTTCCAGAAGCGGTTATTAGGTTCATATTGTTTCACTGACAGATAATCTCTGTGCGGAAGTCCTATACATTTTTTCTGTTAAACAAACTCTGATACCTATTTCAGAGGGTTGTACTGTATTGTCTTTTTTACATAAATCATCTTAAGAAAATAAATACTTGTTTTCAATGGAAATGATATGACAAAAAAGTAAAATGTGGAATATAATGTGAAACCTGAAGAGAAGTAAAACGGAAACACCCATATGTAGTAGAAAAAAGGATGTCAATTCAGAAATTACTAACAAAAAAAAACAAATGTTCCTCTTAACCCTGCAACGCTTTAAATTTTCTACCGACTGGACGTTGGGAAGACTTCTGGTAAACGACCAACTCGATGGCTTTACGGTAGAAGATGAAATCCGGAACGCCAAAGTACACGGTGAAACAGCCATTCCATTTGGCACGTATCCACTGAAGACAAGGCAAAGTCCCAAATTCAGCTCTACCTTTTTCTGGAGCGAAAAAACCAAAAAACTGATTGAAGCCAAAGACCGGGCGAAGTTTCCCCAAATCACCGATTTCAAACCCCACGACCTGATCTGGATTGATCCGGTTCCAGGTTTTGAGTTTATTCTGATTCATTGGGGAAACACCGATCTGGATACAGAAGGATGCCTGATTGTGGGAAAAGCCATCGGTGTGGTGAAAGGCAGGGAAGGCGTGGTGCAAAGCCGGCTTTACTATAAATCGCTTTATGAGCGGGTTTATCCTCTGGTGAAAGCAGGCGGGCAAATGATTGATATTCAGAAGGTGGGGGGATAAAGAAAGCAATTCATACAAGGGGAAAACCGGAAAACCCTGAATAGAGTACGGCAGCGGAAACCTGAAAAGCTGAGATAGAGTAGGGAAAATTTAAAACAAAAAAATATGCCCAGTTTTAAAAATGTCCAGATAACCATTACGACCAATGGTGAATCTTCATGCAAGATCAAAGCCAGCGTGGAACTTACAGTTTCTGCAGCTGAAGCAGCTGCAACAGATACCGCCAAACATTTTGTGGTATTCTTATTTTTCAGGGCCGATAATAATAAAGCCGATTTTACCCATACAGTTGTTCTATCAGGCGCCAGGGAAACTACGTTTACCTTTTCTAAAGAATTGATCCGGCCTTTGGCTAAATCTGCAATAGTTAACCCAAGACTTGAGGTTAAGGTTTTTGCACTGAACCCCACTCCAAAATTGCACAATAATCTTGTTGTCGGGGGTGCACCTGTATCTTTTATTATTCCATAACCACCCATCATCGAAAATCAGAAAATCCATTAACTGAGTACGTAAGAGGAAAGCCAATTAACATAAAAAACATATCAATGAACGTTAAGCAATTTACAGAAAACGGCGCAGTTCTTTCCATTTTAAAGGATTTGGAATCACTAAAAGGAACGGAATTCTCAGACCTGGTGGACGATGATGGAAACCAATACGTTGATCTCGTACAAGAAGGAGGTGGCGTTTTGGGAGTTGCCCTTGTTGGTTATGTGTATGTGTTGGAACAGATGGGTTTCCGGTTTCTCAGCCTGGCCGGAACTTCGGCAGGAAGTATAAACACTATGTTGATGGCCGTAGCCGGAACCTGCGATGAGGAAAAATCAGCCTGGATACTGGAATGTCTCTGTAACAAAAATCTGTTTGATTTTGTGGATGGAGACAGCGATGCCCGTGAGTTTATCGATGCCTTGTTAAGTGGAGCAGGAAATTTAAAACTAGGCATCAAGGCCGCACAGGTAATTGATAACTTCAGAGACGACTTTGGCCTGAACCCCGGAAAGAATTTCCACCAATGGCTCACCAATTTAATGGCCCAAAAAGGCATCCGAAACTATGCTGATTTGCAGAAATTGAGGGATAAAGGATTTGGTGTCAAAAAGGAAATGAAAGATAAGGAAGGAAAGGTAATTGTTGATAAATCCAGTTTGAAACCTGGGGATCCGATCGTATTAAAACGAAGGCAGGAAAATGGCAAATTCGAGCCTTATACAAATAAAGCTCATTGGTCAGAAATTGCGATTGTGGCTGCCGACATCACCACCCAAAGCAAGATTGTTTTTCCTACGATGATGGATCTCTTTTATGAAAACCTGAGCATCCAGAATCCTGCCGATTTCGTCAGGGCCTCCATGTCCATCCCCTTGTTTTTTGTACCCTACCGGATTAAAAACATCCCTCAGGGCGCTGAAGCCTGGACAAAATGGAATGAAAAAACGGGTTTGAATGCGACCGTTCCAAATGAAATCATGTTTATGGATGGGGGAATCATTTCAAACTTCCCGATCGACATTTTCCATGACAACACCAAAGTTCCACCTTGTCCAACCTTTGGTATTAAACTGGGATACGACAAAGCCGAGACGAACAAAAATGAAAAAATCAGTTCGGTGATCAGTGCCATATTCGATACGGCCCGCTATGCGTATGACTTTGAGTTCCTTAACAAAAACCCCGATTTCAAACACCTGATTGGCAACATCGACACCGATGGCCATAACTGGCTCAATTTCGGTATGTCTGAAGACGAAAAAGTAGACCTGTTTATCAGAGGTGCCCGAACCGCCTCCAATTTCCTCCGAACCTTCGATTGGAAGAAGTACAAGGAAATCAGGAAGGAGAAGAGTAAGTATTATAATCAAGCATAGAAACCAGCCAATGCATGATACAACCCATGCATCGCCTAAAAAAAAAGGGCAAAACCGGAAAACCCTTCAAAAGAGTACGGCAGCGGAAAACATCCTGAAAAGCTGAGAGAGAGTAGGGAAACGGAGAAAACTGAAAATCCGATCAAAGAGTAGGCATTGAAAAATAATTATTATGGCAATTAAAACATTCTCGGTTAAAACATACGAAATAGGTGTGGGCTACAAAAACTCCGCAATCTGGGGGGGAGTAAGCATCCTTATCCAGGGACATCTAGTATGCAACAGCGGCGACGGGTATCGCTTCATTGTATATGGACTACACCCTGCAAGTGCCGTTCCGCCTCCGGTTTACATTGAAGCCAATAAAGTAGGAGCAATTTTCATCCCTTTTGCTGACTTGCATAACTATGTTGACTTAGTAAGAAATGAAAAACCAATCAATGTATATCTAAACTCTACCTCACCGAATTGGAATAGTTTACGCACAAGCGCAGAGCCGGTAGGTGAGCAGGAAGGCATTTAGTATTTAAGCATTCATGCAGTGGAAGGAGTACCTGCGAGATTGAATTACTTGAGAATAATCGGATTATAGCTCGGCTCCAGTAAAAAGTACTTTACGGTGTAAAACCCCAGCAATTCGGACATGGGAGCGTTGAGAATTAATAGGTTTTTGGAGGATTAGGAAAAAAGAAAGCAAAAGGGGAAAACCGGAAAACCCTTAACAGAGTACGGCAGCGAAAATCCTGAAAAGCTGTGATAGAGTAGGGAAATAAGAAATCACTATATGGACTCATTATTATTTTGGAACGAAGTGGCGTTAGAAGCCAATAAAGTAACACACTCTAAAAAAGAAGGGGAACAAAAGGGACCTGTGTTAAGTGCAAGGGCTTTAGCCATTGTACATGTTGCGATGCACGATGCTTACATGGGCATGAACGGACAAACGACCACATGGCTTGGAAATCTGCCAGCACCCAAACCTGGAGCCTCGGTAGATGCAGCTATTTCTGCAGCAGCACTTACCTCTTTAGAATATCTATATCCTTCGCAGAAAAACTTTTTTCTAACAAAATCGAAGGAAATGCCTGCAACAGCTGGAAAAGCAGATGGCTTTGCGTATGGAATCGAAATTGCCAATCGAGTAATTAATATTCGAAAAAACGATCCTACAAATTCTGACGAAGGCTATGTAGCTCCAATCGGAAGAGGGGCACATAAATCAGACCCTAACAATGAACAAGGGTATTTGGCTCCATTTTATGGAAAAAGATCTTCATTATTTTCAGCCAATACAAAACATGAACTAGATCCACCTGCAACGCTAAACTCACCTGAGTACAATAGAGTAGCAAGTCAGGTTTATACCTTGGGTATCGCACCCGAGTTGACAGGTGGATTGGATAATGGTGCTGATAAACGAACACCAGAGCAAACCTTAATTGGGATTTTTTGGGGGTACGATGGAGCCAATGGCCTTGGGACCCCACCTCGATTATACAATCAAATTGTGAGAAAAGTTGCAATTGCCAAAGGCAATGATCTTGAAGCGAATGTAAGACTTTTTGCTATGATAAATGTAGCTATGGCAGATGCTGGTATTTTGGCATGGAGAGAAAAATATAGATACAACCTCTGGAGACCAGTTGTAGGAATCAGGGAGCATGATCTCTCAATGGGAGAATGCGCCGAGCCAATGACAGGACCATTGGAAGCAAATTGCGATCCAGGATGGCTGCCTTTAGGAGCACCAAAAACAAATGGAAATGGGGCCAAAAATTTCACCCCAGATTTTCCTGCATATCCTTCAGGCCATGCAACATTTGGGGCAGCAGCGTTGCACATGACCCGTATGTTTTACGATCCAAATTTAAAAGGCAATCGATCTTCAGATAACTTGTTTGATGGTTTAACATTTGTTTCAGAAGAATTTAATGGCGTGAATCGGGATAACAACAACACCTTAAGGCCTTCACATAGTCGTAGTTTTCAAGGCGGTCTTTGGGATATGATTGTTGAAAATGGAATAAGCAGAGTTTACCTGGGAGTGCATTGGTCGTTTGATGCATTTAAAACAGACAACAATAATGATCCAATATTCAATCATAAAACTGGTGGTGTTGACCTAGGAATTGCAATCGCAGAAGACATTTTTGTGAATGGTCTGAACAAATCTGCGGTAGGTCCGGATATGTAGAGGATATAAAGCCTGAAAATCAGACCAGGCTCTATTAATCCCAAGGGGAAATCCGGAAAACCCTTAACAGAGTACGGCAGCGAAAAACATCCTGAAAAGCTGAGATAGAGTAGGGGAAAAAAAATAATGAAAGTACAAGTAGATAGAATTTTTAAAAAAGCATTTAGGAAACATTTTACAAATCATGAGGGGAATTTTCCTCCAACAAGACCCATTAAATTAGGTGATTATGGAGTAATGCGATTTGGATATTTTGAAAGAATCGGATTTATAAAAGACCTAATTCATGACGCTGATTTTAGCATCGTTTTAGATGATAGCTCCTCTTCTGAAAATTTTAAATCCTCGAATGATATCAGTGTAAAATCAATTGCAAAAGGTGGAGTTGATAATGCGGGAGTAGTTAAAGTTAATGCTACACTTCAATTTGAATTTGGTTCATCAAATTCAGTTTACTTTTCTGCCGCTGGCGTTTTATATAATCAAATTGATAATTTAAAAGAACTTGGAGATAAGATAATCAAAGCATATAAGGATGGAATCTGGAAAAAGGATTACGTAGTAGTAAGCCGGTTAATGTCTAGTGAAAATGTTGTGATTTTAATTAGTGGTTCATCTGATTGTAAGATTGATGTTGAAGCTGGAGCGGATGTACCTAGAATTGATTTGTCAAATGCCGGAATTAATCTAAATATTGTCAATTCATCCAAAGCCTCCTATGAAATAACATCAAAAGGGCCAATGACAATAGGAATGTCATTGACTAGAATTCATGATAATTTATTTGTAAAACCCTCCATCAGGGGATTAGCTGGGGGCTCAGAAATAGCGGTGTTAGATAATACTTTGACAAATAATGTGGCTTTTCAAGATTTAACCCTAAGCCCTATTCAAGACCTGGCATAACTATCAACATTTATTCCTTTTCTAAGTACAAAATGTTGATAGATTTTTATTTACTTAATGTCAATTATAAAAAGGGCAAAACCGGAAAACCCTCAAAAGAGTACGGCAGCGGAAACCTGAAAAGCTGTGATAGAATAGGGAAAAATAAACCATTATAAAATGTTAACAACAGATAGAAAATTTGGGCCGGATAAAAATCTGCCAATCACAAGCTGGATGCGAATACGCATACCAGAGAAAAAGAAATTATCCATTTGCTTCGATTCAATCGCCTTATGGGAAAATGCGCTGATTATTTATGAAATGCTTATTCCCCCAAGAGCGGGCGATCCTCCGATTATGAAAGAACTTCCAATTCCTGTTATAAAAGGAAACTTTCCAACTGAAACTGGCCGAAATCTGACAAGGGTTACAATTGAGAATCCATATCCAACTTCTTCTATGTACGTTTATTTTACTGGCTGGCATAAAAAAGGGTCTCCAAGTGGTGCTCTAAAATGGGAGCCATCAAAAGTGAAGGGTTTTCATTTTAAAAACTCAGGTTCTACCGTTCCCCTTCCAGGCGCAAGTTCAGTTCTGGTAGATGACTCTATTGCAGACTGGGGTAAAATTGGATTTGAAGATACCCAAAAGGGAGATGAAGACTACAATGATATTATGGCATTCTACTCCCATTTTTAGAAAAACTAAGAAACGATCGTAATGATGTTTTGCAATCCATTTCATAAGATAAGATTAGTTAAAATTTATAGCCCAAGCGTGTTCTGGTAGGTGTCTCACGGAACGAAAAAAAGATTCGTGCAGACGCAAACCCGGGCCGTGAATAAAAGGTAAGTCAAATATCCATTATCCATTATAAATTATCCATTATCCATTATCATTTATCATTTATCCATTACCCAATAGAAATAGGGAAAACCGGAAAACCTTCAACAGAGTACGGCAGCAGAAACCTGAAAAGCTGTGATAGAGTAGGGACCTTCACAAAAAATATATGTCAAGTAAAACAGAAGAAAGAGGAGTTCGCAGAAGCAAGTGCCTTTTAGTAGGAATTAACGATTACAAACCAATTGGCACAGGTGGTGCTGATTTAAGAGGTTGTGTAAATGACGTAAAGGATATGGCCAATACATTGGTTATATGCGGGTTTTCACCTATAAATTTCAGGGTGATTACAGATTCAAGGGCCACCAAAGCAGGAATTCTGGATGGTTTGAAATGGTTGGTAAGAGGGGCAAGACCTGGAGATTCCATAGTATTTTACTACTCTGGTCATGGTTCGTATATGGTTGATGCATCAGGTGACGAACCAGATGGTAAAGACGAATTGTTATGTCCCCACGATTGGCCAAACTACATTTCTGATGATGATTTGGGAGCAATTTTCAGAGCTCTACCTCCTGGAGTAAATCTAGAAGTAATTTTAGATAGCTGCCATTCCGGCACTGCCACAAAAAGTGTAATTGTTCCGCTGAATAGTAATGGACAACCATTGGATACTTTCGTTACATCAAGGTATCTGGAGCCTCCTTATGATTTTACGGTGTACGATGATTTTAAGGTTGACTACAAACGAAAGGTAAAAAAATTGTTTGGCTTTGAAGAAGATTCTAATACCAGAGAGATTCGACCATCTGCATCTATGAACCATGTATTGTGGGCTGGCTGCAGAGATAAGCAGACCTCGAAAGAATTAAATATTAGTGGTCAAATACGTGGTGCATTTACTTACCATTTCTGCAAAATTCTCAAAGCCACCAATGGCGTTATTGTAAGGAGCAGGATGGATAGTTTAGTAACCGCAGGAGTTCGCAGAACAGTAGCAGATCAAGACACTCAGTTAGAAGCAACTCGCTTAGAAATTTCAAATAGAGTTTTCTTTTAGGAGCTCAGCAGGTGGGGTTCATTTTAGGACCTTACCTGATATTTTCAATCATAAAACCAAATGAAATCCGGAAAAACTGAGAAAGAATCCGGCAGCGTAAAATCCTGAAAAGCTGAGAAAGAGTAAGGAAGCCGGTAAGCTGAAAACGGTACAAGAGAGTAAGCCATAAACCATGTAAATTATGACAATATCATTCATGTTAATCTCAGCACTGGCAGGTTGGTGCGGAACCCTTTATCCTGGGTGGCTAAGGGAATTATTAAAACATTTGCCGCAACCGCATCCTCCAGAGCCAGATCCCTGGAGGAGAAGGTCTATAATTAGCGCTTTTGCAGGTCTAGCCAGTGGGTTTGCAGTAAACTCATTTATAATTGATTCAGAAAATGTAACCGCTTCTGTTTTGATTGCATTTGTTGTAAGTGGTTTTGTAGCAGGAAGATTTGTGGGAAACATATCTGACAGAGTGATAGATCAAATGGCTAAGCGGTAGCCGTGCAAATTAAACATTGAGGATTTGTTTTCAAAAAAAATTCTACAGCAATTATAATTAAAAAAAAAGAATATTTTAATAAATATATATATGAATATTAAACAATTTACAGAAAACGGTGCAGTCCTTTCGATTTTAAAGGAATTGGAATCACTTAAAGGAACGGAATTTTCAGACCTTGTAGATGCTGATGGAAATCAATATGTGGATCTGGTGCAAGAAGGAGGTGGGGTTTTGGGAGTTGCCCTGGTTGGTTATGTGTATGTGTTAGAGCAAATGGGATTCCGATTTCTAAGCTTGGCCGGAACTTCTGCAGGCAGTATAAATACAATGTTGATGGCTGTAGCCGGGACTTGCGACGAGGAGAAATCTGCCTGGATTCTGGAATGTCTTTGCAACAAAAACCTATTTGATTTTGTAGATGGAGACAGCGATGCCAGAGATTTTATCGATGCCTTGTTAAGTGGAGCTGGTAATTTAAAGCTTGGTATAAAGGCAGCACAGGTTATTGATAATTTCAAAGACGACTTTGGCCTGAACCCTGGAAAAAATTTCCACCAATGGATAACCAATTTAATGGCGCAAAAAGGTATTCGAAATTATGAAGATTTGAAAAAAATAAGAGAAAAGGGTTTTGGAGAAAAAGTTGATAGCAAAGGCGAAAAAACAAAAATTGTATTGAAAAGGAGACAACCAAATGGCTTATTTGAGGCGTATAATGACCAAGAGCATTGGTCAGAAATAGCAATAGTTGCTGCTGACATCACAACGCAAAGCAAAATTGTGTTTCCTGCGATGATGGATCTCTTTTATGAAAATATGAGCATTCAAAACCCTGCCGATTTTGTCCGGGCCTCCATGTCTATTCCCATGTTTTTTGTGCCATTCCGGATCAAAAATATTCCCCAAGGCTCTGAAGCGTGGAAAAAATGGAATGAAAAAACAGGTTTAAATGCTACAGTTCCAAATGAGATTATGTTTATGGATGGTGGCATCATTTCAAATTTCCCGATTGACATTTTCCATGACAATACAAAAGTTCCGCCTTGCCCAACTTTTGGTATTAAACTGGGATATGACAAAGCAGAGACAAATAAAAATGAAAAAATCAGTTCAGTGATCTCTGCAATATTTGATACTGCCCGGTATGCGTATGACTTTGAGTTCCTGAACAAAAATCCGGATTTCAAACACTTGATTGGCAACATTGATACCGATGGGCATAACTGGTTAAATTTTGGTATGACAGACGATGAAAAAGTAGATTTGTTTATCAGAGGAGCCAGAACAGCAGCCAATTTTCTCAGGGCTTTTGATTGGAAAAAGTACAAAGAAATAAGGGAGGAAAAGAGTAAATATTATAAAGTAGCATAAAAATTTGTATAACTATAATCCAACCTGTTTTTGGTAAAGACAAAAGGAGAAAACCGGATAATCCTTGAAAAGAGTACGGCAGATTCTTTTAAATAAACTCAAAGCAATTTTTAGATTCTTTTGGTTTGAATTTTTCGCTAGCATTAAAATATTCAATTACTCCATAATTTATGCCATCCTTCCAACTTTTCATTCTTCCAGAATTTGAAACCTGGTTAAAATCTCAATCGGTTTCAAGGCTAATTAAACTGGTGCAAAACCACCATACGTTTATTCCCAATTATAGCCATTTTCACGATTCTAATCAATTAGCACTTCAAGAAAGCATGGAAAAATCACATCTTGATAGAGGCTTTAGCCAAATAGCTCAACACTTTACAACTTTTCCTGATGGAAAAATTATGACTGGTCGCCCATTAAATGCTGTTCCAGCAGGAATCAAAGGAGCCAATGCCAATGGCATCTGTATCGAAAATCTTGGTAACTTTGACAAAGGTGGCGATGAGATGACGGCACAACAGACCAATACGATATTAAAACTAAATGCGATCTTAATCCATAAATTTGGTTTAATACCCACAGAAAACTCCATTGTATATCACCATTGGTATGATCTAAATGCAGGAAAGCAAGTAGAAGAAGGAACTGGCGTAACTAAAAGTTGTCCAGGTACTAACTTCTTTGGAGGAAATAAAAAAGAGGACTTTAGAAATGGTTTTTTACCTTTGGTACAATCCGCCTATCAGGAACTTAATCTTCCTTCAGCAATTGAATCAGCACATAAATTTTCAGGTATGGTGAAGGTTAAAACCTTGAATGTTAGGTTGAGTGCCAGCCTGGATGCACCCATAATTAGCAAATTAGGAAAAGGTACAGAAATCAGGATTTTTGAGGACCTTAATGGCTGGTACTCTATTAATCAAAGTAGAACCCGCTGGGTAAAAAAAGAATTTGTGGATTTGATTTCACCTAACATTTAAAATAAATTCCTACCCTTACAATAAAGACTTATGCTTAAAAAAAATGCAAAAGAAATAGCTCCCGAATTTTATAACCCACTTAAAATATTTCCGGGCGTAGTTTTAAATCCTAATTCCCAGCAAGCTGAGCCACAGCGGGAATCATATATAGTTTCTCAGGTGTATTATCGTACACCTTCTTATGCCATTTTTGAGGTAAACGGAAGCAGAGACCTGGAATATGTAACGGTTGACGATCAAAGGTTTACCACCCAGGCAATTAGCCTTCAACTCAATCGGATAGAATTTTGGTTGAAAGATTCACAAGCTTCAAAAAAAAATGACGGACAATTTCTGGAAACAGCTGCAGATGCTATTGCGCAATGCTTTGAAGGAAAAAAAGAAGATGCCGTAAAAACGATTGTAGAATTGGAAACAATGATTAAAAATGAGGTATATCATTCCAGCAAGATGCTTTATATGATTCCTTACCTCATTTTGGTTGGACTTATGATATTGGGAGCTCTCTATATTCATTTGTCTTATTGTGATACAATAGTTGGTTGTCCTAACCCCCATTTTGCATTGCTATTCTATTTGTGTTCCATGGGATCAATAGGTGGATTACTTTCAGTTAGCAGAAATTTGGATGCTTATAATGTAGAAATAAAAGAGAAAAAATCTTTATGGAAATCTTTGAATAACAAATTTTTAGTCTCTGTTCTGATTCGCTTTACAGTTTCTATCTTAGGTGCGGTTACTCTTTATATCTTTTTAAAATGTAACTTTATAAATGTTATTAATGTAGAAAAGAACCCATTCATCATTTATGGTCTTGCTCTTATTGCAGGATTTAGTGAAAACTTAATTCCGAGCCTAATGACAAAATTTGAAACTAATCTTATAAAAGGAGAGCCAATGCGATTAAATGAATCTATAAAACCCAGTGTTTTTCCTGGAAATACTACCTCACCAATTACTTTTCCTTCTAACATTTTAACTCCGGCTATACAATCTATAGCCCACACCAATATTTCGCTAGATGGAATGGATGAGGAACGGGATTCTGGATAAAACTTAATAAGTTATAGGAAAAGTTTTATGCTATGCCAATGAGCCAGTGTTGAAAGTCCATAAGTTCTTTTACATTTTTTGAGTTGTCTTCTTCCGGGTTTATTCGGGCCTGAAACTATCATTAACTTCGTTGCATTTTTTTATTTGGTTGTTCCACAAGGAAGTATCTGTGATTTAAATCATCTCCATACAAGTGTGCACCTGGAATTTTTAGGAATATGTGCTTTTCTTAGTGCATCAGTGCTTCTAAATTCTCAGAGATAAATTGTTCAAAACTCTTAGGCTCCCGTTTTAATATTTGTTTGATAACATTGGTCAGATTTGGTTCTTTTTGAAATCTGGGTAAGTAGTGTAGCATTATCATCACCAGAATTAGCATAACCTGCATGTTTTCTTTTCGTTTGGTAAGATAAAATTTGAGCAAGTTGGGAGACTCATAATTGATTTTGTGCCTCAAGGCTTTGCTTAGTTTAACCGCCATTTCTCCAAAACTAAGTTTTTCGTTGCTTGTCAGTTCGTAGCTTTTGTTAACATGGTTTTCAGATTCTGTTAAAATGATGGCAGCCATTTCGCCTATATCACTTACATCTACGAGTGTAAATTTTGCATCGCCAGCAGGTAAAAATATTTTATGATGCTCCACCAAATCCTTGTGCAAAGTAGAGGTAAAGTTTTGCATAAAATAGGCTGGCCGCAGAAAGGTGTAAGGGATTTTACTTTTTACTATCAGTTTTTCAATTTTATGATGGGGAATGATCTTGCTTTTCTCCACCCCCTGCACAGATAAGAAAACAATGTGTTTTACATCACAACTTACTGCAACATCTATTAAGGGTTTAAAATACTTTTGAACTTCAGACAGCTGGGGAGGGCGCAGCAAAAAAAGGATATCACACCTTAGAAGAGCAGCCTTAAAAGTTGTAACATCAGTAAAATCAAACTGCACACAGCTAACGTTAAAACCTTTTAATTTCTGCACGTCATTTTTTAAATTGAAAACCCCTGCATGAATTTCAAAAGTATGTTTAATTGATTTGAGAGCTTTTAATACTTCCATGCCTACATTTCCTGTAGCACCAGTTATGAGAATATTTTTCATTTATATAATTTAAATGGTTAGGTTCTGGATTTTTTCAATTGCTCTTTTAAAGGCAGATACACAATGTGGTAAAATTATCCCGGTCTTTTCCTGCCAACTCCACTTCTTCGGTTAATTCCAATATTTCTTATACCATAATTATAGATTGAAATATACACAGGCAGACTGGTTTCTTTGAAAAATAATGAATGAAC
>Ga0105046_10011357_pt1 | contig 13841 bp, 14 predicted proteins | sample MAT03_FD_78385 | JGI IMG/M metagenome (GOLD analysis project Ga0105046, IMG submission 78385) | Freshwater microbial communities from Lake Fryxell liftoff mats and glacier meltwater in Antarctica - MAT-03 (megahit assembly) | ecosystem: Environmental > Aquatic > Freshwater > Ice > Liftoff... | reverse complement strand
TGGTAGTACTCGCTGATGACGAAGCAGCCCACCCACCCCCGAAGGTAGGGGCTTAGCTCGACCGCTGGAACAGCGCTGGAGCAGCGCTGGAGCAGCATTAGAGTCGAGAGGCCCTGCGCTGGCGCAAAGCCTCGTACAAACATACGCCGGCAGCCACTGATACGTTCAGGCTCTCCACCGCGCCGGCCATCGGCAGACGCACCAGCAAATCGCAACTGCGGCGCGTCAACTGCCGCATGCCGGGGCCTTCGGCGCCGAGCACCAGCGCCACCGGGCCCCGCAGATCGACGTCAAACAAGGTCTGCTCTGCATCTTCTGCCGTGCCGATGACCTGGATGTCACGCTCTTTCAACTCGCCCAGGCTGCGCGCCAGATTGGTGACCATCAGGTACGGCACCGTCTCAGCCGCGCCGCTGGCGACTTTGGCTACAGTGGCGTTGAGCCCGACCGCATGGTCTTTGGGAGCGATCACGGCATGGGCGCCAGCGGCGTCGGCCACACGCAAGCAGGCCCCCAGGTTGTGCGGGTCAGTGACGCCGTCCAGCACCAGCACCAACGGCGCACCGCTGACCTGGTCCAGCACTTCATCCAAGGAGTGTTTGGGCGCCAACGGCGAGACCCGCGCCACCACACCTTGGTGCCGCGTGCCGCCGGCCATGGCCGCCAGTTTGCCGGCATCGCTGTCGATCAGGCGCGCACCTGCGTCGCCGGCCCGCTGCACAAACTGGCGCATGCGTGCGTCACGCCGGCTGCTGTCGACGTGGATCTCCAAGACCGACTCGGGGGCGGTCTTCAGACGTACCGTGACGGCATGAAAACCAAAAAGGACTTTGTTGCTCATGCAGCATGCTAACTGCCGTGCCGGCCCCCAGCTCAACGATGCGCAGCGTGCGCAGCATGACCTGGGCCGAGACAGCTGGGCGGGACAGCTGGGCAGAGAAGGCGACCGCCCTACCAGGCGCCCAGACTGCGGCCCAGCTGCAAACCGCCCAACAGGATAGGCTGGTGCAGCATGTAAAAGAGCAAAGGCCACTGCCCCAGCCGCACCACCGGCAACAGCCGGGCCGGCACCTCAGACAAGCGGCGCACAAGTGCAGCCTGCGCTGGCAAGCGCATCAGCCACTGGCCCGCTGCAAGGCCCCACAGCAGCACACCCAGCCAAGGCAACACCGGCACCCAGTCTTCGGTGCGGGGAGGGCGGGTGACCAGTCCTACCCAGTGCGTATAGGGCGTGTCGAAAAAGGGGTGGGCCAGCCAGTTTGGCAACAGCATGGCCAAAGCACCCAGCGGCCACAACCAGTTTTTCAGCGGCGCCATCAAGCGCGCCAGGATCAGCATCACGGCAATGCCGTGCAGCACGCCGAAGCTGATCCAGGTGCTGGGAAACATCAGCGCCGAGCCCAGGCTGACCAAGGCTGCACAGACTGCCACCTGCGCCCAGCGGCGCCAGAAGCGCTGCCAGCTCTGGCCAGCGTCCAAGGCCAGCGCCATCGACAGCCCAACACAAAAGAGAAACAGACTGACGATGCCGGTGCGCTGCAGGTACCAAAAGGGGTCACGAAAGAACGACTGACGCGGCTCCCACAGGCCCATCAGGTTGAGGTCGAAGCAGAAGTGATAAGCCGCCATCCACAGCATGGCCAGCCCGCGCAGCAAATCCAGACCTTGCAGCCTGACGACAGGGGGGTGGTCCTGGCTGAGCAAGCGACTCACGCGGTCTTTTCGTAAATGTCGCTGAAGCGCTGGCCGTCCCAGGCATAAAGCAGGTAAGCCGCATGCAGGCAAGGGCCGGCCGCCTTGGGTTTGAAGAGCCCCACACATTGGCCGCCAGCATGCCTGACGCTGCGATACACCACACCGGCTGACCCGGCCGTCCGCATTCGCGCACCGAAGGCCCTCGCAGCGCTGTAGTCCTGCGCTTCATGCAATGCCTCAAAGGCCACTTGGCGAGGCCGAACATCGTGCAGGCTGGCCTGGATCGGGACGTGGTACAGCCGCATCGGCAAGTGCATCGCAGGCTGCTGCGTGGCGGCCAGGAAGCGTGCATGGTGACAGCGGGTTTCTTCTACCGCCGTGGCCCGCTCCTTGGCGGCGTAGAACACACCATAACTGCCGTCGGAAAAACGGCTGCCCAATGTATTGACGTGCGTGAAGGCGGCCATCACGGGCCCGCTGCCCAGGCCAAAGAGACGGTCGGCTGCCGGCACACGCTCGATCTGGCCGATCTCTTCACGCAAGCGCTCGTTGCTCATGGCTTCGAGCGCATACAGGGCATCGAAGTCGGACGCTTCGGCAACCCGGTCAAAGAGGCTGATCGCCGGGTAACGGGTGGGCACGATGCAGCAGGCTGCTGCCCAATGCAGGGGCCTGAGATTCGCCTGGGCCGATTGCGCAGGCGGACCTGCATTCGCAACCGCACTCAAGACCAACCACCGCCGCACACGCCGTCCAGATAGCGACGCACCAGATTCAGGTCACTGACGTTGCCGGCCAGCATGCGCGCCAACGCTGTCCCGCCGCCAAACGGTGCTGCGCTGTTGGCCTGGCGCACCCAGGCATCGGCATGGACGGGCTCTGGCAGCAGGATCTGCAGACTCTTGTAGATGCCCAGAAGGTTGGACAGCCGCTCCAGCGTGTCGCGCGACAGTTTGGCCTGGTCCGGGCGCTTGCGCCAGGCAAAAAAGGTTGAGCGCGGTGGCTGCCCCAGCAGTTGCAACTGCTCGTCGACCGTCAAACTCCAGGCCTGCGCCATGCCCTCGAAGGCCCGCAAGCCCGCTGCAGCCATCTGCTCCGGGCTGACCTGCGTCGCCTGGGCAGCCCCGTATCCCGCGCTTCGTTCGGCGACCCGCAGCCCTGACATAAAAATCCTTTTCTAGATTATTCGGTAATTTTAGTCCTGTTTCGGACAAATTGTCCGGGCAGAGCTTGCGAGCTTGCCAGGCCCTTGTTTGCCACCACTCAACGCACGGCCAGCTGTGCCCGTACGCTGGCATTGATCAACTGCAACTCGGCCAGCGTGGCATCGATGTGCTCGCGCCGCGTCCGCAGCGCAGCGATGGTCTGGTCGGTGCGCTCCAACACAAAGCGCAGCTGCTGCACCCGCCCTTCGCCACGGGCGCCATACAGGTCCAGGTAATGCTTGATTTCACTCAGGCTGGCGCCGATGGCTTTGCTGCGCAGGATCAGGGCCAACCTGGCGCGGTCACGGCGTGAGTACACGCGCGAGCCACCCACCCGGCGTGGGCTGAGCAAACCCTTGTCCTCGTAAAAACGGATCGTGCGCAGCGTGATGCCGAACTCTTTGCACAACTCGCTGATGCCAAAGAGCTCGACGTTGTCGTCATCACGGTGCGAAGCCAGCACCGCTTGCGCGCTGCTGCGTGCGCGGCTGGCCGCAAGAGCCGCCGCTGCTGGTTTCCTGGTCGCGCTTGGCAAGGTCGGGGCGGGGGCTCGCGCCGAAGCAGTCGCCTTCACACCACGCGCTGCAACTTCATGGCCACGCTCATGTCGCCGCTGACCTTGAACTTGCCCATCATGAAGCCGGTGGCAGGCTCCAGCTCACCCGTCATCAAGGCTGCCAGGTTCAGCAAGCTGATGGCCACCGTGCAATCAGCCTCCAGGTTGTCGTTGCTGACGGTATTGGGCACCGACTTGCCATCGATGTAGGCGACGCCATCGTCGCCGCAATCGAACTTGAGCGTGGCGTTCAAGCCGCTGCTGTCACCCACCTTGGCGCGCAGCGCCTCTGTGCAGGCTTGCATGTCCATGGATCATCCTTTGTTGAAAAATGCGATGTGAAAAATGAGAAAAAAATGGAAGGCCCAAGCACCAGGCCCAGCCCCAGCCAATGCTAGCCAACGCCCACCTTCGTCGCATGAGTGAAATCACCGATACGTCAACAGGTTGACGTTAACGTCATCTTGAAGCCTAATCAACCGATGAGCAAGCCATCATGACCACACAGCCGTGAGCAAACACTACGCCAGCATCTTCAGGCCTGCCCTGTTTCAAGACCAGCTGATCTGGGTCACCGGCGGCGGCAGCGGCATCGGGCGTTGTGTGGCGCATGAGCTGGCAGCACTGGGGGCCAAGGTACTGATCAGCGGCCGCACCCAAAGCAAGCTGGACCAGGTGGTTCAAGAGATCACCGAGGACGGCGGCCAATGCCACAGCATCGCCTTTGACATCCGTGATGAACAGGCCGTGCGCGAAGGTGTTGCCATCGTCATCCAGCAGCATGGGCCGGTGGCCGGGCTGGTCAACAACGCCGGCGGCCAGTTCCCTGCGCCGCTGTTGGCCATCAGCAAGAAGGGCTTTGAAGCCGTGGTGGCCAACAACCTCACCGGCGGCTTCTTGATGATGCGCGAGCTGTTCAACCAGTGCATGCAAGACAACGGCGGGGCCATCGTCAACATGACGGCAGACTTTCGCAACGGCATGCCCGGCATGGGGCACAGCGGTGCGGCCCGCGCAGGCATGAGCAACCTCACGGCCACAGCAGCCTTCGAGTGGGCGCATGCAGGCGTGCGCGTCAACGCCGTGGCCCCGGGGTGGATTGCCAGCAGCGGCATGGACACCTACGGCGGCGCCATCAAAAGCATGATCCCCAAGCTCAAGGCCCATGTGCCGATGCGCCGCATGGGGCTGGAAGCCGAGGTCAGCGCAGCGATCGTGTTCTTGCTCTCGCCTGCTGCCGGTTTCATCAGCGGCGTGACGCTGCAGATCGACGGTGCAGCCTCATTGGGGAGTGCGATCTTCCCGCTCGGCGACACTGCCCGCTCCACCGGCTTCGATGGTTTTCACCGCGCCGTCACGCCCGAGGTGTTGAAGTGAGCACATGGACGGTGAGCCCACCCACATGAGCACACTGCGCTCCAGCCTGAACCCCGCATCACCCGGCTTCCAGGCCAATGCCCAGCAGATGCAAAAGAAGCTGGACGAGGTGTTGGCGCTGCAGGCCAGCGTGGTGGCGGCTTCCGAGAGCAAGCGCGAACGGTTTCAGAAGCGCCAGCAATTGCTGCCGCGCGAGAGGGTGGCACGGCTGATCGACCGCGGCAGCGACTTTTTAGAGCTCAGCCCGCTGGCCGGACTGGGCATGCACGACGACGATGGCAAGAAGAACGTGATGGGCGGCGGCAGCATCGTCGGCATCGGGGTGGTGGCTGGCAAGCGGGTGATGATTTCGGCCAGTGACAGTGCCATCAAAGGCGGCACGATCGCACCGATGGGCCTGAAAAAGGCGCTGCGTGCGCAAGAACTGGCGCGCGAGAACAAGCTACCGCTGGTGGCGCTGGTCGAAAGCGGCGGCGCCAATCTGATGTACCAGGCAGAAATCTTTGTCGACGGCGGGCGCAGCTTTGCCAACCAAGCCAGATTGTCGGCGGCAGGCATCCCTCAAATCGCGGTGGTACACGGCTCGTCCACCGCGGGCGGCGCCTATCTGCCGGGCCTGAGCGACTATGTGGTGCTGGTGCGCGGCCGCAGCCAGATCTATCTGGCGGGCCCGCCGCTGGTCAAGGCCGCGATGGGCGAAGACGCCACCGACGATGAACTGGGTGGCGCCCAGTTGCACGCAGAGGTCACCGGTCTGGGCGAGTACCTGGCCGACAACGACGCGCACGCGATTGCCCTGACCCGCGAGTTGATCCACCACCTGCCTTGGGACACCATCGGGTCCGCAGAGGCCACACAGACCACAGGGGCCTCAGGGGCAACATGGGCAACATGGGCCACAACACGGGCGGCAGATTGGGCCAGCACCGGCAGCCTGTCCACAGCACCGCTGTTCGATGGCGAAGAGCTGATGGGCGTGGTGCCGGCCGACGAGCGCGAACCCTATGACGTGCGCGAAGTCATTGCCCGCGTGGTCGACGCCTCGGACTTTCTGGAGTTCAAGGCCACCTACGCCACCGACACGGTTTGCGGCCATGCCCGCATCGAGGGCCAGCCGGTCGGCATGCTGGGCAACAACGGGCCGATTCAGCCGCAAGGCAGCACCAAGGCGGCGCAGTTCATCCAGCTGTGCGACCAGAGCGGCACGCCGCTGATCTTTTTGCAAAACACCACCGGCTACATGGTGGGCAAGGCGGCAGAACAAGCCGGGGCGATCAAGCACGGCAGCAAGATGATCCAGGCGGTGGCCAATGCGCGGGTGCCCAAGTTCACCGTCGTGCTGGGCGGAAGTTATGGCGCAGGCAACTACGGCATGTGCGGCCGGGGTTTCGACCCCCGTTTCATCTTCGCCTGGCCCACTGCCCGCACCGCCGTGATGGGCGGCGCGCAGGCCGCCAAGGTGATGGATTTGCTCAACCGCGCCAAGCTGCAGCGTCTGGGCATGCCCGCCAACGACGAAGCGCTGGGCGCGATGAGTGACGCGCTGCGCCAGCGGCTGGAGGCTGAGAGTTCGGCCCTCTTTGGCACTGCCAGATTGTGGGACGACGGCATCATCGACCCGCGCCACACCCGCCACCTGCTGGGCCTGTGCCTGCGCATTGCGAACGAGGCGCAACAGCGCCAACTGCGCCCCAACACTTTTGGTGTGGCCAGGTTGTGAAGTCACGCATCTGCCGCGCCGACGACCCACACTCCATCGAAAGATCACAACCAGATCCCCCGGAGACTCGATGAAATTCACCCCCGAACACCGTGCCCTCGAAGACACCGTCATCAAGTTTTGCGACAAAGAGCTGAATCCGCATGTTGCCGAATGGGAGGCTGCCGGCCAGTTTCCGGCGCACAAGGTATTCAAGCAACTGGGTGACCTGGGCCTGCTGGGCCTCAAGTACCCCGAAGAGTTTGGCGGTGCCGGCCTGGACTTCAGCTACAGCATGGTGATGGCCGAAGCGCTGGGCCAATGCAACTGCGGTGGTGTGCCGATGGCCATTGGCGTGCACACCGACATGGCTACACCGGCGCTGGCGCGATTTGGCAGCGATGAATTGCGCCGCGAGTACTTGAGCCCGACGATTGCAGGCGATGTGGTCAGTTGCCTGGGCGTCAGCGAACCCGGCGGCGGCTCTGACGTGGCGGCCATCAAGACCAGCGCCCGCAAAGAGGGCGACGACTACGTCATCAACGGCACCAAGATGTGGATCACCAGCGGCATGCAGGCCGACTGGTGCTGCCTGCTGGCCAACACCAGCGACGCACCTCCGCACAAGAACAAGAGCCTGATCGTGGTGCCGATGGACGCTGCTGGCATCACGCGCCAGAAGATTCACAAGATCGGCATGCACAGCAGCGATACGGCGCAACTCTTCTTTGACAACGTGCGTGTGCCGCGGCGCAATCTGATCGGGCAAGAGGGCCTGGGTTTCAGCTTTCAGATGCTGCAGTTTCAGGAAGAGCGCTTGTGGGGCGCAGCCGGCAGCCTGCGCAGCCTGGACCGACTGATCGACCAGACCATCGACTACACCCGCCAGCGCAAGGCCTTTGGCAAGAGCATCCTGGACAACCAGGTGGTGCACTACCGGCTGGCCGAATTGCGCACCGAGGTCGAAGCGCTGCGGGCGCTCACCTACCGCGCGGTCGAGTTGTACATCGGTGGCAAAGACGTCACACGCTTGGCCAGCATGGCCAAGCTGAAAAGTGGCCGCTTGTCGCGTGAGGTCAGCGACAGCTGCCTGCAGTACTGGGGCGGCATGGGCTTCACGGCCGACAACCCCATCTCCCAGGCCTACCGCGATTCGCGTCTGATCTCGATCGGTGGCGGTGCTGACGAGGTGATGCTCGGCATCCTGTGCAAGCTGGAAGGTACGCTGCCTGGCAGAACACCCACAACAGGAGCAACGACATGAACAGCGACACGAACACCGGTATGAGCACGACAGCAACAAACATCGAATCCACCCACCCCACGACTTTGGCGCTGCGGCGCGAGGGCCCGGTGCTGCACTTGAGCCTGAACCGCCCCGAAGTGCGCAACGCGATGTCCTTGCTGATGGTGCAAGAGTTGCACGCAGTGCTGGCCCAGAGTGAGAAGCTCAGCGAGCCACCGGGCGGCGTGCGGGTGATTGTGTTGCGTGGCAACGGCGGCCACTTTTGCGCGGGTGCCGACCTCAAGGACATGGCGCAAGCACGCGCCAAGCTGGCAGATGACCCGCAGGCACTGGCAAAGACCAACGCCGCCTTTGGTGAGCTGTGTGTAGCCTTTGCGCGCAGCCCCTTGGTGATCGTTGCGGTGCCTGAAGGCAGCGTGATGGGGGGCGGCCTGGGACTGGTCTGTGTGGCCGATGTCGCGGTGGCGGCCACCAGTGCGGTCTTCAGGCTGCCTGAGACTTCGCTCGGCCTGGTCCCTGCCCAGATCGCGCCATTTTTGGTCGAGCGCTTGGGGTACGCAGAAGCCAAGCGGCTGGCAGTCACCGGTGGCCGGCTGGATGCCCAGCAAGCCCTCGATCTGCGTCTGGTGCACCAGGTGCACGCCACCGGCGCGCTGGACAAAGCGGTCGAAGCGCTGCTGGCCGAACTGCTGCACTGCGCACCTGGCGCGGTGGCCAGCACCAAAGCGCTGATGGCGCGGGCCAGGTTTCAACCCGCCGCTGAGCTGGTGCAGGATGCCGCCAGTGCATTCTCAGAGGCTGCCCTGGGCCCTGAAGGCAGCGAAGGCACGCTGGCATTTTTGCAAAAGCGCAAAGCCGCTTGGATGCTGCAGTGAGTGCTGCCATCGATGCCGCAGTCAGCGCCACACCGCTGAAGCAGCTCAAGCAGCCCACACGTCCCACCCATACCAGGCCATTCAACAAGATCCTGATCGCCAATCGCGGTGAGATCGCCTGCCGCATCCAGCGCAGCGCGAAGAGCCTGGGCTACAGGACGGTGGCAGTCTTCAGCGAGGCCGACGCTCAGGCGCTGTTTGTGCAACAGGCAGACCAGGCGGTGTGCATCGGCCCTGCACTGGCCGCAGCGTCCTACCTCAACATCCGCGCCTTGCTGGACGCTGCTGCAGCCACGGGCGCAGATGCCCTGCACCCAGGCTACGGCTTCTTGTCGGAGCGTGCCGACTTTGCCCAGGCCTGTTGCGATGCCGGCCTGGTGTTCATCGGCCCCGATGCCAGCGCCATCGAAGCGATGGGCAACAAGGCCAGCGCCAAGCAGCGCATGCTGGCCGCTGGCGTGCCTTGCGCACCTGGGTACCTGGGCGCCGGGCAAGACGACCACTCGCTGCTTGCGGCCGGCCAAGGCCTGGGGGTGCCACTGCTGGTCAAGGCGGTGGCGGGCGGTGGCGGCCGCGGCATGCGGCTGGTGCACGACCTGGCAGAACTGCCTGCAGCCATCGCCAGCGCACGCCGCGAAGCCGACAGCGCTTTCGGGGACGGCAGGCTGATGCTCGAAAAGCTGATCCTCGAGGGTCGCCATGTCGAAGTGCAAGTCTTTGCCGACAGCCACGGCCACGTGCTGCACCTGGGAGAGCGCGACTGCAGCGCGCAGCGTCGGCGTCAGAAAGTGATTGAAGAAGCGCCCTGCCCCAGCATCAGCCCCGCACAACGCGCTGCCCTCTGCGCTGACGCGGTGGCCGCAGCACGCGCTGTGGGCTACTGCGGCGCCGGCACCGTCGAATTCATCGTCGACCCAGAAGGCCAGCACCACTTTCTTGAGATGAACACCCGGCTGCAGGTGGAGCATCCGGTCACCGAATGCATCACCGGGCTCGATCTGGTGGCCTGGCAATTGCGTGTGGCCGCTGGCGAAGCCTTGCCGCTGACGCAGGACCAGATCGTCTTCAACGGTCATGCCATCGAGGCCCGCCTGTACGCCGAAGACCCCTACGCAGGATGGCTGCCACAAACCGGTGAGGTGCTGGGCTGGCAACCGCGCGACACCGACATCCGCATCGACCACGGCTTGCGCGAAGGCGACGAGATCACGCCGCACTACGACGCGATGGTCGCCAAATTCATCGCCCACGGCCACGACCGCGCCACCGCGATCCGTCGCCTGTGCCGTGCGCTCGAAGACGTGCCGCTGATCGGCCCCAGCAACAACGGCCGCTTCTTGCGAGATTTGCTGTTGCATCCGCAGTTTCGGACGGGCAGCATCAGCACCACGCGGCTCGACGAATGGGCTGCGGCGGCTGCCGATGACGGCGACGAAGCAGCCCAGCTGCTGCGCCGGCCACAGCCGCCCGAGCTGGCCTGGCGGATTGCAGCTGCGCTGCTGGCAAGCTCCAGCAGCCTGGCAAGGCTGGCAGGTGCCGCTGCGCGCCCACCCACGGTGCTGCGCCCCAGCAGCGTGGCGGGCTTTGACATCCAGCTGTGCTGTCAGGGCCAGCAGCGCAGCCTGCGGGCGCCGATTGCCGGGGTGCAAGTGCTGAGCCGCCCAAGCCAACTCAGCCACATCACCCGTGTGGTGGTGGACGGCGTCCACCATGTCGTGCGCTGCAGGCTGGTGCAGCAGCAAACTCGCAACCAATTGCACCTGGCGCTGGACGGTGCCGTCTTCTGCTTTGCCGAGGCCTCGGCCTACCCCGAGTCCAGCCAACAATCCGACCCCAGCCAAGTGCACTCACCCGTGGCCGGCGTGGTGTCGCAATTGGCGGTCAGCGAGGGCGACCCGGTGCAGGTGGGCCAGCCGCTGCTGTGCGTGGAAGCGATGAAGATGGAGATGTGGCTGCATGCAGCTGCACCCGCCACCGTGCAACACATCCACGCGCCGCTCAAGGGCAGCGTGGCCAAAGGCCAATTGCTGGTTCAACTCAGGCTGATGGATCCACCACAGCAAACCCAGCTTCAACCCGCAGACTCGCCATGAACCCGGACACCGCGATCCTCACATGCGCCTTGACGGGCGTGCTGACCAACCCGCAACAGCATCCCGTGCCCGTGACGCCGGCGCAGATGGCCAGCGAAGCCCGTGATGCCTTCAACGCCGGCGCCAGCATCATGCACGTGCACTTGCGTTCGCAAGAGCCCGGCCATGGCCACATGCCCAGCTGGGACCCGGAGGTCGCGGCAGCCGTCGTCGACGCCATCCGCAGCGCCTGCCCGGGCGTCATCATCAACCTGACGACTGGCGTGATCGGCAAGGACATCAGCGGCCCGGTGGCTTGTCTGGAGCGTGTGTGCCCAGAGATCGCCGCCTGCAATGCCGGTACGTTGAATTATCTGAAGATCAAGGACAACGGCGAGTGGGCCTGGCCCCCGATGGTGTTCGACAATCCGGTGCCCAAGGTGCAGCAGTTTCTGCAGGTGATGCAGCGCACCGGCACCCACCCGGAATTCGAGTGTTTCGATGTCGGTATCGTGCGCAGCGTGGCGATGTATCTCAAGGCCGGCATGTTCAGCGGCGTGCCCGAGCTCAATTTCGTGATGGGCGTGGCGAGCGGCATGCCCTGTGATGCCGACTTGCTGGCACTGCTGCCACGCTACGCCCCGACTGGCGCCGTCTGGCAAAGCACGCTGATCGGGCGTGCCGAAATCTGGCCAGTGCATCAGAAGACTGCCGAACTGGGCGGCAACCTGCGTACTGGCCTGGAGGATACTTTTTATCTGCCCGACGGCAGCCGGGCCAGCGGCAACGGGGCGCTGGTGCAAGCATTGGCCGAATGCGCGCGCCTGGCAGGCCGCAGCATTGCCACACCAGCGCAAGCACGCCAAGCTTTGGGGCTTCGGACTGACCCGGCAACGCTCGCCACAAAAGCAACCACGACAACAGCACCATGAAAGTGGCCCCATTGCCGGCGCGCAGCGCTGAAGAACAAGGCCGGCTGGACGCGGCTTTGATCGAACTCTTCGAACGCCAGGTTGCCTTCAACCAGACACTGGGCCTGAAAATCACGAGCGTGGCACCGGGTGACGTGCGCGCCAGCTTTGACATGCGGCCCGAGTTGGTCGGCCACCAAAGCTACGGGCGGCTGCACGGCGGCGTCATTTCTGCCGTGCTCGACACGATGGCGGGGCTGGCGCTGATGGTGGCGATCGGCCAGCGTTTCGAGAGCGAAAACACGCTGCAGGTGATCCACCGCTTCATCAAAATGGGCACCATCGATCTGCGCGTGGACTACCTGCGCCCAGGGCTCGGACACCAGTTCCTGGTCAGCGCTGAAGTCACCCGCCTGGGCGGCAGAGTGGGCAGCACACAGATGCGTCTGCACAGCGACCAGGGTGCCCTGATCGCCACGGGCGCGGCGGCGTACATCGTCTCTTGAGCGACCCACCCCTTCTCATCCCATGACCCAAAAGCGAATTCCTCTGGTGCTGGCCGGCGCGTTGCTGGCCTCGCTGGCTTTGCTGACGCTGCCCTCGTGCGTCAAGAGCCGCACCGATCGCGCGGAAGCGCAACCGCGCAGCGTGACACCTCGCGGCGCATTGGCGGCGGACGAGTTGGCGCACGTCGAACTCTTCAAGCGCAGCAGCCCTTCGGTGGTCAACGTCACGAGCCTGAGCGCACAGCGCGACATGTTCAGCATGAACCTGCAGCAGGTGCCGCGCGGCAGCGGCACCGGCTTTGTGTGGGACTCGACAGGCCACATCGTCACCAACTTTCACGTCATCCAGGGTGCCAACGGCGCCCGCGTGACGCTGGCTGACCAGTCCAGCTTCGACGCCACGCTGGTCGGTGCCTTTCCTGACCGCGACCTGGCGGTCCTGCGCATCGATGCGCCCAAAGACAAACTGCCGCCCTTGGCGCTGGGCAGCAGCCGCAACCTGCTGGTGGGCCAGCGGGTGTATGCCATCGGCAACCCCTTCGGCCTGGATCAGACCTTGACCACCGGCATCATCAGCGCCCTCGACCGCGAAATCGAATCCTTCAACGGCCGCACCATTCGCGGCGTGGTGCAGACCGACGCCGCGATCAATCCTGGCAATTCGGGCGGGCCGCTGTTGGACTCCGCCGGACTGCTGATCGGCGTCAACACCCAGATCGCCAGCCCCAGCGGCGCCAGCGCCGGCATCGGCTTTGCGATCCCGGTCGACGAAGTCAACCGCATCGTGCCCCGATTGATCCGGGATGGCCGCTTCGTGCGCCCGGTTTTGGGCATCAGCGCCGGCGCAGCCAACCTGCAAAGCGCCTTGAACTTGCCCCAAGGCGTGGTCCTGATACAGGTCGTCGGCAACGGCCCGGCGGCAAAGGCCGGCTTGCAGGCCTTCAGACGTGGCAGCCGGGGCGAGGTCGTGAGTGGCGACGTCATCACGGCCATCAACGCCCAACCGGTGACCGATCTGGACGATCTGTTGTCGCAACTGGAGCAGTTGCAGGTTGGCGACACCGTCAACCTGGGTGTGTGGCGTGACGGCAAGAGCCGAGAGGTCAAAGCCACATTGGCGGCGCCGGAGAATTGAGCAAGAGCAGTGAGCAAGAGCCCAGGTCTCCCAGCCGTTTCCCTGGTCACGAGCGGGGTCACTGCTGCAATTCGAAACAGGCGTATGAGAGAAGGCTCTAAGCTGAACGACTCATTCTTTCGGTCCAATCACGATCCAGGACCCTCCAGGACACCTCGATGCAGCGCAGAAACTTCATGAACCTCTTCTCACTCTTTGGACTGGGCGCCGCAGGCGGCAGCCAGGCCGCTTCCAAACCCACCCGCGCCGACAAGGTAGAGCTCAGCGATGCCCAGTGGAAAGCCAAGCTCAGCCCTGCGCAGTACAACGTGCTGCGCAAGGAAGGTACTGAGCGCCCACACAGCAGCCCGCTGAACGCCGAAAAGCGCCCTGGCCTCTACCAATGTGCTGGCTGTGCCTTGCCGCTCTTTGATGCCAGCACCAAGTACGAAAGCGGCACCGGCTGGCCCAGCTTTCACACCCCGCTGCCGGATGCTTTGGGCACCAGCACCGACTTCAAACTGCTCCTGCCACGCACCGAGTACCACTGCGCCCGCTGCGGCGGCCATCAGGGCCACGTCTTTG
>Ga0105046_10011356_pt1 | contig 13843 bp, 16 predicted proteins | sample MAT03_FD_78385 | JGI IMG/M metagenome (GOLD analysis project Ga0105046, IMG submission 78385) | Freshwater microbial communities from Lake Fryxell liftoff mats and glacier meltwater in Antarctica - MAT-03 (megahit assembly) | ecosystem: Environmental > Aquatic > Freshwater > Ice > Liftoff... | reverse complement strand
TCTGTCGAAACTACCGGGCGGCAAGGTGAAGTGAAGAACAAGACCGCCAAAAGGCGGGACTCCAGCAAAGAGAAAACCCGCACGTCTTCTCTTTGTTGGAGTCCCGCCTTTAGGCGGTCTTGCTTAAAGCCGCTTCTTCGCGCCATACTTCGGCGGTTCCGGATCGCCGACAACCTTCAGCAATTCCGCGATGATGTCCTCGCTCGTCTTCCCCTCGGCCTGAGCCTGGAAGTTGGTCGCGATGCGGTGACGCATCACGGGCACGGCCGCTTTGCGGATGTCGTCGAGGGCGACGCTAAAGCGGCCGTCCATTGCCGCGAAGGCTTTGCCCGCTTGGACGAGGTATTGCCCGGCCCGCACGCCGGCGCCGTAGTCGACCATCTTCTTGACGAACTCCGGGGCCGACGGATCTTTCGGCCGCGATGCCCGCACCAACCGTGTGACGAAATCGATGACGAAATCGCCGACGGGAACGCTGCGGACCAGCTTTTGTAAGTTCAAGATCGCTTTACCTGAGAGCACCTTCTGAATCTCGTTCACTTCATCTTTTGCCGTCATCGACAGAATACGTTTCTCTTCATCAACAGAAGGATAATCGACCTTCACGTTGAACATGAAGCGATCCTGCTGCGCTTCGGGGAGCGCGTAAGTGCCTTCCTGCTCGATCGGGTTCTGCGTGGCGATGACGAAGAACGGGTCGGGCAGTTTATAGGTCTCATGACCAGCGGAGACTTCGCGTTCCTGCATCGCTTGCAGCAAGGCCGCCTGCGTCTTCGGCGGCGTGCGGTTGATTTCGTCGGCCAGGACGATGTTCGAGAAGATCGGCCCCTTGACGTAGCGGAACTCGCGTTTGCCCTGCTCGTTCTCGTCGAGAATTGTGGTGCCGGTGATGTCCGAAGGCATCAGGTCAGGCGTGAACTGGATGCGCTTGAAGGAGATGTCGAGAATCTGCGCGATCGACGAGACCATCAACGTCTTGGCCAATCCCGGCACGCCAACGAGCAGACAATGCCCGCGCGTGAACACGGCAGCCATGATCTGCTCGATCACCTCTGCCTGGCCGACAACAACCCGCCGGAGTTGTTCGATCATCTGAGCCCGGGTCTGGGCAAACTGCGTGAGGTATTCGCTGATGCGATCGTTCGTCACGGGGGGTATTCCTTCCTGAGGGATGCGTAAGCCAAAGTATTCTAGCTATCCCCGCCGGAGTCGGCGAGATTAGGTTGGCCGCGGATCACACCCCGCACGTCTCGCGCCATTCGGCTGCCGACAGCAGATTCACGAGTGGCTCGCCGCGCTGGTAGCGCATCAGGTTCTGGTAGAAAAGTTCCACCATTCGCGGCTTGAAGTTGACGCTCTTTTCGGAACCCGAAATGTGCGGCGTGAGGATGACGTTGGGCATCGTCCACAATGGGTGTTCCGGTGGCAGCGGGTAAGCGAAGTGAACGTCGAGGGCGGCGCCGGCGATCGGGCCGTGGCGTAGAGCGCTCAAGAGGGCGGCTTCCTGGACGATGGGGCCACGGGCGACGTTCAACAGGAATGATCCAGGCTTCATCGCTTGCAATTCTCGCTCGCCGATCAGACCCGTCGTCTTGGACGTGTGCGGCAGACACAAGACCAGGAAATCGAGATCCTTCAAGAATTCTTCCCATTGCTCGGTCCGGAAGATTCGATCGGGGAGAACTCCTTCGGGGTCGCCGGTGCCCGGATCGGTGTAATCATTCGCGCGGGATTGGACGCCATGCCGCGTCAGGGCGTGGACCGTCATCCCAAACGCCTTGGCCAACCGAGCGGTCTCGCGGCCGATGCCGCCGTAGCCCCAGAGGCCGACGGTCTTCTGACGAATCTCCTGATGGTAGGGCATGTCGCGCGACCAGGTCTTCGTCTGCTGATTGCGGAACATCCCCGGCATGTCGCGCACCAGATTGATCATCATCGCGAGGTTCCACTCGCCGATGGCGGTGTCGAACACGCCACGGGCGTTGGTGACGCGGATCTTCGAATCGTACAGCTTGAACTTGGCCAGATGCTCGAAGCCGGCCGTACAGAGTTGCATCCAGTCGAGATCGACGACGTCCTCGAAATTCTCCGGCGGGTACTTGCAGAGAAGAACGCGCTTGCCGCGCAATACCTCCGCCGGCAGCGGACGGGCCTTGTAGTAATCGCGCGGCGTCGGCGATTCGTGAATGACGACGCCCGGAATTGAGCGCAGGCGTTTGAGGTGAACGGGATCGAGATCGACATCAATGAGGACGTGGGTCATGGGTTGATCCGACGCTTGTTCCAGTAGCCATGGCGACGACGGTAGTGGGCAACGGCCATAATCCAAATATCGCCTGCAACAATTTGGTAGATGATGAGATAGGGAAACCGTCGCAATCGAACGAATCGAAATCGGCGTATTCGAAGTGGAGAACCCAGTTTCGGGAAGGCGGTGACCTGACTTGTCGCGTGCTCAAATTCAGCCTGAAAATCGCGAGCGAGTTCCACTCCGACTGCGAGGTACTCGTTGAGGATTTTTTCGTACTCATCCTCCGCGTGGTCTTCGAAATAAAGGCTCATTAGGCAAGCTTCTTTCGAATACGCTCGAAAACTTCCTCGATCGGCGTGCCGCGCTCGGCCCCATCTTCAATCAGTCTTGCGCGTCTTTCCAGTTCTGCTTCCAACGCGGTTTCGTCGTCCTGGAACTCGACATCGTCCAGGCTGATGAGGAGATCACGCGTAATCGAAAAACGATCATTCGCGGGCAAGGCCAACAATTCCGAACGCAGGCGTGTAAGTTGTTCCGACATAAGTTCTATCCCTTCTTACTCAAATCTGTCTTCTGCAGCAGACCTCTCCTATCATAGGATCATACCTCTTCCTGGAGAACCATACCATGCTGCAACGTCGTGAATTCCTACGCTCCGCCATCGGGGCCAGTGCCACCTTCGCCGGGCTTCCGCTTCTGGCCTCGGCCCGAGAGATCCCGTTCAAGCTCTCACTCGCTCAGTGGTCGCTGCACAAGGCGTTTTTCGCCAAGCAACTCGACCCGGCCGACTTCGCCAAGATCTCCAAGAAAGACTACGGCATCGAGGCCGTCGAGTACGTCAACCAGTTCTACAAGGACAAGAAGAAGGACGACGCGTTTCTCAAGGACCTGAAGAAACGGGCCGACGACGAAGGCGTTCGCAGCGTGCTCATCATGTGCGATGGCGAAGGCGCCCTCGGCGATCCCGACGAGAAGAAACGCTTGCTGGCGGTCGAGAATCACTTCCGCTGGGTCGAGTGGGCCAAGTACCTCGGCTGCCATTCGATCCGCGTCAACGCCCAGACGAACAACGTCGGCACCCCGGAAGAACAGGCGGCCCGAGCCGTGGATGGACTGACGAAACTATCCGAGTTCGCCGGCAAGTCGGACATCAACGTCATCGTCGAGAATCACGGCGGCCTGTCGTCGAACGGCGAGTGGCTGGCCGGTGTCATGAGCAAGGTGAAACTAAAGAACTGCGGCACGCTCCCGGACTTCGGCAACTTCCGCATCGGCAAGGATCAAGAGTACGACCGCTACAAGGGCGTGAAGGAACTGATGCCCTTCGCCAAGGGCGTCTCCGCCAAGTCGCACGACTTCGACGACATGGGCAACGAGACGAAGACCGACTACCTGAAGATGATGAAGATCGTTCTCGATGCGGGCTACAAGGGCTACGTCGGCGTCGAATACGAGGGCAGCAAACTCAGCGAATCTGAAGGCATCAAGGCCACGAAGAAACTGCTCGAACGCACCTTCGCGGAACTGGCGAAGGGGTAGACTACGCAAAGCCAGCAAAGCCCAGGGACGGCCGTCCCTGGGCTTTGCTGTCAGAGTTTCCCAAAAGCCGGTGCCAACGCCGCGAAACACTTCTTGGCGGCCGCGATCGGATCGTAATCCTTCTTCGATGACACCATGCCGCTCACTTCTACGCAGACGTTGCCCGAGTAGCCTGCCGCTTGAATGAGCTTCAGCAGTTCGACGTAGTCGGTCTTGCCTTCGCCGGGCAGCACGAACTTGGCCTGGTCTTTCTCGAAGACCGTGTCTTTCACATGCACGAAAACCGCTTGCGGGATGACGGTGTCAATGGTCTCCTTCATCGTCAGATTTCGCCCTTCGTAGTGGCTCCAGTCATAGACCAATTTCAGCCAGGGGCTTCTGACTTCGTCGAGGAGCCAGCGGGCCTGGGCGGGAAGCGTCATCACTCCAAAGCGGTGAGGTTTGATGGCGATCACGGTCTTCGACGCTTCCGCGATCTTGGCCCAATCCGCGAGGCGCTTGGCGAGGAGCGTCTTGAGGGTATCCCATTGTCCGGGCTTGCCACCCAGAATCGTTTCGATGATCGGCGGCTTCGCGGGTGAAAGAGAGTGACCAAGTTCCGCGGCGGCCTTCAGGCGATCGAGTTGCGCTTTGTGTTTCGTGTCGTCGGCCTCAGGCGGCAGGTTCTCCATCAGGGCGGGAAGAGAGAGTTTCAATTCCCCCAGCCGATCACGTAGCTTCTTCCGCGCGTCGGCGTCGAGTTTCGCAGGATCGGCGTGATAGCCGGGCATCAGGGCGAGTTCGACGGCGTCGTAGCCGATCGCGGCGCAGGCTTTCAATCCTTCTTCCAGCGACAGCGTTTTCATGCCGTAGAGGCTGTAGCCAAAGCTCAGTTTGGCGACCGGTTTGTCGGCCGCAGGGAGGAGGGCGCCTGTGAGGGCGGCCGCGCCGAGCGCCAAGCATTCGCGTCGATTGATCATGATCGTGCCTCATTTCAGCCAAAACGTGTGGAGAAACATGTCACGCAGATAATGGGGCGGATCCTGGTTCGGCTTCCGTTGCAGCCACTTCCGCGCCCGCCAGAATGAATACGCGATCAGGTGGGCGAGGTTGGCGGAGAACTCGTAACCTGCCCCGTGGTGCTTGCGGAAATAGCGCCGCCGCGAGGCGAGATAGTAGGCCGGCAGCCGCTTGCGGGCTCGCTCCGCTCCCGTCACTCCCGTGCTGCGCCCTTCCAGATGAACCACCCGGCTCTCGGGCACAAACCAACTTGGCCACCCTGCCCTCTTCGCCCGCTGACAGAAATCCGTTTCTTCGAAGTAGAGGAAAAAGCCTTCATCAAACAAGCCGATCGATTCGAGTACCTCACGGCGAATCATCATGCTGGCGCCGTTGACCCAGTCGGTCGGGTGCGTTTCACCACGTGTTGGCGGGGCGACCATCCAGCGGCAGAGCAAGCGCGTCGCTAGGCCGAGGCGCAGGCCGCGTTCGAATTCGCTCAAGACGCCGTGAAAGCGGAAGGCCGAGCTCTGGGGCGTCCCATCGGGATTTTCCAGACGGCTGCCAACGATGCCAACGGCAGAGTGTGCTTCCAGGTAATCGATCAACCGAGTGACGGCCCCCGGGTGAATGTAGGTATCCGGGTTCAACAAGTGAAAATAGTCAGGAGGCGTTGAGCTTTTCAACAACGGCCGGAAAGCCGCGTTGTTGCCGGCCGCAAAGCCGCCGTTAATCTCCAGGGACAGCACTTCCGCCCAGGTCCAGTTCTCGGCGGCGATGGCGGCCCGCAGCTTTTCGACCGAGCCATCTCCCGAAGCGTTATCAACAACAACGACCCGGCAATCGGCCTCCGAACGCACCTCAGGGTCAAGAGTACGCAGGCAATCGATGACGAGTTCAGCCGTCCGATAATTCACGATAATAACACGAGTCGACCGCATGGCTCTCCATTCGCTCGGGTCCGTCATGGTCCCCAAGGGGGCTTCCCTGCTATCATTCCTGTAAGACTTCCGGTGTCGTTCGCAAAGGAACTACCGATGATTTACGTTATAGCGATCGTTCGTATCCTGTTGGGCCTCGCGTTCACGGTGGTCGGGCTCGATCATTTTCTGCACTTCCTCAAGATGGACCAGCCGCCATTGACGGCGGAAGCAACGCACTTCATGGCAGCCCTTCATCCGACCGGCTACCTCACCGTGGTCAAAGTGCTCGAATTGACCGGCGGTATACTCTTGTTGTCGGGCCTGTGCGCGCCGCTGGGTCTTGTGCTGCTGATGCCGGTGATCGTCAACATCGCCCTCTGGGAGATTTTCCTGATGAAGAAGCCCGAGGTCGGCGTCGTGTTCCTGGTGATGGCCATCTTCCTGATCTGGGCTTATCGAGCGTATTTCGCGAGCGTCTTCACATGCAACGCTCGCTCGTGCGCCAGCCGGGGGTGATGACCGATGTCTCGATCCAAGATCGTCTCGAAGTGGCTGTTAGGAATCTTGTTCGTCGTGGCAGGGGCGAACCACTTCCTGCGGCCGGAGTTCTACCTGCGCATCATGCCGGCGTATCTGCCCTGGCATCGGGCGCTCGTCGAAATCAGCGGGGTGGCGGAAATCGTGCTGGGCGTGCTACTGCTCATTCCGAAGACGTCGCGATGTGCCGCCTGGGGGCTCATCGCACTGTTGATTGCCGTCTTCCCCGCCAATTTGAACATGGCCATGCACGCTGCCAATTTCCCGGAAATGGAGCCGTGGATGCTCTGGGCGCGGCTGCCCCTCCAGGCCGTGCTTATCGGCTGGGCCTGGTCGTTCACGAGAAACGGATGAGCCGATGAATCGTATTGTTGTCGCCATAGGCTACTTCATTTTGATGACTTCGGATCTGGCAGCGGCCGAGTTGGAACGGGATTTCCATTCATTCGCCAATCCCGAACATGTGCGTGTTCGCCATGTCGATCTCGACCTGCAAGTCGACTTCGACAAGAGAATCATCAAGGGTGAAGCGACGCTGCGGATCGAACGCACCTCGGCCGATCGTCGTCAGGATCTTGTTCTCGACACGCGCGGATTGACGATCCGCTCCGCATCCTCTTCCGCGGAAGGTGAGGAGTTCCTCAAGGCCGACTTTACACTTGGTGATCATGATCCGATTCTAGGCCGTGCGCTGACGATCCGCCTGCCGGAAAAGGTGAAGGCTGTTCGAGTCCAGTACGAGACGGGGCCGAACTCGGCCGCCTTGCAATGGCTAACGCCGAGCCAGACGGCCGGGAAGAAACTCCCTTATTTGTTCACGCAGTCGCAGGCGATTGATGCGCGAAGTTGGATCCCGCTCCAAGATTCGCCGGGCGTGCGTGTCACTTATTCCGCTCGGGTGCGCACGCCGAAAGAACTGCTCGCGGTCATGAGTGCCGGCAATGACGCCTTGGCGAAACGGACAGGCGACTACCGCTTCGAGATGAAGCAGGCGATCCCCGCCTATCTCATCGCACTGGCTGTGGGCGATCTGGAGTTTCGCAAAATCGGGCCGCGTACGGGCGTCTACTCGGAACCGTCCGTCGTCGTCAAGGCCGCCCGCGAATTCGCTGAACTCGAAGAGATGGTTCGCGCCTGCGAAAAGCTCTATGGCCCCTACTGCTGGGAGCGTTACGACGTTCTGGTCATGCCGCCGAGTTTCCCGTTCGGCGGCATGGAGAACCCACGGCTGACGTTCGCTTCCCCCACGGTGCTGGCCGGCGACAAGAGTCTGGTCTCGCTGCTGGCGCACGAACTGGCCCACTCGTGGTCGGGGAATCTCGTCTCGAACGCCACCTGGCGCGACTTCTGGCTGAACGAAGGTTTTACGGTCTACCTCGAACGCCGGATCATGGAGAGCGTTTACGGTAAGGCTCGCGCCGAAGCGGAAGCCGTGCTCGGCCGGCGTAGCCTGGAACGCGAATTGGCCGAGTTGCCCAAGGCCGATCAGGTGCTGCATATTGATCTCAAAGGCCGGCAGCCCGTCGACGGCTTGACCGACGTGCCCTACGAGAAGGGCGCACTTTTCTTGCGCCATCTGGAAACAGTCTACGGGCGGGAAAAGCTCGACGCCTTCCTCAAGAACTACTTCAACCACTTCGCGTTTCAGAGCATCACGACGGCCCAGTTTGCCGCGTATCTTGATGAGCATTTGTTGAAGGGAGACGAGGAGAAGGCCCGAAAGGCGAAAGTGGACGAATGGCTGAATCAGCCCGGTTTGCCCGGCGACGCGCCGAACCCGTCCGCGGCGTCACTCGAAACCGCGGAGAAGAATGCCCGCGAGTTCGCGGTCGGCAAGGTCGAGAGTGCTGATCTGCCAGTGAAGGAATGGACCCCGCAGCAGTGGCTGCACTTCCTGAATTCCCTGCCGAACACCCTGACCCGCGCCCAGATGACCGATCTCGACGACCATTTCTCCCTGACAAAGTCGGGCAATTCCGAAGTCTTATTTCAGTGGTTGCTTCTTTCGATTCGCCACGGCCATGCCCCCGCGAATGAGCGCGTTGAAACATTTTTGACCGAGCAGGGCCGGCGCAAATTCCTCAAGCCGCTCTACGAGGAGTTGATGAAGACCGAAGCGGGAAAAGAACGGGCACGGGCGATCTACCGCACGGCACGGCCTTCGTACCATCCGGTAAGCGTGGAAACGATCGATGCCGTCGTCGGCTGGGATAAAAAGCCGTGAGTTGAAACAGGAGACATCCGCATGATTTTAGATCAATTCAATCTCGCCGGGCGGGTGGCGCTCGTGACCGGCGGAAGCCGGGGCCTGGGGCAAGCGATGGCCATCGGCCTGGCCGAGGCCGGGGCGGACATCGCCTGTGTCTCCCGGGGCGGCAACGACCAGCAGACACGCGAACAGGTCGAGGCCCTGGGCCGGCGTTTCTTTAGTTCTCAGGTCGATTTCGCCCTACCGGCCGAGCGCGTCGGCCTCGTCGATCGCGTCGTCGCCCACTTCGGGAAGATCGACATCCTGGTGAACAACGCGGGCAGCGGCACCCGCTTCCCACCGGAAGAATACCCGATGACGGAATGGCGCGACCTCGTTGAAGTTCACTTGCACTCGGCCTTCGATCTAGCGCAGCAGGCAGCCAAACACATGCTGCCCCAGGGCAAGGGGAAGATCATCAACATCGGGTCGGTGATGAGTTATGAGGGGGGCCTGAACATCTCCGCCTATGCCGCGGCGAAGCACGGTCTGGCCGGGCTGACACGATCGCTCGCGGTCAGTTGGTCGAGCAAAGGCATTAACGTCAACTGCATCGCGCCTGGCTACTTCGAGACGAGCATGTCGCACGTCCTGAAGAACCATCCGGTGCGCGGCCCGCAGATCCTCGACCGCATCCCCATGGGCCGCTGGGGGCAGCCGCCTGAACTCGCGGGCCTGTGTGTCTTTCTCGCGTCCGACGCCTGTCAGTACATGCATGGCAGCATCATCCCGATCGACGGCGGCTGGCTGGCCCGATGAGGATTTGACCGCATGAGCAGAACCGTACTCGAACGAGAGGAATACGTCGAGCAAGCGTATTTCTTCCGCGTCTTCCGCGAGCGGCTCGCGGAGAATCTGCCCGCCCAGGAGATTCTCGCGCGGATCGACGAAGAGATTCTGTCGACGACCCGGCTGCCGATGGCGATCCAGTTTCTCGTGACCGATCTACGCCACACCGGTTCGCTCGGGAGCGGCTTTACCCGACTAGCGCATTACTTCACCCCGTTCCAGGCGTTCGTGGTCCTGCAATCGGAGAAAGAAGGCCTGCGTTTTACGATGCCGGTGGCGCTGCTTGTCCTCGAGCGCGAAGCACTTTACAAATCCGGCACGCCGACGCAGGCAGGTCTCTTTGTCTACCAATTTGAAGCGCTCTGCCGCAACCGGCTGGGCTATCTCGACGGCGTTTACGCCATGGCCGCCGACCCGCTTTACGATGACGCCTGGAGGCATTATCTGGAGACGGTTCGCAAGTCCGTCGGCGTCGTCGACTTTGCGGAACTCGTTTATCTGCGTTCGGAGTTGTACGTGCTTGATCAACGGCGGAGCAACCCGGGTTACCAGCCGCCGGTCGCACCGCTCATCGGCGAGAAAGAGGGGAAGATCGCCAAGGCCAGCCTGCGCCGCGACCCTTTATTCCTTTTCGCTGCGTTGCAACGCCAGTTGAACTATCCAGAAGTGCCTCGACCTCGACCGAAAGACGACGTTAATTCCCGCATTGAGGCGTTGCAGGTGAAATTGCGCGAAACCGAAGCCCGCGTGAAAATGATCGAAAGCGACCTGCGCGGCACCATCGATTTGGCCCAGCTCGGCAAGCCCGCTATTTTGGATGATGACGAATGAGGTGAGACCTGACGACTGCACGGGGTGTCAAAGAGTCATTCGGGTTGAAATCGATTGATCGGCATCCGGCCGAGCGGTCGATAACTTTCTTACCCCAAAATCTCAAGTTCCACGCGCGGGAGCACGTTAAATGAGCAGTGCCTTGATCATACTCCTGGCAACCGCCGCGGCATTGCCGCGGATGGCGGACGGGGGCTCGTACCTCTGCCAGCCATCCTATTGCGAAGATAATATGCTGCGCGGGCCCGCCAAGCCTTATCAACTTCAGGCGGGCGACATCGCGATGTCCGCGGATGGCTCGCGTTTCTGGCTGGCGATGCACAAACTAGCGGGGACCAGCCATCCCACGCACAGCATGGTCGTCTTCGAGCGTCCGGACGGGACGATGGCGATCCTGGAGGGCGGGCCGCACGACACCCTGCGCTGCCGCACGATGGACGCCGTTTCGCATCTGCGCAGTTACGAAGTGGAAGGGCGTGTCTGGGTCCGACGGCGGGCGACGCCGCTCTCCAAGGAACAATCGGCACGACTCACCGAGTTTGCCATGAATGCGGACGGGAAACGTTTCGCGATCGGAAGGCTCGGCTTGCAGTTGACCCCGTTTCGCACGCGCGGCCCGCTGAAGACCTATGTAGCCGGCAAGCCGAACGGCGAGGGCCGCAATAGCTACTTCTGCTCCGAACTCGTCACCGAGTCCCTGGTCTTCGCGGGCGCCATCGACTGTGCGATCGCTCGACCGTCCGCCACCTACCCGCGCGATCTCTTCATGGACCGCTCGCCCAACCCTTTTCTCAACAAGTATTTCAAATTGGCCCCCGACTGGGATCCGCCCGCCCGCTGGGTGAGTTGCCCCGAGTGATGTGGCAAAAGCAAACGGCCCTGAAAAGGGCCGTTTGTCGTAGGAGATTCAATTTTCCGCAACCATCACGCGCACGGTTTGACGCCGCGGAAGGCCTGGAGCACGTCGTGTAGATCGGTCGAGATGCTGACCTCGTCGTCGAGGAAATCCTTCAGCCAGATAAAGTGGAGCTTCTGGGCCAGCGCCACGAGCGGCAATAGATCGCCGAGGCGGATCCGAATAGGCGGTTCATCGATGCCGAGCTCGTCGAGTTCATCGAGGGCCTCGTCGGTCGGGAAGACGCGAAGATGAGTTGCCATGTAGTAGACCTCCTGACATTGTCGTGCCGGACGATCGGAACAACCGCATCGCCAAGCACGACCTCCGAATTTTCACCGGAGATGGACCTTCTCCTATCCCCTTCATCGACAGCGGCTTCAACAGGCCATCAGCGATTCATCGGCCTGACTGCTTGTCGGGCGCCGGAATCTGATAAACTCGACTATGAGCACGCACGGGAACGATTATTGAGATCATGCGGCGCACGAAAGGATCGATTATGCCGAGAAGACTGGCCGTATTGGGCGACGGGGCTTGGGGCACCGCGATCGCCCTGCTCCTGTCCCGACAACCGGATTGCGAGGTTCGCCTCTGGAGTGCCCGCGAGGAGAATGGCCGCATTCTGCGTGATCGGCGAGAGAACGTGCGCCTGCTGCCGGGCATCGCCATCCCTCCATCGATCGTCCTGACGCTTGACGAAGCCGAGGCGGTGCGCGACGCCGACATGTGGATCAGCGCCATACCCACCATCCACCTTCGACCCACGCTGACGCGTTTTCGCGGCCTCTGCCGGGCTGATCAGCCGATCGTCAGCCTTACCAAGGGCATCGAAATTCACTCGTTCCGCCGGCCGACGGAGATCATTACGGAGGTGCTCGGCAGCACGCTCACCGCGGCCCTGAGCGGCCCGAGCCACGCAGAGGAAGTCAGCCGGGGAATGCCGACGTCAGTCGTTGTCGCGGCCGCTGATTCGGGTCTGGCCGTCGATGTGCAGCGGCTCTTCATGAATGATCGCTTTCGCGTCTACACGAGCCCCGACGTCATTGGTGTCGAACTGGCGGGGGCGTTGAAGAACGTCGTTGGCATCGCGGCCGGCATCGGCGACGGGCTCGGTTTCGGCGACAACGCCAAGTCGGCCTTGATGACGCGCGGCATCGTGGAGATGGCTCGCTTCGGCGGCGCCCTGGGAGCCGACCACGCGACCTTCCAGGGCCTAGCGGGGATCGGCGATTTGATCACGACGTGCATCAGCCCACATGGCCGCAACCGCCGCGTGGGTGAACGACTCGGCCGAGGCGAGAAACTGGCCGACATCCAGGCCAGCACGCCGATGATCGCCGAAGGAGTAACCACCGCGCGGAGTGTTCATGCAAGAACGAGGCAAATGGGCCTCGACATGCCGATCATGACGGTCGTCTATCAGGTGATTGATGAAGGCAAGCCGCCGCTGGAAGCGGTCGGCGAGTTGATGAACCGTTCGCCGAGGCGGGAAAGTTAGATCGGCGAAAGGGCGAATCAATCGTTCGGCACTGACGTCGGCCTCGGCGGCAGTAGGCCTGGCACCTTCGGGCCTTCGTCGATGGCGGGCGCCGGGGCGAGGGGTTCGGGCGACATCATCGGCAGCGGGCGGATGGGGACGTCTTTGTCGGCTTCGAACATACGTCCGTCCGGGAGCGTCAACTGGGCGGCGATGCGGAGGCGGTCCTGTGTGGGCGGCTTCTTCCAGTTTAACGTCACCTGATAACCGCTGCCGAGCAGGCCGCTCTTCCAGGTTCGCCGCAAATCGTCGGGACTGATTTCCCACGAACTCAACGGCGTCTTCATTCCACCCGGCTGAATTTCCCAGACGTTGATCGCCAGCGAACCGATGGCGCGAACGGGGTTGCCGTCCTCATCACGCGGGACGACCACGACCATCAGCGCTTCGTCGCCGGGCAGGCGATCGTCGTTAATGCCGCCGGTACCGTTGCCGATCTTGATGTCTTTGGGTCCGATGACAGAGGGATTGGTGCCGGAACCGACAGGAGTACCCCGGCGCACGAACTCTTGTTCCAGGGCTTGGTTCATGAGCCGTGTGCGTTCGAGATCGGCTTGAGATTCGCGGAGCAAACGCTCCTTGGTGCGGAGTTCCGCTTCGACCAGATCGCGGCGATGACTGCTAGCCCGGCAGCCGCCCGTGAGCAGCAGCAGGAGGAGCAGCCATCGAATTGAAGCGGCGATCCGCATGAGATTCCATTCCCTGATGCCGTCCGAGCGGCAGCCCGCGGCTGCCGCATTCGGACGGTCTCACCCCACTTAGCCGCCTGTCGAGGCCGGCTTGATGATGGGGATCATTCTTTCCAACACGTTGTCGACGATCCCATATTCCAGAGCTTCTCGGGCGTCCATGAACTTATCGCGGTCGGTGTCCGACTCGATTTTTTCGAGCGGATGGCCCGTGTGCTTCAGCAAGATCTCGTTGAGGTGCCTCTTGGTGCGGATGAATTCCTTGGCGTGAATCAAGATCTCCGTCGTCGTTCCTTCGGTGCCGGCGAGCGGCTGATGGATCATCACGCGTGAATTCGGCAAGGCGTTGCGTTTGCCCTTCTTGCCGGCACAGAGCAGGACCGCCCCCATGCTGGCACATTGCCCGATGCAGTAGGTCGAAACATCACACGTGATGTACTGCATCGTGTCGTAGATCCCCATCCCAGCGGTGACCGAACCGCCCGGGCTGTTGATGTACAAGTGAATGTCCGCCTTCGGATCCTCGAACTGGAGGAACAGAAGCTGCGCGACAATCAGGTTCGCACTCACATCGTCGATCGGCCCTTGCAGGAAGACGATGCGATCTTTGAGCAACCGGCTGT
>Ga0105046_10011355_pt1 | contig 13848 bp, 8 predicted proteins | sample MAT03_FD_78385 | JGI IMG/M metagenome (GOLD analysis project Ga0105046, IMG submission 78385) | Freshwater microbial communities from Lake Fryxell liftoff mats and glacier meltwater in Antarctica - MAT-03 (megahit assembly) | ecosystem: Environmental > Aquatic > Freshwater > Ice > Liftoff... | reverse complement strand
TGAAGCAGGCGGAAAGCTGACGCTCCCAGGCGAGCGGTACGCCGGTTGCGGGTAGTGCTTGATCGGCCGCGATTTGCGGATCGGCTAGCATCGCCCAGAGAACCTCATCGTCGCCGCCGGCGCACGCGGATTGCATTGCGCTGATTGCGGTTTTGACCTTGGGCCAGGGCGTGTTGAGGCCCGCATTGCTCAAGCCGTAGATGCCGGGTTCGAGCACGCGCGGGGGCGCTTGGCTGCCGTTGCTTAGCCACACCATTTGTTCGCGTGTGCCCAACAGCAGGTTAAAGCCGGCGTATAGATCGCGCGCAACGCCTTCGGCAAAGGCAAGTGGATCGGCTTTGCTTTGCAGGAAGTCGCGGACCAGATCCCCGCGCGAGGGTGCGTTTGGCGGTGTCGAAACTCGGGGTTCACGCACGTTGGTAACGGCGCCAAAACGGCCTCCGCTGGCCATGCCGGCGAAGGTGCCGTGGCCGACGAGATCGCGCCCGGCGGTGATGGTGGGCGCATCCGCCCAGCGCGCCAGCGCGGCGCTTGGGCGCAAGTGAAACTCATCGCGGTTTGCGGCGAGCTTTAGTATCAACGTGGGATGGGTTTGCCAGGCGAAGGTGATCAAGCACATGGTTAGTTTTCCATCGCGTGCCAGTAGCTGGCATAGATAAGCAGCCACGATCCAAGCCAAAGTGCCTCTGCCAGCCAACTCGGCGCGCGCGCTTTGAGCCAGCGTCCAGCGAGGCTTGCGCCAGCGGCAGCGAGGAAAAACCGAACCCCGCGCCCCGGTAGCGTCCACGCCAAGAGCGCCCAGTCGCCTAACCCGGCGGCGGGTGCCGCAATCACAAAGGCTTTGTAGGGGATGCCGCTCAGCGATCCGAGCAAAATCGCGATGCCGCCGTTGGCGTTTAGGTTTTCTCGTGCCTGCGCCATCAATGCGGGTGAAATGAACGGGACCGCTTCTACCGCCAGCGCCGCCTGTTGCGGGGCGAACCCTTGCCATATCAGCAAAAGCGCGCCGCCGACCCAGGCGCCAATTAAAGCCCAAAGCGCCGTTTGCCAGCCCGCACGCCAGCCGCGTTTAAGCGCCACCCAGGTGATCAGCACATCGGGCACCACGAAAAACAGCAGTGCTTCAGAGAAACCCCACGTCGCGGCAAATGCACACAAAATCATCGGCGCACTTTAGGCCAGCGGATCGCTCGTGTGTTCAAAAGCGGACACGTGAACCGTCTGGAAGCGGACAGTCGGCGCTAAACCTGGCTCTCTTCACACCGTAACGCATTGAATTCAAAGCAATAAAAAAGTTGGCATGGCTCCTGCACCAGCCACTCACGTGGATATTCAACGAATCGATTTTGCAAAGATAAAGCGTCGCCGTCGGCTGCTGTTTGGCGTGTTCGGCGCACTGGCATTGCTTGGCCTGATCGGCTTTGTCGCGCAGTTGGACCCGGCTGCGCCGAAGGTGCCGCGCGCTAGCCTGTGGCTGGACACCGTCAAGCGCGGCGAGATGCTGCGCGAGGTGCGCGGCCCCGGCATCCTGGTGCCTAAAGAGATCCGCTGGATTGCGGCCGAAACCGCGGCGCGGGTCGATCGGATTGTGGTCAAGCCCGGCGCCAGCGTCTTGCCCGAGACGATTATTTTGGAGCTGAGTAACCCGGATGTCACTGAAGCGCAGCTGCAGGCGCAAGCCGCGCTGACTGCGGCGCAGGCCGACTATTTGGCGCGGCAGAACACGCTAGACAGCCAGCTGCTCGACCAGCGTGCCAACTTGGCCGGCTTTGAAGCCGATTTCGAAAGCGCCCGTTTGCAGGCCGAAGCGGAAGCCCAGTTGACCGCAAAAGGCATCATCTCGGCGCTGCAGTCCACGCGCAGCAGGCTCAATTCAGAGCAGCTCAAGCTGCGCGTCGGCATCGAGAAAGAGCGCATCGCCAAGTTCAAACGGACCATCGCCGCGCAGCTCGCCGCCGATCGCGCGCGCACCGAACAGCTGGCATACACCGCGCAGCAGCGCCAGCGCCAAGTCGATGGCTTAAAGCTGCGTGCTGGCGTCGCGGGCGTGCTCCAGCAGGTGCCGGTGCAGGAAGGCCAGCAGGTTGCGGCTGGGGTGAATCTCGCGCGCGTCGCCAAACCCGGCGAGCTGATGGCGGAGCTGCGCATTCCCGAGACGCAGGTCAAAGACATCGTGGCCGGCCAAGCGGTGCGCGTGGATACCCGCAACGGCATCATCAAGGGCCGGGTCACGCGGGTTGATCCAGCGGTGCAAAACGGCAGCGTGCTGGTCGATGTCGAGCTAACCGGCGCGCTTCCCGCCGCCGCGCGGCCAGATTTAAGCGTCGATGGCACGGTCGAGATCGAGCGTCTGGACAATGTGCTGTATGTCGGTCGCCCGGCCTATGGCCAGCCCGAGAGCGAGGTGCGCGTTTTCCGCATTGATCCCGAAAGCGGGGTCGCGCTGCGCATTCCGGTGCGCCTAGGCCGCGCCTCCGTTAGCCTGATTGAAGTGCAGCAGGGGCTCAATGTGGGTGATCAGATTATTTTGTCCGACACCGCCCAGTGGGACGCCTTCGACCGACTGCGTCTGGACTAAATCATGAAAACCTGACGACCCGAACACCTGATGACCCGAACACCTAACAATCTCATCTGCCACTTAATGCTGACCGGGAACGCGCCATGAGCAACGCCTTACTTGAGCTAAACGACATCGCCAAGGTTTTTTACACCGACGAGGTCGAAACCCACGCGCTCTCCGGCGTGCACCTAAACATTCACCGCGGTGAATACATCTCGATTACCGGCCCATCGGGCTGCGGCAAGTCGACGCTGCTGTCGATTTTGGGCCTGCTTGATTCACCCACCGGCGGCGTTTATCGGCTCAACGATGTGTCGGTCGAGGCGATCAACGCCGCCGAACGCGCGCGCATTCGCAACAAGGAAATTGGCTTTATTTTCCAGGCGTTCAATCTGATCGGCGACTTAAGCGTGTTCGAAAATGTCGAGCTGCCGCTGACCTATCGCGACGGCGTGAGCAAAATCGAGCGGCGCCTTCGCGTGCAGGCCGCGCTGGAGCGCGTGGGCATGGCGCACCGGTTCAAACACTATCCGGCGCAGCTTTCCGGCGGCCAGCAGCAGCGCGTGGCGGTGGCGCGTGCGCTGGTCGGTGAGCCCTCGCTGCTGCTTGCCGACGAACCAACCGGCAACCTCGATTCGAAAAATGGCGAGGCGGTGATGGCCTTGCTCGACGAGCTGCACCGGGCCGGGTCAACCATCTGCATGGTCACCCACGACACGCGCTACGCCGATTTTGCACAGCGCCGGGTTTTTATGTTCGATGGCCGCGTGGTCAATGAGGAAACCCTGCACCGCCTGCGCCAGGAAGAGGACCTGCGCCTGGATGCGCAAATCTCCAAGGCGCGCAACGGGGCGGCAGCAGCAGCCGGCGGCGCACCGTGAGGCGCCTGGGTGCGATCTCGCTCGACGCTTGGCGCAGCCTGCGCGCGCGACCGCAGTCAAACCTCGCCCTGGTATTTGTGCTGGCAATGGGGCTGACCGCGGTGATTACCATCAGCTCGATTGGCAAGCTCGTCGCCAATCCGGGTGCGGGCGCGATTCCGAGTGAGCAGCTGTATGTGTTCGGTAACGGTCGTGAAGACGCCTCCAGCCTGACCATCGGCGGTGCCGAAGCCGCTGAGCTGCGACGATCGATCGATGGTCTGGGTGATGCTGCGCTGATTCGCTGGAATGACTTCAACATCAGCGCCATGTCTGCACAGACCGGCGAGCGCGCCGAGCGGGTGAGCGGGCTGCTGGTCGATGGCGATCCCTTCCGTTTGCTCGATTGGCCGATGGCGCTGGGTCGCGGCTTTGCCAAATCGGATTTCACCGTCGGCGCGGCGCCAGTCGTGGTGATCGGTGATCTGCTGTGGCGTTCGCGCTTTGCCGCCGACCCAAGCGCAGTCGGTCGCGAGATTCGGGTCGACGGCAGGCCGGCCACGCTGGTCGGCGTGCTGCCGCCCAACCGTACCTATACCTTTCAGCAGCAGCTGTATTTGGCGCATGCGCTGAGCGCCGACAGCGTGCATGCCAGCCGGCATTGGCAGTCGCTGCTGCGGGTCGACACGCCCGCGCAAGTGCAGGCGCTGAACGCCGCACTCGCCGCGCAGCAGAAAGAGCGTGAGCGCACCCTGGGCGACGCGGCGCTTGAAAGCCCGCTGCGCATGGCATCAGTCGCCGGAGACGAAGCCCCTGCCGAAAACTTGATGCTGCTGCTGGTGCTTGGCGTGGTCGTTGGGCTGGTGATGTTGATGGCGGCCAGCAATGCCGGCGGCCTGTTACTGGTGCAGTGGTTAGGCCGTAGCCGCGAGCTGGCCACGCGCCAAGCATTGGGCGCCAGCACGTGGCGGGTGTTGAGCAGCCTGCTGGCGCAGGCGCTGGTGTTGGTCGCCAGCGCGTGGCTGTTGGCCTTGCTGCTCAGCCAGCAGGTTTTGGCCGCGTTTACCCGCTATATGTGGCGCGTCGAAAGCGGCATGCCGCTCTACGTTGAGTTTGAAATATCTACCTCCGTGCTGCTGATCAGCGCCGCCGCGGCAGGGTTGACCGCGGTGTTGATCGGCTTGCCCACTTGGTGGCGCTTGCGCGGCGGCGGCATGGCCATTGAGCTGCGCAGCGGCGCGCGCACGACCGGCGGGCTGCTCGGTCGCTTTGGTCGCGGCGTGTTCGGCTTGCAGGCGCTGCTCGCGGCGGTGACGGTGATGGTGACGCTGCAGGCTGCGCTCGCTGCGCTTGATCAACAGCGACGGCCGATCGGCATGAATACCGATAGCGTGCTGGTCGCCGAGTTTGACGGCAGCGACCCCGCGGTGAAGGCAATTTTTGCCACCCAGCTGCGCGAACGCCTAGCGGCAGAGCCCGGTTTTAGCGCGGTGAGCGTAGCGGCGAATATCCCGCAGGCCCTGAACAGCAGTCGCGCTCTTAATCGCGGCGACAACCGCGTCAGCGCCGACTATGCGCCGGTCGACGTGGGCTTTCGCCAGGTCTACCAGCTGCCTCTGCGCAGCGGTCGCTGGTTCAGCCTAAGTGAGGTCAGCGAAGCGCGTCCGGTGGCGGTGATTGATCCGGCACTGGCCACAGCGCTGTTTGCGGGCAGCGATCCAATCGGGCAGACCTTCGACGTAGAACAGCGCGTTGGCGTGCAATCGGTCGAGGTGATCGGCGTCACCGAACCCGTGCGCCTTTCGAATATTGGTGGGGCCGACAAGCCCAGTCTGTTCGTGCCGGTGGCGGCCCAGCCGGTGTACGGCTTGGCCATTGCCGTGCGCGTGAATGGCGCGATCGATGCAGCCATACCGCGGCTGTTGCAAATCGCTGCGGACATCAATCCCGACATTGGCCTAACCCAGGTCAGCCGCTTTGCCGACCGTCGCCTGCAGGCGAATCAATGGACCTTGATGGTGCTCGGGCTATTTGCGCCATTGGGCGCGCTGGCTCTGGTCCTGGCCGCGACCGGACTGGCCGCCCTGCTCGGTGGGCTGATCAACGATCGGATCCGCGAGATTGGCCTTAAGCGCGCGCTGGGCGCCACGCCTGTGCGCGTGGTGCGTGCACTGCTGGGTGGCCTCGCGCGCTTCGGTGTTGTCGGTGCCTTGCTCGGCTCCGTCTGCGCCGTCGCCCTTATCGCGCCGCTCGGCCAAAGCCTGTACGGCGAAAGCCAGATCGGGCCAGCCGTGATCGGCGGCACGCTGGTGGCCCTGCTGCTGGTGTTTGCGCTGGCGGTCAGCGGTCCGCTGCGCCGCGCTTTAAGCATCACCCCGATGGAGGCGCTGCGTCATGACTAATTTGATTGCCCGATGCCACCGCGCACCGACCCGTTTTAAGCACCACGGAGACTTTCAATCATGAGCACGCCCATTGCCCTACTCGCAGTATTTGGCCACGAACTGCGCCAAGCCTGGCGCAGCGTTCTCGCGCGGCCGGGCTTTAGTGCGCTGGCGGTGCTGGTGCTTGCGGCCGGCTTGGCCTCAGCGCTGTCGATCGCCAGCTTCATGAACACGCTGGTGCTCAATCCGCTGCCGTTTGCAAACAGCGATGAGCTGCTGCAGGCGGGTTTTGTCGACAGCGGCGAGCCGCTGGACACGCATCGGCTCAATGCCATCAGCAGCGCGGATGTGCTGGATTGGCAAGAGGCGCTGGCCTCGATGGCGCAAGTGGGTGCGTACTCGACCGGCACCGCGAACCTAAGCGCCGATGCGCGCAGCGAGCGCTATTCGGGCGGGTTTTTGAGCGCTGGCGTGCTGCCGGCACTTCGCGTGCAGCCAGCGCTCGGGCGCGCTTTTGTCGACGCCGATATGGCTGTCGGCGCGCCGCTGGTGGTGCTGCTCGCGGACGCCGTTTGGCGGCAGCGCTTTAACCGCGATGCCGACATTCTGGGGCGGCAGATTCGGGTCAACAACCAGCCAGCGACGGTCGTCGGGGTGATGCCGCCCGCATTTAGCTTCCCGATGCGCGAGCAGCTCTGGATGCCGACCGTTTTGGCCCGCGGTGACGGGGAAAGGTGCTGCTTCGAAATGCTGCTGCGGCCCCATGCCGGGGTGCAGCCGGGACAGATTCAACAGGCGCTGGACCAGTGGATGGCGGCCAAGGTCGCGCGCGAACCGATCGACACCCAGAAGCCCGCTAAAACCGTTGCCCTTGATGGGCTCAAGTACCGCTTCGTCGATCGCGACACGATCAAATTGTTCGTGGTAATGGGGCTGGTGGTCGGGCTGGTGCTGTTGATCGCCTGCGCCAATGTTGCGAACTTGCTGCTCAGCAGCCTGCTCGCACGCGAACGCGAGCTGGCGCTCAGGATGGCGCTGGGGGCCGGTCGTGCGCGCCTGCTTTTGGCGACCCTGCTGCAGTCCGGGCTGTTGAGCCTAGCTGCGCTGATTATCGCGCTGCCGCTGGCGCAGCTGGGCGTGGATGCGCTGATTGCCGATATGCGCTCAACCGTCGACAGCGGCCCGCCGGAGTGGATGGTGTTTGCGATTGATGGCCGCATGGTAGCGATTGCGGCCGCTGTCGCGCTGCTCACCGCGCTCCTCAGTGGTCTGCTGCCGGCGCTGCACGCCTCAGGTCGACGCGATTTGAGCCTGCGCAGTCAGGCCCAAGGCGCCGGCGGCTTTGCGCGCGTTAGCCAAGGCTTGATGGTGGCCCAGGTTGGTTTTTCGCTGGCGGTGTTGATGACCACGATGCTGCTGATCAACACGGTGCGCACGCTCAGCCACTTCGACTTGGGCCTTGATACGAGCAATGTATTGACGGTGCGTATTGGACTGTCGGGCGAGGGCTTTGCTGAGCCGGTCGCACAAAAGCGCTACGTCGATGACCTGCTGCGCACCGTGCGCGCTGAGCCGGGTGTGGCGTCAGCCAGCATCAGCAGCTCGCTGCCCGGCCTGATGGGCGAGAACGTGGATGCCCTAGAGCAGGGTGCCCCGGTGCCCAAGACTGGCGTGCCCGAGCCCGGCTTTAGCGCCATCGACCCCGAGTTCTTTGCGGCGCTTCGCGCAAGCTTGGTCTCAGGACGCAGCTTTAGCGCAGACGATCGCGCCGATACTGAGCGCGTCGCCATCGTTGACCAAACCTTCGTCGCTCGCTACCTGGTTGGCAAAGAGCCGATCGGTCGGCAGATCGTGCTTGATCCAGGTGACGATCGTAAGCGCGTGGTCACGATTGTGGGGGTGGTGCGCCCCATCCAAATGGACGACATCGACGATATCCGTGAGGCATCGCTGTTTGTGCCCTATGCGCAGGAACCCGCGCGCTTTTTCAGCCTGTTCGTGCGCACCCGCGGCGAACCGCTGGCTTTTGCCGCCAGGCTCAATCAAATCACCCAAGGAATCAACGCCGATACGCCGCTCTATTGGGTGCGCGAATACAGCGAGGTGCTGCGCGAGGCGATGATCGGCCAACATTTATTGGCGCGCCTGTTCACCTCCTTCGGCGTCGTCGCCCTGCTCCTGGCCGCCGCGGGCCTGTATGGCGTGGTGGCGTTTAACGTCGGTCGGCGCACCCGCGAAATCGGCATTCGGCGCGCGCTGGGCGCCGCCGACGGCATGGTGATGCGCGCGGTGTTGCTGCGCACCGGTATGCAGGTTGGGGTTGGTCTCGCAGTTGGGCTCGCGATCGGTTTTCCGTTTGCGACGCTGCTCGGCGGTCTGCTCGGTACGGTCGGCGAGGGCACGCCGAAGGTCGACGTCTTCATCTGGTTGCCCGCGCTGCTGCTGCTGGGCGCCGCTGCCGCGTTGGCCAGCTGGCTGCCGGCGCGCAGCGCGCTGCGCGTTCAGCCAACGATCGCGCTGCGCTCCGAGTAGGCCATGCGCAGATCCATCCTCAGCGTCGGGCGTCGCCCGCTGTCTAAGCGTCCATCGCAGGAGTTCACATGTCACTGTTAGCCGATTGCCGAAGTGTGGCGCGACGTACGGCCAAGGCCCCTGGCTTTGCGCTCGCGGCGGTGCTGATGCTGTCTCTGGGGATAGCGGTTAGCACCGCCATGACTGGGGTGGTCCGCGGGCTTTTGGGCAGCCTGCCCTTCCCCGACGCTGGGTCCCTGCTGGTGGTCAACAGCAGCAATGCCAAGCAGCAGGCTGCAGGCGGCGGCCTGACGCCGCAGGAGGCGCTGCATTTGGACCGCGACAGCAAACCCTTTGCGTCCTTTGGTTACTACAACTGGGGCGGCCTGACGCTCTTTGCAGACGACCGCGCGCGTGAAGTCACCATCGCCCAAGTCAGCGCGGGCTTTTTTCCGACATTCGGCATGCCGGCGCTGCGCGGACGCTGGTTCAGCGCGGCCGAATTCAGCGCCGAAGCCAATACCGTGATCTTGTCTTATGCCGAGTGGCAGCGCCAGTTTGGCGGCGCCGACAGTGCGATCGGGCAAAGCATCGACAGCTCGGCGGGACGCCTGCGCGTGGTCGGTATCATGCCGCCGCAATTTGCCATGCCGAGCTCGACGATTGGCGCCTGGCGACCGAGCCTGCGCAGTGCTTTTGCGCTGGATCAGCCTTGGGTTTGGAGCGCGCGCTTTCTAAATGGGGTCGCCCGGCTGCCGCCGGGGCAGTCGTTGGCGGCGGCAAATAAGCAGCTGGCTGCGGTCGGCGATGCCTTGGCCAGCAGCGCGTCACTGCCGACTGGCGAGTGGCAGATCGCGGGCCAACCGCTGCTCGACACGATTGTCGGCGACCTGCGCGGGGTGCTTTGGGGCGCGCTCACCATTGCCCTGCTGGTGCTGCTTATCGGTTGCGCGAATGTGGCCATTTTGGTCGACGCGCGGCAAGTCGAATGCGCTGCGGAACAGGCGCTCAGGCAGGCCCTCGGCGCCAGCCGGACGCGGCTGCTGCGCACGGCGCTGCTTGAGATCGGCCTGATTTCTATCCTCTCGGTGGTCCTGGGCATTGGGCTTGCGCTGCTCGGCATTGAATCCCTGCGCGAGCTTGCGCGCGGCAGCCTGCCGCGGGTTAATGCGATCGCGATTGATCCCGGCGTGCTTTGGATCGCGGCAGGCTTGAGTTTGCTCCTGCCGCTGGTGGTGGCGCTGGCTGGATCGCTGCGCCTGCGCGCGGCGCCAAGCGACGCCATGCGCGGCGGCGGTGGTGCGGGCAAGGGCATCGTCGGCAGCGGCTCGGCTTCTCGGCGCCTGCTGCCCATACTCGGCATTGCGCTGTCGACCGTGAGCCTGGTCGCGGGCAGCGCACTGGTGCTGAGTTTGCTGCGCTTAGCCGAGGTCGATCCCGGTTTTCGCAGCCAGCACGTTTACGCCCTGCAGCTGTTTCGCGATGGCGATGAGGCCGCCTATGCCTCGTTCGTCGACGCCATGCGCCAACGCCTCGCGGCCGTGCCCGGCGTTCGCGACGTCGCCTTGACCAGCGCTGCTCCGCTCGCGGTGATTGGCAGTTTCAAAGGCGATATCGCGGTGGCTGGCCGTCACCTGCCTGAGCCCTTTCAGGTTGGCATCCGCCGCGTGGATGCTGGCTTTTTGCCCTTGCTTGCGGTGCCCGTGCGAAGCGGACGTGGGATCACGATTGACGACCGCGCCGGCGCGGAACGGGTCACGGTGATCAATCAGACGCTGGCGCGGCGGTTGTTTGGTGACGCCTCGCCGCTCGGTCAGGTGCTGATGCTCTCACTCAGCGGCGAGCGCCTGCCGCATCGCATCGTTGGGGTCAGCGGCGATATCCGCAACAGCGGCTTACGCGCCCTCCCAGGCCCTGAGTTGCTGATCGGGTTTGCGCTTGCACCCACCCAAGGCATGACCTTCTTGGTGCGCAGCGATCAAGCGCTGGCAAACGTTGAAGCGCTGCTGACGCAGGCGCTGTTCGACGTCGATAAACGGGAAGCCAGCACCGCGATTTTTTCGCTGGCCAATAACCTTAAAAGCGAGCTTCAATCGGCGCGCTTTTTCGCGCGCACGATGGGCGCATTTGCGCTGGCCGCTTTGGTCTTGGCGGCGTTTGGGGTTTACGCCGTCGCCGCCTTGGCGCAGCGTCGGCGCGTGGCCGAATTTGGCTTGCGCCTCGCTGTTGGTGCGAAGCCACGAACCCTCGCGTGGGAGATCTTGCGCGACAGCGCACGCACCGTTTGCTTAGGTATCGTGCTCGGCTTGGGCGCGAGCTGGGGCGTTCTCCGCTGGCTCGCCGCACAGCTCTACGGCGTCGACGCCAGCAGCCCGAGCGTGCTGGTCTTAGGCGTCGGCATGCTGGTTTGCGCCGCGTTCGTGGCCGCACTGCTGCCTGCGCTGCGCGCGGCAAAGACTGATCCCATGCAGGCCCTGCGCATGTCGTAATGGAGCCGGCGCCCGCTGTCCGCTCAATCAAACAACGAGTCCTTAATGCTGACCCTGCACGCCATCAACAAATCCTATCAACTGCCCGCCGGCCAGCAGTTTGTGCTGCGCGATGTGGCGCTGTCAGTGGCCAAAGGCGAGTTCGTCTCGATCATGGGCCCGTCTGGTTCGGGCAAGTCCTCGCTGCTTGCGGTGCTGGCCCTGCTCGACCGCGACTGGCGGGGCGAGTACCACTTTGAGGGCGTCGCGCTGCACACCGAGAAAGAGTCCAGGCGCAAGGACTTTGCGCGCGCCCGCATTGGCCTGGTTTTTCAGCAATATCACCTGCTTGACGATTTGAGCGTGGCTGAAAACATCGAATTGCCGCTGGACTATTTGGGCATACCGCGCACTGAGCGCCGCCAGCGCGCTGCCGATTTGCTGGCGCGCTTTGATCTGGCCGCCAAAGCCAGCCTGATGCCGCGCCAGCTCTCGGGCGGGCAGCAGCAAATGGTCGCGGTTGCGCGTGCGGTGGCTGCCCGGCCCAGCCTGCTGTTGGCTGATGAGCCCACCGGCGCGCTGCATTCATCCCAGGGCGAGATGATCATGAGTCTGCTCGATGAGCTCAATCGCGCGGGCACCACGATCATTCAGGTCACCCACAATCCCGACTACGCCGCGCGCGCGGGCAGGGTGCTGCAAATGCGCGATGGGCGCTTGGAAGCGGATTAGACTCAAATGTCGCCGCCGCCGAACACCCACCGCATGACCGCAGCACTCACCCGAATCCTGATCGCCGATGACCAGCCCGACGTCTTGCTCGCGCTGCGGCTGCTGCTCAAGTCGGTCGGCTATGTCTGTGACGTGGTCGACTCGCCCGGGGCGAGCGCGGCCGCGCTCGCCAAGCAGTCCTACGATGCCGCGCTGATTGATCTCAACTACACCCGCGACACGACCTCAGGCGATGAGGGCATGGGCCTGCTGACGACGCTCAAACGGGCCGATCCGGACCTGCCGGTGGTCGTGATGACGGCCTGGGGCACCATCGATATTGCGGTGCGGGCGCTGCGCGCGGGCGCCGCGGACTTTATCGAAAAACCCTGGGACAACCAGCGCCTGCTCAACGTGATGGCGGCGCAAGTTGAGCTGGCGCAGGGCCGTCGTCGGGTCGCCAAACTCGATGCCGAAAACGCGCTGTTGCGCCGCGGCGATGAGCCCTTTATCGCCCAAGCCGAATCGATGCGGCCGGTGCTTGAGATGCTGCGTCGGGTTGCGCCGACCGATGCGAATGTTCTGATCCTGGGTGAAAACGGCACCGGCAAAGGCGTGATTGCGCGCCATTTGCATGGTTTGAGTCGGCGCGCTCAGCGCTCGTTGATCAAGGTCAACATGGGCGGCATCAACGAGCAGGTGTTCGAATCGGAAATGTTCGGACACGTCAAAGGCGCTTTTACCGACGCCAAAGCCGATCGAATCGGCCGCTTTGAACTGGCCGACGGCGGCAGCCTGTTTTTGGACGAAATTGCCAACATTCCGCTCAGCCAGCAGCCAAAACTGCTGCGCATCCTCGAAGACGGGGAGTTTGAGCGGGTCGGCTCCTCGCGCACGCTCAAAGTGGACGTGCGCCTGATCTCGGCCACCAACGCCGACTTGCGCAGCGCCGTCGGAAGCGGTCAGTTCCGCAAAGATTTGCTGTTTCGGCTCAACACGGTGGAAATCCGCCTGCCGCCGCTGCGCGAGCGCGTAGCCGACATCTTGCCGATGGCCGCCGATTTTTTGACGCGCTTTGCGCAGCGCTATGGGCGCACTGAGCTGCGCTTGGCGGCGTCGGCGGCGCGCGCGCTTGAGCTCTACCCGTGGCCCGGCAACGTGCGCGAGCTTGCGCACGCCATTGAGCGCGCGGTGCTGATGTGCGCCGGGCGCGAGATCAGCGCGCTCGACTTTAGTCTGGACTTAAACGCGTTCGATGTAGGCGCCCGCAGCGCGGCTGAAACCAGCCGAGCGGCGAGCGGACAAACCTTAGAGCAGGCCGAACAGGACATGATTCGCAGTGCGCTTGAGCAATGCGCTGGAAATATCCAGCGCGAGGCGGAAATGCTCGGGCTGTCGCGCGGGGCGCTGTATCGGCGCTTAGAAAAATACGGCATCAGCGCCTGATGTGGGGGCGCAGCGCAGCAGCGAACAAGCCTTCAAAGCCGCCATCACCACCGGTGGGCGTGAGCTTTGAGCGGCGCCTGGTGCTCGACGCCCTGCTGCTGCTCGCGCCGTTTGCTGTATTGGTTGGTCTTATGCTTTGGCAGAACCCGCCGCCGTCAGCGCCGCTTCAAGTCGGGCTGATCGCGGCGCCGCTGATGAGCTTGGGCCTGCTTGTGCGCCTGCGCCGGCGCGTGATCTATCCGCTGTACACGGTGTCGAATTTGCTCGAAACGCTGCGCGAGGGCAACTACACCCTGCGCGGCTCGCGCGCGCGGCGCGGCGATGCGATCGGCGACGTGGTCTTTGAAATCAACGCCCTGTCGCAAACGCTCCGCGAGCAGCGGCTGCGCGTTGAAGAAACCAGCGCGCTGCTCGGCAAGATGCTGGCCGCAATCGACATTGCGCTGTTTAGTTTCGACGACGCGCCGCGGCTGCGTTTGCTCAACCCGGCGGGCGAACGCCTTCTCGGTCGGCGCGGCAGCGATGCGCTCGGCCAGTCGGCAGAGGCGTTGGGTTTGGCCGAAGCCCTGCAAAGCAGCGGCGGGCCGCACGTGTTCAACCGGATTTTCCCCGGCGGCAGCGGGCGTTTTGAAGTGCGCCAATTCAGCTTCCGCGAGGGCGGGCTGCCGCTTAAGCTGCTGGCGATCACCGATTTGTCGCGCACCCTGCGCGAGGAAGAGCGCCAGGCCTGGCAGCGCCTGATTCGCGTGCTCAGCCACGAGCTCAACAATTCGCTGGCGCCGATCAAATCCATGGCCGGCACGCTGTTGACCATGCTGAGCCAAGACCAACTGGCGGCTGATTGGCGCGATGACGCACTGGTTGGCCTTAAAGTAATGGCCGACCGCAGCGAGGCGCTGGGCCGT